>JAEEGL010430073.1_pt1 | contig 83462 bp, 82 predicted proteins | sample 9134231 | NCBI WGS metagenome assembly JAEEGL01 (sample SAMN16246548, study PRJNA631951) | gut metagenome | biome: gut microbiome; feature: rumen; material: fiber-attached | host: Bos | place: Iran: Karaj | collected 2018-10
CGTGTAAAGCACGTCGTCGGCTTCGCGGCTTACTGTTGAGCCTACACAGTTTGTGATTGCAATAATATGCGAACCCACTGATTTTGCAAGGCGCAGGGCGGCGAGCGTGTCGGCTGTTTCACCTGATTGGCTTATGACAATCAGTACATCGTCTTTATCAAGAATAGGGTTCATATAGCGGAATTCGCTCGCAACATCAACCGCAACGGGAATACGTGCATAACGCTCAAAAGCGTAACGTGCAACCATACCGGCGTGATATGCGGTACCGCACGCTGTAATTACTACTCGCTTTGCCTTTTTCCATTCTTCAAAGTTGATTTCGTCAAAATGAATGTCAACCGGCTTATCGTTCTCATATACAAAGCGCGGGCGCATTGTATCAACAAGAGCTTTTTCCTGCTCATGAATCTCTTTAAGCATAAAGTGCGCATAACCGCTTTTTTCCGCAGAAGAAACATCCCAGTCAACGTGGTAGGGTTCACGGATTATTTTTGCGCCGTTCTCGTCAAACAAGTCAACGTGGTCGCGGTAAAGAACTGCAAATTCGTTCTGGTCAAGAAAGTATACTTCGCGCGTGTATTCGAGTACGGCGGGAACATCGCTTGCAATAAAGTTTTCGCCGTTGCCAAGTCCTATGATAAGCGGACTGTCCTTGCGCGCGGCGATGAGCCGGTCCGGGTAGTCTTTGCAGATAACGCCCAGTGCGTAACTGCCTTCTATTTTTTGCGTCGCTTTTTGTACGGCTTTGAAAATGTCGTGGAATTCTTCATAATAATAGTTGATGAGGTGGGCGACTACTTCGGTATCGGTTTCGCTACGGAATACTATTCCTTTGCTCTGGAGCCAGGCTTTGAGTTTAACGTAGTTTTCGATAATGCCGTTGTGAACTATGGCGATTGTACCGCTTACGTTTGTGTGCGGATGTGCGTTTATGTCGCTAGGTTCGCCGTGCGTAGCCCAGCGTGTGTGTCCTATTCCGATTGAACCGGCGATAACTTCGTCGGCAATGCGTTTTTCAAGAAACTTGAGTGCGCCTTTTACCTTGCGCACAATAATGTCTTCGTCCGACAGAATCGCGATTCCCGCACTGTCGTATCCGCGGTATTCCAGCTTTTTAAGTGCGTTTACAAGCACCGGAGTAGCGTTCTTTTCGCCTACGTATCCTACAATTCCACACATAATATAACCTCAAAGATTTTTTATAGTACCTTGCAGGATTATTTTTGGTCAATAGGCGTTACTACTGTAAAAGACTATATACACCAGATTATAAAACAATAGCTTGTTATCTTTTTTTGTGTTATCATTAGAATATGTTTATAAACAAGCTTAATCAGTTATATAAACCAAAACGTATTCTCTATTATACCGAAGCAACACTGGAAGAGATTCAGGCGTTTTATAACGGCACTATTCCTGAAACTGTCAAAAAATATTCCAACGCCTTTGGAACTTATGATTATCCCGGCATATTTTATGTAGAAGAACTCAAGAGCGAAGTAATCGGGATTGAGTTCAGACCGGATGATTCGCGGATAGACTATCCAACAGAACTTAAAACAATCACTCTGGATGCTTCTTTTTTTTATTCCGTTGAAATTGACGGTGATATTGAGATTAATTATCCATTTATACAAAAGCTTTTTACAGATATTGAAAAAGAAGACAATGCTCACAGACCTTACAGCGACCTTTGTATAAAAGAGGATGCAAAGGTAATAAGTGTTTTTCACGGCTACAAAAAGAACCGGATCCTTTATGAGTGGAAACTTTATAATGACAAGGCTGCTCATATCATGTGCGATGATTTTACAAAGTTCGAAAAAGACGAACTGTATAAATCTGCCTTTACAGATATAATTACCGGCAGCTATAACTGGAACCATCTTGAGGCTTATCTTGAAGTTCCAGCCGACAAAGGAATTGAGGATTATGCATTTGCACATTTTGATATAAAAGAATTCCGTGTAATAAATGAGGCCTACGGACACATCGCCGCAAACAAGGTTCTGAACAATATTGTAAAAGCAATGAACGAATCTGATTTTATTCTTGCAAGCGGACGCTGTCATAATGACAACTTTGCAATGATTTTAAAAGATATGCCGGAAGCACAGCTTGTTCAAAAGCTTAAAGATTTTTTTGAAAAGCTTTCTGTTCTGGAAGAAGATCCTAATTATAAGATTTATTACAAATGCGGACTTGTTCCTATGAAACGTGCAATGCTATCCGGGAACCGTGTGGCTGACTTTGCAAAAATGGCTCAGACTCTTGCAACAAATCAAAAGCAGACCGAAGTTGTTATCTACACCGACAAAATGCACGATGACCTCTCCTGGGGCAACTATATAAAAGCCTATGTAGAAACTGCAATAGAACAGGATGAATTTGTCGTTTACCTTCAGCCAAAGTTTGATATCTCAAAAGAAACAATAAAAGGCGCAGAAGCCCTGATTCGCTGGAATTATAAGAAAAAAGAATTTTTGCCGCCTTACCGCTTTATACCGTATTTTGAAAATGATGCTTCCATTGCAAAAATTGATGATATTGTCTTGAAAAAGGTTTGTGAGGTACTTGCAAAATGGAAAAAAGAAGGTAAGCCCCTTTATCCCATTTCCGTAAACCTTTCGCGCAGCCGTTTGTATAACGAAAACCTCATAGATAACCTTGTAAACATCGTTGACCATTATGGAGTGGATCATAAGCTGATTGATTTTGAACTGACAGAAAGCGCAACATATGACAACATGGAACACATGCTGAGCGTGCTCGAAGAACTCCGCAGCCGTGGCTTTAAAATCTCTATGGATGATTTTGGAACGGGTTATTCCTCGCTTTCGCTTCTTACACGGATGCCGATTGATACACTCAAAATTGACAAAAGCTTTGTAGACAATGTTGCAACCGAAACTAAACGACCGGAAGATATTATTGTTTTGCGCCATATCATAACGCTTGCAAAAGAACTGGGCTTTGTCTGCCTTGCTGAAGGCGCCGAAAGCAAACCTCAGGTAGACCGTCTGCGGGATTTAGGTTGTGAAATTATACAGGGATACTATTACAGTAAACCAATTCCAATTGCCGAGTATGACGAAAAGTATCTTAAATAGGATACATCACCCATGAGAGAAAATATCTAATTTTATCTAAGGAAACTCTAAGACTTACCTGAGGTAAGAGTTAGAGTTTCCCCATAAAAGTCTTAGAGTTACCAAAAGGAAGTTATAGAGTTACTTCAAGAAAGACTTAGGATAAAGAAATTCTGGTGATACAGCATAATTTGTTTTGATTAAGTATATCACCTTCCGAAAACGCCAGAAAAATTTGTAAAGTTCATTTTGTGTTTCCTTATGCAGTCTTTCTAGCCCGGATAATCAGAAAATCTGATTTGAAAGATGAATCTTTGAATTGCGGATACTTTGCGAGCAGCGCTTTATCCGGCAAAGGCTCAATCATTTTTTCGATGCAAAAACCGGCTTCAATCAGCGTGTTCACGATTGTCGAAAACATACGGTGATATTTTTGAACATTATCAACGAACCATGTGGAGTAGCGCTCTCCCTCAACGCTGTAATCTTTGAGGTTCAGATAAAGCTTGTTGCCGTTTGCGTCGCGCGTCCATCTGTCGCCGCCGGAATGACATGTACTAAGCGGATTTTCCTGTGAAAACACCAATAAGCCGTCGTCTGCAAGCAGCGCATGAACAGCTTTTATCACGCCTGAAAAATCCTGCACATAATGTAAAGAGAGCGAGCTGATTACAACATCAGCTTTTAGGTTGAGCGTCGCCAAATCTTCCATCGGCATCATAAGATATTCAATTTTCGGGTCTGAGTTTTCCCTCCGCGCAACTTCGAGCATTTTTTCAGAAATATCGATTCCCGTAACATGCTCTGCACCCATTTTCACATATTCGATGCAGTGTTCGCCAAAACCACAGCCAAGGTCGAGTACAGTCTTACCGTGCAAATCGGGCAGTAGCGAAAACAGCGTAGGAATCTCAAAAACAGTATTTGCGTTTATTTTGTTCTCTCTGAGTTTTCTGTAGCCTTCAAAGAAAGTTTCATTGTCAAAAATGTTCTGCATCGCCATTTTGGGCTCCTTTTGTGTTCTGCGGCTTATATCACGGACGGTGCGGTTCAATTTTACGCGAATAAACACGTGATTCATCGCCCCAAACTGTTTTCATCTGTCCAAAATAAGAAAAGCCGTACTTTTCGTAAAGCCCGACTTCATCTGTTGAAACAAAAACTTTCTGTGTTTCAGGGTAAAGTTCCGGCGCAACCACGGTACAGCAATGATCAATCAGTTTGCCTGCGAGATGTTTTCCGCGCCTTTTTCGAGCTGCGCTAAAATGCCAGCCTTATTTTCATATTCAAAATAATTCACAATCCGCATACAGCCATTCTATCCGATGAAAAAGCAAATAGTTAATCTTTCAGTGTTTTTGCAAACGAAACATGACCCACTAATTCAGTAAAGCCGTTCTTTTTATAGAATTCATAAGCCGGAACATCGCGGTCTGTCTGCAAGAAAATGGCCTTAAGCCCGATACTTTTGATATAGCGTTCGATTTCCTGCATGAACTTTGTGCCAAGTCCTTGGTGCTGACGCGTGCGGCTGATGCAGAATTCGTCTATCACATATTCAGTGCCTCTGAACCAATGCGTGATGTAGCCCATCGACAGCCCGACTATTTCTTCGCCTTCAAAAAGCCCAAGCGTAAGTGAATGAGACTGGCCGGTTAAGTCCAGAATATAATTGTGCAGCTGCTCGCCGTCGCTCCAATCATCGTTCCACGGTTCATTTGTGAATACATCAGCGAAAAAGGCCTTTACCATTTCTATACTGCTTACGTCAAGCCGCCGCAAGACAAGTTGTTTTTTCAAACTAATTCTCCTATTTTCAGTTGCCGGACGATGAGCTTGATGATGCGCTTGAAGCAGCCTGTCTGTCTTTAATCATGTGCTGTAGTGTAATCAGAATAGCAACGACAATCTGCTCATGTTGTTTTTTGTAGATATCGATGCACCATTTGTCGTGAACCGAAAGCATTTTTTGCCCGATAACAGCTATAATGCTGTCGTTTTCATCGTACAGCTCAAAATTCAAGCCGAGCAAGTTGCCTCGCAGCTGCCAGCCGAGCCCTTCAATGTTCGTAATGTCTTTTATAAAATGAAAAAGCTCGTTTGAAAGCTCAAAAGCTTTTCCGTCAGCCATCGTGATAGAATGGCGCTGATGCAGTGTAAGAATCTTGCGCTCCATGTGCGCAATATGCTCGCCTGACACTGTTGAAATGTCAGTCTTATCGTGCAGAGAAAAGAATTTAGATTCTGCCTGATAAACGACATTCTCGTTTGAGTCTGTAACGTCAATGTGATGGTGTAGTGAAAGAATCTTAGTCGTAGTAAAAAGCGAATACGCCGGCACACCGAAATTTTCTACATTGTTGACGTTTGCATCTTCACCCGCCTCGTGAAATCTGTGAATTTTTGAAAATACTCCCATAGTTTCCTCCTGAAATCAGGTTTTATGGTGCTTGCATCTTTTTTTATGTTTAACATCATAAATGATGAACCAACTCTTGTACATAAACTGCAAGTTTAATCAGGTGCTTCCGATTTAGAAACAATATGATATAATATAACAGCAAACTCAAGATATTAATATGTATAAGAAAAGATTTTTTATTCATATTTATTTTTCTAAGATTATATGAGGTAAATGTAATGACAAATCTTTGCGAAATTTACAAAAGCGTACTTGAGGCGGACAGAGCCGCTGTGGTTATCTGCAATCTTGAGCATATTATCATTTATATGAATCCGGCTGCTGTTGCGCGGTATGCCAAATGGGGCGGCAAAGCCCTGTTGGGCAAAAGCCTGCTTGACTGCCACAACGAAAAATCAAGAGAAATGATTAAAAAGATACTGGACTGGTTCTGACAATCAGCGGACAACAACATAGTTTACACATTCTACAATGAAAAAGAGAACAAAGATGTGTACATGGTGGCACTCCGCAACGATGCCGGAGATTTAATCGGGTATTATGAAAAACATGAGTACCGCAACCGCGAAACAATGAAGATGTATGATTTGGGGTAACGGATATGAGCAGCCGATGGATATAATTATGATAAAGGTGGTATAGATAAATGGAAAGATTACATAAGATTTCAAAGGTTATTGATGTATTTGTGTTTGCAGCTACTACACTTGCTATTGCAGGGGTGTTCTACGAGGGAATGACTCAAAAATGGTATGACTTTGTCGGAATACTTGTGGTTTGTATGGATTATTCTTTTATGCCGGCAACTATCATTCATCTGATTGTGGACAGAAAAGAAAAGATTGTATGGTTCCATGTATTCTCAATGGTTATTATCCTGATAGCAATCATAATGAAGATAGCCGGAATGGCTTATCCTGCAATTACTCTTGTATTGTGGTATTTTTATATATGGTTCCTGTACGGATTATTAAATATAAAAAACATTTTTGGGAAGTAAAAGATAATTTGCAGTTGATTATTATGCTTATGAGGAGGGCATGATGGATTTAGAACCTGAGCAGATCAAAGTATCGCCGATACCAAAAACGTGGATATTGGATCTTGACGGGACTCTGGTCATCCACGACGGCCCGTATATAATGGGGAAAGATCAATTCCTGCCGGGGGCGCGGGAGTTTTTAGATTCAATTCCAGCAAGGGATATAATTATTTTTTTAACGGCAAGATGTACATACGAAAAACCGCATACTCTGCGGTTTCTTAAGGAGAACAATGTCAGGTATGATCACATAATCTTTAATGCCGGGCAGGGTGAGCGGATTATGATAAACGACATGAAGCCGGATGGTTTGATTACTGCATATGCCGTGAACACTAAAAGAGACCGGTTCTGCCGTACTAAATTTGTCACAGACAGTAACCTTGGAACAGATTACGATTAATAAGTAATGTAGTATTTATAAGGAAGAACAAATGGAAATCTGGGATTTATATGATAAAAATGGTAATCGAACAGGACAGACATGGGAGCGTAGATTTGGAAATTACAAGCAGATTCCTGAAGGCTATTATCATATGGTAGTAGATATCCTTGTTCAGCATGTGGATGGTACGTATCTGTTAACGAAAAGAGATATGAGCAAAGATGTTTATCCCGGATATTGGGAAGCCAGTGCGGGAGGATCTGCATTAGCAGGTGAAGAACCGCTTGAGGCTGCAAAGCGTGAGCTTTTTGAGGAAACCGGACTTACCGCATTGAGCATGAAACCTATAAGCCATACCTTTAGAGAACCAAGTCACAGTATGTTTTATTCGTTTCTGGCAATTGTAGATGCAGATAAAGAATCTGTCGTCCTTCAAGAGGGGGAGACAGTAGACTATAAGTGGGTGGATGACCGGGAATTTATCGAATATGTTGAATCTGATCTTGCTATAAAAACGCATAATGACAGATATAAAGAGCTTATAGAACAAATAAAAGACCGGTTATGATAAATGATCAAAAAGGGATGATGACATTGCACATTAAGTATATTCCGTACATTCTAAAGCCAGATTTTATAAAGCAGACAAATCAGTCGTTGCTGCTTGGACCTTTGTATTTTCCTGTAGCAGGAATACCTAGTATTATTTGGGGAATGGTGAAAAATGAAAAACATTTACGAAGAATGCCCAACGTTTGAAAACGCTCATTGGCTATTGCGTTTTGTAGAAAAGTCTGATTCGGAAGATTTGCTAAAAGTTTACGGGGACAAAAATGCTCTCCCCTTTTTTAACAGCGACAATTGCGACGGTGACAATTTTTATTATCATACAAAAGAGCTCATAGATAAGGCCATAGATTTTTGGCTTTATTCTTACCGCGAAAAGTGGTTTGTGCGCTGGGCTATTATTGATAAGGCAACCGGTAAGGCGATTGGTACCATCGAGTCATTCAAGCGGCTTTCTGAAGATGATTTTAATGAATCTGGCGTTCTGCGGCTCGATGTTGGAAGCTCTTATGAGAGGGCTGGGGTTCTTGAAGAAATCATGTCACTTATTGTTTCTCATATTTTTGAAATGTTTGACTGCAGGCAGGTGGTGACTAAGATTCCTGTTTATGCAGTGGAACGAGCAGAAGCTGCCAAAGCTTTTGGTTTTGAAAAAACGAATTCACTTCTTGTTGCAAAAGATGGCGTCGCCTTTAACGGGTATTGGATTTTCAAGAAGAAATAAATGATTCTCAGCGTTTCCCGACGGACAGTGTAGATATTGGAGTTTACAAGACATGTCAGCACATATGAATGAAATAACGATGAAGCCCATAGGACGGGTTAAGAATGAGGTCTCGGAAAAGAAGGATGTTTCCTGGGGCAAAGATATATCTTATATTGAACTAGAGAAAGAATATCATTCAGGATTAAAAGGGCTTGAGGATTTTTCGCATGCAATTATCCTCTTTTATCTGGATAAGGCTGAATATATAAGAGAAAAGCATCTGCAAAGACATCCTCAAAACAGGCAGGATATGCCTCTTGTCGGTATTTTCTCGCAAAGGGGAAAGGACCGTCCAAATAGGATAGGACTGACATCGGTTGAGATTATTGCAGTCAGTGAAAGCGTACTTACTGTTAAAGGTCTTGATGCTGTCAGTGGTACTCCGGTACTTGACATTAAGCCTTATTACCCGGTCTATGACAAAAAAGATGCAAAAACTCCTGAATGGGTTGACAGATTAATGGAGAGGTATTTTTGAGGGAGCATTATGGATAGACCGATAACAACTTTATTTATGATTATGTCTTTGGATGGAAAGATTAGTACTGGAGCATCAGATGATTTAGATGTAGACAGAGATTTTCAAAAGATAGCGGGGTTAAAAGAAGGACTGCATCAGTATTATGAAATAGAGCAGACAACGGATTTGTGGTCTTTTAATACCGGACGTGTTCAGAAAAAGATGGGAGTTAATGAAATGCTGCTCACGGAAAAAACTCCTGTCTCTTTTGTGCTGTTGGACAATACCCATTTGACAGAACACGGCATCAGATATTTTTGTGCCAAATCGAATGAATTTGTTCTTATTACCTCGAATAAGAATCATCCTGCTTATAAAGTCAGTGAAAGCAATCTCCATATTATTTTTCAGGAAGAGCTTTCTCTTAAGGATGCACTGCGTGAATTAAAAAAATCATATGGATGTGAAAGATTAACGGTACAAAGCGGCGGGACTGTGAACGGATTGTTCCTGCGTGAAAAACTGTTTGATTATGTTGATGTGGTTGTGGCACCGGTTTTGGTAGGTGGAAAAGATACATCTACCTTAATTGACGGCAGTTCAATAACGAATGTGGATGATTTGGAAAAGCTTGGTGTTCTACAACTGGAGAAATGTGAAACACTTGAAAACTCATATATAAGACTCAGATACAAAGTGATTTCGTAGAAAAAGAAAACAGATGCTGTGAGTATAAACATACATCACAGCATACTTGTTTTTTTACTTATTCGTTACGGCTCCAATTAGTCCTACAATCCAACCGGCAATAATCATGTAAAGACCGACTGCCATATATTTGAGTGAGAATTTTCCGATAGCCTTTGTAATACTATTGTCATTAAATTTGACGAAGAAAATCAATCCACCGACAATACTTACGATAATGCAGATAAGTCTGAGCATATTTGTAGATTTTCCTGCATTTACAAAGCATAAAACAGCACCAATTGCAGCGCCGAAAAAAATCAACAGAGCCGCAATAGAACTCCAGCCAAAGTTTTTGTCAAAATGAATAAAATTCCATCCGTTTGCGGATATCTTTAATATTTTTCCGCTGAAGAGAGGAAGACAAAAACCAATTGCTACCAGAAGCACGCCGATTAAATAGATGAGAGGCAGACTATTCTTTTTACCCATAAGAAATACTCCTTACCGCTTTTTATGCGGTTCTGTAATTATAACACACTATTCTGAAAAAACAACATTTTGGTGGATGACCAACATTACAGCATACTTGCAATTTCCTTAACGTTTTCAGATGCGTTGGAAATATTAGTTGTGCTCTGCGAAAAGCTTTCGATACCCTGCGCAATCTGCTGCAAAGTGATAAAAATCTGTTCGCTTGCGCTTGTAAGCTGGTTTACGTTATCCAAAATTTCGTGTGAACTTGAGGCCGTTGCTTTTGACGATTCCATAATGCTTTCAAAACCGCTTTCAAGAGAACGTGCGCTTTCGCAGCCGGAATCAATCTGTGCTGTGCCTTTTTCGCTGTCCAAAATAAGGGCATCGGAAGCTTTTTGGATTTCCGTAATTATCTCACGGATTTCCTTGATGCTATCTATGATGTTGTCTGAAAGTCGGCGGACTTCTGTCGCAACAATGTGGAAATTCTTTCCTGCTTCACCTGCACTTGAAGCTTCGAGCTCCGCATTGAATGCAATGATTTTAGTTTGGTCTGCAACATTGTTAATGATGCTTACGATATCCCAAATGCCTTTGATTTTGTTGCTCAATTCTTTTATTCCATCTATCGTAAGAACGTTTGTGTTCTTGATGTTCAAAAGTTCCTGCACATTGTTCTGTAAAGCTTCGCTGCCCGAAACTACAGCGTCACGCGACTTTTCTGCAAGACTTGTAACCTGCTTGATTTTTTCGCCAATGTTGTTTGCAAGCTCGGTAGAGTCGTGCATAGTGGCAACAATTTCTTTTACGGCTGCAGTCTGATTCTGGCTGTTTTCCGCATTCTGCTTTGTTGCGTCGGCAAGATTCTGTGTTTCTGCCAGCAGATTTTTGCTTATATTTTTTTCGTTTTTCTGAATTGTCTTAGTGATTACCTTGAAAACAATGAAAAACTCAACAAGGCTTGTTACCCAGCCAATCAAACAATAAATGAGAAATGTATTATAACCGTCTGTTCTGGAATTAAGAATAATGCCGTAAGGAACGGTCATCATGTTTATTATGGATGCATCAACAGAAGCCCACATAGCCACATTCTGTACACTTGAAAGGTTTTCGCTGAGCTTCATGCCAATCTGCCGCATTTGACCAGCCATGTATATTCTCTTTACTAAAACATAGTTAACGGTATAACACATAAAGCCTGTGGCAACAGACTGCATTTCAATCAAAGTAAATGTTATCGGGTTGAACGGTGCAAGCCCTTTTGCAGAAGAAATAATTGCAGTAGACCCTGCTCCTATAAGAAATCCGACAGCGTTTGCAACTATGATTATGATATCATAATTACGGTAAGCTTTTGTACAATAATCAAAATCACTTTGAGTAAGTGCATCAGGATTTGCTTTCCCTTTTGCTATGATTTTGTCAAACTCTGTTAAGAGCGGCCACTGAAAGAGGGAACAGATTACAATAAGACCAAGAGTAATAAAGAATGTGGGAGCAAAGCCCAAAATTATTTCTGCAGGTTTTTCATAAATAAAACCATAGTGAAATATTCTGAGAAATATAACTCCTGCATAGGTTGTAGCTATAATGGTGACTAAATATCGTTTGAAAGTTTTCATGCAGCCTCCAATTTACTTTGTTGTAAATGCAATTGCGCCGTCCCAGTTTTCCGGCGGATTCTCGATGAACTCCTCACAGCGCGAAAGCATAAGCTTTGCGGCTTTATCGCCTTCCGCCGCAGCAAGTGCTTTTGTAAAATAGTCACGGGCAAGATTCCAGATTCCCTGTTTGTACAAATCCATACCTTTTATGTACGCATCTTTGTATTCGGGCGGGAATTCATCTTCACTGCGGTCAACGGCATAAATCGGTACGGCGTTTTTCTTGCCTTTTACGCGGACATCGTCAAGATGTCTGAAGTAGAACGAATCTTCGCCTGCATCTTCGCGAACGCTGTCGCTTACAAGAATTTGTGTGCCGTATGTTTTTGTTAGTCCTTCAAGGCGACTCGCAAGGTTTACGCTGTCGCCGATTACAGAATAGTCGGTTTTGTCCTTTGAGCCTATTGAGCCTACGATTACATCTCCGTAATGTATGCCGATTCCAATGTTGAATTCCATTCCGTCCGGCATAACAAGGTCGCCGATTTCAACATTCGGTAGCATAGCGCGCATCTCAAATGCGGCGGCAACAGCGCGCCGGCAGTTATCCTTATAGCTTACAGGCGTACCGAATTCAGCCATAATTGCGTCGCCGATAAACTTGTCAATTGTGCCGCCATACTTTTTGATAATATCAACCATCATGGAAAAGTAGCGGTTGAGGAAAGCAACAAGTACATCAGGCTTGTTCTTTTCACTGATGTTTGTAAATGAGCGGATGTCGCTGAAAAGAATTGCAACCGAGCGTGTTTCACCTACGGCAACTTTTTCATCCGTGTCATCAACCTGCATAACAAGGCTGTCTATAATCTGCTCTGGAACAAACCTTCCGAATGCACGGCGGATACGTTTTTCAAAGAACATCTTCTTTTTGACTATAAGTGCTTTTTCAAAGACCGCACCGGCGTTCTTTACACAGAACGAAAAGAAATCCTGCTTTTCACTCGTGATGTTGCCTTCACTTACAATATGAACTGTTCCAAAATAATTACTTTCGTCGCTTGATTTAAGGCTTTCGTTTCCGTAGCTTGAAAGCTGTACTTTTGTACTGTAAAAGCGGTTGAGTTCCGGTTTTGCTTCCAGCTTTTTAGGAACAATTTTTGTGGTATTGTAATCAGGCTGGTTCTTTTCAAAATCGGCGGCACATACGTTGAGAAAATCCGTAATTTCCTTTTCGCCTATGTTTTCTGAACAAACATAATAGCTGTGTGGTCCGTCATTCTCAATCATATAAAGAGCTGCGAGCGGTACTTCGCATACTTCGGCTACAAGCAGCAAAAATATCCGCACCATTTCTTCAATGTTTTCGATGTTGTCTACCAGACAGATGATTTTTGAGAACATCGCATTTTTATACGAATCACCGTACAAAAGTGCCGCTGTATTCATAAACAAAAAGGAATCATCAAACGTCTTTTTTGCCTGCGAAACAGCGGATTTATCGATTTTAGGTGCAGAAAGGGATGCAAGTTCATCAAGGTTTATAACGAGCGTTTTTGGATCAAGCCGGACAAATGAATTAACGCCGCATTCCATCGCAAATGTTTCGTCAAGCGATGCAGGAACGTTTGCGTACATTCCGATTGTCAGTTCTTTAAAGCAGTTTATTGAGCGTATGATACGTACAATTTCAAAGCTGTGCGGTTCCTGAATATCGGAATTCAGAAGGAACAGGTCGGGTTGAAATTCAAACAGTTTGTAGAAGGCTTCTTTTCCGTTTGTTACAAACTGAACCGTGTAGTCGTCGTTGTCCAGCGTTGTTGTGAAAAGCTTTTGTAATGTAACGGAAGTTTCAAGTATAAGAATTTTCTTACTCATTCGTCTGCTCCTATTCTCCCAAGAGTTCCTTGATTGTGGTAATCAGATTTCCACGCTTGAAATCTCCTTTTTGAATGATTGCGCTGGCACGCAGCTGTTCAAATTCCTTAACGGCCTTAGCACTCTGATCGCCCATAACAATAACAACCGGTGAATCTTTGTACTGTTCCATACGGCGCAGGTTATCAAGGAGAACAAGTCCCGTCATGCGCGGCATATCCCTGTCGGAGAGAATAAGGTCGTACTGCTTTGTTTTTGCTTTTTCAAGGGCATCAAGTCCATCAAAGGCGGTATCTACAACAAAGCCTGCACTTTCGAGAATGGATTTTTCAATCTGCCGTGTTGTGTCAGAATCATCAACAACAAGAATACGTACTGTGCGTTTTTTAGTTGCCGCTTCGTACTTTTTAATGTCGTATCCGCGTAACGACTTGAATTTTTTGAGTATGTCGGGAACATGCAGAATCGGTACTATGTCATAATGCTCGTCGAATACAATTCCCTGAAGAATCGAAAAGTTACGGAACGCTTTGGGAAGCGGTTTTACAACGAGAGACACATATTGCTGCACCTGTTCCACGATGATTCCAATCCGCTGTTCCATATATTCGGCAATAAGGATTGAATCCGCGTCCTGTGCAACAAAACCTTTCTGCTCGTCAAAAAGTGAGGAAAGCGAAAAGCATGGAATAAGCTGGCTTTCGAGCTTGATGTAGCTTTGGTTTTGCAGTGTGATATATTCGCTTTTCTTTCGGTATATGATGTCAACGATGTGCTGTGACGGAATGAGGTACTTTTCTTTGTTAGAGCGGACAAAAAGTCCCTGCAACGTTGAAAGGGAAAGCGGAAAGTGAAGGATAAACGAAGTTCCCTTGCCGGGTGTACTTTCAACTTTGATTCTTCCCTTGATTTTTTCAACGTTGGACCATACAACATCAAGTCCTACACCACGGCCTGAAAGTTCTGTAACTTCGTCTTTTGTTGAAAATCCCGAAAGGAACAAAAATTGCGTGAGTTCCCGATCGTTCATATTCTCAATTTCATCGGTACGTTCAGGATACTGCTTTGCCGCTTTTGTGCGGATTTTTTCGTAATCAATGCCGCGTCCGTCATCACTGACTTTAAGTTCTATGTATTTGGCTTCGCGTTCACAGGTAATGCTGATAGTTCCTTCTTCGGATTTTCCTGCCGCCTTGCGCTCTTTTGGGCTTTCAATACCGTGGTCAATTGCGTTGCGTATCAGGTGCATAAGGATATCGCCCAATTCTTCAAGAATTACCTTGTCAATCGCAATGTCGGCTTCGGGAATGTTGCAGTGTACTTTCTTTTTAAGGTTCATTGCCTCAAACGCGATTGTGTTTTCCAGCGGCCTGAGCACAATGCTTATCGGGAGCATCCGCAGGTCAAAAACCTGTTCCTGTACGCTGAAAATCGAAGTTTCAAGCGCATAAATGTCATTTTCAAACTGCTTGCGGATTTTAGAAAGCTCGTGGTTATCTATCTTTTCTTCAAATTTCTGAAGCTCATCAAGCTGGTGCTTTAAATGGAACTCTCGCGTAATCATTGTGTCAAAGGCTGTAATAATCTCATTTACACGCGAAAGTTTTATGCGGATTGACTGTATATCACTGACATTTTCCGCAAGTTCTTCTTCATCGTCCTCTTCAAGATTGCCGATTTTTGAACGGTTGATTTCTGTAATAAATGCGTCAATGTCTATAAGTTCGCCTGCCGCAAGTTTATCACAGTATTGCAGGTACAAATCAATATTTTCTTCGTCCGTCCCGTTCTTTACAATACGAGAAACACAATCAGAAATTTTATCTGCTACGGCAAAAACAAGTCGTACGAGACGGTCGGAATTTTTTACCTGTCCGTCTTTAACGCTCTTGTAAATATCTTCAACCGCATGTGAAAGCTTTTCGATTGTCGCAAAGCCGAGCATACGTGAATTTCCCTTGATAGTATGCAAATTCCGCAAGAGCCGCGTCATCGTTTCACTGTCATTCTGACTTGATTTTAACGTGATAATGTCTTTTTTTGAGGATTCCAGAAGTTCCTTAACCTCTGAAACATAACTTTCGGTGATATCGCTTGCGATTTTAGCCATCGGCTTTACCCCCTGTTTTTTTGTGAAAATAAAAAACGCTGCCGTCAAAGTTCTTTTCGAGCGATGGCGGAATTATAGTTGAATCTGTCTGTGCAATTTCGCTCATGGAAACAAAAAGCAGACCGTCTTCTGCAAGACATTTTTCGGCGAGTGTACGAAGAATGCGAGCGCGCAGTTCCTGACTGAAATAGATGAACACGTTGCGCAAAAAAATAATGTTCTGGTTTTTAGGTAAAAAAGCAGTACACTTCGGTGAATCAATTTCAGAAAGATTGAGCTGCATAGTCGTTATGCATGATTTAATTTCGTCATCAAACTCAATTTTACCGTCGTTCCGCTTGTACGGAACAATAAGGTTCTGGAATGAACTTCCGTCTACGGTTCTGAGTGATGTTCCTAAAAAAAGCCCTTGTCTGCAATGCTTGAGGACTTCGGAATTGATGTCGCTTGCGGTAACACATGGCTTTATGCCACATGATTTTGCAAGAATTGCCAGAGAGTACGCTTCTTCGCCATAGGAACATGCCGCACTCCATATTCTTATTTCAGAACCCTGTGATTTACTGCGCCATAGAGGAAGAATTTTGTCATGAAGAAGGGCAAACTGTTTTTCTTCTCGAAAAAAATATGTTTCATTAACTGTGCTTCCGTTTACAAAATCAGCAAAAACCGACGGGTTTGATATGAGCTGAAGTTTGTAATCCTGGATGCCGATTTTCTTTTTTGCGACTTGGGTTTGAATGTAATTTCTTATACCGTCAAGATGGCTTGCGCGCGGAATAATTCCTGTACGTTCAGTTAATATGCTGATGAAAGAGTCAAATTCGTCCTGAGTAAGTTGTACAGTCGTATTTTGAATCATTTACGTAACAGCTCCAATATACGCTTTGCAATTTCACCGCGGGGGAGAATTTCTTTAGCACCGCCTGCTTCTATTGCGGCGGCGGGCATACCAAATACGGCACAGGTCGATTTATCTTCTACAATTGTCCAGCCGCCGTTATCACAGATTTCTTTGCAGCCGTCAGCGCCATCCGCGCCCATTCCGGTAAGAAGTACAGCAAGACAGTGCTTTTTGTATTTTCGTGCTGCGCTTCTGAACAGTTTGTTTACGGCTGGACGCAAAAAACGTTCCGGCTCTTCATCAGAAAGTTTTAGAACCGGATTTCCTCCCGGTTTTATGTAATCAATTACAAGGTGCTTGTCTGCCGGTGCCATGTACAGGTTGCCGGCTTTTGCTTCTTCGCCGTTTTCAGCAAGCTTTACATGAAAGTTTGTACATACACCGGAGAGCCAGTCTACCATGTTTTTGTCAGCACCTATTTCAATGTGTTGGGTGTACAAAACCGCAAGCGGAAAATTAGTACCCAAGCCCGAGATTACTTCGGACACTGCGGAAGGTCCGCCTGTAGATGCGCCTATACACAGGATTTTGAACGGCCCTTTTTCTTTGTTGTTGTATTCGGAATCTTTCGGAAAATCGCTTGTAAGCTTTTCCAGATTAGATATGAGCACACTGAAAAACTCCTTGCTATAGCCTTTAAGACTAGGCTTTTGCATTGTTTCTGATGGCTTTAAAAAAGATGGAACAGTGGATGAAGATTCGGACAGAATAAGCACAGGTATATGCATTTCACTGCAAAGTACTTTGAATGATTCGTTTTCACCAGTATCACTCAAATCAGTTCCGCTGATTATTACATCAGGATGTTCCGATTCCGCAGCATACAGAACTTTTTTGCCGTTGGAAACAGAAGCGGTTATTTCTATATTGCCATATTTTTTGAGATTTTGTTCTATAATGGCGCGTACTACAGCAGAACCGTCTGCAATGATGACCTTCATTCCGATATTCCTTATTTTGCCTTTATAAGCCCCGCAGAAAAGAATTTTCTTAGCAAATTGTCAGGTGATATAAGAATTTGCTTGCGTACCAAATTTTTGTTTTTGCCGTCTGGTTTAAAACCGATGGCGCACACACCGCATTCCGTCAGTCGTGACCGTATACCCTGCGGAAGCAGACGCAGGTTTGAAATATCAATAATACGACTTGAAATTGCACTGTTTACCGATAGGGCAAAATTGCCGCTCGCGGGAAAAGCCGTTTCGGTATAATTTACAACTGCTTTTTGTACATCATTCTCAAAATCCTGCATTTTCATTACGAGAACAACATTGCTTTCTTCAACCGGATTACACAGGAATTCTTTTTCGAGAAGATTGCCGATGCGAATATGTGGTAGTGTTTCACGGTTGAAGACTATGTTCCGCAGACCGTTTTCAACATCAAGGTAAATGCCGAAAACCACATACTTGCTCTGAATGAGAAAATCTACTGTGTCGTATGCAATGCAGGTAAAATGATTATGCACTTCCAAGGTCTTTCCTTATCAGAGCTTCAAAGGCAGCCGGATTAAGCGCTGGAATTTCTTCGCCGCTGTATGCGAGCGTTCCTAGAAAAAAACCTTCTTCATTGCCGCCCGGAATAAGATTCAAGTCACCTTCTTCCATTTCAGTAAAAAACAGAATGTCCGAAATATGAATCGAAAGCTGGTCATCTACCTGCTTTAAAATCATAAACAGAGGCTCCTGAGGCGGTGTTGTTTCAGTATCGCCGATTAAAGAGCGTGGATTAATTACGGTAAAAGGATCGCCGCGCCGGTTCAAAACACCTTCAATATATGATGGCATAAACGGCAGTTTGTACACTGAAACATCACGTATTATCTCAAGAACATCGCTTGAACGTACAGCATATTTTTTATTGGCGATTAAAAACACAAGCCATGTGGTCATGTGCTTTTCTTCAACGTTCTCAACTGTCTCTTTGTTATTGGCTTCTATCTGATCTATAATCTCTTCGTTCATGTATTTTCCTCTGTCTTGCGGGTACTCAAGTCTTCGGCAATCTTTTTGAGGTTCTGTGATGCAAGTGAGATGTGTTCAGTTGCCATTGTAAAGTTTTCTACACCTGAAGCAATCTGCTTGAGTGTAACAAGAATCTGCTCACTGGCAAGCGCCTGCTGCTGAATAATTGTTGTGATGTCACCAGCGCTTGATGCGGTAATTTCTGAAGCGTTCTTGATGCTGCCGAACCGCTCCTCAAGGTTCTTTGCGTTTTCAACACCGGCCTTAATCTTTTCGGTACCGCTTTCGCTGGCAAGAATAAGGCTGTCGGATGACTGCTGAATTTCGTTAATCTTTTCTTTTATTTCTTTTGTACCATCGATGATACCGTCTGCAAGACGGCGGATTTCCGTTGCAACAATGTGAAAGTTACGACCGGCTTCGCCTGCACTTGAAGCTTCAAGTTCCGCGTTAAACGCGATGATTTTTGCCTGATCCGCTACGGAATTTATAAGCGTTACGATGTCCCATATGTTCTCAATCTTTTCATCGAGCGATTTAATACCGTCTATTGTAGTCTGGTTTGCAAGCGCAATTTCGTGCAATTGGTGTACATTCTCTTCGAGATAGGAAACGCCTTCGGTAACATCACTGTTAGTTTTGCTTGCAACGCCCGATACGTCTTTGATTTTTTGTGAAATATCTTCTGACAGGGCAGTGTTGTCTTCCATTGTGGCAACAATCTCTTTAACGGCCGCGCTCTGATCCTGCGCCGTTGCCGCTGTTTCCTTTGAAGAAACCGCTAGATTCTGTGTTTCAGCAAGAAGCTGTTCACCTATAGCGTGTTCTTTTTGGTTTGTCTTGCTGTAAATGTATCCGTTATAAATAACGTTTCCAATTATAAGAGCAATTATAACAAGAACGATTATATTGACCCATTTTCGAATTTCCCCGGTAAAATCAGACATAGGACCGGTTGTAACAAGAAACCACGGAGAACCGTTAAGCAATTGAACAGCATAAAAAGTATCATCTTTTACAAAAGCTTTCTTAGTTCCGTCAAAAAAATTCTTTGGTTCAATTGTTTTGTGGTTTATAGTATTTTGTGCTACAAAACCTGGAATATCATCAACTAAATAAGATTTTGAATTAGGAGAAACAGAAACTGATGAAACAATTTCCGCGAGTTTTGCAAACGGGAGTTCTGTTCCTACAACGCCTATGAATCTGTTCTGTTTATCATATACGGCGCGTGAAAAAATGATGCATTTATCATTATCAATATGCGAGTTATTTACAACAGCCGCAAAAATAGTATCTTTAGCGTCTCTCGCACCTGTGTACCATGCCGCATTCGTATAATCAAAATCTTTTGGTGCGGTCCAGTTATCATTTGTCATAAAACTTGAGTAACCGTTCCGACCAAAGAAGAATTCAACACATTGAGGATAATTCTTTGCGAACACTTTAAGTAAGTATGAAATATTTTCAGCACTTGTATCGCTTACTATAGATTCTGCAAGTGAATTAACACCTATGGAAGGAGTTTCAAATGCAATCTTTGTTTCATACTGCACCTGATCATTTGCCCATTGTGCTTTTTCTGAAACATTCTGTTCCAGAACCATATTAAGAATGAATAATGTTGAAAAAGTTGCGTAGATTGCGATGATTGCAAGCGGCAAAATAATACTAAGAACCTGTTTGAAACTAAGTGAAAATAATTTCTTTTTCATGTGTTCTCCTTAATTATAGAAAAATTATAACACGGGATTATTGAATTGTAAAAAAGCGATTTACTTTATCAACTCAAGTCCTCCGCGATTGATTTTAAGTTCTCCGATGCGGTGGAAATACTTCCTGTCGCAGCCGTAAATTTTTCAACGCCTGAAGCAATCTCTCTCAGTGTGATAAGAATTTGCTCGCTGGCAAGCGCCTGCTGCTGAATAATTGTGGTGATGTCGCCGGCACTTTCCGCTGTGATTTCGGACGCATTCTTAATACTGCTGAACCTCGCTTCAAGGCTTTTAGCGTTGTCAACACCTGCCTTTATTTTTTCGGTACCGCTTTCACTCGCAAGAATAAGACTATCGGACGAATCCTGAATTTCGTTTATCCGTTCCTTTATTTCTTTTGTGCCGTCGATGATGCCGTCAGCAAGGCGGCGGATTTCGCTTGCGACAATATGAAAGTTCTTTCCTGCTTCACCAGCGCTTGAAGCTTCAAGTTCTGCATTGAATGCGATTATTTTTGCCTGATCCGCTACGGAATTAATAAGCGTTACAATGTCCCAGATGTTTTCAATTTTATCACCGAGTGATTTGATGCCGTTGATGGTAGTCTGGTTTGCAAGCGCAATTTCGTGCAGCTGGCGGACGTTTTCTTCGAGATATGAAACACCTTCGGCAACATCGCCGCTCGTTTTGCTTGCAACGCCCGAAACATCTTTGATTTTTGTGGAAATGTTTTCGGAGAGGGCAGTGTTGTCTTCCATTGTGGCGACAATTTCTTTTACAGCCGTGCTCTGGTTCTGCGCAGTAGCCGCATTTTCTTTGGAAGAAACAACAAGATTCTGTGTTTCGGCAAACAGCTTTTCACTCAAAGATTCTTCCTTTGAGCGCATATTCTTCATTATTAGACCGGTAATGGTCATAATTACTATGAAAAGCACAAAGAACGATACGGCAAGCAGACGTGAAACCTGTCTTGTGTTTGCATTTACATCGCTCTCAAGTTTACCCAGTACATAGTACCAGCCCGTAGTCTTCATGGGCATGGCGATGAACCTGTATTTTTTACCGTCCATTTTGCCGTATACAATATCATCGTGCTCAGAAATCAGTTTTTCTCCGAGCGTTTTGTATATGCCGCCTTCGACACTGAGAATATTTTCGTCGGGCGTGTATTTTTCGTGCATAAAAAAGTTGCCTTCCGGCGACAGAATGAACGACTGGTCAGTTTCAGCGGTCTTAAGGCTGCTTAACAGCCTCAGAAGGTCAGTCAGCGGATAGTCAAATGCAACAACACCGTCCAGTTCACCGTTTTTATAAACCGCCTGTGAAAATGTAACAACAAGGTCGCCGGTAAAAGCGTCAATATACACATCTGAATAGAACATGCCGCCCTGGCGCTGTACGGCACCCTTGTACCAGCCGCGGCTTGTAGGATCGTAGCCTTCGGGAAGCGTGAGGTTTGGGGTTGTAAACATAGTTTTGTTGGTACGGCAACCATAAAAGCCCGAAAACTCTGGATATGCGAGCGACATATTTACGAACACCTTTTCGGTATCAGCATCACTTTTGTAATAGCCATCCTTAAAGACCCATGCGATTGCTTCGGTCATCTTCATGGGCGCGGTAAGTTCGTTTTCAAGCTCAAGAACACATTTTTGCGTATGTGTCTGCATAAAAGAAGAAACTTGTCTGCCGGAAAAACGCGAAACAAAAGATGTTGCAATAATGGTTGTAAGTACAAAAAACAATGCAACCGGTACGCCAATCATAATCAGTGATTTTTTTACGAATGTCATACCTTTTTCTTTGAGTGGGCTGCTTTTCTTAAACAAGCCTTTCAAACTGCTGCCGAATAATTTACCATGCAGTCATATCTTTTCTTTTTTCCATTTTTTTATTACCAATTCATTGAACGAACGCTTTTTGTCTTCATCAAGGAATGACGCGTCGAACGAATTGTGTATAATTTGTTTAAGTTCTTTTAATTTAAAACCTGTTTGGGAATACATATTCCAGTATTCGTCCAAAAGTTCTGCGCCAAAAAACAGCGGATCGTCTGAGTTGAGCGTAACAACAATTCCTTTGTCAAAAAAAGTTCGAATTGGATGTTCTGAAATTGATTTTACGTATTTTTGGGTAAATACGTTGCTTGTGGGGCATACTTCAAGCGGAATTTTACGTTTTGCAAGAGTCTGCATCAGTTCTTCGTCCAGTGCCGCCGAAGTTCCATGTCCTATGCGCGCCGCATGAAGAATATTGATGGAATCCCAGATTGATTCAGAACCAGCGTCTTCTCCGGCATGAGCTACCGTTACAAGGCCGTTTTTGCGGGCTTTGTCAAATACGTTGCCGAACAATTTTGCAGGACCTTTCTGCTCGGAACCTCCCAGTCCTATTCCTATAATTTCAGGAATGCGGTATGCAAGCAGAAGCTGAAGGTTCTTTTCTGCGTTTTCAAAACCAAAAGTGCGCGAAACATCAATTAAGAGGCGAACGTCTATTCCTGTTTCTTCCTTTATTTTAAGTACATTTCGATGATACGTATCTATCAGTTCTGAAAAATCCCAGCCTTTTTTTATGAATGCGCTCGGTGCAGCAAAAACTTCCGCGTAACAAATGCCGTTCCGTACGAGGTAATCGGCAAGGTCAGCAAACACATAGTCAAAATCGGAAGGATCTTCGTACAAGTCCTGAACCTCAAGGTATGCCTGAATAAAACCGTTGAGATCCGAATAAGTAAACATTTCTGTAATTGCAGTATCTGCCTGTTCTGCGGTTGCGTCCGGGTGTCTGCGTTGGTAAAAACGACAGATTGTCTGACGGCTTATTACGGCTTCGAGGTGCAGGTGCAGTTCCGCTTTAGGAATTTGCTTGAAAAAAGTATAGAATTCTTCTTTTGCGAGATAAGGTTTGCGAGCGCGTTTCATGCAATTCTCCTGTGTATATAAAAAAATTATAACACAGTTTTTTACAATGTGTGAGAAAACTTTATCGAAAATAGAAGAAAAAAAGTCTAACTGTAATACGAAAGGGATTTTTCCATTTTGGAGAATGTAAACGAAACAACCCAGTTCATTACAAAATAGAACGCACCCGCAATAAAAATAGGCATGGTAGAAAACTCGCGGCTTGCAGCGTTCTGTGCAGCGCGGAATAACTCCGCAACACCGATTGTCTGGGCAAGCGCAGTATCTTTTACAAGTGTAATAACTTCGTTGCCTGCTGCCGGAAGTATACGTTTGAAAACCTGAGGGAGGATAATTCGAAAGAAAGTTTTTGCCTTTGTTAGTCCCAGCATTTGTGCTGCCTCATACTGGCCCCTTGGAATGGATTCTATTCCTCCGCGGTAGATTTCGGCAAAGTAACATGCATAATTTATGGAAAACGCTATTATTGCTGCAACAAAACGGTCATAAGAAATTTTTAGAATGTAATATGGTGCAAAATAGATAAAAATGAGCTGAAGAATAAGTGGTGTTCCCCTTATGACAAGCATGAGAGCTTTTACCGGCAGATTTATAATCTTTATTTTGCTCATTCTGCCGAAAGAGATTATCAATCCTAAGGGGATAGAAAACAATAATGTAAGAAAAAATACTTTCAGGGAAACAACCGTCCCTGAAAGCATTGCCATAAAAAGTTTCTGCATTATTTACCGATTACGGATTTTTCTTCGTTAAACCATTTCAGGTCGATTTTCTTCATTGTTCCGTCTTTCACCATTGCTTCGAGTTCAGCCTGAACAGCATCACGAAGAGCAATATCATTTTTGCGGAAACCAACGCCATACTGTTCGGATGCAACTGCTTCGTCAAGAATTACAAAGGCTTTTCCGTCTTTCTTAATAGCGGACTGTGCAACGCCAATGTCGAGTATAACGCCGTCAACGCCTTTAACTTCAAGGTCCATAAGTGCAGTAAGGTTGTCTTTGAATTCAACAACATCCTTGAGAGAAGCTTTAAATTCCGGTGCGGAATCCAATGCGTCAGCTGCGCTTGAACCTGCCTGGAGTCCGATTTTCTTTCCTTTGAGGTCGGCAAGCTTTTTGTAGCCGGAATCTTTTCTTACGGCAACAATCTGTGAGTTGTCAACATATGCGGCTGTGAATGCCATTGCGGCAAGACGTTCATCGTTGATTGTAAAACCATTCCAGATGCAGTCAATGTTACCTGTGTTAAGTTCCATCTCTTTTGCATTCCAGTCAATCGGCTGGCATACAAGTTTTACACCAAGTCTTTTGCATACTTCTGCAGCAAGATCTATATCGTAACCAACAATATTGTTGTCTTCATCACGATAACCATATGGAGGAAAAGAGTCATCAAGACCAAGGATAAAAGTTCCTCTTTCCTTAATTTTTGCAAGGGAATTGTCATTTGAAGACTTGTCTTTTTTCCCGAATGCAAAAATGGAACACATACATAAAAGTGCTGTTAATGTAAGAATTAGACGTTTCATAAGTTCTCCGAGTAGTTTAAATATATTGAGATTTTAGTCTAAATAATTGTTATTATCAAGTGTACTTAATGTTCAAAAGTGTCAAAAAAGGCTCCGACATCGATGCCATTTACCTTTACACCTTTTTTATACAGTTTGAGAAGATTGTTCCTTCCCTCTCGTAAATGTTGCGAAGTTATACCGTAATTTATGGAACTGTCTGCTTCCAAAAAGGCGGCTATGTGATCAGAAGCACGTACAAGTTTACCGTCTACAGGAAAATAAGAGGCACTGTTAAATTTGGTGTTAAGGTCTTCAAATGAAACATGCTGAACATTTACATCGGCAAATCGGATTCGGTTTTCAAATTCATCGCTTGTAAAATAGAGAAGTTCTTCCGCATAAAAGTCTTCCATAAGCGGATACAATTCTTCATGCACGATTTTGTCTTCTATGTCTTTGACAATGGAAGGAAGTTCCCGTGTTGCCTGTTTTACCGGCGAGATAATGTCGCGGGTAACAGCTTCCGGCAGATCGTGGAATAAAGCTGAAAAAAAGTTGTTGTAGACACGAGCTTTACACATTTCAGCGCCACATTCCCGTCCGAGTATCAGGGTAATGATGGCGACAAAAAATGAATGACCTAAAACCGTTGTCTTGGGAACTCTCGGAGTTTGGTTCCATCTTGTCTGAAACCTTAATTTTTCTATCATAAGCAGAAATTCATAAGGTTTCTGTTTTGTCAAAAGCAGCTGAAGTCCTTTAAAATCCAAATACTCACCTATATCCTCATTCAGTTCCTTTTCTATTTTTGCCAGTCGGATTGATTCATTAAGAGGCGCAAGCATTTCGAATTCACGCATGGTTGAATATTTGTGTGCAGCTCTGAATATGCGCATTTCAAGAGTTTCCTCCTGCTGCTTGTTTGTGTTCTGGTCAATGTATTTTTTGAACTTGTATTTTAAATCTTCATCCGTGATAAGTGTTTCGTACTGTTCAAACACCCATTCATTGAGTTTTGCATATTCTGCCGGATACTGTTTGCGTATCATTCTTTGTACGGGAGATTTTATGTCACACAAGGCGATTTTTCGGAGCAGTTCAAAAAGAGAAGCATATATCAACCATTCCCAGTCAATCTTCTTACCTTTTTGTTCTTCAAATTTACCAATTATATAAACCAGAACCATTTTTTCGGCTGACTTGTCCATCTCGATGAGATCAAAGGGTCTTATAAGATCGTTCCAGCGTTCAATGGAAAAACCTTCAAAAATTTTTAGTGCAAAATCTTTTTGTAACATTTAAAACTCCGTAATCCTATGCTAACATTTCTGTTATGAATTTGCAAATTTGGTAAGGAATTTTTTATTGTGAATTCTCCAGAATCTCATTTTTGACATATATCTCAAAAGCCGTATTTTTTTTTGAGTCCAAAATAGAAAAAATGCTTGACTTTATATATAGTGTGATGTAGGCTTGTAGAGATGAGTATACCACTATATGTGGTTAACCTCTGGGGTGGGTTATGCGTTGCCCGTATTGTGGCAGTTTTGATGATAAAGTAATAGAATCTCGTACTATGGCCAACGGTGAAAGTATCCGCAGAAGAAGAGAATGTATCAGCTGCGGTTATCGTTTTACCAGTTACGAACATATAGAAGAAAAGCAGTTCATGGTAGTAAAGCGTGACGGAAGACGACAACCGTTTGACCGTACAAAGCTTGAAAAAGGCATTGAACGTGCCTTGGAAAAAAGAGCTGTTTCCAATACAGAAATCGACAATATAGTAAACGACATTCAAGACAAAGCCGTAATGAAAGGCAAAATCTCAAATGAAATAACAACCCGGGAACTTGGGGATTTAGTTTTGGAAAAACTATTTGAAACAGATAAAGTAGCTTATATACGATTTGCTTCTGTGTATCGTCACTTTGAAAACATTGATGAATTTATACAAGAGGTAAAAAATGTGGGAGGATTAGGGTGAGCGACCAAAAAGAATTTCCGGAATGGAAGAACTTTCTTGACAACAAGGAAGAAAAAAGGGCGGGGCTTGTTATTAAGAGCGTTGTCAAGCGTTCCGGAGAAATTAAGCCGTATGATTCGGATAAAATCACGGCTGCAATCGGAAAAGCCATTGAGGCTGTAGAAAAAAAACCGAATATGGAAAAAGCAAGGCAGTTGACAAAGGAAGTTGAAAAAAAACTTAAGGAAATGATGTCGATGCGCCATGAGCATTCTATTCCTGCTATTGAAGAAATTCAGGACATTGTTGAAAATGTTCTTATAAGTAATAAAGAAGTTGCGGTTGCCAAAGCCTATATTCTGTACAGAGCAAGACACGACGCAATCCGTGATGCGAAAAGTCTTATGCTCGATATAAATGACACAATGGACGGTTATTTAAATCAGTCCGACTGGCGTGTAAATGAAAACGCAAATGTCAATTTTTCGCTCGGTGGTCTTATTCTTCACAATTCAGGTACAATTACAGCAAATTACTGGCTGCGTAATATCTATTCGCAGGAAGTTGCGGAAGCCCACAAAACAGCAGCTTTTCATATACATGATTTGTCAATGTTCTCCGGCTACTGTGCGGGTTGGTCTATCCGACAGCTGATTGCGGAAGGTTTGGGCGGTGTTCCTGACAAAATAACGTCAACACCTGCAACGCATCTTTCAACACTGGTAAATCAGATTGTAAACTTTCTCGGTATTATGCAGAATGAGTGGGCGGGAGCACAGGCTTTCAGTTCTTTTGATACTTATCTTGCTCCTTTTATCAAAAAAGACAATCTTTCAGAGAAAGAAGTCCGCCAGTGCATCCAGAGCTTTATTTTCGGTGTAAACACACCGAGCCGTTGGGGTTCTCAGGCGCCGTTCACAAATATCACGCTAGACTGGGTATGTCCTGATGACTTAAAAGACAAGCCTGCCATTGTCGGTGGTAAGGAAATGCCATTTAAATACAGCGATTGTCAGAAAGAAATGGATATGATCAACAAGGTCTTTATTGAACTGATGATTGAAGGCGATGCAGCGGGACGCGGTTTTGCCTATCCAATTCCAACATATAATATTACAAAGAACTTTGACTGGGACAGCGAAAATGCAAAGCTTTTGTTTGAGATGACAGCGCAGTATGGTACTCCGAACTTCCAAAACTTTGTAAATTCAGACTTGAATCCGAGTGATGTACGTTCAATGTGTTGCCGTCTTCAACTAGACAAACGCGAATTGCGCAGACGCGGTGGCGGTTTGTTCGGTGCGGACGAGTTTACCGGTTCTTTGGGCGTTGTTACAATAAACCTGCCTCAAATCGGTTATCTTGCAAAGGATGAAAAACAATTCTTTGCAAGACTTGATTACCTTATGGATCTGGCAAAAGAAAGCCTCTGCACAAAGCGTAAGGTTATTCAGCGCCTTCTTGATGGCGGACTTTTTCCGTATACAAGCCGTTATCTTAAAAAGCTTGACAACCACTTTAACACAATTGGATTGTGCGGTATGAACGAATGCTGCATGAACTTTTTGGGAACAGACATTACGACTGCAAAAGGCAAAGCCTTTGCGGAAAAAGTTCTCGTTCATATGCGAACACGTCTTGCAGACTATCAGGAAACTACCGGTGAGTTGTTCAACCTTGAAGCGACTCCTGCGGAAAGTACTTCGTACAGACTTGCAAAACACGACAAAAAGACATATCCGGATATTATCACATCAGGTGAAGAAGAACCGTTCTATACAAATTCTTCCCAGCTGCCGGTAGATTATACCGCCGATGTTTTTGAAGCTCTTGATCATCAGGAATCATTGCAGACCAAGTATACCGGAGGAACAATGTTCCACGTATTCATGGGTGAAGCTGTACGTGACTGGAAAACATGCCGTGATTTGGTTCGCTCAATTGCATCAAGTTATCGTATTCCTTTCTTTACGATTTCGCCGACTTATTCAATCTGCCGTATTCACGGTTACTTGAACGGTGAACAGTTTGAATGTCCTAAATGTAAGGAAGAAGCAGCATACGAACTGCAAAGAAAGCTTACAAAGCTTGAAGCCGAAAGGGCAGATCTGTTGGCGGCCGCAGGACAGACAAATTAAAATACGAAAAAAAGATTAACACTAAATATAGTGTAAAAAGCTTGCAAAAAATCAAAAAGCACACTATATTTAGTAAAGATGTAGTAAAAAGTTACCGATATATAATGTAACTGAATTATTACAAGTTTGGGAGGAAAAAATTATGGAAACAACAGGAAGAACTTTGGAAGCTATAGATGCTGAAATTGCACGCACAAAAGAAGCTCTTGCCAATGTAAAAGGCAGCGAAACAGAAGTATATGCAAGAATTGTAGGTTATTACCGTTCTGTAAGAAACTGGAACAAAGGTAAGCGTGACGAATATAATCACAGAAAAATGTTTGTATATGACAATAAAAATGCTGCAGAGACCGTTATGGATAAAAAAGCAGCTGCACCTGTTGCCCATACTGCAGAAGCAAATGAAAATACAAAGAGTGCTTTTACTCCTGCCCGCTATGAATTGTTTGCAAGGGCAACATGTCCAAATTGTCCGCCTGTAAAAGAATATATGGCAAATGTAATAATTCCCGGAACAATGATTGACGTTGATTCTGAAGAAGGATTTGCCAAGGCTTCTGAACTCGGAGTTTTTGCCGCTCCTACAGTTATTGTTTATGATGCAAATGACTGTGAATGCGCAAGAGCACACTCAGTTTCCGAACTGGCTGCAATTTTTGAGCCGGTTGCAGCAGTATGCTAGAAGGCGAAAACAGACAAAAGAAAATCGGAGCTCTGATAAAAACATCTCTGGTTGATTATCCGCAGAAAGTTGCAGCAGCCGTGTTCCTACACGGCTGTAATCTTAGGTGTCCGTATTGTTATAACGTTGAGCTTGTTACCGGAAAAACAGATGATTATGACTGCGTAACATATGAAGAAGTTATAGCTCACCTTGAAAAGCGTAAAAATGTTCTCTCCGGTTTTGTTATTTCAGGCGGAGAACCATGTATGAGTTCCTGTTTGGAATCACTAATACGGGATGCGCGAAGTATTGGTTATCTTATAAAACTGGATACTAACGGAACTTTCCCTGAAAAACTTGAATCTCTTTTTTCAAATACAGCTCTTATTCCTGATTTTGTCGCTATGGATTTTAAAACAACACCTGAAAAATACACCTTATGCGGAAAAGAAGTATCTGAAAAAATAAAAAAATCAATTTCCATTATTTCGCAATTATCATCTGAAAAGCGTGAATTCCGTACGGTTCTTGTTCCTAATCTGGTAAATGAAGAAGATATTGCTGATATGGCACAATATTTACCTAAAGATGCAGCATGGCGTTTTGCCCGTTTTAGAAACGACAATTGCCTTGATAAAAACTATGAATCTCTTGTGCCATATACACAGGAACAAATTGATTCGCTTGTGCGCATTGCCGCAAAATATATACCGGATTCTGTATTGCGCTGATTAAACTTTAAAAGGATTTTATGAACAAAAAACAAATACGGGCAAATATTTTACTATTCCTTACTGCCCTTATATGGGGATTTGCATTTTCAGCACAAAGATTCGGTGCGCAATATCTCAAACCCTTTTGGTTCAACGGAATACGCTTTGCCCTTGGCAGTCTGTCTCTTGTGCCGCTTATTGTTTATCGTAAAAGACATGGAACTTCTGTTCAAAATACTGCGAAGAACCTGCTCGTTGCCGGTATATTGTGCGGAATATGCATGTTTGCAGGTGCAAGTTTGCAACAAATAGGTATTGAAACAACAACAGCAGGCAAAGCAGGTTTTGTTACTGGTTTGTATGTGGTTCTAGTTCCTGTAATAGGTTTGTTTATGGGGCGAAAAACCGGAGCCATGACATGGATTGCAGTGATAATTGCGTTGCTGGGACTTTATCTGTTAACTGTTACTGAAAAATTCAAAATAGGTAAGGGTGATTTAATTGTCCTTGTCGGTTCTCTTTTTTGGGCATTCCATATTCTGATTATAGACCATTTTTCGCAAAAAACAGATCCTTTGGAGTTATCAAGCGTACAATTTGCCGTTTGTTCCTTTTTCAGCCTTATCATTGCATTCTATACGGAAGAAATCTCCGCTGGAGCTGTTAAAGGTGCATTGATACCGATTTTGTACGGTGGTTTTTGTTCTGTCGGTATAGCATATACTCTACAGGTTGTCGCGCAAAAAGACGCTGAACCTTCCCAAGCATCATTAATTCTTTGCCTTGAGACAGTATTCAGTGTTTTAGGCGGTATGCTCTTATTAAACGAAGAAATGACATTAAGAAATATCTGTGGATGTTTTTTGATGTTTGGTGCAATCGTTATTGCACAACTACCGCAAAGAAAAAACAAATAAAAAAGCTGTCTCTTTACAAGACAGCTTTCTATAAATCTTATTCTTCAACTGTTGCAGCGTCAGGTGCATTTTTCTTTATTGATTCAATGCCCTTCAAGCAGCTTGCTTTAGCCGGATAGCTTTCACCGGTTGCAATAATTTGTCCATTTGATGCCTTAAGACGGAAGCGGAATTCACCGGCTTTATCTTTATATACTTCAAATTTAGGATTTTTTTCTGTTGCAAAGCCGTCTACGGTCTGATCTTCGATTGCAGCAACAGGTGCATTTTTCTTTACACTCTCGATGCCGTTTTTGCAACTTGCATCACTTGTATACACTTCAGATGTAGCAATGATTTCACCGTTGCCTGCTTTTAAATTGAATTTTACACCATTTTTGGCTTTTGAAATAACAAATTTTCCTGCCATATTATCCCCTGTAAAAAATAAATCTGTACATAAAATACGTACAGATTTATTATAGACGTAAAATGTTATTTTAGCAAATAAAAAATAAAGAAGTTGTTTATTTTCCGGCAAGCTGAAGATAAACCTGATCTGCCAGACCAAAACCTGCGGCTTTTGTCATTGCAGAAGCATATTCATCATAAAGCATGTCCTCATACATATCCTGAGCATATGAGTTTTTTTCACCGAACAGGTTAGTTTTACTGATTGTATTGCGCATTGAACCAAGCATGATTTTTACAAAATATGATTCAAGTTCCAAAGCCTGTTCATACAGCTTACTGCTTTTGTCAATCTTTTCGGATGAAGCCATACCATGAGCACCGACAGCGTTTGCAGCGGCTCCTGAAGGCATAGCAGATTTATCTGCGGGATTTGCAAAGGCATTTGCCATTCCAGAAACAAAATCACCGTTAAGTCTGCCACTTTCAGTTATCTGTTCGGATGAAAGAGAACTCTTGTTTTCCATTCCAGCCTGGATACCGTCAATCAATGCCTGAAACTTTGAAATTTCGTTATTGGTCTGAGCCATTTTTGAGGCGCTCATTCCAGCTATTCCGCCTGAAGGAATGTTTACAGAATTTGTTCTGTTATAAAACTCTGCTATGTTAAGTGCTGACGGCATGTGCTATTCTCCGTTTACCGCTTTAAGTTAGTTGCTGTTGAAAGCATATTGTCGCTTGTCTGTATTGCTTTTGAGCTGAACTCATACGCACGCTGGGCAACAATCATCGAAACCATTTCATTTACAACTGAAACGTTTGACATTTCAAGGAATTTGTGATGAGTTTCACCCATACCGTCAAATCCTGGACGATTGGCTATAGGATCCCCGGATGCATTTGTTACAATAAAAAGATTATCTCCATCGGCTTTAAGACCTACAGGGTTCGGAAATCTGTAAAGCTCAATCTGTCCAACCTGCATAGGAATATCATTGCCTGAAACTTTTACTGTTACTCTTCCGTCTCTGCTGATAGCCAGTGTATCGATAAGAAATCCTTCCGGCATGATAATTTCAGGCATAACATGCAATCCGTTGGAAGTTACGAGCTGACCATTTGAATCAATCTTAAATGAACCGTCACGTGTATATGCATAACTGCCGTCATACTGCTGAACGCGGAAGAAACCTTCACCTTCGATGGCAAGGTCAGTAGCATTCTGTGTATGTTGTAATGAACCTTGATCAAACATTCTCTGTGTTGCAGCAACCTTAACACCGCTACCCATCTGAATTCCAACAGGTGTAACCGTGTCTTCCGTAGCAGGAGTTCCTGCTCTTTTTACGTTCTGATATACCAAATCTTCAAATTCAACACGCTGTTTTTTATAACCGCTTGTATTTACATTTGAAAGGTTGTTGGAAATTGTATCAATGTTTGCCTGCTGTCCGTTCATTCCGGTTGCAGCTGTCCATAAGCTTCTTACCATTTTTTATTCCTTATTATCTAAGTGTTGCAACTTTTGACCATAAAGTTGACATCATTGAATCTTCTGACTGGATAGTTTTTTGATTTGCTTCATATGCCCTGTTTACTTCGATCATCTGAACCATTTCATTAACAACGTTAACGTTTGATGTTTCAACATATTCCTGCAAAAGGGAAGGGCGCTCTTCTCCCTCAGCGATATATGCTTTGCCAGAAATTTCAGTATCTATGTAAAGGCTGCTGCCCTGTTTTTTAAGGTATCTTTCGTTGTCAAAACGGACAAGCTTAAGTCTGTCAACGACTTCGTTATTTTCTTCTGTTATGATTCCATCATCATTAACTTTAAAGTGTTTATCAGTGAGCTGGATAATTCCATTTTCACCAAGAACAGGATAACCTTCTTTTGTTTCGAGGATTCCTTCTTTGCCGATTATAAAGTTACCGTTTCTTGTATAGCGCTCGCCCATTGGTGTCTGAACAGCAAAAAAACCTTCGCCTGTAAGTGCTATATCAGTAGAAGCACCTGTATTCTTGAATGAACCCTGTTCAAAATCAGTATAAAGTTCGTTTGTTTCTACTCCAAGTCCGAGTTTTCCGACAATAGGTGCTGCATCAGCTGAACCGCCGTAGAATTTATATTCGCCGTCTGCTTTCATTCTGCGAATCAATAATTCAGAAAAGTTTTTGCTTACTGTAACATCACGTTTAAATCCGTTTGTGTCCACATTAGCAAGATTATTAGAGATTGCATCCAAATGGTTCTGCTGGGCGCTCATTCCGCTTGCGCCGATATACCAACCTCGTACCATACGAGCCTCCTGATTCCAATACTTATTTATCGGAGGCTGAAAAAAAAGATTAAGCGAAAAATATAGGTTTTTACATAGTTTATAGGCTTTTAAAGAATAAAAATTGCTAAAGACTCTATGTGACTAGTCTGCGGGTAGTAGTCGAGGAGACACAGGTTTACAAGCTTGTAGCCAAAAGAAATTAAATCCTGAGCATCTCTGGCAAAAGTGACAGGATCACAGGAAAGAAAACGAATTTGCGGTATTTGCGAAGCTTTTATCCATTCCCGTACGGATTTTTCCATGCCGCTTCTGGGCGGATCTATAACTACTGCATCAAATTTTTGTTTTGAATCAGAAAGTTGCGTCCATTTTTCGCCGCTGACTCCGTAACTCTGGTGCCTTATTCCTCTCAGGTTCCGTTCTGCAAGAATAAGGGCTTCTCTGTTGTGTTCGACAAGATACATTTCTTCAAATTGTTCACCCAAAAAAACAGAGAATGTTCCGACACCGCTGTATATATCGGCACAACGTTTACCGCTAAAATTCACTGTTATGCGGTTTATGGTCTTTTCCAGCATCTGCAGATTGGATTGAAAGAATCCGCGGACATTAAACTGAATATCTTTTCCGTTTATGTGAACTGTGACAATCTCTTTCTCATTGATAACGGCACCTTCAAACTTCTTTCTCGGTGCCTTTTCTGCAAGAACTGCCGTTGTAACTTTGCCGTCAGCGCCAAAAACATGTGTGCGTGTACCTTTTGGTACCTGATCCGTCTGCAGACATTCGTGTATTTCGGAACAAGCTGTGAGGCAGTCTTTTACTGGAACAATTTGTGATGAGCCGGCTTCTTTCAAACCGCCGTCATGCAACTGAAAACGATTCCTGTAACCCCATTCACTGCCATATTCTGTTTCAATTTCAGGAATCTGTTCTTCCTTTACACCTGCACGAATAAGGGAATCTGTTATAATTTCTTTTTTTAGCTTACGCTGGTATTCGGCACTGGCAAACTGGAGATTACAGCCTCCGCATATCCCATAGTACTTGCATTCCGGCTGTATTCGAAATTGTGATGGAGTAATTATTTTTTCAAGCTTTGCTTCGATAAAATCGCGCTTTTCTTCCTGTATCTTTATTTGGACTGTCTCACCGGGCAAAGTACCTGGTACAAAAACATTTTTACCGTTAAGTTTTCCCAATCCGGAACCGCGTGCGATCATTTTTATTATTGTAATTATGTTGGAATCCATGTAATATGATACTATATCAAAGAAAGGAAAAATTATGAAGAGAGAAACTTTTTTTATGCATATGTCCGATGGTAAACAGATTGCAGTTCATCGTTGGTTGCCGGATAAAAAAAGTACCATAAGGGGCATAATTCAACTTAGTCACGGTATGAATGAGTACGCTATGCGTTATGACGGATTTGCAGAGTTTTTAACTGCAACCGGTTTTGCAGTGTATGGGGAGGATCACCGTGGACATGGAGAGACGGCCGGTTCTCCTGAAGAATTAGGATATCTGGCTGATATGGCGGGATTCCAGAGAGTTGTTCTGGATTTGCGTCAGGTTATCAAGAGAGCAAAAAATGATTTTCCGGGAAAAAAGATATTTTTGTTCGCACATTCTTTCGGTTCTTTTATAGGACAGAGTTTTATCGAACAGTATTCGTATGATATCGACGGCTGTATTTTGTGCGGTACAGCTGGTCCAAGACAGGCTCTGATGTCTTTTGCGAAATTTCTGGCAAAGACATGTATTCTGTTTGGACGCAAAAAAAAGCCTGCAAAACTGTTGGCAATGATTTCTTTTGCCGGTTATAACCAGCGCTTTCCGGAGTCAGAAGGTAAAAATGCCTGGCTGACAAGGGATTTATCTATAACACAAAAATATGCGAATGATCCATTATGCAGTTTTGTTCCCAAAACAATGTTTTATTATGATATGTTCACAGGTTTGCATAGTATTCATAAAAAAAAGGCAATGAAAGCCATTCCCCGTTCTTTCCCTGTTTTTATGATTGCAGGTGGGGATGACCCTGTCGGCGGCTATGCTAAAACTGTTGAAAAACTGTATGAGATATATAAAAATAATGGAATGAGTGATGTTGAATTAAAAGTTTATCCGGGTGGAAGACATGAACTTTTGAATGAAACAAACAAAGAAGAAGTTATGAATGATGTTTTGGCATGGATTGATGCCAGAATGTGAGACTTTTGTTCTCTCAGTTTATAACATCAGCCCAGACAAGACCGCTGCCGTTCTGTACATCTCTTGCAAGTTCTGCACCTAATACGGTGTTGTAAAATTCCGGTGAAATCCCTGGAGAAAGAACTTTTTCTGTCCGCAAAACAGCAATGTCGTTTTCTGTTATTTTTTCTCCCTTACACATGCTCCTCATAAAGTGAATGGAACGGTTTGTCCGTGAGTAGTTTTGTTTTTCTGCGGCTGCCAGTTCTTTTTTACCGGTCCCAAGTATGCGCAAAACTTTTTCACTCCCATATTCGGAACTCATCTCTGCGGTTATTTCGGCGAAAGAAAGCTTTTCTGCGTGACGAACTGCTTTTACCATTTTTAAAAAATCATCCGGTTCCAAAGCTACAGGATCGTCAAGCCCTGAATCTTTCCTGCTGAGGCATATATGCTTTTCTATAATGCTTCCGCCGCAGGCAACGGAAAGTACAGGAACAAGAACCGGATCCATACTGTGATCGCTGACTCCGGCAGGAACTCCGAATATGGCGGAAAGGTTTTCTATCACCTTAAGATTATATTCTTCTTCCGGAGCCGGATATGCCGTTATACAGTGAAGCAAAGCCCTCGATTTTACGTTTGTTGTTGCTTCAAGAGCTTTTTCTATGTCGGATAGTTTGGAAACACCGCTGGAAAGAACCAGTGGAAACTTGTTATAGTTTTCGTTTATACAATGTAAAAGCGGGAAATGATTCAGTTCCGGTGATGCTATTTTTATCAGTGCGGGATTTATTCCTGCTAGTTCTTTAAGACTTTTCAGTCCAAAAGGAGAGGCGGAAAAAAGTATGTTCTGTTTTTTGCAATAATCTGCACACATTATGTAAAATTCGGGCGAAGTCTCAAGTTCCATAAATCTGTCGTACAGGGGAATGTTACCTGTAGGGAGTTTTACAAATCCAGTATCGGGATGAAGAATCTCATGCGCATAAACAATCTGGAATTTTACGCAGTCAGCTCCTGCGTAAATTGCGGCATCTATCAGTTCTTTCGCTTTATCAAATGAACCTCCGTGAGAGGTTCCTATTTCGGCAATTATAAATTTATGCGGGATGGATGTAATAAAACTCATGTTAATATTGTCGGATTAAAAGAAAAGGTTTTTGAAGATAAAAAAAACCGTTCCTGTTTTAAAGGAACGGCTTTGCCGCCGGACAGAATCGAACTGTCGACACAAGGATTTTCAGTCCTTTGCTCTACCAACTGAGCTACAGCGGCGAGATGAAACTAATATATATGCATAATTAAAAAATGTCAATAGTCAGTTTAAAAAATCTGCATTTAATATGCATTTTTATTGATAAATCCCTTGAATATTGTAAGGAATATTATTTTTATGTCAAACATAAAAGTCCAGTTTTCTATATAATAAATATCATGTTCGATACGTTTCTCGATTGAAGTATCGCCTCTCCAGCCGTTAACCTGTGCCCAACCGGTCAATCCCGGTCTAACCTGGTGTTTGACCATGTAACGCGGAATACTTTCCTTAAATTGTGAAACAAAAAACGGTCGTTCCGGTCTGGGACCAACTACCGACATACTGCCTGTAAGGATGTTGAAAAACTGAGGGAGCTCATCAATGCTTGTTTTCCGCATAAATTCACCCCATTTTGTTTTACGGGGATCATCCTTTGTTGTCCATATTGTCTGGCTGTCTTTTTCCGTCTGAACGCGCATAGAGCGGAATTTGTACATCTGGAAGGTCTTTTGATTCAATCCGACTCTTTCCTGCTTGTAAAAAACGGGTCCGGGCGAAGTCAGCTTTGTCAGTATCGCCGCAATAATCATTACCGGCGAAGAAACAATCAGCGCCAAAGCAGAAAACAGAATGTCAAAAGCCCTTTTTATCATTTGATAAAAAGCAAAATCCAGCGGTACATAGCGTGTATCAATTACCGAAAGTCCGTCCAAATCTTCTATAACAGGTTTTGAAGGTATGTATTCCGTATAATACGGAATTATCAAAGTTCTTGAACCGCTTTTTTCACACATAGGAAGAATACGGTTCATTGACGAGTAATCTGCAGGAGAAAGTGCGATAATGACAATATCAAAATACTGATTACGTAAGGTTTCGCTGAGATTTTCAAGTGTGTTTATTATGGAGATTCCCCAGAAATTTGCCTGGTGAAATTCAAATTCCGAAATAATACCTGAAATTTCATATCCCCATTCAGGATGCTGACGGGTTTTTTCGATGAATTTGCGGCTTAATTCGTTGGTTCCGATCAAAAGGCAGTATCTTTTGTTGTATCCGTGCTTGCGGTAGTTTGTAAGGATGGCTCTTATGATTATTCTCGAAGTACCTGTAAGCAGGGTATTTATGATGCCGAAGAATACAATCAAATATCTTGAAAAGTGAATAATTGACAGCATATAAAGCAGCAGAGTGAGTACAAGCATACTTATTATATTGCTGTAAACAATGGATGTAAGTTCTTTTAACAACGGTTTTGTTCTTCTTGAACTGTAAAGACCAAAAGCGGAGTACAAAAGAAAATATGTCGGCATGAGAATAAAAACAGGCAGAATCGTTTCAAAAGTTTCAAGGTTGTTGGTTCCGTCAAAAATATCAAAACGGAAAAAGTATGCGATAATAAACGAAAGAGGAATAAATAGTAAGTCTAAAAATATCTGAACTCTGTTTAATGTTTTTTGGTTTTCATTAATCATAATTTTTTCAAAAGCATATCATAAAAGTCGCTTATCAACAATTGCATAAGCGTTTGTTACATTATTAAAAACAGAATCCAATGTGAATAAGTTACTTCTTTTTTTGCTTTCTTTGGAGAATTTTTCATAAAGTGTTTTATCACTTATCAGCTTATTAAGCTTGCTTTCAAACTCTTCTTCATCACCGGGAGAGAAAAGAAATCCGCTTTCTCCGTCAATGATTAAATCCACATGACCTTTTACCCGTGAAGCAATAACCGGTATTCCGGAACACATGGCTTCCATAATATTGAAAGGCAGACCTTCGCTTTTTGAAGCGGAAATTACGATGTTTGTTTCAGCAAGTACATCCTGAATGTTACTTACATATCCGGGTAGCAGTATCCTTTCTTCCAGTTTCTTTTCTTTTATAAGCTGTTTGCAGTTTTCATAGCAGGCACCTGTTCCTGCCAGCATGACATAAACTGTCTCATTCTTTGCAAGGACAGGCTCCAAAAGCCTGATGAGCGATTCTTGGTTTTTCCTGTTTGAAAACTCCGCCGCATATGTCAGCAAAACTGCGTCTTTTGGGATATTGAACTCACGTCGGATACTCTGCCCGGAAGAGGCTGGTATTTTATGAGGTTGTATCCCGACTCCGGGAATATTTACTATGTTTTTACAAAACTTGTATTTTTTAGCCGCTTCGTAATCTTCCCTGTTCATAGTAATTACCAAGTCTGTAACGTGTGAGAAAAACCTTTCGACAGATACAAGAAGCAGTTTTTTCAGCGGTTTGGTGTTCTTTGAAAAAAGATAACCGTGACAGCTGTGAATCATGACAGGGCGTTTCCGAAAAAACAAAAGACCTGCTCTCGTTACAGCCCCTGCCAGAGTAGCGTTTGATATTACAATATCTATTTGATTTTCCTTTACAAGCTTCCGTAAAAGAAAAATCCCCTTTAGATTTTTAAGAGGCCTTTTTTTGTCAAAAACAAGCTCGTGCTGAATCAGCGGAAAATCAAAAACGGCCGTTCCCTGCGCCGCAGTGTGAACTTCATAACCTTTGTCATAATAATACTTTAAGTACGGTATATGAAACTGTGTAAAATGAGAAACCCTTGAAGCTGTAAAAAGAATTCGAGTTTTGTTTTCCATATCAAATCAAGTAAGATAAACTATAATACATTTGCGCAGATATTTAAGACAAGTAGAACCTAAGGCAAGACAGAGCTGTCCCAAATTTATAAATCCTTGTGAAAAAAGCTGAAGAAAACCCCTCACTTCATCAAGTGTGAGGGCATGAAAATCAGCCGATAGTCCTGAAGATCCGAATGTCCTTTTGGGTGCAAAAAATACAAGCTTTTCATCTATAAAGACTATTTGATTATGCCGTGCTATCTTTAACCAGAGGTTATAGTCTTCGGCCCTTTTCAGTTTTTCATTGAACAGTATTGGTTGAATTATTTCTGTCTTTACAAGCACTGATGAGGTAATAACGTGGTTCTTTATCAGCAGCTTTGTATACGGAACAATTTTTGTTGAATTTGAAAAACTGTTTTTTACTGTACTTGATGTAGAAACAAAAACAGCTTTTGGATAGTCTGTAAAGGCTTTCAGCTGTTTTTCCAGCTTTTCGGGATGCCACGCATCATCACTGTCAAGAAAAGCAATATAGGATGTATCAGCCCGTTTTATCCCGTTGTTTCTGGCGCTTGAAGCTCCACCGTTTTTTTGAGTTATGAACTCAATGCTGATTTCTTTGTGCAGCCCGGCAAATTCACTTACAAGTTTTTCGGTTTTATCAGTAGAACCGTCATTTACTATAATGATTTTTTCGGGTTTTACAGTTTGTGCAAAAATGCTTTCCAGTGCGGAAATAATTGTTTTTTCTGCGTTATATGCGGGGATTATGACTGTTACGGATGCTGTCAATATGCTGTTCATAATTCTATCTTAATCCAGTTTGCGGGCAGCTCTTTTTTTGTGTTGCCGGCGGTTTTCTTCCAGATTGCGGGTGCAATAACGATTTTTCCGGGATTGGGGTTAAGATACGCCGCCCACCAGCTGAAAGAACTGTTGGGAATAATATTGTACATGCACCTGCTCATAAGATACATGTCCTGCCATGAATCCCTGCCCGTATTCCAATCTGCATATACTACAGGGATGTTGCCTGTATTCAGGTTGTCGCGGCACCATGGAGAATCATCCGAAAAAACAATTATTCTGTCGATTTCTGTCTTGCCCTTTAGGGTTTGTAATGCTTTTTCATAGTAAGCGAGGTCGCACACGTTAAGAAAACTGTTCATTTTCAAAAGATAGTCTCCGCGACGAATGTGGATTGAAGCTGTTTTAGAAGTTATCTGTTTTTCTGCTTCGCAGGATTCCGCATTAAGCGGTTTTTTGAATGAAAAAATACTGTTTATGTTTTGTTTTATCGGTTCAAAATATTTTTCGTTCTGCCAGTATCCTTCAAAATAGTGGTCGTCTTTGAATGAAAAAACGTTTTTGTCGAATAGTTCTTCGTTTTCAATATAATGTGTCGGTTTGGTAAGGTATTTGCGGCGTATCCTGTTCACGAATGAATCCGGTATGGTACCGATTCTTTTAACTTCATCTTCCGCAGCAATAGGCAAATCAATGTTAAAAAGTTCTGCAAGCTCAAAACCGTTGTGCAGATTTTCCAGTTTGAAATGTGATATATCAAGGAGAACTTTGTCGTTGCTCAGAGCCTGCCAGGTTTTGGCAAACGCATACTGGAACATCTGGTTCCCAAGACCACTCTTTATTTTTATGATTTTCATCAAATTCGTCTCCAGCCGGATTCCGCCGGAACAAGCTGATTGATCACCTCAGGTCTGTCATTGTGCCATTTTGCAGGGGTAATAACAGTTTTGTCCGGGTTTTTGTTAAGATAAGCCGCCCACCAGCTGAATGTGGAATTTGCTATTATGTTTGATTTGCAGATACTTTGCAGGTATAAGTCCGATTCAACCGTTGTTCCCGTTACATAAACAAATTCCTCATTCAAACCGGAAAGCATATTCTGCGCATACAGAGCATCGTTCGTAAATACAAAGAATACCGGTTTTTTGTAAACAGCTTTAATGGTTTCTATTGCCTTTTCATAGTACTCTTTTGTACAGATGTTGCCGTATTCGGCATATTCCTGAGTGCGCAGATAGTCTCCGCCTCGAATGTGTATCGAAATACTCTCGCAGGATTTTATTTGAGATGTGTAGGATGCTTGTGAAAGCAACTGTTCGTGAGCAAATGCAAAGTTGGATATATCGACAGATTCCGGAAAACGGTATTCCTGATAGTAGCCGGTGTCCCAGTTACGATTTATATATTTGGCATAGAATTTGGCAATTAGGAGAGAGAGTTTTGAGCGCGGAATGGTAAAAAGATGCTTGTCTATGTTGAAAACTTCAGGCAGATCAAAGAATGTTTTTTTGCTAAAATTTCTGTTTAAAATAAAACGCACACGGACTCCCTGCTGCATAAGGAATAAGCCGTGTGCATATTGAAAAAGCTGGTTTCCGATACCAGCATAGATTTTTATATAATGAGTTTTCATATATGTTTATAATACATGAAAAATCATTTCTTTAACAGTCTTTTTATGATAAACCACTTTAATTTTGATGCCCACATATCAAGAGGATAGGGCAGCCGTTTTGCGTCTTTAAGACGTATTTTCATTTCGCGGTTGTCGCGGACGGAGTCTGCCATAACATATTTGGGATGTACAAGCGGAAACTCCAGGTCTTTTGTACCCATACTGTCAAAAACGCTTTTGTCGTTTGTATGTGTCGCCTCCTGACCGAATCCTATATTTGAAATTAGATTGTACTTTGGTGCGATTGAAAGGCCTGATTCTTTCCAAACGGAATAAACCCATGGACCAGCCCACGAATCTATCCTGTTTTCATAAAGCAGCCTGAAAAGCTGGCACCAGTAAAAATTAAAGGCTTTGTTGGGCGAGTACTGGTTCATAAAACCTTTTTTGTCTATCTCGGGCCAGTCTGTCATGGTTATGTCCATTTTTTCCCATGCACGCTTCCATGTAGCCCAGCCCCATATCTGCACTTGTCTTGTAAAATAATAACTTGTTTCAAGCTCCTCTTTTGAAAATGATTTGTTATCACCCGAAATCAGCATTATTCTGGTATCATTGCGGTATTTTTCCAAAAGTTCCTGGCAGTATTGAAAAAAGCTTTTTGTAGCAATACAGTCGTCTTCGAGAATGATGGCTTCATCGACAATGGAAAAAGCCCAGTCAAGTCCGCCTGAAATACGCTTTCTGCAGCCAAGGTTCACATCCGAAAAATTTGTGTGAACTTCACATTCCCAGTCAACCTGCTGAATGATGGCTCTCGTTTCGGCAACTTTTTCGGCTTCTCCGGCTTTGTTCGGTCGCGGGCCGTCACCGATTACAAGGAGCTTCGGCGGCTTCATCTCGCGTATTATGTTGAAAACTGCCTGTGTAGTATCTTTCCTGCTGAAAATTATAAATACAATTGGTGTTGTAAGCTTAAAACTCATGATATACATCCACCAGCATTTTTCTTGGAAGACAAAATGCTGTTTTTTCTGATAACTCAGTTATATTGCCGCCGAAAGATACGACAGCCGTTTTAAAGCCCGCTTTTTGTGCAAGCCCGTATTCCCGTTCCGTAACTTCATTTGCTGTCCCGAACGGAAATGCAAAATGTTTTACAGGTTTCCCCGTTTTTTCTTCCAGTATCTGTTTTGACTGCAAAATCTCATGATAAGCGTCATCATCGTCCATCTCTGCCAGATTCACATGGTTTGTTGTATGAGCTCCGATTGTACAAAGCGGTGAATCTGCCAGCTGTTTTACCTCATCCCAGGACAAGGCAAGTTCTTTTGCTTTTTCTTTTAAGTTTATTTTGTAACCAGAAAAATATTCCGTAAACTTGTTTTCAAAGTCATCTGCAGGGAACTTAAGGATTATTTCCCTTAACGCCATATAAACGTCAATTTTACGCTGCTTTGTAGTACAATCCCATACAACGCCGTCTGATGTTTTAATCACGGAATTTGACGAAATAATGTCGTCAAGTACAAACCACCAAAGGTTTGCGGTATAGTCAGGAAAGCAGGTTGTAACATAGACAGTAAAAGGAACACCGTATTTTTCAAAAACAGGCAGAGCTTTTTTTAGATTGTCCTTGTAACCGTCATCAAAGGTAAAGACTATAAAAGGTTTTTCAGGCAAAGATTTTGACAAATCATCCAGTGACAGAAACGAATGTGTTTTTGCCGCTTTTTGAATAAACTGTTCTAAATATTGCGGGGATACTTTAAGAATCTCATTCGGGAGAAGCTTTGTCGTATCATATTCCTCACACCTGTGCAGCATAAGGATGGAACTACCTGACAAGAGTTTTTGTTCTCTCGCATACTGTACCGGTGGAAGTTTTTTAATAATAAGTTTGGCTTTTTTTATAAAGAAATATAGCAGGTTATTTTTTCCAGTATTCATAAAAAATAACCTTTTTTATAATGGTTTTTATACAGCGGATAAGCCATGTTGAACCGGGAGTCCAGCTTACTTCCCAGTAATGGATAGCAATAGATTCCGGTTTTATGAATTTATGTTTGAGCTTTTTTGGAGAAATGGAATTGACCGCCTCATAATTAGGCAGCGGATACAGGTAATGTGTGGGAAAGAAAACATCCGTCGGTTTAAGGAGTTCTTTGTTTTCCTGTATTATGCGTGTAAAAAATGCGGGACCTGTTTTGTCCAGAATGTTGTTATACTCAATATTGAGTTTTTTGCATTCCAAAAGCTTTTTTAAGGTCTCGGTAATAAGCGGATGCGCTGGCACAGCACCAACGATTCCGCCTGCAATTTCAGGTTTGGTATCAAAGATTACACCGGCAAATAGGGTTGTAGTATCTGTAACTGGCGAAAAGTCTTTAAGACACTCAAAATCCGTATCACAATAGATACCGCCGTATAACTCAAGCAGCTTGTAGCGTGCAAGATCGGAACGCGGACCGGGGTTTGGTGTTGAAAAGTACCATTCCTTTTCTTCTTCCGTAAAGATTGGCAGCAGTTTTTCTTCTGTCCACAGGTTGTATTCCCAGCCGTTCCGCTTCCAGCTCTCGGTCCATTTTTTATATTTGTCGGGAAGAGGACTGCCTACCCATACCTGATGGATTATTTTGGGAATATGTGTAGAAAGTTCTTTTTTTTCTGATTGATAGTCTGCCCAACGCTGTGCAATAGAGAGCCAGTCGTCGAGGTTTTCCGCCTTTGAATCAAAGTCTTTTATGAAGTCAGTCTTTTTGTGAAAATCTGTTTGCTTAAACTGTTCTAGTTGATCCTGAAAACTCATAAATCCTTGTCTATCTTTTTATACACATTTAAAAGCTGCTTGTTCTTTATAATAAAAAAAGCTCTTTTATAAAAAGTTTCCAAGAATGAGAGTATCATAAACTTTATTTTTTTTCTACCTGTATTATTTCCCCATTTATCAATCCTTTTCAGATAATTTGGTGTTTTTGTATCCCTGCTTTGGATAAATTCAGCGTCAAGGCTTATTGATTTGCCGTAATGATTTTTGCCGTCGGGCGTAAGGCTCTGAAAATTCCTGCTGTAACAGTGAGAAAGCTTCCATTTGTATTTGTACGCAAGATAAGAAAGTGCCGTCTGGTCATGGCGGTGACCTTTTACACGGCTATCTGAAGAAACAATGTTGTTGTAGTTTCTGTTTGTTTCAGAAAGCGGATATTCTTTAGGAATACCGCGGAAAGTTTTCCCGTCAAGCGCGTATTTGCACCACTCATCAAGTAGAGCAAGAGCCTGCGGATTTGTAGTGCTCACCCCGATATATCCCGAATGTGTTTCAACAATTTTGAGCGACTTGTCCCGTGAAATTCCAAACTCCGCCAAGGTTGTGTCGGAACACCATTCTCCCATCGGAACAGCGTACTCGCACTGCATAAAATAGCCGTTTTTCCGCAGTGATTTAAGGATTTTTACAGGATTGCGGATACATACCATGTTTGCGTCTACCCACAGTACATATGCGTAACCTTGTCTTATGGCTTCGCGTATCGCAAGCGGCTTGTATCCCATGGGCGATTCATTATGTGACGGCCAGCCTTGTGGTATTGAAGAAAAGAACAATGTATCTCCTTTATAGCCGCATTTGACAAGGCTTTCTTTAAGCCGGTTCTGACCGTTTACGTAAAGACCGTCTGCAACGTTAACGATGCAGTATTTGGAATCTATTTTTGTAGAGCCGTATACTCTTTCAAAGATTGTGTTAACAAGACTTTTTGTCTTCAGCTTTCTTGAAAGATACCAGGAGATTTTGTCAATCACCTTGTCAAAGAACGTTCTCTTTTTAGGAATCCTTCCGGAGGACAAAATGTACATTTCACGCAGTGTGAGCGTGTGAAAAGCTATCGGATTGTCTATCAGGGGCTCGGATACAAACTCTCCGCTGCCGTTCCAGTACTTGTCTCCGGGGTATTTATACGGGGCAACGGTATAAAATCCGTCTGCATATACTGGCTTTATACCAAGGTATTTCAGCAAAAACCACCCCATAGCCGCATCACAGGCACCTTCCTCATAAAAAAGATGGTAGGATGGAATTTCTTCCAGTATACGGTCTATGTATGGCAGTAGTTTTTTTACCAGAGGATTTGACAGGGCAAATCCGGGACCGCCCGCCGGAAAAAAATAATCCGTGTTTTCTATGTTGCGTTTTAAAAAATTGCCGCCTATGTAATATTCTTGTGTTGCATCGTATTTGCTCAAAAGTTCACAAAGCGGTTTATAAAACACATAGCCGTCACAGCCGAGAATATAAAACCATTTAGTGTCGGGATACTTTTCGTATAAAGCCTTGAGCCCCAAAAACTGTTTTGGAGTTGCGGAAAAATAATCTTCCTTCACGTTAGGAAGCGAAATCATCCTGAGTGACGGATCATAACAGTAACCGCCGACAAGATGTCCTTTGGGAAAAGAGCGCATCCATGTTTTCTGTACGGACAAAGCCCTTTCATGCAAATTTAATGCGGATGTAAATACTAATACTGCAATGTCATCAGGTATAATAGAGTTCATTAGTGCTTGTACTTGTTAATTAGTTTTTCCCAGTAATCGTAGTATGCGGCCTGAGTGTTGCTGTTTTTCATAGTCTGCTCATAAAGGAGAGACAGTTCCTGTTCGCTTTTTTGCGAAAAGGTTTCCCATTCATCCACACAGATAATGGGCAGCCCGAGTGATGCAAAATAACGGTTGAGATAATTGTTGTTCACTACAGGAACAAGCCCCAGATAAATGGCTTCCCATGTTCTGTGACAATCAATGCCGTTTCCTTCCGGTGAAGCTATGAACATGTACTGTAAAATAGTTTTCCTGTAAATGCTTGAACTTGTTATGTTGTTGATAAAAACAGCGTTCGGTTTTTTCCAAAAAGCCCTGTAGCATGGATATCGTTTGTCCGGATTTGTGGAAAGATTCAGGGCTACGACAATTTTCGATACATAGTTCCTTTTCTTTTTGGAAAGTTTCTTAAAATCGGCAGTGTTCCCAACATTGTGCAACGCCTGGTTTTCAAGACCGATAGGCAGAGGTGTGATTTTCGGGTGCTCAAAATCGCAGTTCTGTGCAAACCAGTGGATTATTTTGGGATTGGCAGCCAGATATTCAAAATCTTTTGTGATGTTTATATCGCCTTTATGCGTTATTAGGATAAAATGAGCCGTAACATCCGGCAGAATCTTTTCTACAAAGAAGGGCAGCAGGTCTATAAAAACAAACACCACCGAGTTTTCTTTTATATCCGAGACTTTCGGATTTGAATGCGCATCAAAAACAACATCAGCCAAGTTTCGGAAAGTGTCACCGCTCAAAAAAGGTTTGCTTGAAGGAAAACGGTGAAAAGTCCTGTTCAGTTTTGCACAGACAGAACGTTCAATCTCAAAAGGTATACATGCCAATAATTCTTTAAGGTTCATAATGTTTCCGGTATGTGGTTTTTCCAAAAGGTCTCATACTCATATTTTTTGTATGCATGAGTACCGAATGGAAGTATGCGGGAAGTTTTTTCAAATAAATACGAAGACCATTGTTCAAATGCAAAGTACATGGCAATTTCAGGTTCAGGTACTTTCATAGGAAAATAAGTGTCCGTATTTGCAAAGTTTTCAATCCAGAACCAGTCCTCAAGACGTGCGGAATTATTTATAGTCCTGATATGATTAAGAATACCTGTTTTGTATCCCAAATACCTTGCAAGTTTTTTCAGGCTCCTGGGATTTGTTTTAAGCCTTTCCAGTTTTTGCTTTATACCGGTCGGTGTAAAAAGCTTTTTGTTGGAAGACAGTATGTTAATAAAGTATTTGGTTCTTCTTAAGGAAAAACCTCCGTTTCCTGATTTTACAAAAGGGTTTGTTTCGGAAGGTGGTGCGTTTTCTTTGCACCATGGAGCACCGATATAATCATAGCCTTTGTCACACCATTCAATAAGCTGATCCGAAAAAACCCATGCATCAAGCTGATAAATCAGAATGTATTCATAATCAGAATATGCCTCATAAAAGGCAAGTGATCTTACGAGCTTGTTGTAGCCATGAATCGATGAAAAAAAAGAATCGTCAAAATATTTGACATAAAGTTTTACAGACTGCGAATCTGCGATTTTGCGGTATTCGGATAAATCAAGACTTTCAAAAGTAAAAATTGAAATATCATATTTACCCAAAACGGAGAGGCACTGCTTAAAAGACTGTATTTCGTCTTTGTCCGGATGAGGCTTGTAAACAGGTATTACGATACAGACTTTTTTGTTCATTTGTTCCAAATAAGATAAACGGATTCCAGATCCTGTGTGATGTAATAATCACACAACTCTTTATTTTCAAGAACCGGTAAGAATGAGGAATACAAAAATTCAAAGTTCTTATTGACAATTGGCGAAAGCTCTGCGCCTGTAAGAAAACGGAACGGCTTTGAAAGTTTTTTCAGCAAAGAATGTTTGATTTTCAAAAGACCTTTTTTTGTTCTTGGTGACAAGCAAAGCTTTACAAATGTATGTTCCTTTGTTTTTAGTATTTCCTCAAGGACAAGAAAGCAATCCAATTCATTGCTGTTGAATTGCCTTACAAATGGTTTTTGCGTTTCAATACATTTTAGGATAGGTCGGTCTTCCTGTGTCAGTATTTTACCAAAGTCCTGGTCTAATACCGGATTATAATTGTTTTCGCAGAATGAGCGCATGCTGTCATATTCTGCCGTATACGGACGCAAAAAGCCTGTTTCCGCGTTCGGATGCCATTTGTGGTATATACGGTTCTCGTCAGAGAGCCATGCTATGGCAACATTGTGTTTTTGCAGGCGGTTTCCCCAGTCAAGGTCTTCCATTCCCCAGTATTTGATGCGTTCATCATAGCCGCCCATTTCTTCTGCCAGCGCTTTTTCAAGAAACTGAAAACCACCCTTTGCGGATACACCGGCACACTTTGCTTTTTTAATATCACCGTTCTTAGGCAGCCAGTAAGACATGGCATAATACACGGTTTTACACGGGTTTTGCTTAATCAGATTTTCAATTTCTTCATAAGGATTTGATGCAAAAAGCATATCAACGTCTGTCGTTGTTACGTATTTGGTCTTAGCTGCCCTGATACCGGTATTTAATGCCCTGGCACGGCTCCATGGCAACCCTTCCGTATATGTTTTTACATAATCAATATTCAGTTCATTGCAGATTTTTTCATAAATGAGTGAATTTGAATCTTGTGAACCGTAATCAAGGAGCAGAAACTGCGACCTGATATCATTGTTTCTTGCGGATTTCACAAGGCTTTCTATTCGTTCTGCATCGCGGTCGCGGATTGTAAAAATGATAGTATTCTCATCCTGAATCATATTGTTATTCACCTGCTCAAAAACTGTTTTACAGCTTTTTTAACTGATTCCATTTTTGTAGGTTCTTTGTACACTCCGTATTTTAGCTTTATGGCGATTACCTCTTTTTCTGTTTCAGCACCGCTTGTACGCTGTGAAATTCCATTGAGATCAAAATCACAGATTATTTTGTCAATAAATACAAAATTAACGCCTTTTTTGTAAAACCGCAGAAAGCATTCATAATCAGCGGCGATTTTATAATCAAGGTCGTAATAACCGTATTCGTCATAAACCTGCTTTGGAACAAAAGCCGCAAGGTGAGGTATCATCTGACGCGGCAACAAGTCTGCGTTCCAGCCCCATATGGAATCAAAAACACCGTTTCTTGAGGTTTTTAATGCTCCGTACAGTATGGAATCAGGATGTGCCTCATGCAGTTCTTTTAACCCTGTCAACGCATCCGGCAGAATTGTATCGCCCGAATGCACAAGCCCGATCAGGGAACCTTCTGCCAGTTTTATGCCCTTGTTGATTGCATCATAGATGCCGCTGTCTTTTTCGGTTATTATCTTTGTTATAAAATTTGAGTTTTCGTTTAGTACATCAAGACTCCCGTCTTCAGAAGCTCCGTCTATTACAATGTACTCAAAATCACGGCATTTAAGGCTTTTAACGCTCTCAATTGTTCTTTTTAAGCCGCCTGCATTGTTGTAGTTTATTGTAATCAAAGTTATTGTCGGTTTTGACATTTATTTGTAAAGACCCTTTTTTTCTGCCAGATTTTCAAAAAGCTCACGTGTTTGCATGTTCAACTCATAAATATAATCAACAGAAGAGTCCAAAAGTTTCGGTTGTTTTCGGAATTCCTCATACAAAGACGGGTTTTTAAGCAGTGTTTGTATTTTCTCGGCAGCTTCATCGGGCTTGTCAGGATTATAAAAAATCACCGCATCATAATTTATAACTTGGGGTTCAGGCTTGTTTCCGCTGCCCCAGTAAACCGGAATGCTGTCCGAATAGAACGCCTGAAAAAGTTTTTCGGTTACATAACCGGGGTAATCAAAGTTTTCAGTACAAATATTGAATTTGAACTGGTCAAGATAGGCTTTTTTATCGTTTTTAAACTCGTTCCACAACGAATCATCATTATGGCGCCATTCTCCCGCAGCGCATACCGAAACGGACGGGGAAAGAGCGTTGAGCAGTTTTTCCCGGGAGCCATGTCTGTCATGCCGGACAATCAAAGCGATGTCCCTTGATTTTACGTAGTGTGTGGAATTTATGTTATCAACAAAACTTTTTATAATATCCTTTGAAAAAACTGGTTTTTTATTAAAATAATACAGTATCCACAACGGGTATCGAATATAATTGGGTTCATTCAAATAGTCAAACCCGATGGACAAGTCGACGGAACCTATCAAATGATCTTCAAAAACTTTGAATTCTGGATATACATCCGAATGTACACATTCCCCCGTATAAAAAATCTTGCATTTTGCTTTTGATTTCAATGCTTTTGAAGGTGAATCCCATACCGAGAAAAACTCAATGTCAGGTTTGTAGGAGGAGATTTTTACAGGGTTTTTAAGATTGAAAAAGTGGGAAAAGTAATAGTTTTCAAAATATTCCTGAGGCTCAGGGTAATAACCGGTAAAACGAATCCTGTACTTTTCGGGGTGCTCTGCCGCATCGCTTTTGTCGGATAAATAATTTGAAAACCTTGATGGTAGTGTAACCGCTTTTTTTATTGTATTCAGAATCATAAAAGCTTTTCTGTTGTAAGGTGATTTTTAAGAAAGTTTTCTACAATGTCTATATTAACAGTTATATTTTCATTTTGAGGATGAATGTTTTGGGTATTTGGTGTGTCGGCTATGTAGTAATGGTAGTTTGACATTTTCTTGTTATTTGCCAGAATATAAAAACAATTCTCATTATAATAGTGAGGAAAAATTTCAAGAACTGTTGTATCCGGCTTGGAGAAAACCAAATTGACAAGACCCGCTCCGTGAGGAGCTAAGACACATTCTGCTGAACGGAACAATTCTATTTGTTCAGATACATTTAGTTCTTCCAAATAATATGTTTTGAACTGATATTTTTGGAGTATCGGGAACAAGTCTTTTTCATTTGTTATAATCCTTCTTTGAGTTCTGTTCCGGGATATGTAAATTCTTTTATCCGCTGGTTTTTGAGGAAATTTATCAATAATCGATTTGTAAATTTCACTGTAAAAAGAAGGAAGCCACACTTTTACCTGCCAGTCGTATTCACGGACTTTTATAGGTCTGGAATTGTTAAGCATAGAGGTAAAAATCAAAGTTTCTGCCTGAACAATAGTTCCTTTTTGTACATGAAGAATTTTCTCTTTAGGAATACCAAATAATTCATAATATTGCCGCTGAAAAGGACAGGATTCCTCAAGGACATAATAATCAGGCTCAATATTTGCTTCTTTTATCAGATAATACCTCATCATGTATTCGGTTAAAAAGTGATAATAGTTTGATGCAAGGTTATATGATAGAGAAAAATAAGCTACGGAACCCTTTATATGCAACTTTCTTTTATACGGAAAGATGTTTCCGATTTGTGGATTCTTATCGAGCGAAGTAATCCCTGTAATTACTTGTTTTTTGTGTGTATAGATTTCTTCCAGACCGTTTTCAAAAATTCCATTCTTCAAAAGATAAACATTCAATTGTGGAATTTGTACCGGTGCTTCTGTTTGATCAAGTGAGGCAAGATACTTTCCGCATATATCCGGTTTTGCAGGTAGAGAAAAAGTTTCTTGTTTTTTTACAGGTATAAGAGTCAGTCCTTTAATACCATCATGTACTGAAACAGCACCAATTTTATGATATAAAAACGGACTAAAGATTTTTTTCAATAACTTCTTTATGTAGTTTTTATAAAATTCTTTTATTCTATATGATAATATATGATGTATTACAATAAAGTATTGCCTTTCGCTTATTGCATCACAAAGCTTTTCGTTATATTCAATCTTCCGGGGATGAGTTATTTCTTCAAGCTCATAGCGTTTCATGTTATTCTGCGGGGCTGTAACATCGGTTGTGTGGAGTGCATCTGCGGAAAAACCAAGATTGCTTACCAGGTTTTTGCAAGGAATAGTACAGAAACCGTAATTTTTTAATATTGCGTAAGCCCATTGATAATCCCATGAGTTTAATTTATGTTCTGACGCTTCGTAAAAAACCCTTTTCCAGTATGCGCGTTCTGTTGAGTGCCTGAAAACCTTTTTAAACTGTTTGGATTTGCAAAATTCATCTGTGTTTGTAATAGTAAAATTAAAGTGCTTCCATGCTCTGCTCCAGCTTGCCCAGCCCCAGCACTGCTGTATCTTGGAAAAAAAATAGCTTGTATTTTCTGCATCACATACTTCTAAAGGATTGTTACCCGCAATATGCATGATTCTGGAATCATCCTTATATTTTTTCAGCAGTGTTTCGCAATAAACAAAAAAAGAATCCGACGGCATACAGTCATCTTCAAGGATTATTCCATACTCAACATTTTCAAAAAACCAACTTATTGCGGAAGAAACAGCTTTGTCACAACCAAGGTTTTCTTCCCTGAAGAGGGTTTTTAAATCACAGTTCCAGTCAATCTGAGATAAAACCCAATTTCGTACTTCTTCAACTTTTTCTTTTTCTCCTGATACATTTGCTCTCGGACCGTCTGAGGCAAAAAAAAGCTTTGTCGGTTGCTGTTTTTTTATCTGTCCAAAAACTTGCTTTGCGGTATCAAGTCTGTTAAACGTTAAAAATAAAACAGGTACTTCGTACATACACATACTTATTCTGTTTTTTCTCCCTTAAAGGACCAGAATTTGTTAAGTAAAAAATTCAATGGAATTGTTATTACAAGCGAAATTAGAGGTGCGATATATTTTGAAATGTGCAGGATTTCTACAAAAAAAGCAAGAAGTATATTATTTAGAACAAGGGATGTTCCTGCATAGGACAAAAAGGTTTTGACAAGAGCTTTCCAAAGGTTACGCTTTTCATCTTTCTGCTTTTTAAAAACAAAAACATTATTCCAAAAAAAAGCGTTGAATGTGCTTACAATAAAACCGCAGATGCTTGCAATAATATAAGGTGTTCCGAAATAAACCAGAAGAGCATACGTTGCATAACTAATCAGGGTATTTGCTGCACCTACAAACCCGAATTTTATGAACTGCAGGACTGTTTCTTTGGTTATAGACACCAATTAAGCCAGTCCCTGCTTAATTACAGATATCATTTTATCAAGCATTTCTTCAGACATCCCGGGATAAACACCAATCCAGAATGTGTCATTCATGATTCTGTCAGTTACTTCAAGGGATGATGTTATACGGTATCCCTTTTTTTTACTTCTCATCTGATCAAAACAGGGATGCTTTGTAAGGTTTCCGGCAAACAATGCCCTTGTTTGTATCTTGTTTGATTCGAGAAGCTTGACCAGTTTGTTCCGCATATCCGGTTCTTTGCAGGTTATCAGGAAGCCGAACCAGCTTGGATCTCCGTTTTTTACAGGTTCCGGCAGAATCAGCCTGTCTGAACAGTCTTTTAAACCGTCATAAAGGTGTTTCCAATTCTTTTTGCGTTTTTCAACAAAAGAGGGGAATTTTTCAAGCTGAGCGCAACCGATTGCCGCCTGCATATCTGTAGCTTTAAGGTTGTAGCCAAAGTGGCTGTACACATATTTGTGGTCATAACCTAACGGCAGTTCTCCGTACTGTCGGTCAAAGCGGTGTCCGCACAGGTTGTCTCTTCCGCTCGGGCAGACACAGTCACGTCCCCAGTCGCGAAGTGAGCGTACGATTTTATGCAGTAAAGGATTTGAGGTGTATACCGCACCGCCTTCGCCCATGGTCATGTGATGCGGAGGATAAAAGCTTGAAGTGCCGATGTCTCCCCAGGTTCCTGTTAATTTTGTTACACCGTCCATAGTGTATCGGGAGCCGAGAGCATCGCAGTTGTCTTCTACAAGCCAAAGATTGTGTTTATTGCAGAACTCGCTGATAGCCTTGATATCAAATGGATTACCGAGCGTGTGTGCAATCATTACTGCTTTTATTTTTGGCGAATACGCCTTTTCAAGCAGTGTAACATCTATGTTATACTGAGGAATCGTTACATCTACAAAAACCGGCACGGCTCCATATTGAATAATCGGTGTTACTGTAGTCGGAAAACCGCATGCAACCGTGATAACCTCATCTTCGGGTAAAATCTGTCGTTCTTTTAATAGCGGTGAGGTAAGTGCCATAAAGGCTAGAAGATTAGCGGATGAACCGGAATTAACTAGCGAGCAGAAAGGTACTTTAAGATAGTCCGCAAGCTTTTTTTCAAACTCATCAGTATATCTGCCGCTTGTAAGCCAGAATTCAAGGGCGCTGTCAACAAGGTTAACCATTTCGTTTTCATCAAAAACGCGGCTTGCGTACGGAATCCTGTCACCATCCTTGTAGGCTGGTTTTTGCATAAAGGTTTTATAGTATTCACAAACACTGTTGAGAATCTGTTTTGTCGCTTCTTCTTTTGTCATATTGGAAAACATATCTTGTCCTTATCTCAATACAATATTTGCCGGTATCAACAGAACGAGCTGGAACAGGCATAAAAACAGGTTTATACAAAGCCTAAGCCATGTAATTACTTTTACCTGATTTTTTACAGGCAGCACGGAGAGTTCCTGAATATCCCGTTTTTTTACATTAAAGATGATAAAATAAATCAGACCAACAGCAAAAACACAAATTATCAGAGGAATTTCAAGCCAGTCGTATTTTCCAAGTGAAAACAACCTTGAAACTGAAAATACGGTGTCTTTCCAGTCAAATTTCGCAAAGTTCCTTATAGGCGAAAGATTGAACGCCTGTGTATTAAAGTAAAACGGTTCCTGCAGAAAGTTCCGGAGTATAAAGCCTGTAGAAAGTACTAATTCTAACAGAATGTTTTTTCCATAATTCTCATTTATAAAGACCAGCAGTGCAATATAAGGCGAAATAAGAATAATCCAGTAAAAATGGGAAAAACACAGAATAAAAAATATGGAAAAAGAGATTAAAGGCAAAAGAATTACATATACGGGATTATTACCGGGCTTTGAAAAATATAGTATAAAAACAAAAACCACATATGCCAGAAAGAATGAGGGAATCGGAATTTCGTTAAAGTGTATCTGTATTCCTGAGCGGATATAGCTTATTAATCCCATGGAAAGATTCATTGCCTGCGAGATTCCTGCCATGTCCTTAAAGAACAGTATTCTAAAAAATAGGGTTGGAATTACGGCAATAAAAGAATATGCGATAATTTTGAGGATATTCTTATCCCTGTACAGCAAAAGAGGAATAAGTGCAAAAAGCGCAAAATACTTGAATGAGATTGCTATCGCAAAGAAGAGCAGGAATTTTTTATTGTCGTTTTTCAGATAATAATAAATGCCCCATAACGTAAAAGCAATACTGAATATATCATACTGGGCTACGACAAAAAACGGTTCAATAAACAGTGAAGATGTAACCCAAAAGAAAAGGCAGCAGTTTGTCTTTTTTTCATCAAACGAAAAAAACTCGCAGATGCGTCTGAATGCTTTTACAGCTATTATGAAAAATACAAAAAGTATCAATTTGGAGTATAGAATACAAAGTGTACTATCCAAAAAAATAGTTTTTGTCACATGTTCGTATATGTACAGGGGTAAGTCCCAGATTGCAAACACTATATAAATCGGGAATGGATAATGGGCAGGACATACCGTTTCGTTTGAAATCATATTCAGTGAATAATAATTCAATATTTTCCCTGAAAATAAGGCTTCCCATACATTTATTCCGTGTCTGGTCGTAAACCCCATGTCCTGAAAATAATAGCACAAAAAGCATGGTATCATTGCAAGAATATATAATACCAGTTGTGAAACATCTATTCCGGAATTCGTAAGTTTATTTGAAATTTTTTTTAGCATATTAATCCTTGTTGTTAAAATATTCTTTTATTTGTAAATCCGTTATTTCCGCTGCCGATATTCCGTTATCAAAAGCTTTTTCCCATTCCACAATCTTTTTAACCGCGGTTTTTATACCACATTGCGGGTACCAGCCGAGAACTTTTTTTGCTTTTGAACAATCCAGTTTTAAAAACGATGCCTCATGCGGGGCGTTTTTTTCTGCCTCGTTTTTCCAACTCGCACCTGAACCCCATGTGGAACAGAACAAGTCAGTCAAATCGCCTGTGGTAACGCAGCTTTCTTCATCCGGTCCAAAGTTGTAGCTACCGGCTACATTTTTATCCAAATACTGCATTTGGGCGAGCATCAGATAACCGCGTAAACATTCAAGCACATGCTGGTAGGGGCGGGTAGAATGAGGATTGCGAATGTGAATGATTTGTTTTTTTTCAGTTGCACGTATGCAGTCGGGAATAATACGGTCTTCCGCATAATCACCGCCGCCTATTACGTTACCGCTACGGGCTGTTGAAACAGCAGGTGCGGAATTATTCGCAAAGAATGAGTTTCTGTAGCTAAATGTAACAAGCTCGCTGCAACTTTTGCTATTGGAATACGGGTCAAAACCGCAAAGGTTTTCGTTTTCACGGTATCCCCAGTCCCATTCTTTGTTTTCATAAACTTTGTCAGTCGTAACGTTTACAAAACTTTTTACACTCCCACAGCCTCGTACCGCTTCCAGAATGTGTACGGTTCCCATAACGTTTGTTTCATATGTGAGGACAGGTTCCCGATATGAGAGCCTTACGAGCGGCTGTGCCGCAAGGTGCAGAACGATATCCGGCTCAGCCTGTTTTACAGTGGCAGCAAGCTTTTCTCTGTCTCGTATATCGCCTTCAATATGATTAATGGAATCGGCAGTTTTGGTAAGATCAAAAAGAGAAGGTGTTGTATTAGGCTTCAACGCATATCCTGTTACCTGTGCCCCAGCATAGAGCAGAATACGGGTAAGCCATGTTCCCTTAAAGCCTGTATGACCTGTAATAAAGACTTTTTTGCCTTTATAGAATTCTAAAAGATTGCACATACTTATTTCCAAACTTTCCACGGAGCGGAACCTGTATTCCACATTTCATTAAGTTCTGTTTTGTCGCGGAGTGTATCCATGGGTTTCCAAAAACCAGTATGCTTGTATGCCTGGAGCTGTCCGTCTTTTGCGAGGTTTTCAAGAGGAGCACGTTCAAAAATGCATGAATCATAATCAGATTCAGGTATATAATCAAAAACTTCCGGCTGTAAAACCATAAAACCGCCGTTTACCCAATTGCCGTCACCCTGTGGTTTTTCACAGAAAGAATCAATCTTGCCGTCGCCTGAAATTTCAAGTGCACCAAATTTACCTGACGGTAGGACAGCTGTCATCGTAGCTAGCTTGCCGTGCCGGTAGTGGTATTCAAGCAGGGCTGGAATATCAACGTTTGAAACACCGTCTCCGTAAGTGAGCATAAACGGTTCGTTACCTATGTATTTTTGAATCCTTTTGAGTCTGCCACCGGTCTGGGTATTCAAACCTGTATCAGCAAGTGTAATTTTCCAAGGTTCAGAAGCCGCGGAATGATATTCAACATTGTTTTTCTTAAGGTCTATCGTTATATCCGCTGAATGCATGTAGTAGTGGTAAAAAAAGTCCTTGATAACATAGGATTTGTAACCGCAGCAGATTACGAATTCATTAAATCCGTAGTAAGAATACAATTTCATTATATGCCACAGAATCGGTTTACCGCCTATTTCTACCATAGGCTTTGGTTTTAATTCAGTTTCTTCTGAAAGTCTTGTTCCAAGTCCTCCGGCAAATATAACTGTTTTCATTTTGTGTTCCTTTTTAAGATAGGATTAACAATGTATTTTACAAATCTCATTTTATTCCTGTTAATAAATCTGTCAAGCTGTGTTTGTCTGTCAGGATGCTTTGTTCCTCCAAGCTTTAACCACTGACTGTAATATTTCTCCCAATCATCATTGTGCAGACCATTCCAGAATTTTGGATGACCATATGCGTGAAGAATCTTTGCTTGTTGTGCTAATTCTGTATTTTTCGGGTGAACTACATAAATATTATTATCAATAATGTCAAAAGAGAGACCAAATTCTTGTATCATAAAGGAAAAAACAGCCTGTTCAGGACAGAATAGATTTTCAGCATATTGAATTGTTTTTTCTATGCAGTATGAGTACAGCTTTTCAGTATAAGGCAGTGTATCAAAAAAAACAAAAATGCCCGTAGCCATCGCTGGAGCATCCATGTTATATTCTGAAACCGGATTGTGAAGCTGGTAAAAAACTGATTCTATTGACATCGTTTTTATGGAATTAGCGGTGGTTTCAAACAGATCATCAAGCTTGTCCTGTACTACCACATCATAGTCCGACCACAGTATTGCAGAATACTCAGAAAGAAGTTTAAGACATTCATATTTGCAGAAAACCATCAGGCTAAAGTATTCGGTAACGACTGTACCGAATTTATCTGTGTTTTTAAATGGTGATGTGTAATAAATGAATCTTGTCGGGAAAATGCTTTGTATTCTTTTCTGGTCTGATTTTTTTATACCGTCGTGGAATATGACAATTTCGTCAACAAGATTAGGGTTTGTTTCCTTAATGTTTATTACAAAGGTTGCGATTGCCGCTACCTGATCCGCGCTGCCGCCTGTTACAAGGGCTCTTTTTTTCATTGTTACAGCATTTCCTTTAGTTTGCGCAGTGGTTTTGTAATTTTCCAGCTTGAACTCTGTACAAATTCCTGTTCCTGTTTTTCAAGATAATAATCCAAAAGGTGAACTTGCTCAGAGAGTTTTGAAAACGTTTTATAGTCAAAGCCATACAAGGAGTGCAGCAATTCCATGTTACCTTTTTGGTTTAAAAAAGCAATGAGTGTGCGAAAGCCCCACAGGGATAAAAGCCTGTTTTCGGGTTTTGAAAGTGCCAGCCTCGCTAAAAAGTATGGAATTGTTTCTTCCGTTGGTTCACCGAAAGCTTCTATGTCTTTACAAAAGATTTGTTGTAATAATGACACTGATTTAATACCTTTTACAAAATAATCAAGTGCAAACGGTGTTTCAATCTCTATTCTCTTAAAAGCTTTTTTATCATTGCTGCTCAAATGATTGTTACAATCCGTTGGAATCCGGTAGTCAACAAGCGGGATATCCAAAAAACCGCAGTCAGCCTGTAGCAGGAGCTGAATATGTATAATAAAATCCTGATGCTGTTGTATTCCCTCATCAAGCGGAAAGACCTTTTCCGCATACTTCCGGTTTAGCATCATGCCCGGTGAACCCATTCCGTTACCGTAGTAAAAAAAACTTTTAAGCATCTGAAACCGTTCACCTGAAATTTTATAGTCCTGCTGGTTTGGAATTAGCTTTCCAGCTTCGTCTACCTTTTGTATTTTGGGATAAACAACCGCAAAATCTTTATGCTGTTCAAAAAAAGCTAACATTCCCTCGAGATACTGCGGTTCAAGAAAATCATCAGAGGCAAGAATTGCAATATATTTGCCTTTTGCTTTTGAAAACGCAATATTAAGGTTCCCGTTCATACCACGGTTAAAATCATTGCGAAAAAAGTGGATTCTTTCGTCCTTGTACTGTTCGATAATTGATGTTGTGTTATCCGTGGAACAGTCATCCACAATAATAAGCTCAAAGTTAGTGTATGTTTGGGCAAGAATGCTGTCTAAAAAGACGGAAACATATTTTTCGTGATTGTATGCTGGAGTTAGTATTGATACCAGTGGTTCATAACCACTTATGCTACCACTCATTCAAAACCTCAATGATATAATCAATCTCATTCTGCAAAAGTGCCGGATTCAGCGGAATACTGAGTTCCTGAGCATGGATTTTTTCTGAAATCGGGAACGAAAGAGAGTTCCATTCTTTATAACATTCCTGCTTGTGGGGTGGAATAGGGTAATGAATAAGCGTTCCGATGCCTTTTTCCTGCAGATACTTTTGAAGACTATCCCGGTTTTCGGTTCTTACGGGAAAAACATGAAAAACGTTAGAATCTCTAACGGAAATTTGCGGGAGGATTATTTTTCCATTTTTTATTTTTGATATGTATTGTTCCGCAATCTGCTTTCGGATTTCGTTATCCCTATCCAAATAGTTTAACTTTACATCCAGTACAGCAGCCTGAATCTCATCCAGTCTCGAGTTTTGTCCTTTGTACTTAAATACATATTTTTTTGATGAGCCGTAATTTGCAATTGAACGTACTGCTTCCGCAAGAACTGAATCATTAGTGGTAACACAGCCGCCGTCTCCAAGTGCACCCAGGTTTTTCCCCGGATAAAAGCTGTGTCCTGCCGCATCGCCAAGAGAACCGGTCTTTTTGCCGTTGAACATACATCCATGAGCTTGAGCGTTGTCTTCTATAAGCTTTAATTTGTATTTTTTGCAAAGGTTTAAAATCTTGTCAGTATAGGCACAACGGCCGTATAAATGAACAATCATGATTGCTTTTGTTTTATTTGTTATCTTGGCTTCTATAAGGTTTTCATCGATTTGGTACGTTGTAATATACGGCTCAACGAGAACTGGTACAAGATTATTCTGTGTTATGGCAAGAATCGAAGCAATGTACGTGTTTGACGGAACAATAACTTCGTCTCCGTCTGCAAGAACACCCAGCTCTTTGTATGCATGCAGGATAATGGAAAGCGCATCAAGCCCGTTTGCGGTTCCTATGCAGTATTCGGTTCCAATGTATCGGGCATAGTTTTCTTCAAAGGTCTTGTTCGCCTTACCCTGCAGATACCAGCCCGAATCAATTACATCCGAAACAGCCTTGTGAATTTCAGCTGAGTTTCTATCTGTTATTTTTTGTAAAGATAAATATGGTATTTGCATTAATTAAGCTCTCTTACAAATTTTGCAGGATTTCCATACCATAGTGTATTTGCGGGAACATCCTTTGTAACAACGCTGCCTGCACCAATCATGGCGTTTGCTCCGATTGTTATACCGGCAAGAATCGTTGAATTTGCCCCTATGCTTGCGCCTTTTTTTATAATTGTTTTTTCAAATTTTTGCGGATATTGTTTTGAGCGTGGAAACAAGTCATTTGTAAAGGTGACATTTGGTCCTATAAAAACATCATCTTCAACAGTTACTCCGTCCCAAAGCTGAACGCCGCATTTGACGGTTACATTGTTTCCGATGACAACGTCATTCTCAATAAAAACACTTGCACAAATATTGCAGTGATCGCCTATTATTGCGTTTGGCAGAACCACACAAAACTGCCAGATATTGGTATCTTTTCCAATATGTTTGCTTTGAACATCAGCCAGTTTATGAATCATTTTTTACCAGCTTCAAAAAATCATCGTAATTTCTTATATAGTCTGATTCATCATATTGTTCCGATGCCAGAACCAGACAAACCGCACCGGATGAAAATCCCTGTTCAGCAGCCCAGATTCCCGGTGGAATATGAAGTCCGTAAAAAGGTCTGTTAAGTTGAACCGTTCTTTTTGCATTCCCGTCGTCAAGAAAAACCTCAAATGCGCCGGATGCGGCAATCAAAAACTGATGGCATGTTTTATGCGCATGTGCACCACGGCTTTCTCCACCTGGTATATCATAGAGATAGAATATTCTCTTTACTGAAAAAGGAATATGCAATTCATTTTGAATTACCGTCAGATTTCCTTGTTCATGGTGATGGCGTGGAAGTTCAAAAAGAGAACAGTTATAAACTGTTGTTTTTTTCATCAATACGTGTCCTTAGTTTTTTGTAAATCGGATTGACAAAGTATTTTTCTGATATATATGAAAAAAAGAGTGTGACAATAAGATATACAGTAAAAAAGACAAAAGGATATTCATTGTAAGTATTGTATCTGTCAAGAAAGAGCCCGACAAAATGCTGCATATACAAGTGAATCATATACAGGCTGAAACTTATTGACCCTAAAAATTGCAAAAACTTTGTTGCAAAAAGTTTTGCAAGCGGTCCTTTATTGTCGGTAAAAGCAAAAACAATAAGGACAAAAGCCGATGTTACAAAATATAAAAAGCTTATCCGGTATTTTGTCGGAATCCTTGGAGAGACAAATACTGCCGCTACAAATACTGCAACAGCAGCTAATTCTAAAAAGATATAAACAAATAAAGGAAGTTTTATATCTTTAATTTGTTTATAAAGAAGACAAAGCCACATTCCTCCCAAAAAATCAATAAGGTGCACAGGCGGAAAAATAAAAAACGCAAAGTCATCCATTGATTTTACATAATGCCCGAACAATATCAGAGCAATTGACAACAGACATACTAGAATCAGTATAAAAATAAATGAATTCTTTGATTTAAAAAGAAACTTTCCAAAAAAAGCAAAAACAATATAAAGAAAAATTAAATCACACAAATACCATGAAAGAATGTTAAAAGAATAATAATAATTAACATCCGGTATATATGACTGCAACAACAAAACATTAAAGAAAGCCTTCTTAATCAAATCAAACGAAATTGGTGTTGTTCTTAGTGTCCATATGGACCAAATAACAAAAACCAGTATATGCAGTGGATAGATTCTTGCAATTTTTTTAAGGAGGAACGGTACAGGAGTAAAGTTATTGCTTTTTATCTTTTCTTCATATTGCAGTGTAAGGAGAAATCCAGTCAAAACAAAAAAGAAATGGACACCTATTATTCCGCCTTCAACAAATATTGAGCGGTTGTAGGGGGCAGGCAGGATAAAGTGGTTTAATACTACAAAAAACGCAAAAATAAAACGAAGTCCGTTCAATGATTTTATCATTTATTCAATCCTTTAAAAATATCAAAATTTCTTATATAGTCGTTTTCATCATAATCAGTTGATGCAACAATGAGTGCAAGTGAATTTGTGGAAAAATTACACATTTGGCGCCATAACATATTGGGAATATAAAGACCGTAATATGAGCGGTTCAGTGAAAATGTCTGTTTATCTATACCATTGTCAAGAACAACGTCAAAACTACCGGAAAGCGCCACTACAAATTCTTCCGTCTGTTTATAAGCGTGTCCGCCTCGTTTTTCACCTCCGGGTACATCATATATCCAATATGTTCTTTTTATTTCGAACGGAATGTGTTTTCCCGTTTCAAAAAACGAAAGATTTCCTCGTGGATCCATTATTTTGGGTAATTGTATGATTTCAGGCTTTTTCATTGATATTGTGTATCCCATTGTATTACAGGATGTATATCTCCCTGATGGTTTTCTTCTCCCAAAATATTGAACGGAAGAACAATCGATTGAAAAGGAATTATTTCCTTTTCATTATAAACACCGGCATAGATATCAATATAGTATGAACCGTTTTTTAGTATATTAACGGGTATAGGTACAATAAATTTATTGAATCCTTGTTTTATGGGATTTGAACCTGAGTTTTCATTGCGCCATGTTACATAAACCGTACTGTTATTATTACGTTTTATGGCAACAGCCATATTGAAAAGGGTATGAGGAACTTGTACTTGTGTTTCTATTATGCAGTTTACTGATGAGTCAGATCTGGAAAAATCCCGTGTTATTTCATGCTCACTGTTTGTCATGTATATTTTTAATGGTTTAAAAGTATTGTCGTTGTACTGGTCTTTGTTTTCCCAGATAACTTCGGAATTAGACAACGAAGCCGGGTTCAGATATTGAGATACAACATTTTCAATGTTATTGTTCTGGTAAACAAGCCTGCCTTTGTCTAGAATTATGCCGGAAGAACAAAGCCTTTGAACTGCTTCCATCTGGTGACTTACAAACAGTATTGTACGTCCTTCCGATGTGCTTAGTTCACTCATTTTACCAATTGCTTTTTTCTGGAATGCGGCGTCTCCAACGGCTAGGACCTCATCTGCAATGAGTATTTCACTTTCAAGATGTGCCGCAACAGCAAATGCCAGTCTAACATACATACCTGAAGAATAGCGCTTTACAGGGGTATCTATATGATGTTCAATTTCGCTGAAAGCAATTATTTCATCGATTTTCTTGTCGATTTCCTTTTTTTTCATACCGAGGATAGCACCGTTCAGATAGATGTTTTCTCGTCCTGTAAGCTCCCCGTGAAATCCTGTCCCAACTTCAAGCAAACTTGCAATCCGACCTTTTATTTTAACTCTGCCTTCTGTAGGGGCTGTTATCCTGCTCAAAATTTTAAGGAGTGTACTTTTACCGGCCCCGTTCCGGCCGATGATACCGACTCTTTGCCCCTGTTCAATTTTAAAGTTAATGTCTTTCAACGCCCAAAAGCCATCAGGAGTGGCTTCATAGTCCTTTGCGGTCATTCCGGAATTAGGATCATCCTTGCCGCGTTTTAACGCAAACCATGTCTGGATATCCCTGTAAAGCGAACCGTTGTTTATAACACCGAGATTATAGTATTTGGAGATATGTTCTATTTCTATTATGCTTTTGCCCATTAAAATACCATATTAATTATTAGAGTGTCTGGTTTACAACCATAAAAACAATATAGAACTGCATAAAAACTTCTGCAATACATATGTATTTTTCAAGCGGAACCGTAGTTTTAAAAACTTTGTTTTTCAAAGCGAAAAAGAACATAGGAAAATAGGGTAAAAAATATCTGCCCTGTACACCAGCAATTTGCGAAGCGCCTTTCGGAGTCCATATAAACAATTCTGCTGTCAGAATGAGAAGAACAGAACCGAAAAGGATTATAAATGAAAAACACCTTTGTGAAGTTGAAAAAGTCTGTTCTGATGAAAAGGTTGTAATAAACAAAAGTATGAGGAAGAAAAATCTTAACCATACAGGAATTCCCGTTGGAACACCCATAAGTACGAGCCCCATAGCTTCCGAAACCCAGTCTGACCAGAGATAGCGTAACGTATTAAGATAAACAAGAACAAATTTTAAAGGATTGTGCCAAAAGTCACTTAATGAGTAACAAGCTTCACCTGTATATGTTAACTTTTCAGCACCTGAAAGATTAGCAAGTCTTGAACCGTTAAAAATAATGATAGAAAGTATACCTGCAAAAATTATAATTGCTTTTACCGATATATTTTGCTTAAGATTTGAAAAGCGTCTTGAAGGTATCAGAATACACAAACACGATATCGGAATATATACAAGCTTGCTTGGAGCAAGGAAAAATGAAAAAACTGCAAGAAGGATTATTTCTTTTATAGTTATTTTTCCCTCAGCAAAAATAGAACGTATAAAAAGGGCAAAGAACAGGAACGATACTGCAAAAATATAACCGTCATTTGAAAAAGATGAAGGAAGATGTATGCAGAGAGGTAGTAATCCAACAACAAACATTGTAAGCTTACCGAACGGAATCAGCTTAATCGCAAAGTAAAGGCAGAAAACGTAAAAAAGCAGGTTAAAAAGACGGCCTAAAAAGTATAATGGCATAAAGTTAAAATGCAGGATTCTGGCTATACTTATACCCAATGCTTGCATAAGATACTGAAAGGGATTAAATGTTTCCTGTGGGGCTCTGGTATTTGTTGAAGATTCTTTGCTGTTTACAAAGAAAGAATCTTTCCATCGGTCAAAGGCTGACGGAACATTGTTCTGTTCCTTAAAGCCAGAAAAATCATGATGCTCGGCTGTTATATAGTTCAAATCTGAGAATTTAAAAAGAAGAACATTTGATTCCCTGTATGCGTGTTCATAGTGACCTATTTCATCAAAAGGAGAGAGAGGTGTGATTGTAAATACCCTAAAAATTCCGAATCCCAGAGCAAGAAATATCCAGATTTTTTCAAGAGAATATTTTTTATGGTTTATAATAAAAATCATAAAAAATGAAAAACCTGTGCATAGCAAAAGAGTAATCATACCTATTATGGCATAATAGGGGTTAACATTATTTTTTGCTATTTTGGAAACATAAAGTGCTATAAAAAAAAGATAGAATATACAAGCAAAAATATAAGTTGCGTTAGATTTTAACTTTATTGTTTTCATGAACCAATACCTCAATATATTCCGATGATACGGAAAAGCAAATCGATAGACATAAAAATCAATAGCGAAACTTCTGCAAATTGAATCGATTGTTCAATTTCACTAGAAGCAGTTCCCAAATTCTTTCTGAATAAAAAAAGGAGTGGTACAACAGGAATAAGATATCTTCCCTGAACACCACTTATTACGGGCGATATCGGATCAATACCTGCATACAGCAGTTGTCCTGTTAAAATTCCAATGCTTATTACAACAAAAATGCAGATAGAAATCAACCGATTTTTAAAACTTGTAGTAATCCCGTTTGTTGTTCTTGTTATCTGATAGATAAGTAAAATAAGTATGAGGTATATCAACAACTCATTCATTGGAATTGCTTCCCATCCAAGATAACGACCGCCTAGTGTCACAAACCAATATGAGAGTTTTTCCCTGCAAGAATTTATCAGTATATATAGATATTGGAACGGATGAGACAAGAGCCACCGGATAGATGCGGAGGAAATATTTTTTATTGTATCATAATTATTTAGTGATTCAGTAGCAAATAAAGATTTTTTATAAAGTGTTGAATAGGTAACTCCTGTTATAGGATTATTTAAAAACATGAATGAGTTTGAAAAAAGATGGTTCACTATTATTCCAACTAAACCGGATAGAATCGTTAAAAATATTGTTATTGCATAATTCCTTTTGTTTGTAAAAGACTTTTGGCTTAATGTAAAAATAAGTATTATTATCGGAAAATACACAGTTTTTGCAGGTGCAATGAAAAATGCGGCGAGACAAAGCAGAACCATTGATTTCAATGAAAATTGTTTTTCGCTATTATAGGCAAATTCCGTAACATACATGATAAAGAAAAGAGTCAGAGTAATAAGTATTGAATCATATGAATAAGAAGCAACCTGATGCAAAAGCATAGGCAACAGGGCTGAAAAACAGAAAAAGTTTTTTCCTACGGTTTGTTTTTTAAGTGCAAAATAAATTACCAGTATAAAAAACGCAAGATTAAAAAAACGACCTAAAAGAAAAGTGAACAGAAAATTGAGTTTTAGTACTCTTCCTAAGGTAATACCGAATGAAGAAAGAACAAACAAAAATGGATATGCCGTTGTAGTATTTACATATGGATATGATACTACAAGAGATAAATCTTTGGGTTTTTGCAGTTCCCTGAACACATGCGGCCAGATTGTTTCATAGTAGTTGAACAGTGTTTGATTATCATTCTGGAACATGTCATCCGGTACCAGCGAAAGATCTGTTACCCGTTTTATTATGAACACGGGAGTTGGTTTTTTTATTCCAAAATCTGATTGTTTGATCCCCAACAAAGCATTTGAAATTTCATAAGCTGTGTCATAATGCCGGCATTCATCACTAATTGTCAGCGGCGGCATCAGGCACATGAACATAAGACCAAAAATTGTGGCTGCAATCAAAAATACAGTTTCCGGTTTTATTTTTTTATAAAAAATAAAGAAACAAAGAATTAAAAAAGCCGCAATGATGGCAAAAACAAAAAAGATAATTATTGGAACAAGAAATTTACCCGCAACATTACCGTAAAGCTTATACTGTAGAGAGTCAGCACTATTTGTTTTTAGATCAATATTATTTCCTAAAATGAAAAGTGTGTAGGTTCCATTTTTAGCCGGGATTTTATTTGCAAATGAGAACCTGTGATAATTTGCGGAATCCAGTTCTGTAACTGCCTGTGCAAATACGGTTTTACCATCCTCATCTGTTATTTTGAGGTATATGTAAGAAGATTCTGTATTGTCTGGGATGGAAAAGAAAAGTGTGATACCTTTCCAACAGTTGTTGGACGGAGTGATGGTGAATGTTTTGGGATTTGTCATATCAAGAAGAACAGTAGTTTCGTTCGAAGAATCCTGCTCTGTCTTGAATTTGCTGTTTGAAAGAAAGAGTGTAAGCCTTGCAGCATAAAAATATAAGAATATTACAAAAAGAGCGAAAATAATAATCCGTTTTTTGTCAAAAAAAGATTTAAATATAGATTTATCCATTTTTTTACCTTATGAGAGTATAACTAATGCTCTTTTTTGCAGCCGGAACATACTAAAAAAGTTGTTTGCATTTTTTTAATTTTAACAAAGAAACGGGTGTTATTCAACTTGTTTATGAGAATCTTCGTAGTCTTTGAGGGCAAGCTTTTGGACAAGCTCATCAAGCTTGCTCTGCATTTTAGAAAGCTTTATAGACAGGGTAAAAACTTTGTATATCAAAAGAAAGATTATGGTTATTATTACAAAATTAACCGGTGCATAGAACCCGGTGAGCATAGTTCCAAGGTTTGCAATCTGAGGAAAAACGCTTAAGATTATTAGAAACAGACCAAATAGAATCCAGAAAAACAAAGCATCGATTTTTACCTTTGCTTTACGGATATTAAAAATTATGTAAACAAAAGTGAGTGTTGAAATAATTATAAGCAAAATTCTTAGGAGGTTTGTCATATCAATTACCTTTTTCTGAACCATTGTACAAATACGATGGATAAACAGATTCTAAACATATAATATATTGAACTGACTGCATTAAGATATGATTTTCCTGCAATTCTCTCATCCATGGTGACTTGCACTTCTTTTACAGTACAACCTTTGTTTATAAGATATGCGATAGTGTCCGGTTCCGGTCCGTAATTAAGTCCGTTTGCAAATTCTTCCATTACTTTGCGGCTGTATAGTCTCATACCCGAGGTAGGATCTTTAATTCTTCTGCCTGTAGTCAAAAAGATGAGTAATGAAATCAACCTGCTGCCGAACATTCTGGGGCTAAAGGATTTTTTTTGTGTAACAAACCTGGACCCTATTATAATATCTGCTTTCTCATTTTCCATTTTTTCAATCATGGACTGAATGTATTCGGGACGATGCTGCCCGTCTCCGTCAAATTGGAGTGCGGCATCATATCCATGTGTCCACGCAAATTTCATGCCTGTTTGAAAGGCACCTGCAAGTCCAAGATTAACAGGAAGGTCTACAAAGTTGTAGCCGTTTTTTCTGCATACTGCGGCAGTATTGTCTGCTGAACCGTCATTTATGATTATGTACTCATACTGAGGATAGTTATTGATAAGGTTGCCTACGACTCTTTCTATGTTTTCGCTTTCGTTAAAAGCCGGAATGATTATCAGTGTTTTCATAAATCCATTAACTTATAACTGATTTAGGCTGATTTGTCTACTTTGGATTTTGATATCTTAATCATTTTATATAGATATATTATGACCGTGTGAGTACACAAAAAGAACAAGGATGCAAAAAATGATTGTTTTTGCAGATTATGAAGGACATAAAAATGCTCTTTTACCATACTCATACGTTTATAGGAAATACTTTTGTTATGTTTGCGGTATTGGGCAAGGATTTGGTTTATGCCCATAGCGTTAGTTGTTTTTTTCAATATATTCAAAACCAAATCGTAATCATCCGCATTGCCGGTTTTGTTTCCGTATACTTTCCCAGTCTTTTCACAGTCATATACTGTGGTAAGGCACCCTGAGAAGTTATGAAGAAGATTTTTTTTGTAGGAAAGATGCTTTACAATTCTTGCCTTTATATTAAGAGGTTTTGATTCGGAATCGATTAATTCATATTCACTGAAAGAAAAATCGCAGTTGTGCGCTTCCATAAATTCAATTTGAGTTTGCAGCTTTTCCGCATACCAGACATCATCTGAATCCAAAAAGGCTATGTATTTGCCTTTTGCCTTATCCGTTGCAAAATTTCTGGAATAGCATGCACCCTTGTTACATCCGTTTTTAAAAACAAAGATGCGGGAATCCTTTTGGGAAGCATCCAAAGCAATCTGATAGCTTGAATCTGTGGAGCAGTCGTCAACAATAATCATTTCCCAGTCTTGAAATGTCTGATTTAAGACGGAATCTATAGTTTCTTTAAGATATTTTTCGCAGTTATAACATGGAGTGATTATAGAAACAAGCGGCGTATCAGGCATTTATCAGAATCTCCAAATGAGAAAAAGAAAGCGTAAAGCAATTTCATCAATAAGTTTCTGCCTGAAACGTTTCGGAAAAAACAACTTCTTGAGTTGTGTAAGTAGAGTCTTTTTACTGGTAAAAAGATTTAGCGTATTTCTATATTCTTTTGGTAGCGAAATATCGGAAGATTCAAGAACCTTGTACATGTTAGAGAACTTTGTATCAGACGTAAACAAAAAGTTCTTAAGCCGCCACAGTATCAGCTTGCGTTTTTCCTGTAGTGAAATCGATTCGTTGTTACCGTGCCGCCGGTATTTGGCTGTGGAAATTCGGTCATAAATCGGAATTGTAATGCAGAACGAGAGCATATACATAAAATAATCGTGATAATATATGTTCTCAGGTTTAAATGTTTTCAGGATAGAATAGAATTCACGGTTGATTACTGTTGTAAAACCTGCTGCGCGGCAGTCTGTCAGCGATTCATAAAAAGTAGGGGAGTTGTTTTTTGTTTTTCTATACCCGATGTACTGCATATCTGCTGTGTAAAAATCATAGTTCGAAAAATATAACTGCGGCTTTGTATTGTCTGTTTCTAAAAGTTTTGTTACGGCTCTCTCTATTTTGTCAGGATTCCATACATCATCCTGATCCGCAAACGAATAAAAGTCAGCATCTGGAGCATTAGCAATCAGCCAAAAAAAGCTCTTTACAAAGCCGATGTTCTCGCCGTATTCAAGTGTGAGTCTGCCCTGTTGCTCATACTTTTTGAGAATATCAACCGTTCCATCTTTTGAGCCGTCATCACGTACATATAGTTTGCAATTTTGCCAATAAGTCTGTTCAAAAATAGACTGCAGCTGCTCTTCCAAGTATTTTTCGCCGTTGTATGTTGAAAGTAGAATTACAACTGCTTTATCCATTTTTGGTTGCAGATTCATTACACTTTTCCCACAGGACAAAGCCATACATCTCTATTGTAAGGAACCATTTCATCCGCCATACAGATTACGAAGCCCGTATTAATATTCTTATTAAGTTTTTTAAGCACATAAAAATTTTTATCTGCATCGGCAGGGTCTTTTGCCTTTTTTATTTCAATCGGAGTAATTCCTGTAGCATCAACAAACAAAAGGTCTATTTCTTTTTTATCGATGTCGCGGTAATAATAAAGATTCAATCCTTTACCCTGATTATAATAGCTTTTAACAATTTCAGAAATTACAAAAGTTTCAAAAAAGGCACCTGCCATTGCTCCGTTTTCTAAAGTTTCACTTGAAGGCCATCTGCAAAGATAAGCGGCAAGGCCCGTATCAAGAAAATAAATCTTTGGCGTTTTTATAAGTCGCTTTGTAATATTGTCATAATAAGGACGCAAAATGAATATTACACCGGAGCGCTCCAGCATAGAAACCCACGATTTTGCAGTAGGTGCAGAAATTCCTATTTCTTTTGAAATTTCTTCATATTTTAATTCTTGCGCTGTATGCGCCGCCATAAACACAAGAAAATTATAAAAAGCATCAAGCTTACCAACCTGCTCCAAATCATGAATATCACGCTCGAGATATGTATTTATATAATCAATAAAAAAACGCTCACGAGGAATATCTGACGAATACAGCTTTGGCATTCCGCCTATAAAAATTTGACGGTATACAGAATGAATATCAGAAAGCGAAGATAATTTTTCACGCTTTTTCAACATATCTAAATCAGGAGCAAAATAACCGCGTATGCAGTTTTGTATTTCACATTGTGCAAGCGAAGACATAAAAAAAATACCTACGCGGCCTGCCAATGTTTCAGAAAGATTCTTCATCATGTAAAACTGCTGACTTCCTGTAAGCCAGAACATACCAGAATTGTCTTCACCGTTCAGAGCTTTTTTGTCAACAATTTTTTTTATCTCAATCAAAAGCTCCGGTGCGCGTTGAAATTCATCAATAATAAGCTTTGTACCATATGTTTCAAAAAAAAGTTCAGGGTCTTCCTGTGCGAGGCGACGGGCTGTCCTGTCATCCAGAGTCACATATTTTCTATCCGCTTCTTTGATATGATTCAGCATTGTTGATTTTCCTGTTTGTCGCTGTCCGCAAAGAGCAAGCACAGGATAATATGAGGCAGCTAAAAATGTTTTTTCCAAAGCACGGTTTATATACAAAGAAAAATCCGAGAAATCTAAAGTATGATTTCATTTTACACGGGTATAATGATGCTGTCAATATTTATAAACGTCACAAATTGTGAAATTTCGTCATATGCTCTTCTTTGGCTGCATATCATTTAGTATAATTTGGAATAAAGGATTTTCTTAACCCAATCTTTTATTTTGATACAAAGATAAAGAAGGATATCAAGCCTTAGCATGGCAAGAACAATAATAAGCTTGTTATAAAACGGATAAAAATGCAGCAATTTATGGTAATTAATCTCTGGGTGTATGCGGCGCCATTTTTTTGGATTAAAAACCTGCAAATTATCAATATAAGCCTGTTTTGCCGTTAACAGCATCCGTTCTGCAAGAATTTGGGAATATGGATTTATAGAATGAGTTTTAGAGTAGGTAAGGTTGCTTTCTGTTACAGAAAGACGGTTCATAACCAATTGTTCAGCTTTCAATGTATGAGTAACAGAGCTGTTGCTCATCCTATAGTGATAATAAGTATCTGGAACAAAGCAAATATTTTTTGTATTGCACAGCAACTTGAAAGTAACAGCCACATCTTCAAATTCAGAGGTGCCGACAGGAAAAACAATTTCCGCAATACTAAAAAGCTCCCTCTTTATGATTTTGTTACAGTAACTGAAAAGGAGCAGGTCTACGCTTTTTGAATAATCCTTTGTATCTGGAACAAGCAGGTTTTTTCTGTCCGCATACTCCTGTACAACACCGCAAGCCGATATATCCGCTTTATTTGCAACAGCATTTTCATATAAATACTGAAACATTTCCGGTTCAATCCAGTCGTCAGAATCAACCCAGCCAAGGTATTCTCCCGAAGAATGTTCAAACCCTGCTTTTCTTGCAGAAGCAGCACCGCCATTTTCTTTATAGACATATCGTATTCTTGAGTCTTGCTCTTTGTAGCTTAGACATATTTTCTCAGATTCATCGGTTGAACCGTCATTCACCAGAATCAGCTCAAAGTCGGTAAATGTCTGGACAAGAACAGAATCAATACATTGCGAAAGATATTCTTCAGCATTATATACAGGAACTATTATTGACAGTTTTGGCATTTAATACTCATCTATCTCAGATTTTAATGCTTCAAGAAATTGCTTCCCGTATTTTAAATCCGGTTCAAGATAATTTCCCTCTCCCCATTCATTCCATGATTTTACAAATACAATATCATTATATCCATGTCCATATTTCTTTATTTTTTCAAATACATCATGAACATGAGTTTTAAAGGTTTCCGGATTATAATGAGACATTACAACCCCCTTTTTACCGCTTCGTGGAGTATGATCCCAACCGGTTATTATGGTTGGGCATACGTTTGGTTTTTCAAAAATAGTAGCAGGAGCAAATTTTTTTGACATTTTTCTGTAATCGAGAATATAAGGAAATCTAAAAAATTTGCGTAAAATCAAATTAACTGCTTTATGAAAAATGTTATATTCTGCAGATGTTTTATAAGCATCATTAACATTCACGGCATTAAAGCCCATTTTCATACAATCATCAATTTTTGAATCATTACAGAACAAATGTGCCACCCAAAAAATGCCATCTAAGCCTTCTTTTTTGGCAAGTGTATCCCATGTTTCCATGAACAACTTTATATCAGCAAATTCAAACGGTTTGTAAATAACAAAAATAGGCTTTCCATCTTGGGTTAAATACCTTTTGTCTTTAAAAGCAGGTAAAACAGAATAAAAATGTTCTGTATAATCATCAATTCCGCCGTATTTTTGTTCAATAAGCAGTTTGTCTTTACTGGTATCTTTGTCCCAAAGTTTTGCATACCAGCTTTCGTTTGCCCATGCAAGACAAAATGGGAAATCGGGCTTTCCAAGTTTTAATACATCTTTAAAAGGCTTATCCAATAATTCTTTGCCGTTGCCGAACCAATAATGCCAGTAGCAAAAACCAGTTATCCCATATTGTTTTGCCAAATCTGCCTGGGCTTCACGAACTTCCGGCAAGCGCAAATCGTAATATCCCAAATCTGCAGGTACTTTTGGCTGATAATGTCCCGGAAACAACGGCTTTGCCTTTCCCACATTAGTCCATTCGGTAAAACCTTTTCCCCACCATTCATCATTTTGTGGGATAGGGTGAAACTGAGGCAGATAAAATGCTATTATACGTGGTTTTGTCATTATATTTTCTCAAGTATTAGTAAAATTAGATTTCCAGATATGATTCATTTTCAAAGTTAAAATTTTTTTTCATGAACAATTTTGCATTTTCGGAAATTGCTGAACATAATAAATTATCATTTGAAAGCCTGTTTATTGCGTTTATATAATTCTGCGGTGCATTGCAATGTAAATATTCAATACCATCTTTTGCCGGAATCCCTTCAATACCTATATTATTTGTTAAAATAGGAATACCTGCTGACATTCCTTCAAGAACTTTAACTTTTATTCCAGCACCAACAAGTAATGGAACAACCATACACAAAGAATCTGCAAAGTAAGGTGATATATCTTCTACAAAGCCTAATATCTTTATGCGGTCAGATTTATATTTCATCAGCTTTTCAGGTGGATTGTTTCCTATAATTACAAAGTTTAATGATGAATCGAGCTTAACAAAAACATTATCAATAAACCATATTGCAGCTTCATAATTTTCCATTCTGTACATGGCACCATAAAAGATAATATTGGTATTTGGTTTATTATTGCGTTTATTATCAGCAAAAGAATGATAATAAGGTGGAACAATTCTGATTGATTTAATCTTTGATGAATCTTTATGCAAAAGATCAGCATCTTTTTTATTAAGAACTACAACTTCATCTGCTATTGACATTGCATTCAGTTCATTTCTTTTTACAATTTGATACCTGATATTGTAATATAATTTTTTTAAAAGATTTTTTGATTTTATTGTTCGTCTGTAAAAATTTAAATAACACACATCCTGCTCTACGCATATTATTTTGCTGTTTGAAAATAATTTTTTTATTTTTTTTATAAAAAAAGAAACTTGTGTCCAATCAAAAATTATATATTCAGGATTATAAGCATCTTTCTTTATTTTTTTTAAGGTAATTAAAAGAAATTCTTCAAATTGTAAAGGTATCATTCCTCCGTATTTATCAAAAGGATTATAAAGTCTTATGGCAGAAATTACTTTTGTTATGAATTCTGTTATACTGGAAAAACCTGCTTTATCATAAAAAATAAAGGATTCTCCTTTAATACCCTCATTTTCGATATAAGGTCTTTCAGCTATATTAGCATTGGATATGAGAGTTATCTTAAAATTTTCTTCTAGTTTTTTGATATAATAATAATGTATTTGTCCGCCTGCATGCTTTATAGATTTATATGGTGCGGATGGAGATATGACAAGTAAGTTATTTTTCGATTTATTATGCATTATTATTCCATTTAAACAAATAGTTCTTCCGGATGACAAATATAATCCAGCTGTTTATTTCTGTGCCCAATAACTTTTGCGGGAATTCCTGCAACTATTTCATAATCATCAACATTTTTTGTTACTACAGCTCCCGCACATACAACAGCGCCTTTACCAATTTTAACACCTTGTAAAATTGTTGCATTGATACCAATCCATACGTTATCATCAATTTCAATAGATGAGAATTTGCCTTTAAAAGTTGTTGAATTAACATCATGAGAACCGGTAACAAGTTTTACATAATGTGATACTGATACATTGTCATGAATCAGAATACCCCCTCGTGCATCAATAAAACAATTGTGATTTATATGGCTGTCATTACCTATTCTAAACTGCCCGGCTGTAATAAAATACTGGTTTAAATCTATTTTTGTATTTTTTCCGATTTTCATGCCGCATATTCGGTAATATAGTTTTCTTATTATATATATAGGAATGTGATTAATACAATGATTTAAAAAAAGATGATAAATCGATGAGAGAACAAAAAACAACTTTGCAAATATATTGTTTTTGGCAAACAAAGTATTAAATAAAAAAAAGAAAGTTGAATAAACCGGTTTCTTTTTCCTTGTGATTCTATATATGTAAAGATATGTCTTTTTTAAATTACGTGAAGAAATACCATCTTTTTCGTATATTAAAATAATAGCAGGAATTTTTTTGAATTTATAATTATTCAATTTTAACTGATAAATACAATTATAATCTAATGCAAAACCTAAATGTTTTTTTGATAAATCAAAAAGATATTTTTTATGAAGTTCTGTTCTGACAAAAGACGCTCCGTGTCTGTAAGTTGGATGTTTGAATAATTCATTACTATCAGGGGAGCATAAAACTTCATTTTTTTTATTACCATCTATTTCTATACTGTCACCGAATAAAATATCAGCATCTGTATCAGAATATGTTTTTATTTTTTCCAATACTTGGGCATCAAAAAAAGTATCACCGCTGTTCATGAAATTTATCCATTCCCCACAAGCTTTAGTTATACCTTTATTCATTGCTTCATAAATGCCGGAATCAGGTTCACTTACCCAATAAGAAACATTTTTACCTGCAGGAGATTCAACATACTTTTTGATAACATCAACACTTTCATCTGTAGAAGCTCCGTCTATTATGATATGCTCAAAATCGCGGTATGTTTGAGATGCTATGCTGTCGAGAGTTTTTTTTAATCCTTCTGCGTTATTGCGATTAATGGTAATTATTGAAAAGATAGGTTTTTGCATTTTATTCGATTTTATCAATAAATATAGAACCAGCGTAATAATCTACGCATGGAATCAAATTTTCCGGTTTTGTAGATTGCCTTGTAAATTTTTGTTTAACAAAAATTTGGTTATCGTGTAAATTATATATCAATCCAGAATAATTAAAATATAAATCTCTTTTTTGTTCAGATGACAGAGTTTTGTATTGTCTTTTGGCATTACATGTTTTTTTTGCAAGGTAAACATTGCTTAAAGCAGGAATGGCAGAATTTGCTAAAATAATAAAGAAAATACTATATTTAAGAATGTTTAAAGATTTTGAATCTGAAATTTCTTTATCTATTATAACAATTAAATATGCCGAATACAAAAACAAAAATGGCCAGTATCTTGCGTTATTAAGGTTGTTTATAAAAAAAGCCGGGGAAAATGTGGATACTGTTATAATAATAAAACTACGGTCAACTTTTTTATATTTGATTATACGATAGATAAATGCAATTATAGAGAGGATAAAAATCCCACTGAAAAAGATACCCCATCCACCCATTCTTATATCATTTCCTAGAATCATGTCATTTAGACTATCTTTTGTGATTGTAAAAGGAATTTTTAATACTATTTCGTCTATGTAGTGATTATTAGAGACAGGAGAAAAAATTGAACAAAATATACGGAAAATGTTAGGCAGGGATTTATATGCTTTCGGAATTACTGGGGAATAAATATCATATTTTCCGTCACCGATTATTGTGTAAAATGGATTAGAATGAAATACAATATTGTGAACATATGATGTTAAACCAAAAATTATAAGGGATGAAATAATTATACATAAAAAGAAAATAATAGTACTTTTAAGCTTATGAGGATGTTTGAATAAAATACATATAAAATAAATGAAGCAGGGAATAAACATTATGATTATGGCCGAATATTTTAAGTTTGTACCTATAATTATAGAAATTGCAACTAAAAAATGATTCAGTGTTATATTTCCAGAATCTTGATTAGAAATAATTAATAGTTCTGCACAGACAATAAAAAATAAAAGTTGCAGAAGAGCATCATTGTAAAATGAATATATTTGCGAAAAAACAACGGGATTACAGCATAAAGAAAATGCAATCAAAAGACTACCTATAGTGGTAGTTTTTAATACTGTTTTGGAAGCAGTAAAAACAATTGCAATAGCTGTAATTAATACAAGTAGTGTGTATGCTTTTCCTGTTTCGATATTTCCTGTAAAGGAATATATTGTAGCAGCTATTAGATAGCTTGCTTTGGGATATCCATCGTAGAAAGGCGCGGAAGCTGTACCAGTAGGAAGAATATCTGCTCTTTCTATTGCTGTTATTATCGTTTCTTTTACAGGATTCCAGCCTTCTTTTATTAAACCGGCGCATAATTTATGATAATCATTTCCATCCCATGTATAATCATATACAAATGTTGTAGAATATATAGTGATAAAAAGAATAAAAGTACTAAATAAAAAAGATTGAATAATTTTTTTAGGATTTAAAAGAAATAATATTAATTCTGCTGCGATATACGAAAAAATAAAAACAAATTTCGATAAATGTTTAAAAAAAAGGAGATAATATGTTGATATTGAAAAAAGCAAAAAAAGCAAAAACAAAGGAAATAATAACACAGTGTATATCCAGTCATTATTTTGTAAATTTAAAGAATCTTTTTTATACATGAAAACTCCATATCGTTATAGTAAGCAAATCAAACTTCGCGTACTATTCTATTTCCGTTTTAATTTAAAAATATGAATTATACAGTAAAAATACCAATATAAATAGTGTGGGATCCATTTCCACATGTGAAAATTTGATTCTCCGTCTTCCCTATCAAACCATTCGGAGGGTACCTCTGCAATTCTGTAACCACTGGTATATGCCTTAACGCAGATTTCAAGCCCTATTTCAAATCCACCTGTACTTTCTATTTCAAGATGATCAATCATTGTTTTACGGTACAGCTTGAAGCTGTTCGTAACATCATGGGTAGGAATTCGAGTCAAAAAGTGCAGTGAGAGACCTGCAAAACGGCTGAAAAGCCCTTTTAGTAATGGGCCTCCGTTTTGTTTTCCACCTTTCATGTAACGGGAACCGCAGACAATATCATATCCTTGTTCCATTAAATTACACATGGTATCCACAACATCAAGCCTGTCAGAAGAATCAGCCATCATTACAAGAACCATCTCATTCGTTGCTGTACTAATTCCCATTTTTATGGCGTTCAGTGCACCTCGACCGAGCGTATTCAGAACAAGTTTGATTTCAAATGGAAAATCTGCTATATGTTCTTTGACAACAGGAACAGTTGTATCACCGTCAAAGTCATATACTATGAGAACCTGTTTTTCGGTCTTTATTTCGTTCTGAATCTCTTCGAAAAGTCTTAGAATTCCTTCTGCTTCATTAAAAACTGGCACAACTATATCAAGCATCAAATGTTTCCCAAATCTATCTGTTTTGTAATCCAAGGGATAACTTCATCAAGAGTTGTACTTAAATCAGTTCTTGCCTCAAAACCAAGAAGTTTTTTAGCTTTTTCAACGGACGGAACACGCTTTTGAACATCATACTCAAAAGCAGGATCAGAAACAAACGAAATAGGATTGGTATTGCCAAGTTTCTTCCAGATAAGTGTTGCAAGTTCTTTTACATTTGTTGAAACTGGTGTTGAAAGATTGAAGTCCTGATTAACTGCGGCATCTTTCTCAACACAAAAGCGGATTCCTTCTGCAAGGTCACCCCCATAAGTGTAATGACGGATCTGGTTCCCGCTGCCCAGAATATGCAGAGGATCTTGTCCTTTATAAACCTTCTGAACAAGATCTGGAACAACATGACTCATGGCAAGTTTTACATTGCCGCTCATAATTTCCTTTTCATTCTTCGCTCTTTGTTCACCCGTACCGACACAATTGAACGGGCGGATAATCGTGTATGGTAGTTTGTACTGTTCCCATGCACCCTTTACAAAGTACTCACATGCCAGTTTCTGAAATCCGTATGTTGAAAGGGGAGGGGGGCACTGAAGCTGATCCCCCTCTTCACTTGGATAATGTGATACACACTCGTATACCATTGATGAAGAAAGCACATTGATTTTCTGTAAATGTTTGTTTTCGTGTGCCCATATAGCGGCATCAAAAGTAGAAGCTATTATTCTTTCGTTTTCTGCAAGTAAATCATAAGCATATGTGTGAAAATATGTAATTCCGCCAATCATCGCAGCAATGGCAATCACTTGATCACAGTCTTCTATGAGTTCTTTCATCAGTTTTGTATCTTTTACATCACCTTCAACAAAATGATAATGTGGATTATTGTCATAACTTTTTTCTATTTTCCCATACTTGCTGTAATTGTCTATACCGACAACCTCATGACCATGCTTTAAAAGGTCATCAACCAAGTATCCTGCAACGAATCCAGCCGAGCCGGTAACTAAAATTTTCATACTAACTCCTTATAAACTCATACTTCCGAGAGTTGAGATTTTTACGCCACTACTATAATGTAATTCTGTGCACACATTCCACGAATCAAGAATTTCAAATACTCCCCCAGGTACACTTCTTGAACTAAGTTCTTCTCTTTCCAGAACAGTAGAATATTTTTTATTATTATTCAACACTAAAAGAGCAGAAGCGTTTCTGCATGCATCATATAAATCTGAATAATAATCGCCAAGATTCAATGCTTTCATTTCATGTGGTAGCGCTACAAAATCATGAAGGTTCATTCTGTAGCCTAATTTCTTTAGTTTTTCTGCAATATAAACTGAGCTTGATCCTCTCAGGTCGGATGTGACCGGTTCGCCTTTAAATGCCATACCACTCAAGGCTATAATTTTATCATCAGACGGCTCACCAACTTTTTTTTGTACCCATGCTACAACTAAATCTATCAGGGATTCATTAAATTTTCTTGCGGAAAGAATAAAATGTTTGCTGTCACAATCAGGCATGTTATTTATAAGAATATAAGCATCTTTTTCAAGACATGGACCCGCAACAAATCCCGGTTTGCATATATTACTGCGGGTATACCCGTAATTTGCATGCTCAATTACTGACATTCCGTCTACACCGAATTCCTGGGCAGCCATACAAAATGCGTTTCCGATTGCAAAAGTCATATCCCTGTAAGTATTACAATAAAGTTTTATTAATTCAGCTTCTTCAAGTGATTTTGCTTCAATTACACATGGTGTCATGTGCCGGAAAAGTTTCTGTGCTATTTCCAGAGATTCCCTGTTATTGCCGCTTACTACCTGTGGAAGGGTTGTGAGTTCTTTGATGGCTACCCCTTCAAGGGTTCTCTCTGGACACATCGATACAAGGATTTCTTTTTCTTGTTTTTTACACATTTTTGCTAAAAAGGGAAGTACTATATTTCTTGTGGTTCCAACCGAAACAGTGCTTCGCAGAATAACAAGTTGATTTCCGTCATATACATGCTTTATTGACTCTAATGATGATTTTATATATTCAAAATTCGGTTTGTTTGTTCCTTTTATAAGTGGAGTGCCAACGGTAATAATAAATGCATCAAATTTTATATCGTTTGGAAATTGTTCAACTACATGAAATGTTTTACCATTGTTACGATTTATAAGGTTGTCCAAACCCGGCTCAAAGAAATGTGCCTTGTTTTGCTTTAAACAGTCTTTTATGTGATGATTTAACTCAATTCCATATACATCAATATCATGTGTTGATGCTGCTACTGCAAGAGTAAGTCCTACATAACCCAACCCAATAACTCCGATTGTCATTCTGATTCTCCTTTTAAATTTAATAAAACATTGTTAAAAAAGTTAGATTTATACTTTAATCCTTACTGAATAAATCTCTCGTGTAGACTTTGTTTTTAACATCTGACAATTCATCTGAAAATCTATTGCAGATTATTACGTCACATTCGGTCTTGAATTTGTCCATATTTTTTTGAACATTTATACTGTTAAAAACACTGTCTTTTAATGACGGTTCATAGATTTCAAGTTTGATTCCATTTGCAAGAAGTTTTTTCATAATTTCCTGAATTGCACTCTGGCGAAAGTTGTCACTGCCGGATTTCATCGTGAGTCTGTAAATACCGACTTTTTGCGGTTTACGGGCAAGAATCATATCTGCTATGTGTTCCATACGGGTTGCATTGGAATCAACTATTGCAGAAATTAGGTTTTCTGGAACATCACGGTAGTTTGCTTTGAGTTGTTTTGTATCCTTTGGCAGACAATAACCACCATATCCAAAAGAAGGATTGTTGTAATGTGCGCCGATTCTAGGATCCAGGCAAACACCGTCAATTATTGATTTGGTATTGAGATTACGAAGTTCCGCATAAGTATCAAGTTCGTTAAAATATGCTACACGCAATGCAAGATATGTGTTTGAAAAAAGCTTAACGGCTTCTGCCTCGGTTGAATGCATAAAAAGGGTAGGGATATCTTTTTTTATTGCTCCCTGCTGCAATAGTTCTGCAAAGGTTTTTGCCTTGTCATTTGTGTCACCTACAATGATTCTGGAAGGATAGAGGTTATCATACAGTGCTTTACCTTCCCGCAAAAACTCCGGTGAAAACATGATAGAAAGAGTAGGGTGTTCTTTCCTCATTTTTTCGGTAAAACCTACCGGTATGGTTGATTTGATTACAATTGCAGCTGCAGGACAGCGTTTTTCTACTTCACAGATAACAGATTCAACGGATGAGGTATTAAAATAGTTTTTCTCCGTATCATAATCAGTAGGTGTAGCAATTATGACAAAGTCAGGTGCTTTGTATGCAACTGACAAATCTGTTGTTGCGATAAGATGAAGCGGTTTGTTTACAAGGTAATCTTCTATCTCAGCATCAACAATTGGAGATTTTTTGTTGTTTATTAAGTCAACTTTTTCTTGAATCAAATCCAATGCAACAACGTTATTATGTTGAGCGAGAATAATGGAATTGGAAAGCCCGACATACCCGGTTCCTGCTACTGTTATATTCATTGTATTTATTCCTTTTTTGATAAAATTGTTTCATAAACTTCAAGATGCTGCTTGATAATTCTGTCATTATCAAAATCTTGTGCTGCTTTCTTATGGCAATTCTCTGACAACTCCGCATAATTTCTAATGCAGTATTCCACAACTACAAGCAAATCATCCACCTCATACGGCTTTGCAAGATAACCGTTGATTTTATGTTCTATAATATCTTTTGTTCCGCCGACATCAAATGCTGTGACAGGAACACCACC
>JAEEGL012254161.1_pt1 | contig 83441 bp, 66 predicted proteins | sample 9134231 | NCBI WGS metagenome assembly JAEEGL01 (sample SAMN16246548, study PRJNA631951) | gut metagenome | biome: gut microbiome; feature: rumen; material: fiber-attached | host: Bos | place: Iran: Karaj | collected 2018-10
AAAAATAGAATTAAAGGCAAAAAATACAAATCAAACATAAATCAAAAGAAAGTCGACAAATTATACCGTTTTACGTTAGATTACATTGATATAATGTTAAAACCGGAATTAGACTTCAAAAATAAAAAATCCAAGGAGAAACAAGAAATGAAAAAAACGATTCCTCAATTATTGACATCAATAGTATTATCATTTGTTATAACATTATTTGTTATTACACCTCTATTTTCAAATGTGGTTAACGCGGTGTATGAACATCTTTTCCCTATAAATGACGGACACGTTGCTTATGTTTATGGTTATAGCTCAAATTACGATAGTGGTAACACTTTCCATTATGGTATTGATATACACTATGATGGCGATGATGACACAGTTTATTCGGCTTGTAACGGGACTGTGGTACAAGTTTCAAATCCATGTAATCACTGGTCACAAGTAGGATGTGGTCATTATAATACATATGGAAATTGCATAAAAGTTCATAATGAAGATGGAACTTATTCTATATATGGTCACTTATCTCAGAATACATCGTTGGTTAATGTAGGAGAATCTGTAAAGAAAGGTCAGGCTCTTGCCATTATGGGGTCTACAGGTGATTCCACTGGTAAGCACTTACATTATGAGGTTAGAACATCAACAAGTCAAAGCACGGCAATTAACACAACTCCCGGAAAAGGAGTAATAAATTATACATATACGGGATATGGAGCGAGCGCATTTGATTCTTGTATAGAATTGCCTTCTGATACATATTATCTGAAAAATAAATCTACAGGTGAATATTTGACAATAGATTCAAATAAATACGATTCAAACATTTCTTTAAAAGAGTTTAATGGCGGAGAAATGCAAAAATTTATCCTTAAAGGAACAAATAAATCTTACATGTTATCAGCAGTTTTTGAAGAAACATATAATGTAAATCCATATTATACAGATAAAAAAATGTTTGTCAATGGTGCAAATTTAACATTATACTATTCAAATAAAGAAAGCAAAAACGATCAGCATTGGAGTATTATTGCCTCTAATGGAGGGTATTTAATCCGTAATAGGAGTAATGCATCGCTTGTTATAGGTCAAAGTGGTGAGAATGCTCAGATGGAAACGAGAAGCGGGATTGATTCTCAGATATGGGTGTTTGAATCCGCAACAAATGGCAAGATTTATACAACTCCGGATTTTGATAATATCAAAAGTGACACTTATTATTTAAAGAACAAATCTACTGGTACATATCTAACTATCGACAAAAAAGAATACAATTCAAATATTTCCGTCTCTGCATATAATGGGAGCGAAACGCAAAAATTTGTTCTCGGCGGAGCTGTTGGTAAAACATATACTCTAAAGCCCTCATATGACGATACGCTTAATGTCAATCCTTATTGGTATTCAAAAATTCCGTACGGTGAAGGTAATAATATAACACTGTATTACGCAAAAGATGAAACAGATAATGATCAGCATTGGGGATTTGAGGCGGTTTCCGGCGGCTATATACTGCATAATATGAAAAACGATAAATTTGTTATAGGACTGGACGGCAACAACGCACAGCTTGAAACAAAGACAGGCGCGGACGATCAGATATGGATTCTTGAATCCGAAACTCATATACACGATTTTTCCGAGTTTGACCATTGTTCAACCGAACATCCTCACTATAAATGTTATAAATGCAGCTGCGGCGAGATAAAAGAAAACAAAGACGAGCCAACATTTGTAAACACTTGTTCAACGTGTCTTGAAAGCGTAAGACCGAAAACACCTGTGATTACAGACTGCAAGTATTTGTTTTCTGAAAATGAAACGGTTTTGATAAAATGGGACAGCGCGTCTGAAAACGTTTCATATTATAATCTTTATATTCAATCTTACGTTGACGGAGAATATATTCCGTATGAAACGTATTATGAAATCAAAGAACAATCATACAATCTAAATTTGCCTGAGGGCAACTATCGCGTACTGGTACTTGCCTTTAACGAAGATTATTACGAGGCAAACGGTGTTGAAATCCTTCATTCAGAATATTCGGAAGAAAATTACAGACCTTTTTCCGTCAGCGATTCTTTTCAAGTGTATTATGTTGAGTATAATGCAAATACCGGAACAGGAGCGCCTGGTATTCAGACAAAGTATTATGGTGTAGATTTGACACTGTCGTCAACAATACCCGAAAAAACCATAACCGTTATGTTCTTTACAAACGGCGGAACACTTGTAAACAATAAAAAGGTGTTGAACTATACATTTTTAGGGTGGGGTACCGAACCGATCGCATCGGGTGTGATATATCAACCCGGAGATAAGTTTACATTAGATAAAGATACCATTTTGTATGCTCAATGGGCGACTCCGCAAATCGGAGAAATGCCGACACCGACAAGAGCGGGATGTGAATTCCTCGGTTGGTACTCTGATATAAACGATGGTATTCTTACACAGTATAATGCCGATTCCGTTATAAGCGGAGATACGGTAATGTTCGCTCACTGGTCTGGCAACGAATACGCCGTTACGTTTTTATCCGACGACGGTATTACTGTTACAAATACGGTGATAGGTAAAACCGGTACTACAATAAAAATACCGGACGCTGTACCTGAAAAAGAGGGCTATACTTTTGTAAGCTGGGTATCAAACGACTACTACAGATACGCTGAAAAAAATGAATTCAAGCCCGGCGATAATTACGAAATAGGGCTAAATGACAGATTGCTGCCGAAATGGGAAGAAGAAATACACGTTCATACTTTCGGAGAGTGGACTAAATTAAACGACACTCAGCATAAGAGAACCTGCGAGTGCGGCGGGACGGAGACCGAAAATCATACGTGGGACGCCGGGAAAGTGACAAAAGCGGCGACGCACCTTGAAACCGGAGTCAAGACGTATACGTGTACCGTATGCGGCGCGACGAAAACAGAGGTAATACCTAAAAACAATACTCATAAATTCGGCGAATGGACAAAGCTCAATGACACTCAGCATAAGAGAACCTGCGAGTGCGGCGAGACGGAGACTGAAAATCACGTATGTGACGGGGGAAGAATTACAAAAGAGCCGACGTATACCGAAAGCGGAGAGATGACGTTTACCTGCACTGTTTGCGGAGGAAAAAAGACTGAAATAATAAAACCGTTGGATAAACCGATAGACGAAAACACGCCGAGGATAGATATAGAGAACGTCAAGGCGTCGGCGGGTAAGGAGGTTAAGGTTAAAATTTCGTTCAAGAACAATCCGGGCATAGCTTCTCTTAAACTCGTTGTGACGTATGACCCGGCGCTGACGCTCACCGGGATAGAGTACGGCGGCGAGCTCGGCGGGATGTCGCAGGAGCCGGAGAATTACGACAGTCCGGTTATACTAAACTGGTTCAACGGCAAGGCGAACACGTACGGCGATATAGTTTACGCAACTTTGACTTTTAACGTGTCCGAGAACGCGGAAGCGGGCAAAAAGCTCGGTATAACCGCGGTATACGATCAGGAGGACCTTTACAATATCGACGAGGAAAATATATTCTTCGCCGTGTCCAACGGCTCCGTGACTGTAATCACGCACAAGCCCGGCGACATAAACGACGACGGCAGCGTCAACAACAAGGACGTGACCGCGCTGTTCAAATATCTGTCGGGATGGGATATTATCATAAACGAAGAAGCCGCCGACATAAACGGCGACGGCAACAAGAACAACAAGGATATAACGCTTCTGTTCAAATACCTGTCCGGTTGGGACGTTGTGATACACTGACAGCAAAAAGGAGCCGCGCGGCTCCTTTTCCTTTACTTCATATTTTTTCCTTTTACCGCTATTTTCGCCTTGCCGGCGGTGAGTTCGGTTAAGCGGGCGGTCAGGGAGGCGGTTTGCTCCTCGGGGACGGAGAGGGTGAAGGTGACTTTGTCCGTGTATTCAACTTTAAAATCAGTCACGCCCTTTTTGTTAAGCTCGTATCTTACGCGCTCGGCGTCGGAAAACGTTACGGTGACGTCTATTTTGTCGTACGGCTTTACCGTTATAACGCCCGCCGCGGCGACTCCGTCCGCCGCGGCTTTTGTGTATGCGCGCAGAAGCCCCGCCGCGCCGAGCAGAACGCCGCCGAAATAACGCGTAACCACCACCGCGGCGCCGCAAAGCTCCTGTTTCTGCAGGACCGCGAGCACCGGAAGTCCCGCCGTGCCCTTCGGCTCTCCGTCGTCGCTGTAGCGCGTCATCCCGTCAAGTGTCAGATACGCGTATACGTTATGGCGCGCGTCGGGATATTTTTTCTTTATTTTTGCCACAAATTCCCGCGCGTCGTCGTCGTCCTTCACGGGCGAGACGGTCGCTATAAAGCGCGATTTCTTTTCCGTGTACTCCGCTTCGGCGGCTGTTTTAACGGTCTTGTAGGGTTTATATTCTTCCATATCACTTACCGAGCATTTTTCTTACTTCGCCGTCAGTCTTCTTATCGAGCGTCGCGGTCACCTCGGACCCGCCGTCCGTATATTCAACGCTTATGACCGACGCGTTTGCATACAGATAGCTTAAAACGCCGCCCTTTGACGACGGGATCGTAAACGTTTCGGTCACTTTTCCGCTGTTCGCCGTCTTCTCCATAAGCCGCACGAGCTCATCCATACCCTCGCCCGTCAGAGCGGAGATGCAGACGCCCTCCCTGTTTCTCATTCCGAGCGGCATGGTGAAGCCCTCGGCTCTGTTGTCGCATTTGTTGAACGCGTATATCACGGGCTTGTCAGATGCTCCGAGCTCGTTAATAAGCTTCTCCGTCACGGAAAGCTGTGCGTCGTATTCGGGATCCGATACGTCGGCGACGATGAGTATCGCGTCGCAGTACATGACCTCCTCGAGCGTGGAGCGGAACGCCTTTATAAGCTGTGTCGGCAGGTTTCTTATAAATCCGACCGTGTCCGTCAGAAGCACCTCACTTCCGGTGGGCAGAGTGAATTTTCTCGTGGTCGGATCAAGCGTCGCAAACAGCTTGTCCTCAGCAAGTATCCCCGCGCCCGTCAGATAATTCAGAAGCGTGGATTTGCCCGCGTTCGTATAACCCGCGACGGCTATCCTGAATATGCCGCTTTTGTCGCGTTTTCCGCGCTGCGTCCTCCTGTTTTTCTCCATCTCGCGTATCTGCTCTTCAAGAGCGGCGATACGGCGTCTTATATGGCGTCTGTCTGATTCGAGCTTTGATTCGCCCGGACCTCTCGTGCCTATGCCGCCGCCGAGACGCGACATCTCCGCGCCGTGACCGGACAGACGCGGTATCGTATATTTCAGCTGTGCGAGCTCGACCTGGAGCTTGCCTTCTCCCGTTTTAGCGTGCAGGGCGAATATATCGAGTATAAGCATCGGGCGGTCTATCACCGTCACGTCGCCTATCGCGTCCTCCGCGTTTTTTATCTGCGCCGGCGTCAGTTCGCCGTCGAAAATGACGAGCGAGGCGCCCGTGCTCTCGCATATATCGCGTATTTCCGCGAGCTTGCCGCTTCCGATATACGTTCTCGGATCCGGGCTTTCGCGTACCTGCACGACCTCCGCGGTCAGCTCTCCGCCCGCGGTCTGCAGAAGCCTTCCGAGCTCCTCGAGGCTCGCCTCGCAGTCGTGCTCGTCCTGATCGGACAGCCGCACGGACACGAGCACCGCCTCCGTTATTTCTTTTTTGTCAAATAGTTTCTCCATAAACGTACCTCCTTCTGCGCCGTACGTCAACGCCCGACGGACCCGGTCCGATACAGTATCCGTCTAAAACAAAAAGGACAAAACGAAGCACCTCGTCCTGTCCTTGTCCGTCAAATATATTATTTGACCTTTGCGTTGAGACGGCTCTTGAATTTGTCAACACGACCGCCGCTGTCAACGAATTTCTGCTTGCCCGTGAAAAACGGATGGCATTTGGAGCAAATTTCAACACGCATATTTCCCTTTGTGGATCTGGTCTTGACAACTTCTCCGCAAGCACAGGTTATTGTGCATTCCTGATAGTTGGGATGGATACCCTGCTTCATTTTTTATTACCGTTCCTTTCTTTCGGCGCCGATATCCCGTGGTTGGGGCTCAAAGGATCGTTTTCGTACCTTATACACGGAACTTACTGGCCGCCTCTGAACTGATTAAAAATCGTACATTACAGTATATCACATAAATTACGTTTTTGCAAGACGTAATTTCCGATATTTTTAAATTATTTGTGAATATTTATGACTTTTTGCGCTTTATGACCGTCACGGCGGCGGCTGCGGCGCCCACGGCGGCGGCAATGCACAAGCCCCCGATGATGAACGGCGCGGGGCTTGTTCCGTTTCCTTTGTTTCCGGAAGCCGTTTCCGCGTCCGTTGTGATTACCGGACCGGACGGGGCGTCGTCCGTGTTTTCCGCCGTCTGTCCGCTTTCGCTTTCATCCGTCCGTTCGCCGGCGTACAGACGAAGCCCGGCAACGTTTTTCTTCGTATCCTTTGACGGCGCGCCCATAAACAATACGTTTACGTATCTGTAAACTCCCGAAAGCGCGGAAGACATGGCGTTCCTTTCATCCGCTTTATATCTGTTGAGCCCGCTTATTTCCGTGTCCGCAAGTATCGTCCATTCTTTTCCGTCGTTTGAGCCCGTAACTCTGTAATCAAAAACGGAAACGCCTTTGCCGAGGATAATATCAAGCCCGTAAAGCTGTTTTTCCTCTCCGAGATCGAGCTTCACCGTCTGCGTGGCTTCCGCGGCAAACGGCGTCCATACTGTGGACAGATCGTTGTCCGTCAGATTTTTCGCCGTGTCTTTCATATTCGTATCCGTCACGTATATGCAGCTGCCGGTACACCAAACGTCGGGAGACTGCAAAACGCCCCTGTACACGGGAAGCTCGCCCGCCTCGAAAAGCTCGGTCTTATAAGCGTCCGCTTCTATCACCGCCGCCCAGTTTCCGACTGCGGCGTCAAACGTTATTTTCACGTATCTTCCCTTTGCTCCGCCGTCAATTACAGCGGTGAAATCAGACGTGCCCGCGGCGTTCGGAGTCGCGTTTTCACGGCTGTATACGGTTTTCATGCTTTTTCCGTCGTCTGAGACTTCTATTTTATAGGAAATGCTTCCGGTCCCGCCGTACATCTTAAGAAACAGACAGTTGAACTCCTTCTCCTTGCCCATATCGAATTCGAGAGACTGCGGGAAAGACCCGTCGGAGGCGCACCACCACGTATCTTCCTTTCCGTCAATCGCCTTTTTAGCCGTACTTCCGGAGCCGCTTGACGAGCTTGCCGTGACGTCCGCGTTCCTGAGTACGTTTTCCGTTCTTAACGTTTCCTTTGCGGGAAGATTTGGCAGCGGCGCCGTTCTGTGCGCTCCGTCGAGCGGTCTGCTGCATAGAAGAAACGCCCAGTCAGACGTGTTCGGCTTGTCGGGTATTTTATATGTTCCGTTGCCCGCCGTCACGCCGTCGCTTACTAGCGAAAACGCGCCGGTCAGCGGGTCATACCACTCCGCCGTATATTTTTCGTCCGCGTTGAGTCCCTTGAGAGTTCCCGTCGACAGATCTTTATTGCAGAAATACGCGACGTACAGCTTTGCGTCGTCGGATGTGGCGAGCACCTTGTTTTCCGCCTGGAAATCGGAGTATCTCTTGCTGTCAAAACGCGGTACGAGCGTCTCAAAACCGACGTACCTGAAAAAGTCCGCCATATACTTCATTTCATACGAGCCGGGCTTGTCGAGTCCCATATACCACGGCTCCGTACTGTACGAGCCGAGCCAGCCCGTGCTTCCCGCGGTGGACCAGCAGTTTGCCCATATACCGGTGGCGCCGTACGTGAAGCCCGGGCTTCCGCAGAGGTTCGCTTTCCACGCGAACACGCGCGAGGCGCTGTAGCTGTTGAAGCCGCCGCAGTATATATCCTCGTAATTCAGCTCCGTTTCGACAAACGGCTTTATTTCGCCCGTTCTGTTATAGTATCCCTTATAAGTCGCCTTCTTCGGAGAGGCGGGACCGTGACCGTTCTGCAGGGCGAAAAAGTCGTGCCAGCTTTCATTATCGAGCGCCCTGACGAATTCGTTGTTTACGTCGAGCGGATACTGATGCGCCGTCTGCGGATGATTGTAACCGTCTCCCGCGTCTGTAATGCGCGCGGAGGATAACCACGCGTCAAAATGTTCTTCCCCCGTTATCTCCTGCGCCGTTATCCATATGACGGGATAAGACGCGTAACGCGCCGTAAGGTATCTTGAAAGGCGGTCGAGATCGCCTTTTTTCATCGACTTGACCGTACTTGAATGGACGCCGAAGCCGAGTGCGGCGACCATGCCGTGATCGGCAAGATAATCGAACATCTTATCGTATTTGTCCGTAAACGTCTTCGGGTTTATCATTTTATACTTGTTTTTCCACATCGACGGCTCTTTGGTGACGGAGCGCTGACCGCCGCCGTCCGATTCCGCGCCGTCAAAATACGTCTGATATACGGAAAAGCCCTTTGACAGTCTGTCGTTCACCTCGTGCGCAAACTGATTGCCGCAGTCACATCCGGGGTAATTGCACCGCGTTATCGAAACGTAGTTCGGCGCCTGCCAGTTGGTGTCGCCGAGCCAGTAAAACGGCGTGCCGTCGTCGTAGACGAAGTATCTGCCGTTGTCCGATATTTTTACGAAGCCGTGTCTGTCAAGCTCCGTTTCGCCCGTGTTCTCAACGGCGAGGAGCTTGCCTTTCACGTTGTGAAGACCTGCGTTTTCGGTATCGGAGCACGTTACGGTGTATTCCCATACGCCCGTTTTGGTCGGCGCAAATCTCACTCTCCATTCGTCGTCTCCGTTCCAGAAGCCGTAAAGCTTTATTTCCGTGCCGTCCTCATGAGTGAAAACGGCGTCGATATCGACGTCGGCGTACGCGTTATCGTAATGCTTGCCGCTGTTAAGGATTATATCCGTGCGGCGCCATACCTGCACCTGTTCCATATTCTCATATCCTGAAAACGAAACGGCGGACAAACTCCCCGCGAATATGCAGAAAATCACTATCAGCGCAAAGAATTTCACCGCGTTCTTTTTCATAGCAAAAAGCTCTCCGTTTCCGTTTTTTTTCATTATACATTACCGTATATGATTTGTCAAGCGGAAACGGAGGTTTCAAAGGTTTTTTTCTATATCGGATTTCAGCTTTTCTATTATCCTTTTTTCAAGGCGCGATATGTACGACTGCGATATCCCGAGCAGGTCCGCGACCTCCTTTTGAGTAAGCTCGCGCCCGCCCCTCAGGCCGAAGCGGAGCTCTATTATCTGCTTTTCCCGCGCCGGAAGCGCGTCTACGAGACGCTTTACCATAACGCGCTCCTCGTTTTCCTCTATCCCCTTTGACACGCTGTCGGGTTCCGAGCCGAGCACGTCGCCCACTAAGAGCTCGTTTCCGTCCCAGTCCACGTTTATCGGCTCGTCGAGCGAGACCTCGGCGCGCAGGTACGTGTTTTTTCTTATATACATCAGTATCTCGTTTTCTATACAGCGGCTGCAGTACGTGGCGAGCTTTATGTTTTTGTCGTCTTTGAACGTATTTATGCCTTTGATCAGCCCGATGGTCCCTATAGATATGAGATCCTCAAGCCCGACGCCCGTGTTTTCAAACCGCTTTGCGATATATACCACAAGGCGGAGATTGTGCTCTATCAGAAGCTTTCTTTTTTCCGGATCGTCTTTCATTTTGGATATCGCGTCGCACTCCTCCTCCGCTGAGAGCGGAGGAGGAAGGGTCTGCGGTCCGTTTATGTAAAATATCAGATCGTCGTTGTCAAGCTGCGCAAGCTTTGATATGGAAAACAGCTTTTTTATGAATATGATAAGTTTCATAACCTCTCCTTTTTATAAAAGATCGGACGGGACGATCCCGTCAAAGCCGCCGAAGCCGTCGTCAGTCACGGCTATCACCGCGCGTCTGTCACATCCTTTTATGTATACGTGCTCCGGCGCAAAGCCGAACAGAAGCCTGCCGCCGCCTATGCTGCTGCTCGGTATCACGCGCAGTCCCTTTGCCGGGTCTTCCGCGTCCGAGCGGCAAAGCGCCTCGTAGAGCGGCGGGTCGACGCAGCTTTTTATGCATTGCGTTCGCATTATTATGACGGGCGAGCCGGACAGGGGCTCGCGCAGAAGCGCGCCGCTGTCGGACATACAGCGCACCGTGGCGGAGCCGCTTTTGCCGACCACGGTCACGCTCACCTCCTCGCGTTCCTTGTGTCTGCCGAATATCCTGCCCGTTATAAACGACGCGCCGACGCTTATTATGCCCAGAATACAGAAGGTGCCGAGAGGGATATCCGATAAAACGGGCGCAAAGCCGGAATTTACGTTCACGCCGCGCCCGAGCTTTGACAGAAGCACGTATGACGCGGTTATACCTCCGCCCGTCAGAAGCGAAAGACAGAAGAACAGAACACAGCATTTCAAAAACGTGATCCCGCGCGCCTTCGGGTAGGCAATAAGGCACATCACAAGAGCCGCGGCGATGTTGCAGAGGACCGACACGACGTTATTCGTGATAAAAAGCGCCGCCACCGCGTACGCTCCGCCAAGCACGGAGGATATAACGAGCCTGAACGGCTTCTGCTTTATATGCATTATCCTTGACGTACAGAAAAGCACGAGAAAATCCATTGAAAAATTTATTAAAAACAACACGTCGCCGTATACGGCAGTTTTACCCATCGCCCTCACCTCAAAAATATTTTACACCGCCCGGCGTGCATAAAAACGCGAAATAAGGGAAGACGAAAACATATTATTTCGCTCACTTAAAAATTTACGGATACGCATGAAAACGCCGTTTCCGAAACAAAAAAAGAGCGGTTTATAAAACCGCCCCGGAAAAGATCCGATATGATTTGACCGCTTTCATATATTATACAAGATCAAAATCCATCCTGCACGCGCCTATGCTTACGTCGGCTATTCTTATTTTCACCGTGTCGCCCGGCCTGTATACCTTTGACGGCGTCTTTATCGTGTAGAGCGTAGGTATGAATTCCGCGTTCACCGCGGAGATCCTTACAAACCCCTCCGCACCGTAAGGGACACGCGCAAAGAATCCGTACGACGTCACGCCGGTTATCACCGCGTCGTATATTTCCCCGATCCTGCTCTTGGTGTACGAACACATATAAAGATCGTCCATGGCGCGTTCCAGCTTCGTCGCTCTGTCTTCACATTCGTTTGACGCAAAAGCGGCTTTTTCCGCGTAAGCGCGAAGCATCCTGTCCTTATCCCCGTCCCTGTGAATAAGAAGCGTCTTTATCACGCGGTGAACGAAAAGGTCGGGATAACGGCGTATCGGAGAGGTGAAATGGCAGTAGCAGTCCGCTCCGAGACCGAAATGTCCGGATCTGACCGTATCGTATTTCGCTTTCATCATACATCTCAAAAGCAGAAACGATATTATTTCCCCCTTTCCCGCCGCCTTTGCCGCGTCCGTGAATTTTCTTATATCGGAAAGAGTAGCTCCTGTTTTGTCAAGCGCGGAGGCGTCTATACCGAGAGACGACGCAAAGGCTTTGAGAGAGAGCAGCTTTTCCGCGTCCGGCAGACCGTGTACGCGGTAAAGGCAGGGAAGACCGCGCTCGTATAAAAGCGACGCGACCGCCTCGTTTGCGGCGAGCATGAACTGCTCTATCATACGCTCGCTCACTCCGCGCTCCCTGATCCCCGCCTCAGTTACCTCGCCGTCGCCGCCTGTTTCAAAGTAAAATTCCGGCGAATCGAGCTCAAGCGTGCGGCGGCGGTCTGATTTGCCTTTAAGCGCCTCGTAAAGCGCCGTTATATCCTCCAGACCTCCGTTGTCGAAAACCGGCGCGTATTTTTTGTAAAAACGGCTGTTCTCTCCGTTTTCCAGCACGTCGTTCACCTCGGAATACACGCCGCGGACCTTTGATCTTATAACGCTTTCGTAAATTCTGCAATCCTTTATCTCGCCCCGGGCGTCTATATCCATAACGGCGGACAGAGCGTATCTGTTGACCTTCGGATTGAGAGAACACGCACCGTTTGACAGAGACTGCGGAAGCATGGGTATCACGCGGTCGGCAAAATAAACGCTCGTTCCGCGCAGAAGCGCCTCTTCATCCGCAGGCGAGCCTTGAGGCACGTATTCCGAAACGTCGGCTATGTGCACGCCCAGAACAAAGCCGCCGCCGTTTCGTTTTACGGATATCGCGTCGTCAAAATCCTTGGAGTCCGCCCCGTCAATCGTAAATATCCTTTCCTCTCTCAGATCGAGCCTGCCGCGGCTCTGCACGCGGCGGGACGCGGAGCTTTCCGCGTATTCGACCGCCGCCTCCGGAAATTCCGTACGCACTCCGCTTTCGTCAAGCTTTGCGTAAACGTTTGGATAAAGCGTCTCGGAATTGCCGTAGACCTTTAAAATCACGCCGCGCGCGGGAGTGCTGTTCGTCGTATCGGGATAAGAGCGTATCTCGCAAAGCACCTTGTCTCCGTCGACCGCGCCGCATAAATGCGCCGGCGATATGAGCGTGTCAAAGCAGAGCTTTCTGTCGTCCGCTATCACAATGTGTTTTACGGTCAGTCTGTTCCCCTCGCGCCTTTTTATATACTTATAAATTCCCGCAAACGTCTTTGTCCCGCGCGATACGACGGATGAGATGTGCGCCTCCTCGCGTCCGTTATGCTCGCTCACCGTAAATCTCACCGTATCGCCCGATACGGCGTCGCGCACGAATTTTGCGGGAACGAAAAGGTCCGCATCGAAATCGCCGCCGGCGAGAATAAATCCGTAGCCGTCCTTTGCCGCGGAGAATACGCCGCCGTACGTTTTTTCCCTTTTGTTTTTCGCCGACCTGCCGTTCGCCTTTTTAAGCGTTTTTATTTTTTGTTTTTTCTTGTTTATCTTTCTTTTTGCCATGTTGTTTTCCCTGTAATACAAAATCGGCACGGATCCGTGCCGATCTTTCGTAAATTTTATTACGCCTCTGTTGCGGCTTCAGCCGTCGTTTCGGCGCTCGTCGCTTCGGCGTTCGTCGCTTCCGCTGCGGTGGTCTCGGTCTCAGCCGTTGTGGTGACCGCCTCCGTCGTCGTATCGGCGGATGATGCGGGATGATTGTGCTGATAGTTCATTATAAGCGCGAAAGCTATTACAACTACGGCAAACGCTATTGCGATGTACGTCGTTATCTTGGAAAGCTTTTTATCCTTTGAACGCTGTTTGTTCTTTCCCGTGTAGTTGTCGGGGCTGCCGCCGGAGATAGCCTGCGAGAGCTTGTTTGAACGTCCGCCCGTCTGGAAAAGCACGAATACTATCAGCGCTATTGCCAGCGCGATAAGAAGTATAGCAAGTATGATATTTAAGATCTGCATTATTATATTATCCTCCAATTTATATCGTAAAATATCAACCGACAGGCATTTTCCGGTTTTTTGGGCGTACCGAAAAAAAGCCTGAAACCATAAGCGAGGGATATTATATCACAAAATTTTTGAAAAAGCAATATGTAAAACAAAAAAATATTGAATTTTTTTCCTTATTTTCCGCTTTCTTTTGCTTTTTTCAGCACAAAATCGGATAAAGCCGCTTTTTCGTTCCTCACGCGGTCGGTAATAACGCCGTCAAGCGCGTATTTCAGCATGGCGCCGACCTCGCGTCCGCGCGGTACGCCGAGAGCCATAACGTCGTCGCCGTTTATCGCAAGGTCGCGTACGTTCAGAGCGGTTCCGCTTTCCTCGATCTCGCACACTGCGTCGTATGCGGAATTAAGCGCGTTGAGCCTGTAATAATATCTCGGATCCTCCGATAAAACGTCGGCGCGCTTCAGCTTTATAACGTCCCTGAGCGTTTTTATCCCCGCCTTTGAGGCAAGGCGTTTAAGCTCAACCTTGTCCGCGCTGTTTATTTCTATGTCGTTATACCTTATTATCCTGCATACGGTATCGGAAAGCGCGGTGGAGCAGCGAAGGCGCGTAAGCGCGTTTTTTGCTATCGTCTCCTTAATGCGGCTTATGTCCTCCCCGTCGGCTCCGGACGGCTTGACCGTGTCGTGCAGAAGCGCGGCAAGACGCAGATGAAGGAGCGGCTCCGTATACGAGAGGCAGTTTACCGTATGCTCAAAAAGGTCGTATCCGCCGTCTCCGTATTCTTTTTCGCATCCCTTCTGAACGGCGAGCTCCGGTATGAACAGGAATATCACGTCGGAATACTCGTGCAGTACCTTTTTCGCGTTGTCGCCGCATATGAGCTTGCACAGCTCCGAGAAAACGCGCTCATACGAGACGGTCTGTATGTATTTTCTGTTTCTGTGTATCGCTTCTCTCGTGTTTTCCTCTATTTCAAAGCCGAGGACGGAGGAGAAGCGCATGGCGCGCAGAAGCCGCAGATGATCCTCCGCAAAACGCTCGTCCGCCTCACCCACGCACCGTATTATCCTTTTTTCTATATCCTCCGCGCCGCCGAACGGGTCGACAACGCCTCTTTTCTTTGAATATGCGACGGCGTTAACGGTAAGATCGCGGCGGGAGAGGTCCTCCCGCACGTCCTTTGAGAATGAAACGCTGTCGGGATGGCGTCCGTCTGAATAAGCGGATTCACGGCGGAAGGACGTTATCTCAGTCGGAACACCGTTTATTATGACCGTGACGGTACCGTGTTTTATCCCCGTTTCAACAACGCGGAAGCCGCGGAAGACAGCCTCCGTTTCGGGCGGCGTTGCGGACGTTGTGATATCGTAATCGTGCGCGGGCTTTCCCATGAGCATATCTCTTACGGCGCCGCCGACGAGATAAGCCTCATATCCGGCCCGCTCAAGCTTGTCAAGCGCAAAATCTATTTCATCAGGCAGATCGAACATATATCTAACCTCACATTCTTTCTGTCTTCATTATACATTGTAAAAAACAAAAGCATATTAATATATCGTAACGTTTATAATAATTTCTCGGAATTTATCGCCCGGTACTTGAAAAGTACGGCAAAATGTGATAAAATCCGTAGAAGTATACAAAGGAGATCATAATAAAATGAAAAAACCCATCATTCTTATTTTCGCATCAAAAGACGGAGGAAACACGTTCTGCAAAATGCAGTATTCCGACGGGATCTTAAAGGCGGGCGGTATCCCGCTCATCGTCCCGATGAACACGGACGGCGAATCGCTGAAACAGCTTTGCGGTACGGCCGACGGATTTTTATTCGCGGGCGGCGTCGATATGGACCCGAAGATATACGGAGAGGAGAAGATAAACGACACCGTGGAAATTGACGAAGTGCGCGACAGACTTGAATTGACGGCGCTCTCGTACATAGTGCCGTCGGACAAACCCGTCCTCGGCATCTGCCGCGGGATACAGAGCGTGAACGTCGGCTTCGGCGGAACGCTCTGGCAGGATATACCGTCGCAGTGTGAGGGCGCGCTCGTTCACAGACAGACGATCCCGGGCGATCAGCCGAGCCACGAGGTAACTGTCCTGCCCGGCACAAGGCTTTTCGGCATAACGGGAAAAGAAAAGATAATGACGAATTCCTTCCATCATCAGGCTGTGAAAACGCCCGGAAAAGGTCTGCGCGTAACCGCGCGCGCATCCGACGGTATGACGGAAGCGCTTGAATACGAGGGAGACAGATTTGTTCTGCTTGTGCAGTGGCACCCCGAGATAACGAACGACAGCGAGATATCAAAGGGAATTTTCAAGTCGTTTATTGACAGTGTAAAGACAAATTGTAAATAATAAAAAATTCCGGGAAAAATGAAACTTTTTTCCCGTTTTTTTCTCCTATATAGGTGAAAGGAGAAAGAAGATGACGAATGAAAAACTTACTTTACTATCCGATATCGGAAGGAGCGACGGAATGACAAAAGAGGAATTTGCGTCAAAAGTTTCCGAAAACGACAGAAAGCTGTATCTTTACGCCTTGTCCGTGGTACGTAACGCGGAGGATGCGAAGGACGCGGTCGCAGGCGCGGTCGCGTACGCGTGGGAAAGGCTTTCCGAGCTTAAGGACGAATCAAAATTCGACGCCTGGCTGTTGAAAATAACGTACAGGGAAGCGATAGAAATAAAGCGGCATAATCATCCGTATGAGGACGTGTCGGAGCTGGCGGACGCGTTTTCGTACGCGCCCGATACCGGAGATATGGAATTTCTCGATATTCTTTCTCACGCGGGTTTGGATGAAAAGACAAACCGTATTCTTACGCTTAAATTTATGTATATGTATACGCTTGAGGAAATAGCGGAGCAGACAGACACGTCCCTTTCATCAGTTAAAACAAAATATTACAGAGCGCTTGACAAGCTTGCGCGAAAGCTCGGACTTTAACAGGAGGAAAATATGGGAAGAAATTATAATGAAATAGAAAACGCGCTTTCAAAGCGTTATAACGGTCTTTTATTAGCCGTAACTTCTCCCGACGCCGTAAAGAGAGCGGAAACGGTAAATACGGAATATAAAGAAAAAAAGGAAAACGGATTTTTTGAATTTTTCAGACGCCCCGCAATGCAGTTCGCCGGAGTGATACTCGCCGCGGTCCTTGTCTGCGGCGGTACGTACCTCGGCATTATGAAATTGAACTCGCTCAACTCCGGCAATTCCGCCGGCACGGATACGATCACTGTCGCGGAAACGACCGGAGCGGAAGACACGGTCAGACGGATGATAATAAAAGCGAAAACGTACGTGTTCGGAGAGGAAACGAATAATATCGACTTAAACGGCTCGGTGAGGGAATTCGAAGTTGTCGTATCGTTTGAAAACGTGTCCGATCTTAAGTCAGCTTCGCTTAAAATATCGTGGGAAAAACCCGGTCTCACACTTAAAAACGCCGAATATATGGTAAACGGTCTTACGAACACGCCGGATAAGCCGTGGAGCGAGGTACAAAACTCCTACGTGTTCAACTGGCTTGCGCTCGACGCAAAGGACGAGATAAAATCGCGCACGAAGTTCGTTAAGCTCACGTTCAGGGGCTCGGACGATATAAAGCCCGGCACGGTCGTGATAAAGATCGAGCCGGATCAGTCGAATATATTCGACAGCGATTCAAACGACGTGCCGTATACTCTCGAATCCGAGACCGTATACTTTGATTTCCTGCACTACACGCTGTCCGATACCGCGGATCACTCCACTAAGGAGCCCGATCCCGATCCCGATACGTATTACCCCGAGTATCTTATCGTATCCGATGATAATGAGGAAATTCAGGTAAAAGCGTACGAGGAAAGCGCCGACGGCGCGACGGACGTTTCGGTACTGCGTTACGACGGAAGCAAAATCAAACCGGAGTTTTCCGGTATCACCGTGATCGAAGGCGTAATCGTTGAGAAAATCGGTATAAAGGCGGACGGAGTGCCGGGCGATTATTACGAAAATTACATTAACGATTATCTTGAAACAAAAAATACCGGTGTTTACCGCTTTGTCGTTTCGTACGAGATAACGAATAACGGCATATCTGAAAGGTGGGAGTATCCGTTTGACGTCGAGGTGTGGATAAAGTCTGATACGACCGATCCCGATCCCGAAACGACGACGGAGGAAACGACGACCGCGGAAGAAACAACGACAGTCGAGGAGACGACGACCGCGGAAGAAACAACGACCGCCGAAGAAACGACGACGGTTGAAACGACGACGGAAGAAAAAGGAAAAGAATTTAAATCCGTTCAGCCAACGCATGAGACTCCGGATTTTATTGAAAATCCAACAACTTTGTATCAGGCAACGCCGTATTTCCCGTCGGGTTCCGGCGTACGCCCAAACGAATGTCAATATATAATCTTCCGCATATTCGACTGCGGCTATGAGCAATTTGAAAAAGTGTTGGCACTGGAGGGCAAAAAGCTGTCTGACGGTATCGATACCGCTTATATAAGGGAAAACATGGCTGCGGGAAAGCTGAAATTCTGGATTTGTGACCTTGACGGGAATAAGATAGATTATGTTTTTGCAAACAGAAACGGATTCGTAGGATTTATAATGTATCCCGGAGAGTACAGGATCATGTATGAAGACGACGGGACTTTCAAAACAAATTTCTCAACCGTGGTCAAGGTTGAGAAAACAACGGGCGGAACAAGCTACAAGTTTTATGACAATCATAATGAATCGATGTATTCCGCATACGTTTGTATTTATAATTACAGAAGATATAAGCCCGTTACGATAAAAGTGACCGACATGGAGACGGGCAAACCGCTGAAGGACGTTAACGTCGGATATCAGATCCAATATCTTAACGACGCTTTTGAGTGTGTGAAGACCGATAAAAACGGTATGCTCAAATTTGACAGTATATTCGATATTATGATAGAACAGAATCCCGAAGGTATCAACAGCTGGCACAGTGATATAATGCTTTATTTTGAAAAAGACGGGTATGACCGTTTAGGCATAAAAACGGACAACGTAAAGGAAACGTCGTTTGAGGTTAAGCTTCATAAAACCGAATATATTGAATATACGATAAAAGTTCAGAACAAAGAAACGGGTGAGCCGATAAAAGGCGCAAGGCTTGAAAGAAACAGCACGATCCACGGAGATTTCACGATAGAAGAATCCGGTGAAGACGGGATCTTAAAAGGCTTGCTTCCGAGTTATGATCTGACGGATCTGTACGGTGAACCGGCGGCAAACACGAACGTTACGGTCACTTATATATGTGAAACGGCAAGGGATAACAATCAGGCGGAGACAAGCGTTCCGCTGAACAGAGGCACATACGATTTTACGCTTTTGTTTACGAACGTGAACACGCGGTTGCCTGAGGGCGAGTTTGAATTCGTACCTTTCTGGTAAAACGGCTTTAAATACGAAGGATTAGAGGTATAAGAAAATGAGAAAAGTAATATCACTGTTATTAGCGCTCGTTATGACGGCGGCGGTGTTCGCCGTCGCGGCGTTCGCGATTATGGGTGACGTCAACGGTGACGGATCGATCAACAACAAGGACGTCGTGGCGCTGTTCAAGTACGCGAGCGGAAACGAGGACGCGGTAAAGGACAAAACCGCTTGTGACTACAACGGCGACGGCACGGTCAACAACAAGGACGTCGTAGCCCTGTTCAAAGCCGTCAGCAGCGGAAACGTGGAGGCGGAACAATTTGAAGAGGCGATCTTATATCCTTTCAACGCATCCGCACATAATTACGGACAGGCGACCATTGAAAGAATATTAAGAATATTCCTCGTTACCGGCAGAGAGGGAAAGTATATTTCCCCGGGCGAGAGTTTTCAGATTTGCGTTTTGGCAGAGCCTACGGATATAGCTATCAGCGCAAAAGACGTAACGTTTAATATACTGCAGGGCAGCGAGTACGCGGAAATATCCGACGACGGAGTGTTTACCGCAAAAAGCGAGGGCACGGTAAAGGTGCAGACAGTCCTTAAAGCGAACAATATGGCTATAAATACGTACTTTACTATCGCAGCTGTATCAAAAAGCAATAAATGGGAGGGAAGCGGCACGTTCCGCGATCCGTATCTGATAAAAACGACCGACGATTTTCTCAATCTTATCAAGTTATCCACGCAGCAAAACGCATTTTCCACAAAAGACTGGTGGTTCAAGCAGACAGCGGACCTTGATTTCAGCGGTATCAAATATAACACGCCGGAGCAGTTCATGTGCAACTACGACGGAGACGGTCACAAGATCAAAAACGTCACGGTCGATCCGTCAAACGAAAACGCGGGAGTTTTCGGAAAATGCAGCGGCGCGGTGATCAAAAATGTCACGGTGGAGAATTTCAGATTCGTAAGGAATAAAAAGTCGTCCGTCGGATATGCGGCGCCCCTTATCTCCGAGGCGTTTATAGCCACAGTAGTGAACTGTCACGTTGTTAACGCTTATATCGATATAAGAAACAACGGTGTGTCGGGACAGTCGGGCGGTCTCGTTGCCGTCGTTTCCGGCAATTCAGCGTTTGTCGACTGTACGACGGACGCGACGATCAAATGCGATAACTGTGTGGGCGGATTTGTTTGCCTTGTCGGCGGGTTGGCGTACTATTCAAAATTCATAAACTGCAAAGCCGACCCGAAAATAGAAACAAGTCACAGCACTTACGGCGGATTCTTTGTTGATGATGCGCAGAATATATACGTTTACGACTGTGAAAGCACTATGGCGGACATCACTCTGAAAATGCACAATATCAAAACGAAATAAAAGCGGAAAAAAAGGCGTCAAGCCGGGCGAAATGACCGTCCGGCTTGGCTTGTATCTTATTGCTCTTGACAAAATGATGATTAAATGGTATAATTGCTTATATATCGGAGGTGCAGAAATGAAAAAAAAGCTATGTGCTGTCTTGTCGGTTATCATCCTTATATGTACCCTGGTCCCTTTGAGCGTAAACGCACGCTCGCTGCCGACCGGCGATATGAATCATGACGGAGCGGTCAACAACAAGGACGTCGTCGCGCTGTTCAAGCGTTTGGGCGGGACGGAAAACGGTATCGGAGAAGACGAGGGAGACTTAAACGGCGACAGTTTTTTCAATAACAAGGACGTTATAACGCTTTTTCAGTATCTGAACGGAGCGGAGATCAAGTTGAGTCCACCGGAGCGCAGAAGATTCGTTCTCGGCGATATTCTCTTTATTGAGCCTACCGGATTCTTTTATGCAACTTTTTATGATCCGCAGACAAGACAGTATGAAGAGTGTATTGCAGGAAAAGGCAAATATCACATTGAAATAGACGACACGAAGCAGATGCGGCGTATGACGACAAGAGAATATTTTGCTCTGATGGGACTTTTCGGTCTGACATATATGAAATCGGATCTTATAAAGTACAAAGTTGCCGGATACAACGCGGAAATAACGACGCTGTACGGTTACGGAGGCGGCACGACCGTTGACGCGTTTGTAGCGGTTATTATGACGGATAAATGCGATATCGTCATTTATAACGCTTATACTTCGGATTACGCGGTAATAGACGAGCTTTTCGCTTCAGGCGTGCGTCTTGATTGAGTATCGGCAAAAACGAAACGTCTTTTCCCTTTGGAGCGACGGGGAATTTCGAAATCACGATATGGTTTTCCGGCTGCTGCATTGGTTGCCTGACAGAAAACGTCTTTAATATAGTTTTTGCGCGGAGGTGTAATATGAAAAAAACCGCTTTATTCTTAATGTTTATTATGGTCACAGCGGTGTTCGCGGGCTGCAGTATGCCTGTGATGAAGGTTGAAAAATATGAGGTGACCGAGTACGGACAGGTATTCGAGATAAGGTCGTTTAAGGAAACGCACGAGAACAAAGCCGAAAAGACCGTTTTCCCCGAAAACACGGAGCAGTTAAACATTTTACAGTTAAGCGGAGTATATTATAATACCGAACCGAAGACGGCCGTTTATCTCCAAGTCGGCTACGACGGCGAGGCTTACGCAAAGGAAAAGGAGCGTCTATCGTCGATTGTCGACGAGTGCGGCGACGATTTCGCGCTGCCGGAAAATGACGAGATATATCCTTTGCTTTTAGGCGAACCCGAATACGAGTACGCGATATGCAATAATGAAAACAATACAGTCACCTACGTATATCTCTTATATATGAAAAAGGCGGATTTTGATATAAACCCGACAATTCTGCCGAATAAATATTCGCCTAACGGTCAGGTCACCGCCGCAAAGCCGATAATATATCTGTACCCCGAAAAAGAGACGGTATGCAGCGTAAAGCTTGATTATAACGGCAGATTTACGACGACGTACCCCGAATACGGCGTAAACGGCTGGGAAGGCTTCACCGCGTACCCCGACGGCACGCTGATTTTCCCTGACGGCAGGCAGTATTACGCGCTTTACTGGGAGGGCGTCGGCGACGCGGAATTTGATTTCTCGGAGGGCTTTTGTGTGAAAGGCTCGGACACCGCGGAATTTCTGTACGGCGCGCTCAGAAAAGCGGGACTGAACGACCGCGAAGCGGAGGAGTTAATAATCTACTGGCTGCCGAAAATGCAGGATAACGAATATAATCTTATATCATTCCAAACGACCGCCTATACGGATAACGCAAAGCTCACCGTAACGCCGGCGCCGGATACTGTAATCCGCGTATTTATGGCGTATAAACCGCTTGAAAATGCCGCTAAGATAACACCGCAAACCATTGAAACGCCGCAAAGAACCGGCTTCACCGTCGTCGAATGGGGAGGCTGCGAGGTCCGTTAACAGAAGAATATAAAGAAAGAAAAGATTTGAAATGAAACGTATTGCTGCTGTTCTGATCCTTTGGGCGATCGCGTTCTCAACGTTTTCCTGCGTGCGGGAGACGCCGCCGGCTGCGTCGGAGGAGACCTCCGCGGAAACGGCGGGTACCGCTGTCACGGAAACGGAAGCGGAGACCGCAAAGGAGACGGATACGGAAAACGAAAGCGCGGGTGCGACAGAAACGGAGCCCGAAACCGGAACCGAACCCGAAACGGATACCGAAACGACGCCGGAGGTGACAACGGCGGCTGAAACGGAAACCGCGGCCGGAACGGAAACGACGGAAGCGCCGGAGACGGCGCCCGGGAAGAACGAAAAACTCAATATAAAGATCGAAACGGTCACGGCGAGAGCGGAAAGCACGGCAGACGTGCGGATCAGTTTTGAAAACGTGACCGAGCTTATGTCCGCCGCGCTTGTCGTAAAATGGGACGGCAGGCTGAAACTGAAAGACGCAAAATACGCGCCGGTCGGCGGTATGACAAGCGTCCCCGACAAAACCGGTGAAAACGGAGAACCCGACTGGTCGGGAGTCAAGCCGCCGTTCATGTTCAACTGGCTGACGCTGAATCCCGCGGGAGCGCTGACAGCCGACACGGTTTTCGTTACTTTGACCTTTGAGGTGACGGACGGAGCGAAAACGGGCGATATGTACGCCGTCACCGCGACCGCGGATCCCGATAATACGTTTGATACGAATGAGAAAAACGTGGATTTCGTCATAATAAACGGCGGGATAGAGATCGTATAAACGCGCCGCTTTTTTAAAGAGTTATAAGCAAAAAAAACAAACCGCGTACACAGACCGCGACCGTCGTAGAATATCCGGAATGATATAAGGTGTCGGCAGAGCCGACAAAAACGGGCGGTTTCCCACCCGTGAACCCATAAGAGAACAAAATCAGCCCGCAAAAAAATGTCAGGAGATATTATGAAAAAGGCAATCACGCTCATATTATTATGTGTCATCACCGTATCCGCATTTACGGGATGCGTTTTCAAATCACTTGAAAGGAAATATATAAACATATCCGTATCCGAGCTTGAAAAGCTTGACGACGGGGAATTATTCGACGCCTTGCTTTACCGTACCGACGCAAAGGTCGATAAATACGACAGCGTCAAAGAGGGTATGAAAACTCTGTCTTACGCCGAAAAGGTGTTTTACGTTGTATCGTATTACGAGATCGAACTTCAAAACGGCGGGCTTTGTCAGTATTTCGTCAATTCGAGCCGAGAGACCGCGCCGGAGCTTGCGGACTGCCTTGAAGCCATAGGCGCGACGGAGCAGAAAGATTTGTTTGTTAAATTCGTTACCGATAACAACATAGATTTAAATGATCTGTCGTCGTTTGAGATAAACAGCATATATGAATACGAAGCGCAGACAAAGCGCTATCCGTTTGACGACTACGACGACGCTTTTTATGAGCTTGAGCCCGTCAGCGTGCCTCTTATGAAGTTTGTAAGAGAACATATTTCCGAGTTTTAAAGTAATAACAAAACAAACCGCGCCCGGCGGTTTGTTTTTTTTGCGTTATTTTACAGCTGGCTTCTGTAAAGCTCTTTTATTTCCTCAACGCTCGTTTCACGCGGGTTGCCGGGACGGCAGGCGTCGGCGTATGCGGATTCGGATAAGAACTGTACGTCCTCCTCCTTTAATATCCCCTTGAGGTTTGCGGGGATACCGACGTCGGCGGAGAGCTTGCGGACGGCGGCTATAGTCGCGTCCGCGGCTTCCTCATCGGTCATGCCGTCTATGCCCGGCACTTCCATGGCCTTGCCTATCGCGCGGTAGCGCTTGTATGACGTGGGCTTGTTGTAGTCAAGTCCCACGGGCAGAAGTATCGCGCAGGCTACGCCGTGCGGCGTATCGTAAAGCGCCGAAAGTCCGTGCGCCATGCTGTGGACTATGCCCAGACCTACGTTTGAGAAGCCCATACCGGCTATATACTGACCGAGCGCCATTCCCTCGCGACCCTCGGGCGTGTTCTGTACCGCGCCGCGCAGGCTTTTTGAGATAAGGCGTATCGCTTCAAGATGGAACATATCGCTTATCGCGCAGTGACCCTTCGTTATATATCCCTCTATCGCGTGAGTAAGCGCGTCCATACCCGTCGCGGCGGTCAGACCTTTCGGCATGGTCGCCATCATGTCGGGATCGACCACGGCGATCTCCGGTATATCGTTTACGTCGACGCATACGAATTTGCGCTTTTTCTCCACGTCGGTTATAACGTAGTTTATAGTTACCTCCGCGGCTGTTCCCGCCGTGGTGGGTACCGCTATCGTGAATACGGCGTGCTTTTTCGTAGGCGCGACGCCCTCGAGCGAACGGACGTCCTCAAACTCGGGGTTGTTTATTATGATTCCTATCGCCTTTGCGGTGTCCATGCTCGAGCCGCCGCCGAGTGCGATCATACAGTCGGCTCCCGACGCTTTGAACGCGGCGACGCCGTTTTTGACGTTTTCTATCGTGGGGTTGGGTTTTATATCGCTGTATACGGTATAGGGGAAGCCGGCTTTGTCAAGCAAATCCGTCACCTTTTTCGTAACGCCGAACTTTACAAGGTCCGCGTCCGAGGTGAGAAATGCTTTTGTAAAGCCTCTTGCGGTAAGCTCGGGCACGATGTTGTCTATCGCCCCGTGTCCGTGGTAGGAAATCGTGTTTAATACTATGCGGTCTGCCATGATGTGATCCTCCTGTTTTTTCTTTTATTATAACACGGACGGCAGATTTTGTAAAGGTCAGAGGTAAATTGTTTACGATATTTTCACGCCTTGCGCCGATGTTTACAAAAAAATAATAAATTTATTTTTAAGTATTGAAATTACAAAATGAATATGTTATAATAAATCGACAAATAACGACTATCGGCTTTTTCGGGAGGTCATAATGAAAAGCAAAGTTAAATACGTCATATCAGCCTCACTTTTTCTTTTGTTCACCGTTCTGATAGTATTGCTTAAGACGGTCGACGTCAAAGAGAACGCCGTCGGAGGCGAAATAGGTCTTTCTCATATAAATCTCGCCGTGCACGGATTTACCGGGGTCAACGGCTTATGGGACAAGCTGACGGACGTCATAGCGGCGATATCCATCCTCATAGCCGCGTTTTTCACGGTCCTCGGTCTTATACAGCTGATAAAGCGGAGAAGCATTAAAAAAGTTGATCGCGAAATATTATATATGGGCGGGCTTTACATTGCAGTCGTCGCTCTGTATTTCCTGTTTGAAAAAGTTGTCATTAATTTAAGACCAACGGAAGCCGAGGCTTCTTTCCCGTCGTCCCACACGATGGTCGCCTGCGTCATATTCGGCGCGGCGATACTCGTCTTCGATAAGTATATCAAAAACAAAGCCCTGAGCCTTGCGGCTAAGATATTCTGTACGGCGCTTATCATAACAGCCGTCGTCGGCAGACTCATTTCCGGCGTTCACTGGCTCACGGATATATGCGGCGCCGTGCTCATAAGCGGCGCGCTCGTCGCCCTTTATTCCGCGCTTCCCCTGCCGAAGGATACGGACGGCCCGGACGGGGACGAAGAGGACGGAGAAGATGAAGAGGATTTTTCCATGCAGACGGAAGAAAAGATAAAGCTTGACGAAAGCACGGATAAGGAGGATAAATGATATGCCTGCATATTTTGTTCGCGTCGGGTTTTCCTGCTCGTTTATACAGGAGAAAAACGAAAACGGTACAGACGTTATTTTCAAGCTTCGCGACAGCCTTGACAAGGAGTATTCGCCGGAACTTTTGCTTTACAGATACACGTTTGCGCTTTTCAGACTTCAGGTTTCACACAGAGCGGACTGCGAGGATATAATCAGAAAAACGTGGGCTTCCATATTCCCGGACGATCCCGGCGTCATAAGCGTTCTCACGCACGCGGACGAGGAGGGCGACACGTCGTCCTTGATGTATACCATACTCACCGTTTATTACGGTGTGGAGGAATACCAGAAGCTTATCGTTGAGCTTACGGATTCGATCCCGCTTCTGAAGGAAAGAGGCGCGATGAAGGCGTTCCGGATGCAGAACTATCTGTTCGCCATAGATCAGGGGTGCGGCTTCACGACGCTTTTATCTTCGTTCGGCAATTATTTACAGAGGATGAAGGTATATGAGGAAAGCGCGGAAAAACGCACGCAGTACATAGAATTCCGCGTCGGCAAGGAGTCGGAGGGCGAGCTGACGGGCATTTCGGACGTCCTGGACACGCTGAACGTCAAGGACGAGGAGCTTACGCTCAATATGGTTGGGCTTGACATAAGCTGGTTCCTTGAGGGTGATAAGACGGATGAGCTGCGCCGCTTTGTGAGGAGGCTTTATCCGTATCAGAACAAATACGTTTTCGTATTCCGCGTGCCGTTCCTTGAAAAGAAATCGCTTGACAACATAGCGGATATCCTGTCGGATCAGATGCTCCTGCGCACGGTCAAGGTCCCGCCGCTCCACGATTACGTTCTGCTTGAGCATATGTGGGACACCGTAACGTCGCAGGGTTACAGTATGAATTCCATACTTTCGGAGCTCTTTTTCGAGCGTATAAGACGCGAGAAGAAGGACGGCAGATTTTACGGCTTCAAGACCTCGGAAAAGGTCGTGCATCAGATGATACTTGAAAAAGCGAAGCACGACGCGGATATCGATGCTCGCGGAAGCGAGACCGACCGCAGGCTGATGGTAAGGGACGATTTCGCTTCGCTTCTGCCTGAGAAAAACGAAAAGAGCGGCTACGAAGAGCTGAGAGAGCTTATCGGCATGGAGACGATAGCGGAGCGCGTTTCCGAGATAGCGGCGCAGGTCAAAATGTCGATGAATAACGATAAGCTTGACAGACCGTGCATCCATATGCGCTTTGTCGGCGCTCCCGGAACGGGAAAAACAACGGTCGCGCGCATAATCGGAAAGATATTCAGAGAAGAGGGAATATTGCGCAAGGGCGCGTTCCTTGAGTATTCCGCCCGCGCTCTATGCGCGGAATACGTCGGTCAGACGGCTGTCAAAACGGCTTCTATCTGCCGCGACGCCTACGGCTCAGTCCTGTTCATAGACGAGGCTTACGCGCTGTACGACGGCGAGCATCAGACGAACGATTACGGCAAAGAGGCGCTGACCACGCTGATCGCGGAGATGGAAAACCACAGAGACGATATGCTTGTAATAATGGCGGGCTATACGGACGATATGGAAACTCTCATGCAGGGCAACTCCGGTCTGCGCAGCCGTATGCCGTATATACTTACGTTCAAAAGCTACACGAAAACGCAGCTTTTTGAGATATTCATGCTCATGGTAAGAAAGCATTTCGAATACACGGAGGAACTGGAAAACGAAGCGCGCAGCTTCTTTGAACGTCTGCCGGACGAGTTCATAGAATCGCGCGAATTTGCAAACGCGAGATATGTGAGAAACCTGTACGAAAGAACGTGGTCAAAGGGCGCTTTGCGCGCGGCGCTTTCCGGCAAAAGCACGGTAAGCCTTGACAGAGAGGATTTTATAGCCGCCTCGTCCGAGGAGGAATTCAGCGAGAAGCTTGAAAGACGCATACGCGTTGGCTTCGGCGGATGATTTGCGCACAAAATATTAAAATTATATCATTGACAATTATTTGAATTTTTGTTATAATAAGCATAACGGATGTCGGAGGATAAAGGTATGCCCGAAAAAAGCATAAGAGAAATGAACAAGCTGCAAAGGCGTCATTATTCTCTTGCCGCGCGTACCTTCCGCGCCGCGATCGCGGGAGCCGTGATCCTCGGAGTCGTCGCGCTTCTGATAGGTTTCGGACTTTACGCCTTCGCTTTGGGCAGTCAGTATATAGGCAAGGCGTACGATCTGACGCGCAGCGCCGCGAGCATAATCAACAAGGTGACTGACCCGGAGCCGCTCTGCAGCGAGGTAATGGCCAGATATAACGCGCTGACGGAAGAACAGAAGAAGAACGCGGAAAAAGACGCGCCGCCCTCCTTTGCGGATATAACGGAAAGAGAGGATTACAAGCTTATATCGGGCATCCTGCTTGATTTTCTCAACTCAAGCGACATTTACGATATTTATCTTGCGATGTACGTTGAAGACGGTTACAGATTAGTCTATATACTCGACCCCGCGGAGGGTGATGAGGATTACTGTCACCCGGGCGAATGGGACAGCGTACCGAAAAAGGAAACGGAGAGGTTTTTGAATTCGGACGGCGAAAGACGCACGTATTATATTGATAAAACGGAAAACGACGGGTGGTTAGGCACGAGCGGAGTACCGCTTTACCGTGAAAACGGGGAGATCTACGCGTTTATTCTGGCGGACGTTTCGATGCAGAACGTCATAAACGGAATGAAGTCGTTTCTTTTGCAGTACACGCTCTCAATGTTCGTACTCGTCAATGCCGTAGCCGTTCTGATGGCGCTTCATATGAAGAAAAAGCTCGTTGATCCCGTAAACAGAATAGCGGAAGCGGCGGGCGAATACATAAAAAACAAAAAAGATGGTAATAATCCGACAGACACGTTTAAAAATCTTAGCATCAGAACGGGAGACGAAATAGAAAATCTGGCGCTCACCATGGCGGATATGGAAAACGATTTAGCGGACTATGAAAAAAATCTCGCCGAAATAACAAAGGAAAAGGAGCGCGTCGGCGCGGAGCTGGCACTCGCTCAGAGGATACAGGCGGATATGCTGCCGAACGTTTTCCCGGCGTTTCCCGAAAGAAAGGATTTTGACATCTACGCGAGCATGACGCCCGCTAAGGAGGTCGGCGGCGACTTTTACGACTTTTTCCTGACGGATGAGGATCACCTCTGTATCGTGATAGCGGACGTTTCCGGCAAGGGCGTGCCGGCTGCGCTGTTTATGATGATGACGATGATAATGATACAGAACAACGCCATGTCGGGGAAGAGCCCCGGCGAGGTACTGCGGTCCGTGAACGATCAGATCTGCTCAAACAACCGTGAGGAAATGTTCGTTACCGTGTGGCTCGGCAAGCTCGACCTCAGGACCGGAGTTCTCGTATGGGCGAACGCCGGACACGAATACCCCGTATTCAAAGATGCGTACGGCAGCTTTGAATTTGACAGGAGCCGCCACGGCATAGTGATCGGAGCGTTTCCCGACCGTCATTACGAGGAATTTGAAAAGACGTTATCCTCCGGTTCAAAGCTTTTCGTTTATACGGACGGCGTTCCCGAGGCAAAGCGCGAGGACGGTGATATGTTTGAGCTGCACCGTATATTAAAGGCGCTTGTCGGATCGGAGGACGGAACGCCGAAAGAAATTGTCGGCTCCGTCGCCTCCGCGATTAACGAATTTGTTTCAAACGACCCGCAGTTTGACGACATAACAATGCTGTGCGTACACTATATTGGAGAAAAAGAGGATGAAAAAATGAAAAACGTAAAGGAAATAACGGTTGATGCCACAATAGCGAATATCGACACCGTAACGGATTTCATAAACGCGGAGCTTGAAAATCTTGACTGTCCGCCTAAAGCCGAAATGCAGATAGACGTCGCAATAGACGAGCTTTTCGGAAATATAGCGAAATACGCTTACGATCAGAAGACCGGTTCCGCCACCGTGCAGATAGAGGTCGAGGATGATCCGACGGCCGTTGTGATAACGTTTATAGACAGCGGACGTCCGTTCGATCCGCTGAACGAGGTGGAGGAGCCGGATATCACTCTGTCCGCGGAAGACAGAAAAATAGGCGGTCTCGGCGTGTTCCTCGTCAAAAAGACGATGGACGGCGTAAGCTACGAATACAAAGACGGCAAAAACATATTGAAAATAAGAAAGAACATATAAGCGGGGAACAGATGGATTTATTTGAAAAAGCGGTCTTGTTCGCCGCAAAAGCACACGAGGGCAAAAAACGCAAAATAGGAGATCTGCCGTATATCATCCATCCGCTTGAGGTCGCGGTAATAGCCGCCTCGGTAACGGAGGACAGAGAGGTGCTTGCGGCGTGCGTCCTGCACGATACCGTTGAGGATACGCAGACGACGGCGGCGGAGCTTGAGGCGGAATTCGGTCCGCGCGTCGCGGCGCTCGTGGCGTCCGAGACGGAGAACAAAATGCCCGGAATACCGAAAAGCGAAAGCTGGATGCTGCGAAAGGAAGCGTCGCTTGAGGTGCTTAAAAACTCGGAGGATATCGGCGTAAAAATACTGTGGCTGTCCGACAAGCTTGCCAATATGCGGTCCTTTTTCAGAATGTACATAAACGAAGGCGCAGCGATGTGGCAAAGCTTCAATCAAAGCGACCCGGCAAAGCACGAGTATTACTACTCAAGAGTCAGAGAATACACAAAAGAGCTCTCCCATACGGACGCGTGGAGCGAATACAGCACGCTGATAGATACCGTCTTTAAAGGAGAAGAATAGATAAAAGAGATCCCGATTAAACAAAACGACGGAATTTTTGAGCCTACCGGGTTTATTGAACAGATGAACGCAAAAAAACTGATTTAATAAAGAGAAGACAAAGGAGAAAACGAGATGTTAAATTTCAAAACTGAAAACAACGTACTTACGGTATATCTGAGCGGTCACGTCGACACGTCGAACGCCGCGGAAATAGAAAAGGAAATAAACGATAAGCGCGCGGAATACCCATGCACCGCCATAGTCATGGACTGTGAAAAGCTTGAATACATATCGAGCGCGGGCCTCCGCATATTCATGAGGCTTAAGAAAGCCGTGCCGGATACGAGCGCGATAAACGTATCGAACGAGGTTTACGACATATTCGACATAACCGGCTTTACGGAGATCCTTGACGTAAAAAAAGCGTACCGCGTTATTTCCGTAGAGGGCTGCGAGGTAATAGGACAGGGCGCGAACGGCAAGGTCTACCGCATAGACCCGGAGACGATAGTTAAGGTTTATCTTAATCCCGACGCACTTCCCGACATACAGCGTGAGCGCGAGCTTGCGCGTACCGCTTTCGTTCTCGGCATCCCCACCGCCATACCCTACGACGTCGTGCGTATAGAGGGCGGCGGCTACGGCTCCGTATTTGAACTGCTCAACGCCACGAGCTTTGCAAAGCTGCTTATGAGAGGCGAAAAGACCGTTGACGAGGTGGCGAAAATGAGCATAGACCTCTTAAAGCTCATTCATTCCACCGTCGTAAAGCCGGGTTCAATGCCGGATATGAAAACCGTCGCGCTCAAATGGGCGTCCGACCTTAAGCCGTATCTGCCGGAGGAGCAGGCGGAAAAGCTCTGCTCGCTTATCTCTGCCGTGCCGGACGATAACCATATGATGCACGGAGATTATCACATTAAAAACGTAATGCTTCAGAACGGCGAAAGCCTGCTTATAGATATGGATACGATCTGCCACGGTCATCCCGTGTTCGAGTTCGCGAGTATGTATAACGCGTACGTCGGTTATGCCGCGCTCGATCACGACGTAGTGCTTAAATTCCTCGGCATCCCGTACGAGCAGACCACGGAGCTCTGGCGCAAGTCGCTTGAGTTGTACCTCGATACGACGGATGAGAATAGGATAAAAGAGGTGGAGGATAAGGCTAAGATCGTCGGCTATACGCGTATCATGCGCCGCACGATAAGGCGCGGCGGTCTTGAAACGGACGAGGGCAGAGCGGTGATAGAAAACTGCCGCAGAAATCTTTCGTATCTTTTGGCAAAAACGGACACGCTCGTTTTTTAAGGAACCGGTAAATCATAGTTTATAATGCGGAAAAGACGGAATAAAAACCGTCTTTTTTGTTGACAAATCGCTTTTATCGTGGTAAAATGATGTTGATATCATATAAGGAGAATCATGACCATGAAATTGCGCGGATTTGCCGCTTTCGGCGTTATATCAGCCGTCTTTCTGACTGTCACGGGGTGTGTTTCAGAGGGCGGCGTAAATACGGATACGGAGGGAAACGACGCCGTCACCCAAGAGGCGCCTTTGATCACAAATGCCGTGACGGAAGCGGAGACGACCGAGCCGGAAACGACCGAGCCGGAGACGACCGCACCCGCGATAAAAGAAGAGCTTGTGATATGGAAAAAAGGCGAAAAGCGCTGTAATTTCGTCATCTCATACGATAAAAACGCAGAAGAGCCTCTTACAGCGGAGGCTGATATGTTTGCAGCGATGATACAAAGCTATACGGGCGCAGGTATAAAAACGGCTGACGCCTCAAAATCAAACAAAAAAGAAATAGTCCTGTCCTCGTCAAAGCGAAAAGAGACCGCGGATATGATGAAGGAGCTTTCTTTGGGAGAATACGCCGTCCGCGCCGAAAAAGGAGACGGAGAGGGAGAAGGCAGACTTTATATCGCCATAACGACGTATAACTCCGCATATTCCTGCGCGGAATATCTGTTAGAAAACCATTACGACGCGGAAAACGGCTTTTCCGTTCCCGCGGATCTTGAATATAAGGGCGTCGAAAACAACTACCGCCTGATAGAAAGCACGATAAAAAAGAAGCTGCGCGACCCGTTCGTTCTTTTGGAGGACGGCGTTTATTACGCCTACGGCACGGGCTGGAAGCTTTTCAAAAACGAAAGCGGCAAGCTTTCGGGCTCGTGGAAGAAGACGGATATAGAGGTGACGCTCGCTCATCCCGATACGGACGGCGGCAGTCACTGGGCGCCCGAGGTCCATAAATACAACGGCGCGTACTATATGTTCACAACGTATTACAACAGCAAAACGTCTCACCGCGGCTGTATAATACTCAGGGCTGACAACCCGGAGGGCCCGTTTGCCGAGATAACCGACGGCCATATAACACCCGCCTCGTGGGACTGCATAGACGGCACGTTTTACGTTGATCCCGACGGTCAGCCGTGGATGGTTTTCGTACACGAATGGACGTCTATGAAGGACGGCGTAGGCTCCTTTGCCGCCGCAAAGCTTTCCGACGATCTTACGCATTTCATATCGGAGCCGATAGAGCTTTTTAAAGCGAACGAGCCTAAATGGGCGAAATCCGGCGTTACGGACGGATGCTTTATGTATACGACTAAGGACGGGGAGCTTCTTATGATATGGTCAAATTTCGACGCGTTCGGCTATTCCGTCGCGGTGGCGAGAAGCTCTGACGGACGTCTTGACGGAGAATGGACGCACGAAAACGAGCTTTTGTATTCAAAGTGTCTGACAAACAAGGACGACGGCGGTCACGGTATGATCTTTACGGATACGGACGGTCAGATGTATCTCTGTTTCCATTCGCCGAATACGGAAAGAGAAGATCAGAAGGAAAGACCGGTTTTTCTTGCGGTTGAGGAAAAGGACGGAAGGATCGTCCGCTCGACCTTTAATGAATAATAAAAATAAATATAAGAGGTGCGGAAAATGGCTTACACGATCAAAATGGGTATGTTCGGCGCGTGGCGCGGAAGCAGCTACGTTGACCTGATAGCGGCGGAGGACCCGTCCGTCATACAGATAATCGCCGTGTGCGACAAACAGGCGAAACAGCTTGACAACGTAAAGGGACTTGAGGGCGCCCGTCTTTTCTCCGATTTTGACGAATTTCTGTCATACGGCAAAGAAAACGGGATGAACGCCGTGTTTCTGGCAAACTATTTCCACCAGCACGCGCCGTACGCGATAAAGTGTATGGAAGCAGGTATGGACGTGGTGAGCGAGTGTACGTCCGCTTCAACGCTCAAAGAATGCGTTGAGCTTGTCCGCTGTGTGGAGCGCACGGGCAGAAAATACATGATAGCGGAGAATTATCCGTTCATGACGCTCAATCTTGAAATGAAGCGCATCATAGACGGCGGCACACTCGGCACGTTTCTGTACGCCGAGGGCGAGTATAACCATTCCGGCACCATAGAGACGATGAAATATCTGACTCCTTACAAATATCACTGGAGAGCTTGGATGCCGCGCACGTATTACGTCACGCACGCAATGGGACCGCTGATGTACATGACGAACAGTATGCCGAAATACGTTTCTGCTCGCGCGGCGCACTCGGAGCGTCTCGCGGCGTTCCGCGACTACCGCCCGAACGACGACGGTATGGCGAGGATGTTCTGCGAGATGGATAACGGTATGGCGGCAAGCTTCACCGGCTGTACGGCGCAGGCTTCGGATTACAGCCGTTACCGCGTTGTAGGCGACCTCGGCTCCGTGGAGCAGTCGGGCTACACGAACGACAAGGTGCGGCTTTACTATGAGGACTACACCAAGCCCGAGGGCGTGGATGAGCTCGTTCAATACATAACGCCCGATTTGTCAGCGTGGGGCGAAAAGGCGGAAAAGGCGCTCAACGCCGGACACGGCGGCGGCGACTACTGGATCGTGCAGAATATGATAGACTATTTTGCAAACGGAAAAACGCCGTTCTTTGACGTGTATAAGGGCGTCGCCATGTCGGCGACGGCGATCCTCGGCTGGAGAAGCTGCCTCAACCACGGCGAAAACTTCAGAATACCGGATTTTTCAAACGAAGAAGAAAGAAAAGCGGTCGAGGACGACGATCTGACGCCGTTCCCCGACGATAACGGAGAGGGCGCGACGCTCCCGCCGTCAACGATGTACGGTAAATACGATAAGTAAAGGGTAACAGTATGAAAAAAGCATTATCATTCATCATCGCCGTTCTGTTCGTTCTGTCCTGCGCAGCGGGATGTAACGGAGAGACGGTGCAGACCGGAACCGATACGGATATAAAGACGGACGCGGAAACGACCGCGCCCGGAACAGAAGCCGTGACAACTGAGGAGATACCCGAATACAGAGCCGGATCAGACGTGGCTCTGCCGGAATACGATACGGAGGACAAGGTGATGAAGACGGTAAAAACAATCAATTTCAAAGGCAGTGAATCGTTTTCCGATTTTGCGCTTTACTCAGACGGCAAGGTGAGCGGCGCTTCTGTCGTAATGCCTGCGAAAACGGTCGCCGGCGTATACCCGCTGCAGACCGCGTCCGAGGATTCGGAATCGGAATACTCGTTTATCCTGAACTGCGCGGCGCCGTCAAGCGATTCGACCTGGACGACGTTTTACCTCGGACTGAGGCTTACAAGCTCCGCTAAGGACCCGACGGGCCATTCCTGCGTATGGATCGCAATGCGCTCCGATCAGATAGGCATAAGAAAAGGAAACTGGCCTGGCGACGGATATATGAACGCGGACTGGGATCTTTCAAAGGGCGAGCGCGTGACGGTCGTCGACGATCCGACCGAAAATATCATAAAGGTCTATGCGGGCAAGGAGAAACGCCCGATAGCGGAAGTTAAGATAGACGGCAAAAAAATAGGTCTTTACGCGCCCGGCGCAGATTCGCCGTCAGTTACGGACACGGTCGAACAGGACGTTATCAAAGGCGGTTACGTACATTTATGGAACCATCACACGCCGTGCGACGTAACGGTAGACGAGCTTTCCGTGACCACCTCGGTCTTATCTGTGGAAAAGGCGGACAGATCGGGCATCAAACCGAATACGAGAGACGTTTTTGCCGACACGTACGTAACGACGGACGACGCGGGCAGAGTGATAGACTACAGCGGCAAAAAGCCGAACGGAGCAAAGGTCGGAATATTCTATTTCCTCTGGCACGAATCAAACGGTCCTCTGTACAACCACACCGCCTCTTACGAAAAAGGCGGAATGGATGAGCTCTGGAAGACAATGCAGTCCGGAAACCTCGGTTTTGCGCATTACTGGGCGGAGCCGTATTTCGGGTACTATCGCTCAAACGACGAGTGGATAATAAGAAAACACGGCGCTATGCTGTCGGAAGCCGGTGTGGATTTCGTGTATTTCGACACGACGAACGGACTTTTATACAGAAACTGCTACGAGGCGGTGTTGAAGGTATGGTCCGAAATGAGAAAAGAAGGCTTTAAAACGCCGGACGTCTGCTTCCTTATGCAGAATGAGAACCAAAAGGAGCTTTTCCAGCTCTGGAACGACCTGTACGGCGCGGGACTTTACAGCGATATGTGGTTTGTCTGGGACGGAAAACCCGTCATAATGTTCACGGGCAGCGGAACAAAGCTGAGCAAAGAACAGGAAGACTTTTTCACCGTCCGCATTTCCTGGGCAAACGAGAGCGACGACTGGTACAGAAAGACTAAAGGCGTCGGCTGCTGGTCGTGGGGCACGATGTACCCGCAGAAGGGCGGCTACGTTATGGAAGACGGAGCGAAAAAGCTTGAACAGATGGTCGTTATGTGCGGCTTCTGGGTAAACGGAAGCTACGGAACAAACGCCGGCAGAAGCTACACAAAGAAAACGGGCGAGCCGAAAAACCTCTCTGAAGGCGACTGGAATATGGGCTTCGGGCTCTATCCGCAGACGAGCGGTCTCGGACTCGCGTATCAGGAGCAGTTTGACAACGCCATAAAGAAAGCGCCGAAGCTCGTTATGATAACGGGCTGGAACGAATGGTGGGCAGGCCGCTGGGAAGGCGCTCCCGCGACAGGTCAGACGATAGCGGGTCAGTACACGGTCGTGGACGACAAGAAGAAAAAGGAGAACAACTATTTTGTCGACAACTTAAATCCCGAGTATTCCCGCGATATAGAGCCGATGAAAGGCGGATACGGCGACAACTATTATTATCAGACCGTTATGAACGTAAGAGCCTATAAGGGCAGCCGTCCCGTTGAGGCGGCGTTCGGTCAGAGAAGCATTGAAATGAACGGAGACGAGGTGCAGTGGTACGGCGTGGGACCGGAATTCCGCGACGTATACGGCGACACGGCTCACAGAGACTTCTCATCGCACGTCGGCGGGCTTCACTATAAAAACGACACGGGAAGAAACGACATACTGACGGCAAAGGTATCGTACGACGGAGAATATCTGTATTTCTGCGCCGAATGCGCTGATGATATAATAACCGCGGATAACGCGGAGTTTATGAATCTGTTCATCAAATCGGACGGAGACGGAAAGAACGGCTGGTACGGCTTTGATTACGTGATCAACCGCAGCCGCGACGGCAAGCTTGCCTCGGTGGATAAATTCAAAGACGGCTGGACGACGGAGAAAGCGGGCGACGCGGAGTACGTTATCAAGGGAAAGACCATCACCGTAAAGGTAAGCGCAGCGCTCGTCGGTTACGACAAGGAAACGCTCGATTTCAAATGGGCTGACAATTCCGTGGACGACGGCGATATAATGGGCTTCTGGGACAAGGGTGACGCCGCGCCGGACGGACGCTTCTGCTACCGCTACACGACAAAGAGCGAAAACGCGGCGGTACCCGACTGTCTTACCTCCGATATGGCGGTGTTCAAGGCAAACGGTTATAACGCGTATATAAACGGCGAAGCGGTAAGGCTTGAAAAATACAATACGAAGGCGACGCTTTTAGCTTCGGGCACACAATTCTGGCTCCCCGTCTCCGTTATGGAGAAGATCGGCGTCAGCTGCGCTGATCTGCCCGTCCTCGATCACTACGGAGTAAAATACGTAAAAGCCGACGGAGCGGTCAAAGCCGCCGGCAAAGTCGTGACAACGACGAAAACCGGCTTGCTCGTTATAGCGGATAAAGAAATAACCGATACAAAGGTTCTCGATACGCTTTACGATTCACTTTATTAAATTATCACGCAGATTTTCCACTCACCGAGTGGAAAATCTGCTCTAAGGTGTAAATTATGGAATTTTCATCCGTAAACGGAATAAAACGCCCCGTGAGATTATCGGAGGCGACTCGGCGGTTCGCTTATGAATCGCTCGGGCACAAGTACGGGCTTATGACAAAGGAAACTATGTCCGTCAGCCTCGACGAGATCGAGGGGTTTGAGAGTTTTACCCCGATACAAAAATACGATGCGGCGATAATGAAAATTGCGTCGGAGGCTCCCGTGCGTATATGCGACGGCGAGCTTATAAGCGGCGCGGCGACGCTCGGAACGGCGATATCGCATCAGATCCCGGCGACGTATCGGGGACAGTCCGTTTTTATGAGTCTGAGCCATCTGACCGCGGATTTTGAAACGGTGGTTTTTTACGGCGTCGACAGTATAAAAGAAAAAGCCGCGGCGTCTTACGAAAAATACAAAGGCACGGACAAAGAGGAATTTGCAAAAAGCTGTCTCAACTGCATTCACGCGTTTGAGATCTGGCATAAAAGATATCTTGAAGCGCTTGACGCAAAAGGATATACGGACAATTACAACAATCTTTACAACGTTCCGCGCAAGCCCGCCGCGTCGTTTTATGAAGCGGTGCAGAGCATATGGTTTACGTTTGCGTTCCTGCGTCTTTGCGGCAACTGGCCCGGCATCGGACGGATAGACAAGTTTTTGTATCCGTTCTACAAAGCGGATATTGAAAAGGGAATACTGACAAACGATCGTGCGCGTGAGATCCTGGCTCACTTTTTCATAAAAGGCTGCGAGTGGATCTGCGGCGGCGATTACGGCTCTGGCGACGCCCAGCATTATCAGAATCTCGTCATCGCGGGTATCGACGAGGACGGAAAAGATATAACGAATCCCGTCACGTATCTTATCCTCGATATCATCGAGGAGCTCGGAATAAGCGATTTTCCGACTACGGTGCGGTTGAGCAAAAACAGCCCCGAAAAGCTTGTTTACCGCGTCGCGGAGGTGATGCGGTTCGGCGGCGGCGTTCTCGCCGTCTACGACGAGGACAACGTTATAAAAGCCTTGACGGAATACGGCTACGGACTGCGCGAGGCGCGCCGTTTTGCAAACGACGGCTGCTGGGAGGTGCAGGTGCCGGGAAAGACCAATTTCTGCTATATCCCGACCGATTTTTTGCAGATCTTACAGAAACAAACGCTTAAAAGCTACGATAAAAGCGTTGTTTTCGACAGCTTTGACGGGCTTTATAACGCGTATTTATCTGACGTAAAAGCGTTTTGCGAGGGGCTTTTATCCTCGGTTTTGCAGAACAATATGTTAAAATGCGAGGACGGCGTATGGATATGGAAAAAGAATATCCCGTGTACCGTCATATCGCTTTTCGAGCAGGACTGCGTCGGACGCGGGCTCTCATATCTTGAGGGCGGTGCGGTCTATAACGTAATATCCCCGCACGTCGGAGGTCTTGCCGATACGGTTAACAGTCTGTACGCGATAAAAAGGCTCGTTTTCGACGACAAAAAAGTGAGTTTTACGGACCTTATGCGGATATTGAACGAAAACTGGGAAAACTACGAGCCGCTGAGACAGTACGCGCTGAATAAATATGAATACTACGGCAACGACAACGACGGGGCGGATATGATCTGCCGCCGCTTCCTGTCCGATTTTGCGGATATCTGCAATTCCTTGAACGGCAGAAGCGGATATATTTTCCCGGGCGGCGTCAGCACGTTCGGACGTCAGCTTGAATGGTCGCCGCAAAGGTTAGCGTGCGCGTCGGGACGCAAAAAGGGCGAGATCCTGGCGGCAAACGCGTCGCCCACGCCGGGTACGGACAGACAGGGCGCGACGGCTCTGATACGTTCGTACTGCAAAAACGAGCTTTATAAGCTTCCCGTCGGCGCGGCGCTCGACATAAAGCTTCTTCCGTCCTGCACAAAGGGCGACGAGGGGCTTGAAGCGCTTGCATCGCTTCTGCGCGGCTTCGTCGCGCTGGGCGGCTTCTTTATGCAGCCGGACGTTGCAGACGCGGAAATACTTAAGCAGGCGCAGAAAAAGCCCGGGGATTATCAGAACTTATCAGTTCGCGTATCGGGCTGGAACGCGCGATTCGTCACCCTGAATAAGGAGTGGCAGGATATGGTGATACAGCAAAATGAGTGCGGCTGCGGATATTAAACTGAGAGTCGCCGAGATACAGCGCTTCTGTATGCACGACGGACCGGGCGTAAGGACAACCGTGTTTTTAAAAGGCTGTCCTTTGCGGTGCGTCTGGTGCCACAATCCGGAGATGCAGAAAAATGACAGGGAGCTTTTATTCTCCGCTGAAAAATGTATCGGCTGCCGGGCGTGCGCCGTCTGCAAAAACGGCGCGCATACCTTTAACGGCGGCGAACACGTAATAAACCGCGGAAAATGCGCTGTGTGCGGCGAGTGCGAAGAAGTCTGCCCGACCTCTGCGGTATCGCTCTGCGGAACCGATATGACGGTCGGCGGTATTATGGAGCAGATAAAAAAAGACTCCGCATTCTACGGAAGATCGGGCGGCGTGACTCTTTCGGGCGGCGAGCCGTTCATGCAGGAAAACGCGGTACAGCTTCTTAAAGCCTGTAAGGAGGAGAAAATAAACACCGCGGTCGAAACGTGCGGCTTTTACGACGTCCTGCCCGCTTTGCCGTACGTCGATCTGTTTTTGTGGGATATAAAGGACACGGACGAAGAACGGCACAGAAAGTATACGGGAGTATCGAGGAGGCGCATACTGGATAACCTTTACAAAGCTGATGAGGCGGGCGCCGAGATCCGCCTGCGGCTGATTCTCGTAAACGGCGTCAACACAAATAAAGCGCACTATAAAAATACGGCTGAGATCATGGCAAAGCTCAAAAACTGCACGGGCGCCGACGTGCTGCCGTATCACGCGTACGGCGGCGTGAAAGCGGAGCTTCTCGGCCTTTCCGATAACGGAGATAAAAACCTCATCCCGACCGAAGATCAGATAAACGAATTCAAAGAATACATAAAAAAAGCGCGCTGAGATGCTCCCGGCGCGCTTTACTTATATTTTTATTTATTCTATATTGGATATGGCTTTTTCATTGACCGTTACGGGGTAAGCTTCTTTGTAGGAGTTGATATCGTTTTCAAGGTCTTTTGAACGCATTGCGGAATCAACGCTTACGAGCCACGCGGCTCTGCCCGTTTCCTCGTAGAAGTATATGCTCAGGCCCTCGTCCTCAAACTCAAAGTATTTGAGGTCGCCCGCCTTGCGGTCGGAGGAGAACAGCCAGTCGTTCACGGCGATTATCTCCTCGTCCGTACTGGTGCTCTTTCTTGTCTCTTTTATCTGTCCTCTTGAGGTTACGGTTATCTTGTCCGTCTTGTACTTTTCGGCAAGAGCGTCGAACGCGTCGCCGGTCTTCTCGCCGCCGTTGAAATCGGCGATTATCTTATCGGCGTATTCTTTCATCGCCTCTTTGTTTGAAAAATCGTCAAGCTTAAGGTCGAGCTCGCGTATCGTTATCGTGTTGTACTCGTCTCTGTACGCGCTCTTTACCATCTGGTAGATCGTAGCGGATTCGTCGGAGGTCACGAGCTTCGTCGCGCCGTCCTGTGCGGGCGTGTCGGCAAACATCCATTCCTCAGCCTCGGTCTTCGTGGCGGTCGTGCTTGTGGTGTGAGCCGTTGTCAGGATCTCTTTCTTTACGCTTTCTTCCGTTATTTCTTCAAGCTTCTTCTTAGCGTCGTCAAGCGCGGTCTCTTCTGCAGACTTCTTGTCGGAATCTTTCGCTTCCTCAGTCGCGTTCACCTTTGCGTCGTCAAGCGCCTTCTGCGCGGCTTCTACTTCCGCAGTCGCAAGCTCTTTCTTGTATTCGGTGATCACGGTCACAAAATCGGCGCCGTCCTCGATCCTCTTGTGAAGCTCCTCGGCTTTATTCTTCGCGGCGGATATGGCGGCCTGCTTTTCCTCGTCGGAGGCGCCGCTCTCGTAATCCGCTTTGACTTCGTACGAATAGTAATCCGCTTTTATAAAATCAAGCTTGTTTTCATCGTAGTATTTGTCTATCTGCTCGTTCGTGTACGTGTAGCCGTCGCTCAGCTTCTGCGCGAAATTCGTTGCAAGTATCTGCATCTCAAGAACGCTCTTTATATCGCCCTTGGAAATTCCCTTGCTTCCGTACATAGCGGCTATGGCGTTGGATACGGAGTAGTTGTTGCTCTTTGCAAAATCCTTCAGCGACTGTATCGTATCGTCGATCGTCTGTCTGTCGTCTGCGGTCAGTTCAAAGCCCGCGGCTCTTGCCGCCTCGCAGAGAGCGAGCGTCTGCGTGAGAGAAGATCTCACTTCGTTTACGCAGGCGTCAAGCCACGAGGTCGAGGTGCCGTAGTATTTCTGCTGAGACAACGGGAGCGATCTGTCAAGACCGAAGCTTGACATATACGAGCCGTAATTTTCATATAACGTCTGATAATAATTGTTGTAGGTAAGATGCGTCAGATACATGAACTGCGCGTTGTTTACAGAATAATGCTCCGACTTCATCGCAGTCTGCGTGTGCAGGGTGATGTAATCCATAAGACCCGTGGGCTGCATAATGGCGACGGCAAGACCGAAGAGCAGTACCACGCCGATCACTATAGCCAATACCTTGTACCAAACGTCTGTTTTTTTTGCGTTTTTGGTGTTTACTTTTGTTTTAGCCATGTTGGTTATCCGAACCTTCCTTGTTTGTTTTAAAGCTTCACGGCGTATGCCGTATTAAATATCAGTTATGTTTATAAAACGTCGCTCATAACAGTATATCACAAGTGATACGTTTACGGAAGAATAATATTTTAAAAAAATGTTAATTTGTGGGGTCATCTATACATTTTTATCAGGTTTTTTACCCCGTCGGCGATACATTTTATAAGTAAAGCCGCTTCCTCTTCCGTGTTTTCCCTGAAAATACTTATCCTGACTGTGCAGTCCGCTTCTTTTTTTGACAGCCCGAAGGCGAGCGCCGCGGACGATATGCCCGGATGATGCGACGAGCAGGCGGAGCCGCTTGAAACGTAAACTCCGAATGAAGAAAGATAATGAAGCATTACCTCGCTTTTTATCCCCGGCATCGTCGCCGATATTATATGCGGTATATGATCTTTCGGCGTGTTTATACGTACGCCGAGCGCCGAAAGCTCGTCCTTTATGCGGCGCGATAAACCGCTTATTCTTTGCAGATCTTCGTCAAGGTTTTTTTTGCAGTCAAGCGCCGCCGCGGCGAAAGCAGATATTCCCGCGGTGTTTTCCGTTCCCGAGCGCAGACCGCCCTCCTGACCGCCGCCGTAAAGAAGCGGCGATAACGAGTGCGAGCGGATAAGCTCATTTTTTACGTACAGCGCGCCCACGCCCTTCGGTCCGCCTATCTTATGCGCGGATACCGTCATCATATCAACGCCCGATCTGCCGACGTCCGTATCGGTCTTCATGAACGCCTGCGTCGCGTCCGTATGGAATATGACCGACGGATTTTTCTGCTTTGCGGCGGAGCAGAGCGATCTTATATCGTACAAAGCCCCCGTCTCGTTGTTGACGGTCATTATGCTTACGAGAAAAGTATCGCCGTCTACAAGAGAATACAGCTCGTCGGGATCTATATATCCGCCGCGCGTTTTTATCTCCTTCAGTTTGAAGCCGCGCCTTTGAAGCTCTTCCGCGTTTTTATATACGGACGGATGCTCGGAGTCGGATATTATTACGGTTTTTCCCTCGTTTGACTTTTTTGCGTACGCAGCGCCGTACAAACATATCCCGTTTGACTCCGTTCCGCAGCCCGTGAATATAAGCGTGCCTTTGCCGGCGCCGCCTGCTGCGGACAGAACGTCTTTGCGCGAGGCGGAGACGAGCTTTTCGGCTTCAAGCCCCATACCGTGCAGCGACGACGGATTTGCAAAAACCGTTTGAGCCGAAAGTAAAGCGTCAGCGGCAGCACCGCATAAACGCGTTGTCGCCGCATTGTCAAAATATGCTTTCATTTTTATTTGAGCACTCCCGTCTGAAAAACGAACTCCGATACTATCTTTTCAAATGACGCGAGGTTTGCTTCGTATTTTGACGTTTCCGCCGTGTACGTTATAAGGTAGGCGAACATCCTTTCCCTTATGCATATGACCATATCGAAATTGTAGTTGACTCCGGAGAAGGTCGCTACGTATTTGCACCGCACCGCGGAATTTCCGTCAAGCGTCGTCGCGGCGGGACCGGATATCAGCCTGTAGCCCGGCAGATGCGCCTCGAGCTCGGACGCGTAGCCGAGCCAGTAATTCTCCGCGTAAACGACGCCGTCGGGTTTTTCGTTTCCCGCAGGTACCTCAAAGACCGCGTCGTTTTTTATCGTGTATCTGGCGCAGGTCACGTTTGATTTGTCCGCTATGGAAACGTACGCGCTCGTAACGCCGTCCTGATCCGCTATCTCCCAGCTGTCGGGAACGTACATATAATAATCCGCGGCTTCAACGGAGGCGAGCTTCATTCCGGAAGGAGTATCCGTTTTGGTCTGCGCGCAGCCGCATAAAAGCATGAAAACGGCCGCCAGAACAACGGAAAGTATTTTTTTTCTCATTTTGATGTTTCTTCTGCCGCAAGCTGTGACGTTACGTTTTCACACCTTGACTTTATAAAGCCGTAAAGCGTGTTTTCTCCGTCCGAAAATTCCGCGGCGTATGTCTCCTTGTCAAAAAAGTGTTTGGTGTCGGACAATGCGGCTTCGTCTATCGCTTCCTTCAGTCCCGAAAGCTTCGGGAGCATGGCGGACAGCTCGCCGCAGTAGTACGCGGCGTATGACAGATATTCGCTTTTGTATTTTTCGTTTTCAAGAAGCTTTGATACAAGCGGTCTGTCCTCCGCTTCAAGCCCGAAATAAGGCTCCGTGACGGAGGCTGATATAAGCCCAGTGTCAACGGAGTATTCCGTTTTCTTAAGCGAAAGATCCGTGCCGAGGACCGTTTTCAGATCCCACGGGATCATATACGTCAGCCCGTCCTTATCCTCGTAGAGATAATAGTTTTCCGCCTTGGCGCCGAGATACGACTCCTGTCCGCAAAGCACCGCAACGACGGCGGCGTAACGCAGAACGGATTCAACGTCGAGTACGTTTTCTATACCTTCGCCGTCCGCTATCGCGTTATAGATCTTTGATATTTTCGTCAATGCCGTGTCGTTTCCGCGCTCGAGCGTAAAGGTCGATGTGTCGTCCGATGTGAACGCGGAGCCCTTGTTTCCCTCGTACAGGTTGCCGTCCGCGTTTCCGAATTCACGCTTCAGAAAGCTTTCGTCCACCGCTTCCACCGCGAGATATAACCCGTAGTATTCGCCGTTTATATAGACCTTTGCAAACGTGGAAAGAGGGGCTGAGATGCCGGAGCTCAAAGAGAACAGAGCGTATGCGAGATATTCTCTTACGAACGACGGATCGTACGACATATTGTTCAGATACATTTCGTCAAGTCCGTTCAGCTTCTGGCCCTTTGTATATTTGTTGAATTTCAGCTTGAATGAATATTTGCGGCTGTCGCATTCGGTGACGTACGCGGTGTTTCCTCTCGGTTTTATACCCACGTTCTGCAGACTTTCCCTTCCGACGGAAACCCCGCATTCGCAGTACATTTCCGAATCCGCATGATCGAGCACGGTGGAAAGCTCCGCTTCGCCCATTGTGACGTTCACCGTCATTATTCCGTCAAACATACCGTTGTATTCGCCGCTTTTTCTCCCTATATCGCCGAGACCGGAGGGAAGGACGACGGTGCCGTTATCGTCTGTTTCGGCTTCGGTTGATATGCCGAGGTCGACTTTGCAGGAGCAGAGCGACAGCGTCAGGATCGCAAGAACGGCGGATATGATTCTGAAAAAAACGTTTTTTTTCATTTTCTTACCTTTTCTTCATCCGGCATTAGATTGAGTGTTACATTCAGATTGCCGTTTCTGCATCTTATTTTATCGACAAATTCCTTGCGGTCAATGCCTTTTTTGAATCTTATGATGAACAGAAGCTCAAACACGGTGCCGAAATCAGTCGTCTGCACGCGGCGCAGCTTCCAGCTCGTCGTATATTCGTTCAGTATATCGTCGTAAACGCCGTCAAAATTGAGATTCTCCGGTATGAGTATCTTAAGAAGCAGCGTGTCGCGTCCGAGACTGCCGAAGTGCGTCAGGGAAACGACGAACAGCACGGCGCAGAATATAACCGTGAACAACACGGCGTAGGAAACGTACCCTATTCCGCAGCCGATACCGATGGCAAGAGAGAACAGAACGTACGCTATATCGCGCGGAGACGCCGGCTCCGAACGGTATCTTATGATTGCAAGAGCGCCGGCAAGCGTGAACGCGCGCGCCAGGTTGTTCTGTATGAGAAGAACTATCATGGCGACGATCGCGGGGACTATGAGCAGGGTAACGGAAAGCGTTGTGCTTCCGCCCGCCTTTCTCTGCGTGAAATAATATAAGAGCGCGACGCCGAAGCCCAGTACGAGAGCCGTGCCCACCATTATCAGAGCGGCGGGAAGCGTTAGCTTTTCACCGCCTATCTGTGTTGAAAACAAAGTTTCAAAAGAAAAATTTGCGCCTGCTGCAGTTAATAAATTCATTTTTATGTACCGACCCTTTTAATCATGTGGTGTGTTTTTTTGAAATTCTTTTCCGTATTTTGAAAAGCTGGTGATGAAAATCCCTTCATCGGACAGAGCCTTTGACAGCCAGAGAGGAAGCGTGTCCGGTACCTTTATCTCAAGTATCACGTGGTCGCCCGGTATGAGAGGCTCTCCGGTCCTGAATTTTGAAATGTCAAGCTGATCCCTGTTCGTCACGATGTTGTCGTCAAACGTAAGACGTACGGATCTGTTGCCGCGCTGAAAATATGCCTGTCTGTCATACGAGATAACGAGCTTCGGCTCGCACGGCGTCCGTCTTCTGAACTCGTCTATCTCGTCAAGCACCTGTTTCTGCATATACAAGGCGGTCTTTGGTCTTTTGCCGCTTCTGATGTATTCCATCGCGTCGCCGAAGCGCATACCCACGCGGCGTTTTGCCACGATACCGTAAAGCTTGCTTTTTATTTCAAGATATACCGTAGACTCGTCGCTTTCGGGCGCGCCGTAGCTTCTCAGACGCAGTTTTTCTTTATAATGCGGCTTCAGAATGGAATTGAGCACGACCGTGTTCTCGTCGTCGTCGAAATAGAGGTTTACAAGGTTGTAGCTTTTGCCGTCAAGACAGTACGGATCCGGGTCCATGTGCTCAAAAACAGCGGGGAGAAGAGCGTCGCGCTGTTTTTTTGTTATGTAAAATTTTTTTTCATAACGCCGAAACGTTGTTATTGCCAATTTCTCCTCACCTCCTCATATCATATTATCAATCAGATTTTAATAAGTCAACGCATAACAAACAAATTGTCATATTATAGAATATGTTTTTACACTTTGTTAATTTTATCTGTTTTTTATTTATTATAAACGGAGATTGTGAAATCCGGTACGCTGTTTTTCTGAAAAACTTGTGAAAAACGGTATTGTGACGCGCCTTACCGCCGTTTTCACGTCTTTTTTTATTCTATATCAACTTAAATATTGAAAAATTCATTTTTATTCGTTATAATCCGATAATGAAAAAACAAGGAGGGGATAATATATGCCTTTTTCAACGTATTTGGACGGTATTAGAGAAGACTGCCGCGCACTCGTTGACGAGCTCGGGCGTTACTTCGGATACGTCAGCATCCTCGGCACTGACGTGCGCTCCGCCGCGTACAGCGCGGACAGAAGAATGACGGGCGCCCGCGACAGCGAGGGAGAATGCGGCTTTGTCATAAAAATGCATTCCGGCAGGTCGTTTTACGAGTATTCGTGCGACGATATATCTGCCGACAAAAAAGCGCTTGCGGAAAAAATCACAAACGCCGTAAAAACGGACGGAGCGCTCGACGGCAGACGGATAAAGACGGCTGAGATTTCCGACGAGCCGATGATAAAGGATTTTGTCCGCGAAAACGATTTTGACAAATATTCCGACGAGTATCTGCTCAAGGTCTGCAAGGATATTTCCGACAAGCTCTGTGCAAAGGACGAAAAGGTGTTAAACGCCATATGCGCGATACAGACGCACACCGTCTCAAAGCTTTTCGTCACTAAAAACAGAGAGCTTTCTCAGTATTACGGCTGGGCAAACGGAGGGAAATTCGTCATTTACAACGACGGCAAAATGGTCCAGGCGAGAAAGAGCGAGGGCGCGGGCACGTTAGCCGAGATAATCGAAAAGCTTTATAAGGGCTTGGACGAGGTGATAGACCTTGCAAAGCACCTGACTAAAGCGGAGCCCGTGAAGCCCGGCGTCTATGACGTCATAACTGACAGCTCCATAACCGGACTTATAGCTCACGAGGCTTTCGGTCACGGCGTTGAAATGGACCAGTTCGTCAAGGACAGAGCCATGGCAAAGCACTGCGTCGGTCAATACGTCGCATCGCCGATTACGAATATGCACGACGGCGCCGCGGCGGCTCAGTCTGTCGCCTCATACTTCTTTGACGACGACGGAGTTTTGGCGCACGACACGCAGATAATAAAGGACGGCATCCTCGTCGCCGGACTGTCCGACCTCGGCTCCGCGACGCAGCTCGGCACGGAGCCTACGGGCAACGGACGGCGCGACAATTACAGACGCAAGGCTTATTCCCGTATGACCAACACGTTTTTCTCCAAAGGTACGGATAAACTCGAGGACATGATAGCGTCCGTCAAGCACGGATATATGCTGTTTGAAACGAACAACGGCATGGAGGACCCGAAAAACTGGCAGATACAGTGCACGGCGGAGTACGGCATCGAGATAAAGGACGGCAAGCTGACGGAAAACTACGTCTCGCCCGTCGTTATGAGCGGCTCCGTTCCCGAGCTGCTCAAATCCATATCCATGATATCCGATGAATTCGAGATACACGGCTCCGGCTTCTGCGGCAAGGGATACAAAGAGTGGGTGCGCGTTTCCGACGGCGGTCCCAATCTGAAAGCGAGGGTGAAATTAGGATGAAAAACTTGATAAACATACTTGATAACTACAGCGGCATAGACGGCTACAGAGTGATAGAGAAAACCGTTAAATCATACGAGCTGTTCTTTGTCCACAGAGATCTTGAAACGGTCAGAAGCACGGACACGACCTCGACCGAGGTCACGGTTTACGTCAAGCACGACGGCTTTGAGGGCGACTCCGTGTTCCACGTTTTCAAATCCATGACGGACGACGATATAAAAAATAAGATCAAAACTGCGGCGGCGCGAGCGCTGCTCGTGTCTAACCAGCCGTACGAGCTGCCCGATAAAGGCGAGCTTGAAGCGGAACTTCCGACCAACCTTGACAAATACGAGCCGGAAACGCTCGGCAGAATGATCGCAGACGCGGTGTATGACGCTGATACGGAGCCCGGCGGCTCGATAAACGCGCTTGAAATATTCATCTACCGCGATACGACGCACGTCATAAACAGCCGCGGCGTTGACAAAAAGCAGACCGTCAACCGCGTTATGATAGAGGCGATACCTACGTTCACGGACGAAAAGCAGTCCGTCGAGCTGTACGAGGATTACCGCTTCACCGTATTCGACAAAGAAAAGCTGACCGCCGAGATAGCGGAAAAGATGAAAGAGGTCGCGGACAGATACAAAGCCGAAAAGCCGGGCAGAGAGCTGAACATAAACGTGGTGCTTCGCCCGCATGAAACAGCGTGGCTTTGCGGCGAGCTTTCGTACGACTGCAACTACCGCGCGATATATATGCACGCCAACCTTCACAAAGAGGGCGACGTCCTGCAGACGGGCGACGGCGACAAGATAAACCTCACGATGAGAGGCGTCATAGAGGGCAGCGAAAACGCCGCGTTCTTTGACGGAGACGGCGCGTCGCTTAAGGACACGCAGATCATAAAGGACGGCGTCGTTTGCGGCAGCTACGGCGCGGTGCGCTTCGGTCAGTACCTCGGCATCAAAGAGCCGAGCGGCGCTCTCGGCTGTCTCGAGCTCGGAGCCGGAACGCTCACGGACGAGGAGATAGAAAAGGAGCCGTATATCGAATGCGCCTCCATGTCGGGCATACAGATAGATCTGTATAACGACTATATCGGCGGCGAGATAAGGCTCGCGTATCTGCATGAAAACGGTGCAGTTACGCCGATAACGGGCATCACGATGAGCGCAAAGCTCTCGGAAGTTCTGTCAAATCTGCGCCTCTCGGAAAAAACGGACGTCACGCGCAACTATAAAGGTCCCGTAAAGCTTTTGATGAAAGGCGTTTCCGTACTGTAATGAAGATCGACTTACACGTTCATACAAGCGAGGTATCGTTCTGCGGGCATATGTCGGGCGGCGAGATCGCAGAAGCGTATAAAGAAAAAGGCTATGACTTAATTGTCATAACGAACCATTTCAACACCTATACCGCAAACAGACTTGAAAACGAAAAGGGCGTATCCGATTTCTTCCGCTACTATAACGATATGTACCTGTATGCAAAGGAAGAGGGAGAAAAGAGAGGCTTGACTGTGTTGAACGGCTATGAGATACGGTTTGACGGCGCGGATAACGACTATCTCATATACGGGATGCCGGATGCGACCGCGGCGCGGTATAAGGAGCTGTTTAAAATGTCGCCGAAGGACTTTTCCGCGATAGCGAACGAAGAGGGCTTTCTGTTCTACCAGGCTCATCCGTTCCGGAACGGGATGAAGATAATAAATCCCGCGTATCTGTTCGGCATCGAGATAAGAAACGGCAACCCGAGGCACGACAGCAGAAACGACATAGCGGAAGCGTGGGCAAAAAAGTACGGAATGCACGCAATAGCCGGCTCCGACTGCCACCAGCCCGAGGACGCGGGCGTCACGGGCATAATAACAGAGCGGCAGATAAAAACGGAGCATGACCTTCTTTCCATGCTCCGCGACGACGACTACAGCATTTTATGATAAAATTAAGCTCCGGGTATTGACAAAAACGTAAAAGCATGCTATAATGATAATGTAAAAAGAGCACACCGGCAACGGTTTGCTTCGGATAAGTAATGAACTAACCGCTCACACTTGGGGAAGCAGTGCGGTTAGTTCTTTTTATTCCCGCTGTATACAGAAACAACGAGATCGACGATCAATACAATCAGGGATAACAGAGCTATAAGCTCTACCCAAGAAATCATATGTATCACCTCCCGTCTTTTCAGATTGGGAGGCGAATCATCTTTAAAGACTGCCTCCCTCGATTAGAGGTGAAGCAAAACCGCCGCCGTACTGGTGTACTCCCGAACATTTGCCGAGGCAAATGCTCTGACAGTCGGATAACTCCGGCTGCTGACACTTATATTATCACAAAAAAGCGATTTTGTCAATATAAAAATGACTGTTTGAAAAGCACAGTCATTTTTTCCGTTTTCTTATTATCTTTCTTATACTGTCCTCCGAGAGATAGTACGCGCGCGACAGCTCTTTTACCGGCGTCCCATCCTTGTGCTTTTTGTATATCTCTCTGTTTCTTTCGTCATAATGTCTTCTCGTTCCGTTTATTTTGCCCCACGCGGCGCTTTTGCTGCGCTTCGGAACGTAAATAACGCAGCCCTCGCAATGCTTCTGCAGTTGTTTGAGCAGATCCGGCGGCAGAAGCGCGCCGGCGTTTCTGTATTTCATCATCTTTTTCCTTTCAATAACGTATTCCGGGGGCGGATATCCGTCCGCCCCCGGCTCCGATAAACCGAAAGGATGATCCTTAAGGAGTTATACGGAGATCACCTTTTTCATTTTAATCACACCGATCAACTCCTCTCTTTACAAAATTCGTCCGCACGGTGATTTGCCTGACGTACCTTCATTTTACCATATATTTTTAAAAAGTCAAGAGAATGATTTGATATAACAGAACATTCCCGTTTCAAAAAATGAGTTTAATTTTTCTTATTATTATTTTTTTTACATTTAAAACCACATTTTTTAATTACAGTATTCCGTGTTTGCGCTATAATAAAATAAATAATCATTTTTTTCGGAGCGTTATGTATTACGATAAGAACAAAAGATATTTTGAGAACAAAAAAGTCGTTTATTTTATAGGTCTGGGGCTTATTGCGGCGGCTCTGATCCTGTTTTTCGTTTGGCCCGTGGATCAGGACAACTATCGCATAATCTCGTTCACCGTCGTGCCCGTGCTCGCCGCGGGGTGCGTGATGTTTTTCGGCTCCATGCTCCGCCGCTCGAGCGAGGCGGATATAGACGAGGACGTTATGAGGGAGCTTGACGGATTTTCCGAAAAAGCGTATTTCGACCTCGACCTGTACGACAGGGAGCTGCCGTATATATCGAGCGTTTCCATGGAGGGGTATCAGTATTTCGATACGCCGTACATAAGACGCGACAGTCAGGGGATCTACAGAACGGACCATTACGTTAAAACGCTCGTATACTTCACAAAAGAAGCGCTTTGCACCGCCTCCCGCACCGTTCATCTTACGGAGGAGGGATGCGACGACGTATACACGGTCGTTCCGTTTGCTGATATAACCGACGCAAAGCTTGAGAAGAAAAGCAAAAATTATACAATAGGAAAAAAAGAGATAACGGTCAGGTTTTATGAGTTCAACGTTTATTGCAGGGACGAACTCAGATTTTCCGCGCAGACAAGATACGATTACACGGTCGAATGCGCGATAGAGGATATTAAGAAACAGGCGGAGAGGGCAAAAGGATGAAGGAATTTGTTTTGGCGTCGTTCAACATAGGCGCGGCGGGTAAAATGTATAACGGATACGATGAACGCGACCTTTCGGCGATAGCGGAGTTTATCAAAAACTGCGGCGCGGACGTAGTTGCTTTGCAGGAGGTCGATAAAGGATGCCGCCGCTCCCGCGGCGTTGATATGACGTCGTACATATCGGAAAGAGCGGGATATCCGTATACGCATTTCATAACGATAAGACCTTTTCAGGACGGACTTTACGGTACCGCGATAATATCGAAATACCCGATAAAAGACAAAAAGACGATTGATTATAAGGTAAAGATCGCAAAGCAGGGCACCTCCTGCGGTTACGCCGCGCTCGATATCGACGGCGCTTCAGTCACCGTATTCAACACGCATCTTTCATGCGAAAGCGACGAGGGAAACCTCGACACGATGAGCTGTCTCGACCACGAGCTGAGAGAGTATTACGCGTATAACGGCGGCTTTTTGTGCTGCGGCGATTTCAACACCTCTCCGAAAAACGTATCGGATCATATAAGATGGCTTTCTCAGGCGAACAGGGACCTTTACACCTACGCCGACAGAAGCATCGACAACGTGCTTTATACAAAGGATTTTACCGTGACGGACGTCCATACTCTCGACGCGACGACGGAGCTGATATCCGATCATAATATGCTTATATGCAGGGTCGGGCTCTTATGAGACCGAATATTCTTTTCATCTGTTCGGACCAGCAGAGGCGCGACTGCCTCGGTTACGTCCGCGACTATCCGGTAAAAACGCCGAATATAGACGCGCTTTATGAAGACGGGGTGGATTTTTCCCGGTCGTATACGCCTAATCCGATATGCGTTCCGGCGCGCCGCAGTATGGTGTGCGGCAAACGTCCGGAGCATGTAGGAACGCTCTGGAATTACGATCAGGGCATACCGTCGATCCCTTTCTCTTCCGACAATTATTCGTGGAGCCGCGACCTCAGAGCCGCCGGATATAAATGCGGATATATAGGCGCGTGGCACGTATCGGACCTGCCGGCGACGGATTTCGGCTACGACGATTTCATACCCGCCGATAAGCTTCGCGTACCGGATAAAACAAGGTATGAAAACGGCTGGTTCGGGGACGGATGCGAGCTTCCGCTCGAGCAGAGCGAAACGCACAGAGCGGCGTACGCCGCGATAGATCTTATAAAAAAATACGGCGGCTCGCCGTTTCAGATCAGGGTTAATTTTTCGGCGCCGCATCTTCCGTGCCGTCCGTCCGAGCCGTTTTCCTCAATGTATACGGACGTGCCTTTATGGCGTTCGTTTTACGACGATCTGTCGTCAAAGCCTTTCATGCAGAGACAGATGGTGCTGAACTGGAACAACGGCGAGACAGAAGTTGAAAAGTATCTGCACAATATCAGGATGTATTACGGCTTCGTTTCACAGACGGACGACGCGATAGGCGTTATGATAAATTATCTTAAGGAAGCCGGACTGTACGACGATACGGTGATAATATACACCGCCGACCACGGCGATATGTGCGGCGACAGGCGTATGCTCGACAAGCATTATATAATGTACGATTCCGTCGTGCGTGTGCCGCTTATCATAAAATACCCGGGCGCGGCGCACCGTACCGTGCCCGACATAACCGTGAACGCGCTCGACCTCGTGACGACTCTACTCGACGTGTGCGGACTGCCGCACCCCGACGGGCTTGAGGGGATAAGCCTTATGCCGTATCTTACGGGCGGTGAGCCGGAGAGGAAAAGAAAATACGCGCTTGTGACGTATAACGGTCAGCAGTTCGGCCTTTATACACAGAGGATGATAACGGACGGGCATATAAAATACGTCTGGAACTGTTCCGATACGGACGAGCTGTATTTTACGGACGACGATCCGGACGAGCTTTGTAACCGCGCGAACGAGGACGGTCAGTCGGAGCTTCTTTTGAAGCTTCGCCGCGATATGGTAAAGGAGCTTAAGGACGCGGACGATTACACGATGCGCTCGCCGTGGCTTTACGATACGTTATACAACGGCAGAAAGGCGAAATGATGTTTGATAAAACCGTTGCCGCGCTCTCCACGCCGTACGGCAGAGGCGCGATCGCAATGATAAGAATGACGGGCGGGGACGCCTTGAAGATCGCCTCCGCCGTTTTCCGTGCGAAAAACGGCAAAAGCCTGTCGGATCAGCCGTCAAATCACGCGGTATACGGACAGTTCATATACGACGGCTCGGTAATAGACGACGGCGTAGCAACGGTATACCGCGCGCCCCTGTCTTACACGGGCGAGGATATGGCGGAGCTTTGCTGTCACGGCGGCGTTCTCGTTTCCTCTCTCGTCCTGCGCTCGCTCATCGACGCGGGAGCTTGCGCCGCAGAGGGCGGAGAGTTCACAAAACGCGCTTTCGTCAACGGCAAGCTGCGCCTTACGTCGGCTGAGGCTATAATGGATATAATAGACGCCGAGACCGTCGGCGCGCTGAAGCTCGCGGGCGGCGCGAACAGAGGGCTTTTATCAAAGGAGGCTGAGGAGCTTTACAACGAGCTGAAGCACCTTATCGCCGCCGCGTACGCTTATATAGATTACCCCGACGAGGATATGACGGACGTCACCGTTTTGGAGCTGAAGGAGCGGATACGCTCGCTGATCGAACGCGCGGAAGCGCTGAAGGACACCTTCAAGACCGGCTTCGCCGTTTGCGAGGGCGTAAGGACCGTTATAGCCGGACGCACGAACGTCGGAAAATCGTCGCTTTTGAATATGCTGACGGGCGAGCAGACGGCTATCGTGACGGAAATACCCGGCACGACGCGCGACGTCGTGACCGGAAGCGTTATATGCGGGCAGATCAAACTGAAATTATCCGACACCGCGGGCATAAGGGAGACTGACGACACGGTGGAGCGTATCGGCGTTCTAAAGGCGAGGCAGACAATGAAGGACGCGCAGCTCGTTTTAGCGGTTTTCGACGGCTCAAAGCCGAGGGACGAAGAGGATGATAAGCTGATAGCGGAGCTGTTGTCCCTGTCCGTTCCCGTCATCGCCGTGATAAACAAATCCGATCTTCCGCAGAGCGCGGACTATGACGGCATTTTTGATCGCACCGTACGCATAAGCGCAAAGAACAAAGAGGGAAAAGAAGACATAGCAAAAGCGGCGGAGGAGCTTTTCACCGGCGGGGCGATAGACTACGACAAGCCGCATCTGATAAACGAAAGACAGTATGCGCAGATCTCCTCCTTCATCTCCTCGTGCAGATCGGCGCTCGACGCGCTGATGAGGGGCGAGACACAGGACGTTGCGTGCTTCGATCTGGAGGAAGCTCTGTCCGCGGCGGCGGGACTCGACGGGCGCGATATAAAGGACGATATAGTTGACGAGATATTCTCAAAATTCTGCGTCGGCAAGTAATTTTGCCGTCAGGTCTTGACTTTTTAATATAAAAATGGTATAATATCAAAAATTAAAATTACGGAGGTAATTTCACTTGAAAAAAATTTTAGCAATTGCCATATGCGCCGTAATGCTCTGCGCACTGGCGGTACCCGTATTTGCGGGACAGAACGACAACGTTTTCAAGGATGCCGCGATCGATCTTCTCGTCGACCTTGACGGTATCGACGAAAACAACGGCTTCCAGATGAGAGGCTTCACGGCTTCTCCCGACGGCAAGTACGTATACGGTGGCTTTTTACAGAACTACCGCCACGTATGTAAGATCGATACCGCTACGGGCGAACACGTCGGCGAGTACGCTCCGGAGATAGAAAACGACGATTACGACGGCGTCGTAGCGAACAACAACTATCCGAAGGGACTTGCGGTCGACTGCAGAGGATACCTCTTCGTAGGCATCACGCACGACGTTCCCAATACCTCTTATATCTCCATCGCCTGCGTCGATACGACGACGGATGAAGACGGCTTTATGAAGGAATTGTCCTACATAACCGAAGACCTTGACACCACGAGAGTCGGCATCAACGGCGTTGCCTCGCAGAAGATAGGCGACAGAGTACTGCTCTACGTCGTTACCTGCTACAACAAAGACACGCTCCGCTGCTATGACGTGACCGACGTCACGAACATGAAGCTTTACGACGGCTTCGGCGTCAACGGCGTCGTTGACTACAACGAGCTTACAGGTTCGCAGTCCGACCCGGGTTATCTTGCGGTCGACGTTGACGGTTATCTGTACCTCTGCTACAAGCAGGACGGAAGCGCCTATTCAAAGGGCAGCCACGTTATGAAGATAGACAAAGACGGCAAGAGCATGATAAGCCAGGTAGAGATCCCCGAAGCTTACGGCGTAAGCACCGCGGGCGATTACCTGTTCGTATCCACTTATAATTCCGACGAGTCCAAGATAGTCGTTCTCAACAAGTCCGACCTTTCTCACGTTGCTGACCTCGTATATCCCGATCAGCTCAACTCTCTGTCGGGCTGCTGCTACGGCGGCGACCGCCTCTTTATAGGCGACCACGGCGACAACTCCGCCAACCTGCCCGGCACGATCCTGCAGACAACTCCCCTTAACATTACGCGCGACCCGCGCGAGACGGAAACGATGAAAGCCGATCCCGTAGACGTCCCGGAGACCGAGACGAAGGGCGAGGAAACTCAGCCCGTTGCAGAAGACGGCAGGCTTCTGATAGCCGATTTTACCGATCCGTCGATAGTATCCAAAATAGGCAACGGAAACAGCGTAGAGATAGTATACGACGAGGTTTACGGCTGCGTTAAAGTGACGGTTACCGGTGAAGACCCGTACTTCAGCGTTCCGATGAAGAAGGAAAACCGTTTCGACGGTGACAAATACAGCGTTCTCGTCATCAACTACAAGACCGACGTTGAAGACGTGACCGGCGAGATATTCTTCACGGCAAAAGGCGCGACCGATATAGGCGCGAACCACCTGCAGTATTACATGGATCCCGCCGACGACTTTACGGATCTCGAAATAGATATGACCGAGGACGATAACGGCAACTGGGGCAGCGAGATCAGATCGCTCCGCATTGACCCGTCAATAACCGGAGACGAGCAGGTATTCTACATCAAGAGCGTTTCCGTAAAGGAAGCCGAGGAGGTAGTTGAGACCGAGCCCGAAACGCAGAAACAGACCGAGACCGAGAAGACCACGGAGCCCGAACAGACGACCGCCGAGGCGACCGATAAGGCTCCCGGAACGACGAAGACCCCGACCACGACGAACAACAACAATCAGGGCGGCGGCGCAAACATCGGCCTTATCATAGGCATCATCTGCGGCGCGGTAGTAGTCATTGCGGTTATCGTCTTCATAATACTCAAAGTTGTAAAAAAGAAGAAATAATAACGATCAGATAAACAAATCAGGCTGGTGACAGCCTGATTTGTTTATTTGTTCAGACTCCTTCAGCCGTACGGGAATTACCGGCATGACAGCGCCCCTGAGAGGGCGCCTTTCCGGTCAGCCTCCCGCTTTTCGAGGAAAAGAGTTTTATTCCTCCGTAAACCGTATCGAGCCCAAATAATCGGACGGCGGCTCCGGAACGCCGTTTCTGTAAACGGAGAAGTGCAGATGCGGCACCTCCGCGCATTCGATAAGCGACGTTTCGCCCACGGCGCCTATGACCTCGCCCGCCGCTACCACGGCTCCGACCTCTATCCCGTCCGGAAGATTTATCTGCAGGTTCTGATATACCGAAACGAGCCCGTCTCCGTGATCTATCTCGACCGTCTGTCCCATCATCGGATCGGTGTAGATCTTTGAGACCGTACCGTCGGAAAACGAGTAGACGGGGTCGCCCGGATCAGCCGAAAGATCCGTTCCGTTGTGGACGCGATAGTCCTCCATCGTCACGGAATAAACGGGCATATCCATGGTGTAATCCTTTAACACGTATCCGCGCACGGGTATCACGTAGACGCGCTCTGCCGAGGTGGGCTCGGTCTTCTCCGTCGTCTCCGGCGCGGTCGTTACCTGCTCCGTCACGGCGGGCGCGGGCTCGTTCTTCGCCTTTTCCGTGTCCTCAGACGGCTTTACCGCGTGCGGTATCACCGACGGGAGCCTGCGCGTCGTTTCCGTCTGCGTCGTCTGTTCCGTATCCGTCACGTCCGTCACGGCGTTATTGCGCTTCCTTCTGTTTACGGCGGCGACCACGGATATTATAAGCGTGGCGGCGATTATCACCGCAAGCGCGATATATATTATCAGCCCCACGCCTTCCTGCTTTTTTACGTTTTCTTCTTCATCCATGATAATGATTTCCTTTCTTTTGCTTTGGCGAGATTATTGACCCGTCCGCGGTCTTTTATGCAATAACGGAAAATTCATATTTTGTTGTTGAAAACAGCCAAATTTAATTGTACAATATATTGATGACAAAAAATTAAGGAGGCTTAATTATGAGCGAAAACATAAAAAAAGGCGGAATATCGGTTGATTCCGAGCATCTGTTCCCGATAATCAAAAAATGGCTTTATTCGGATAAGGATATATTTCTGCGTGAGATAGTGTCAAACGCATCCGACGCCATAACCAAGCTGAAAAGGCTCGATTCCCTGGGCGAGATATCCCTGCCCGAACAGGATTACAGAATAGACGTTGTGCTTGACAAAACGGCGGGCACGCTTACCGTCACGGACAACGGCATAGGAATGACGGCGGAGGAGCTTGAAAAATATATCTGCAACATCGCGTTATCCGGCGCCGTTGAATTCATACAGAAATACGAAAAGGACGACAGCGGCAAACCGCAGGAGGGCATAATAGGCCACTTCGGTCTCGGCTTTTATTCCTCGTTCATGGTATCCGATACCGTCACGATCGAGACGAAGTCGTATACCGGCGCGCCCGCGGTGAAATGGGTCTGCAACAGCGACGGAGAATACGAGACGTTTGACTGCGACAGGTCAGAGCGCGGTACCTCCGTAATAATGAAGATCTCCGAGGATGAAAAAGAGCTGCTTGAGGAATTCAAAATAAAGGATATACTCGATAAATACTGCTCCTTTATGCCGATCCCGATATATTTCAAAAACGCGGACGAAGAAAAAAAGGATAAGGACAAAGACAAGGACGAAAAAGCGCCCGAGCCCGTAAACGATACCAAACCGCTCTGGATGAAGCAGCCGTCTGAATGCACGGACGACGATTACAAAGCGTTTTACAAAAAAGTCTTCCACGACTACAGAGATCCTCTGTTCTGGGTCCATATAAACGCGGAATATCCGCTCAATTTCAAGGGCATCATATATTTCCCGAAGCTCAATTCGGAATTTGAACCGATAGAGGGACAGGTAAAGCTTTATTACAATCAGGTCTTCGTCGCAGATAATATAAAGGAAGTCATACCGGAATTTCTGCTTATGCTCCGCGGCGTCCTCGACTGCCCCGAGCTGCCGCTGAACGTTTCAAGAAGCTATCTGCAGAACAACGGCTACGTCACAAAGATCGCCGCGCATATAGTCAAAAAGGTCGCGGACAAGCTGAACGGAATGATGAACACCGACCGTGAAAACTACGAGAAAATATATGAGGATATCAAAATATTCGTGGAATACGGCTGCATACGCGATAAGAAATTCTACGACAGGGTAAAGGAAAGCATTCTTTTCCCGTCCGCGACTGACGGCAAACTGACTACGCTTGACGAGTATCTTGAAAAAGCAAAGGAAAAGCACGAAAACAAGATATATTACGCCACGGACAAAAAGGTGCAGGCTCAGTATATTGGTATGTACGAGGCCGAGGGGATAGAGGTGTTATTGCTTGAGCATACACTCGACACGCAGTTCATCTCGACCGTCGAGATGAACAGAGAGGGCGTAAAATTCTTCCGCGTCGACTCAAGCGTGGACGATACGCTTAAAAACGGCGAAGCGGAGAATAACGAGAAGCTGACAAAGATATTCAAAAAGGTCTCCGACAACAAGGACCTTGAGGTCGTTTACGCAGCGCTGAAGGACGAAAAGACGCCCGCCATAATGAACGAGGACGAGCAGGACAGACGTTTTTCCGATATGATGAAATTCTACAGCATGGGCGGCGGCGTCGATATGCCGGGCAAGGCGAAGCTCGTTGTGAACACTTCGTCCGCGCTGTACAAGAAAGCGGAGGCGCTTCTGGAAGACAAGAACAAGGATCAGGCGGAAAAGCTCTGCAAGCACATATACGCGCTTGCGATCCTCGCGCACAGACAGTTATCGGCGGACGAGCTTAAGAATTTCTTAGGCGACGCGTATGACCTGCTTCTCAACTTATGAATTTAACTGACAGAGAAAAAATAGAGGGACTGCGGCAAAAATACGGACAATTTGCCGCGTCCCACAGCTTTTTATCGCTGTTTATCTACGGCGGCGTCGAGGGGTATGAAGCCCATATATCGGACGACGGCTTTTTCGTATCCGATAAAGCGGGGGATATACTGTTTCCCGTGGGTTCGGACGAATACAAGCGCAGTTTTACGGAAAAGAACAAAGGCGCGCGCGTATATATGATGCGCGAATGCGACGTTCTTTTTGTAAAAGACGTAAATCCCGGATTTGAGTATGAGGCGACGCCCGGGCGCGACGAATACGTCTATGATAAAGCCGAGCAGGTAAGCCTTGAGGGACATAAATTCCAGAAGGTCAGGGCAAAGCTTTCGCGCTTTTACCGTGAGAACGCAGCCGAAAACAAGATCATGAACGCGGACAATATCAAAGACGCGTATGAGATACTGAAAAAATGGACGCCGAAATCGGGCGAGGGCGACGCGGACGGCGCAAAAAAGACGCTCGATAATTTTGCTTTGCTTTCGCTTTACGGTATGATAACGTATATCGGCGGCGAGCCCGTCGGTTACTGCCTCGGCGGCGATATAGGCGGGGGCGTTTTTATGCTTTGCAGCGCAAAGCAGATAAGCGACGTTCAGGGGCTGAACATAAGCACGAAGCACGAGCTTTACAAAACTCTTCCCGAAAATATCATAACGGTGAACACCGAATCGGATCACGGCTCGCCCGGGATCCGTATGCACAAAAACGATATGAGACCCGTTTATTTGAACAGAACTTATAAAGGTGTGCTATGAAAAAAAGCAAGCTGATAGTCCTGTCCGCGGACGCGCTCGTGTCCGAGGATATGGAGCTTTTCAAAACTCTGCCGAACTTTAAAAAATATTTAGCGGGCGGCGCGTGCGTCAGAACGGTCAAAACGTGCTACCCTACGATAACCTACCCGGCGCATACGTCTATCGCGACGGGAGTATATCCCGATAAACACGGCATAACGGGGAACGACGTCTATTATCCCGAGCCGGTGAACCGTCCGTGGGTATGGTTTCACGAGTACGTAAAGGCAAAGGATATATTCACCTGCGCCAAAGAAGCGAACAGAACCACCGCGGGCGTATTCTGGCCCGTTACGGGCAATCATCCGGATATAGATTATCTGATAGACGAATACTGGACGCAGGGAAAGGACGATACGAGGCAGGCGGCTTTCGCGCGCTCCGGCACCTCGCCCGAGGTCATGAAGATATGCGAGCGGTACATAACCGGCTGGAACGAGAGAAGTCACCCGGGCGCCGATATCTTTGTGATAAACTGCGCCGCGGATATAATCCGTGAGTATTCGCCCGATCTTATAATGATACACCCCGCCAACATTGACGGATACAGACACGGAAACGGTCTGTTCAACGAGGCGGTGAACAAAGGCATACGCGAAACGGACGAATGGTTAGGACAGCTCTGCCGCGCCGCGGAGGACAGGAACGAGCTTGAAAACACGAATATCGTGCTCGTCTCCGACCACGGACAGCTTGAGATAAAGCGCAGTATAAAATATAACGTGCTTCTCTCCGACGCGGGCTTTCTGAAGGTCGAGGACGGAAAGATAGTTGATATGAAGGCGTACGTCCGCTCCGGCGGTATGGCGGCTTACTGTTACGTATACGACAAGGCGGAAAAGGATAACGTTTATAAATATCTCTGCCATCTGCGCGACGAGGGGATATACGGCGTATCCGAGGTTTTGACGGAGGCTGAGGCGAGAGAAAAGCACCGTCTCGGCGGGGAATTCGATTTCGTTCTTGAAACGGACGGCTATACCTCTTTTTCCGAGGGGATAACGAGACCGCTTACAGACAGCTTCACAAAGGACGATTACCGCCTCGGCAGAGCGACGCACGGCTATATGCCCGACAAGGGACCACAGCCCGTGTTCTACGCAAAGGGTCCCGATTTCAAAAACGGCGCCGTGCTTGAACGGTGCGATATAGTTGACGAGGCGCCGACGTTCGCCAGTATCCTCGGTACGGAAATGAAGGACGTTGACGGCAGAGTGCTGACGGAGCTTTTGAATGAGTGAGATAAAAACGCATTTATGCGAAAAGGATGATTTTATATCCGTTTTTCCGGAAAGAAAAAGCGATAGCCACAAGGGAACATACGGAACTGCCGTCCTTCTCGGCGGCTGCCGCGAATACTCCGGCGCGATGAAGCTTGCGAATATGTCGCTTTCCGCGCTGAAATGCGGCTGCGGTATATCGCGCCTCGCGGTGCCCTGCGAAACAGCGGATTACGTTGCGCCGTATTTACTTGAAAGCACGCTTTGTCCGCTCAAATCGTTTGACGAGGATGAGCTTGACCGGGCGTTTGCGGGCGCTTCCTCCGTCGGGCTCGGAATGGGCTTCGGCAGGGAGGAGAACAGGGCGAAGGCTGTAAAATACGCGCTTGAAAAGCTTCGCTGCCCCGTGCTTATAGACGCGGACGGGCTTTACGCTCTGTCGCGTATGGATTACCGGTCGAGGGGGAACGTTATCCTGACGCCGCACGCCGCGGAATTTGCGCAGTTATGCGGTCTGACGGTCGACGAAGTGCTTGAAGACCGGATCGGGCTTGCCTTGGATTACGCAAAGGCTCATAACGTCACCGTGCTTCTGAAAGGCGCCGTTACCGTCGTGACAGACGGAGAGCGCGTATACCTTGTCGACCGCGGATGCCCGGGAATGGCGACCGCGGGCTCGGGCGATGTGCTTTCCGGCATAATAACGGGCATCAACTCCCAGAACCCGTCGGACCCGTGTCTGAACGCCGCGTGCGGCGCGTGGATAGCGGGCGTTGCGGGAGAGTTCGCGCAGAAGGAAAAAGGCGCGGTCAGCATGACCGCATCAGACACGGTTTCAAATATCCATAAAGCGGTCTTGATGATCACGGATTAAAACTCAATAAACAGAGGGGCTGTCGCAGGTTATGATTTTTGCGTTCGGCTCTATACAAAAAAAATAAAAAATCAGTCTCGCACATCAAAAACAAGACTGATTTTTTGTTGATACCGAACAGGCTGTTCGCAGCTTGTTAATGCCGTGCGGCAACCACGTTTTTCGTTTCTGACGCTTTTATTTCAACAGTATATCTGAAACGAACGTACCGCCGGTGAGTATCATTCCGAAGGTTTCATCGTAATCTATTATGAATGAATACGCGGAAACGGCGCCGTCGACCTCAAAATCAAGCGAAAACTCAATCGCACGCCCGTTCACTTTAACGTTCTTCATATTGAAAAGGAGCGAAAACGGGCACATTCCGAGAGAGCCGTCGTCGTATAACTCTATTCCGGGATAACCGAAGCAGTCAAAAGCGGGCTTGACTTTACCGGGCGCTTTGGATATGAAAATCAGCCCGTCACGGAAAACCTCCGTTTCCCTGTAAATCAAATCGTCATAAATGTAACCTGAGACTTTTTTCCGTATCGGCGCCTCGTAAAACATACGGTCAATATCGGAAATCGGAAATTCCGCGCCCTCTCCCACCTTTTCTTTAAGTTCTTCCGGCAGGTCTTCGTAATTCATATAATCCGCTTCCTTCACCGCGATATAGCGTTTCTGCCCCTCGCGAAGATACATATACGACGCTGTTGTGTGAAAAACGGAGTCGATATAATTGAACGCGGGCGACATTAAGACGTCAAAGTAATTGCCGCCCGATATTTTCACTCCGTCGCCGTCCTCGTAAACCTCAAACGTAAGCGTCACGTATTTAAACTGATGATATACGGGGTCGGGGATATACAGCGTTGCCTCGACCGTCGCGGTATTCCCGTTTTCACTTAACAGCTTTACCGTATCGTATCTTACCCTTGAGCCGCCTGCGTTTATTATTTCCTCATAATATAATACGCCGTCGCTTACCGTAAATCCGCTTTCAGTTATCAGATCGTCGATCGTTTCCTTTGAGAAATATTTGCCGAAATAGCCGTAAACGTACGACATATTCTCACGCCCCGCAACGCGATACGCGCCGTCTTCGATCGGAGTGCCGCACTTTAAAATCATGAACATATCGAGCGCGGCTTTTATCGCCGGATGCGATTTGTCCGCAATATCGACCTCCTTTTTATCGTATTCGTCAAAGCCGACGGCGGTTAAGACTTTATACGTATAAGGATAATCGGTTTTGATAATTTCTTCGGCAAATCCCTTTGCTTTCATTTTGGAAAACGCCGTGTATTCGTCAAGGAACGGGGAAACGCCGTTTTCAGCGTCAAGAAAACCCTTGACAAAGGCCGTGTTCGTGCTTATCCTGTCGAGCGAAACTACGGTGCCGTACAGCTCCGAGCCGTCGGTAAAGTCGATTATTTCAAGCCTGCAGATATTGAAAAACAGCCAGCTCATAACCGTTTGACGCATATCGTATTCTTCCGTGTAATAATTTGACAGAACAAAATCAAGCGTCTCGTCTCTGCGTTTTTTTGATATGAGATTGCTTATTATATCGTTCGGTTCGGTCCAGGTACTCCACCCCGCGGCGGAGGTCGACAGCCAGTCGGAAATATATTTGTCTATACACTCGGCGACGCTCGCGGCCGAAGGAGAAAAAGCATAGTCGTCAAAGCCGTAAAGCGACAGAAATCTGTACATCATCGGGAAATTGGTTTTGACCGTGTTCACATCGTTCGTCCTTGCGTAAACATCCGATAAGCTTCTGTATTGCGCAAGCCATCCGGCGGCGCTGTTTTTGACCTCGTGCGGGAAACCGATGAATTCAAACCGCTTTGACAGATTTTCGTTTGCCGCGATCTCTTCTTCAAGGTATTCCGAGGCGAAAACGCTGATAAGAGCGTTTGCATACGAGTCTTTATCCTCGGGTTCGTATTTTAAAACGAGCCTGTCGAACGCCGTCAGCCCGAAGGATTTGAGCTGATCCCATTCGGATTTTGAATATCCGCTTCTGACCATGTAATTGAACAGATAATCTATCCATTCCTCCGCCGTTTCCGGCACCTTGAACGGGTCCGTCGTCTCGTTTTCGGTCGTCTGCTCGTCGGTCGTCTCAGCCCTGGTTTCGGACGCCGTCGTGACGCCTGCATCTTTTTCCGTTTCCGCGGGCTCTGTCACCTCGCCCGTTTCTATTATTTCGGGCACGCTGTTTCTGTTGAAAAGACTGCCGAAAAACGCTGCGACCGGCTCGCGTATCGGCTTTATCGCTATCGCCACGCCGAAGAGTATCGCGACAGCCGCCGCTATCGACAGACCCTTGTATAAGGGCGAATTGCCTATCTTTTCAAATACGGAAGTCTGTTTGTTAAACAGCTTTTCCATGTTCTTTTTATGCTTTTCGGACGGGCTACGTTCCTTGTCCGCCGGGGTAGCGTAATACTCGCGGATGCCCGCCTCGAGCAGTATGTCTTTTAATGTATAATTACGTTCCATAACCTGCCTCCTTAAGCTTGTCCGCAACCATTTTCTTTGCGCGGCTTATCTGCGTGCGTACCGTGGATTCGGGGCGCTTCAGCATTTTTGCCGCTTCTTTTTCGGAATATCCCATAACTACGGTCAGGTACAGAGGACCTCTGTACGTGTCGTCCATTTCAGTTATTATCTTTACGGCGTAATTGTACGCGTCGCGTCCGTGCGCCTCTACCTCTATATCCTTCCCGTCTGATCCTATAAGCTCCTCGGAATCCTCAAACGGCAAGTCGTTTCTTCTTTTGCGCAGCATCATATACGCCTCGTTTTTAACGACGGTGAACAGATAGCCGCACATCGCGTCCTCATCTTTGTCGTTTATGCGGTGAAGCATTTTTGCAACGGATACGAACGCGTTATGTACCGCGTCATCCGCATCGTATTCGTTTTTAAGAATAGCGTTCGCGGCAGTAAACATTCGCTTGCTGTGCTTTTCGTATAACTCGGTAAGCTTTTGTTTGTCGCTTCTGTCAAGCGTGTCCGGCAAAAATAAAAGCATTTCCGAACTCCTTTCGTTCATGGTAAACCCCTTTCATCGGTGTCTTTACTTATAATATGATTTTGCGCCCCGTTTTGTCTCAATAAATTTGTAAACGATTTGTAAATAAAACGAAACCGATGAAATTTTCACCGGTTTCGTCTTTTGTTTTGAATTCTTAATTGTTTTTCATTATCACGTCCGTATAAAACGTTCCGCCGACGAGGCAGCCGAATTCATATCCGTTTTCGTTTACGGTTTTTATGACCTCAAACGTGTACGTCACCTTTTCCGTCTTTCCGTTTTCTTCTTTTATGAAATCAAGAGAGAAGAGAATGCGGTCGTCAGAGCATTCGATAACGTCCATGTAAAGCAGCACGTCGGACCACGTTATTGCAGTAAAGCCGTACTGCTCATATTCAAAGCCGTACTCAAACGCGGGCGTATGCTTTACCTTTGCCCTGTTCGGATATAACGCGACCCCGTCGTATATGCCGGACGTTTTTATTATAGCCTCCGCAGCTTCCTTTGTGGTGTAACGGTCTAATTCATAAGAATTGTAATAGTACGGGGAGTAATAAAGCGGATAATCAAAATCTTTCGTCAGCACGTCTCTGTACTTTTCCGGCACCTCGTCGTAACTGTTGTATAACGCGCCGTCCGTGTATTCGCAGAATTCATACTGCGCCTCCTGCATCAAAAGGTACGTGGGGATTATATAAGATACGGCACCGGCTTTACTGTATTCGGGTTTAAGGAATTTTTCAAGGAATATACCGCCCATCACGCGTATGCCGCCTTCGTCCTCCTTTATATCAAATATCATGTTTCTCGTATATGAGAACATTCCGTAAGGAAGCGAGACGTCAACGGCTATTTTTGCCGTGTTTCCGCTTTGCGAAACAAGTCTTGCCGTCGTTACGTTTATGCCGAGAATTCCCTGCGGCCCGCCGTCGAACATATAGACCCTGTCGCCTATGACGTTGAACCAGTCGCTGTTATGCATAAAGCCGTCTATAACGGAGCGGTCAAGATATTTTTCAAAACAAGCGTAGAAATCGGAGAGCATATAGTATACGTAATAATAATTTTTCTCCTGCTCCGGCAGACCAATGCGGTCCTCGTCGCTTTCGATCGGGTGCCGTTTATCTGAGAGCGCGTCCGGCTCAAAGCCGTACGCCACGGCCTGGTATAATTCGTTCACCGCTCTTATTGCGTCACGCGCGTAGTACGATATATCCGGCTCGCCGGGGATATATCCGTCAAAGCCGACGGCGCAAAGCGTTTTGTAATAATACGGGAAATCGGTTTTGAAAACCGTCTCGTGATAGTCAGATGCGAGTTTTTTGAAAACGACAACACACTTGTCAATGAATACCGCAAGATCGCTCTTATGCTTCGGCATGGCCGCGCTCGACATGAACGTGCCGTCGGACAGCGTGAACAGGGATCTTGCCTCGGGGATCATCTGCTGCAATTCATAACTGTTGTATCTTAACGCTATCTCATAGAACATCCTGCCCATGGATGCGCGCATATCCTCGTCTTCTTCGGTGAAATAATGCGCGAGTATGTAATCGAGCGCCGCATCGCGCAAAGTACCCTCCGACGAGCTTGTGCATAAGTAGTATGCAAACGGCTCCTCCGTTCCTTCGGACGCGTACGTTTGCAGCGCCTTGATTATCGTCTTTTCCCCGTGTGATACTAAAACCTCCTGCACGGCTTTGTCGTAGTTTCCTCTTACCGTGCATTTGAATCCCATATAAGAGTACGCGTCGTAGAAATCGAAGTGATACTGTACTTCTTCCCCGTCTTTAAGCGCCTTTACGTATCCGTACAAAGTGCGCATGGTGGCGGACGTTTCGCTCGCCCTTAACACCTCGATGAATTTGTACGTGTGCGCGTCCGTATCCGTTTCCTTCGCCTTTGTCAGATATACGTTGTTATTGTGGATGATGAAATATTTGGTGTTTTCAAAGAACAGATCGGCGTCGACGTTGTCGGTGATACTTTTGAATTTTGCCTTGAACTCGTTGGCGGACACGTTCATTACCCTTACGAATTCCCGCTTTTCGTCGTCCCAGAAGCTCTTTACCGTCTTTTCAAGTTCTCCCGTTTAGGAGCTTACCGGCACGGTCGTGCACCAGTCGGGCGCGACGCCCGCCATGACCGCGTTATACAGGTCGAAAAGCGTTGTAAGCGTGTTTTCGATAGCCTCGTCAGCCGTGTTCTGATAACCCTTATCCCAGTTATTGAAGCCGCGCGCTTTCAGCAGATAATACACGTATTCGTATTTTTTCGTGTAGGCTTCGGAATAGCTTGGCGCGTCAGCTTCAAGCAGAGAGCAGAATTTTTCAAACCATTTTATATAGCGTGTGCCGCGCGTATGCTCGTAATCGGTCATATCAAGCTTCATCGCTTCATCTTTGTTTTTCTCACTCTTTATATACGACTCGTATTCCGTAACGTCTATGAAAAAGTCGTATAAGAAATGTCCCGCGCCGTTCAACAGCGGCTCTGAGCGTTCTTTTTTAAGGAGCAGATCAATGCAGTATCTGAAAACCTCCTCTGCGTCCTTCTTGTTAAAGAGATAATCGAACGCCTCTCCGTACTTGCTCTGATCGGCAAGCTGAAGAAGATAATATTCAATATCGTTTTCGTATTCCGGCTCATCTGTCACCGCCGCCGTCGTTTCCTCGGTCGTCTCAGCCGCGGTTTCGGACGCCGTCGTGACGCCTGCATCTTTTTCCGTTTCCGCGGGCTCTGTCACCTCGCCCGTTTCTATTATTTCCGGCACGCTGTTTCTGTTGAAAAGACTGCCGAAAAACGCGGCGACCGGCTCGCGTATCGGTTTTATGATCATCATCGCGCCGATGATGATCACGACGGCGGCGGCGGCTGCGGCCGCGCGGGCGGCGCCGCTTGCAAACACTCTTTTCAATACCGGTTCTTTTCTTTTCGCAAGCGCCGCCATGCTTTTCTCGTAACGCTCGGACGGCTCCCATTCCTTATCCGCGGGAATATCGCGGTAGTCGAGTACGCCCGCCTCGAGCAGCGCGTCTTTGAATGAATATTTAAAACTCATAACCGGCCTCCTTAAGCTTGTTTATTATCATCTTTTTGCCGCGCGTTATCTGACCTTTTACCGTTTGCTCGTTTCTGTGAAGCTGCTTTGCCGTCTCTTTGACGGAAAAGCCCATAACGCAGTTCAAGTATATCGGCGCGCGGTAGATATCGTCCATCGACCGCAGAACGGAGATGATCTTTTCATATACTTCTTTTTCAAACACTTTTGCGTTTACGTCAAAGAACGGATCGGATAATACAGGCTCCTCGTCGTATAATTCCGCCTTATCTCCGGCTCTTATCACGTTGTACGCCTCGTTCTTCGCTATCGTTATGACGTAGCCTTCAAGCGCGTCCTCGTCGTTAATATTTATTCTGTTTATGTTTTTCGCTATTGAGACAAACGCGTTCTGTACCGCGTCCTCGGCTTTGAAGCCGTCGTTCAGAATGCGTTTGGCTGCGGTGTACATTTTTCGTCTGTATCTATCATACATTATCTCAAGTTTTTGCTTTTCACTCTCTGACAACGTATCCGCCATGAATAAAAGCATATGATCCGTCCTTTCCGTCATCGTTTTGCTTTTCACGTTCATCTACTATATAAACGATATAAATGCGAATTTGGTTTGATGTATTTTGTAAATGATTTGTAAACAAAAAAAACGGATGATTTATCGGCGGCAGTCGTGCGTCCGATATCCGAGCGGGCGGCACCCGCTTCTATATTTTTTTATTTATATCTTGACTTTTGCCTTTGTATATGATAAAATATAATGAAATATTGTTTTTTCACGGAGAAAAAAATGTACGACAGAAGCAAAATAAGAAATTTCAGCATCATAGCTCATATAGATCACGGCAAGTCTACGCTTGCGGACAGGCTGCTTCAGATCACGCGCACGGTATCCGACCGCGATATGGAGGAGCAGCTGCTCGACAATATGGATATAGAGCGCGAGCGCGGCATCACTATAAAAGCCCGCGCGGTCAGGCTCGACTATACCGCACCGGACGGCGAACAGTACGTTCTGAACCTTATCGACACTCCCGGGCACGTTGACTTTAACTACGAGGTCAGCCGCTCGCTCAACGCCTGCGAGGGCGCGATACTCGTCGTTGACGCGACGCAGGGCGTCGAGGCGCAGACGATGGCGAACGCGTATTTAGCCGTAGACAACGGGCTTGAGGTCGTCCCGGTCGTCAATAAGATAGATCTTCCCGCCGCCATGCCGGAGAGGGTCAAGCACGAAATAGAGGATACTATAGGCATACCCGCGCTCGACGCGCCGGAAATATCAGCTAAAAACGGCATAAACATCCAGTCCGTGCTTGACAGGATAGTATCTGATATCCCGTCGCCCGAGGGAGACGACCGAGCGCCGCTCAAATGCCTGATTTTCGATTCATATTATGATTCGTATCTCGGCGTCGTCGTTTACGTCCGTGTGATGGACGGAACGCTCAAGCCCGGCGAGAGGATAAGGATGATGAACACGGGCGCGGAGTTCGACGTTGTTTCCGTCGGATACATGGCGCCTTTCGGGCTCACGCAGTCGGACTGCATACGCGCGGGCGAGGTCGGTTATATAACAGCGAGCATAAAGAGCATAAGCGATACGCGCGTGGGCGATACCGTAACGCACGCCGCCGCCCCGACGGACACGCCGTTCCCCGGCTTCAAAAAGTGCATACCGATGGTCTTCTCCGGTATTTACCCGGCGGACGGCGCAAAGTATCAGGATTTGAAAGAAGCGATACTGAAACTGCAGCTGAACGACGCGTCTCTTACGTTTGAGCCGGAGACCTCCGCGGCTCTCGGCTTCGGTTTCCGCTGCGGCTTCCTCGGGCTGCTGCACATGGACATTATCCAGGAGCGCCTCGAGCGCGAATTCAACCTCGATATAGTCACGACCGCCCCGTCCGTCATATATAAAGTTTTGCTGAAAACGGGCGAGGAGATGACGATAGACAACCCGCTCAACTACCCCGCCGCTGACAAGATAGAGGCGGCGTACGAGCCTATGGTAAAGGCGACGCTGCTTACGCCTAAAGACTACATCGGCGCGGTGAATACGCTCTGCCAGGAGCGGCGCGGCGAATTCGTTACGATGAATTATCTCGACACGGAGCGCGTTGAGATACATTACCGTCTGCCTCTGAACGAGATAATATACGACTTTTTCGATTCGCTCAAGAGCCGCAGCCGCGGCTACGCTTCGCTCGACTACGAGCTTGACGGCTACGATGAAAGCAAGCTCGTGAAGCTCGATATAATGCTGAACGGAGAGATAATAGACGCCCTGACGTTCATAATCCACGCGGACAAGGCGTACACACGCGCCCGCAAAATGGTGGAGAAGCTGAAAGAAAACATACCGCGTCAGTTGTTTGAGATACCCGTGCAGGCGGCGATAGGCGGCAAGATCATAGCGCGTGAGACCGTCAAGGCAATGAGAAAAGACGTGCTTGCAAAATGCTACGGCGGCGATATAACGAGAAAGAAGAAACTGCTTGAAAAGCAGAAGGAGGGCAAAAAGCGTATGCGCACGTTCGGCTCCGTCGAGGTACCGAGCGAGGCGTTCATGGCTGTGCTCAAGCTCGATGAGTGACACGGCGTTATATATCCATATCCCGTACTGCAGATCGAAGTGCGGTTACTGCGATTTCTGCTCGTCGCCGGATCTGTCAACGGTTGACAACTACGTTTCCGAGCTTATACGCAGGATAAAAGCGTACAAAACGGAAAAGACCGTAAAAAGCGTCTATTTCGGCGGCGGCACGCCGACGTATATCGGCGCGGCGCGGCTGTGTGAGATCTTGCAGGTCATAAAAGATAATTATAATATATCCTGTGACTGCGAGATAACCGCGGAGGCAAATCCCGGAACGATAGATTTAAACGGCTTGGAGCTGATGAAAAAAGCGGGCTTCAACCGCTTGTCCGCGGGGATACAAACATCAAACGATGCCGAATTAAAAGCCCTCGGCAGAGTATCGCATACCGTATCTGACGGCGAAGCACTCGTCAGAAACGCACGCGCGGCGGGATTCGACAACGTCAGCCTCGATCTCATGTACGGCATACCGCTGCAGACCGCGGACAGTCTGAAGCAAAGCCTTGACTTTGTTTTATCGCAAAAACCCGAGCACATATCGGCGTACGCCTTGAAGCTCGAGGAGAACACGCCGCTATATAAGAAAAAACCGGTTTTACCGGACGACGACGTGGTCGCCGATATGTACGCGCTGATAAATAAGACGCTGAAAGACAAAGGCTATCACAGATACGAGATAAGCAATTTCGCAAAGCCGGGTCATGAGAGCCGCCACAATCTGCGGTACTGGCGGGGCGGGGATTATATCGGCATCGGCGTATCAGCCGCGTCGCTTATCGGAAACGTAAGATACTTACAGTCGCCCGATATGAAAGATTTTCTGCAAGGAAAAGCGCCCGATACAGTGGAGACGCTTGACGAAAAAGGCAGGGAAGAGGAGTATATAATGCTTCACCTCCGGCTGTCGGACGGAATTGACAAGAAAGAATATAAAGAAAAATTCGGTATTGATTTTAATAAAAAATACGAAAAACAAATCAAGAAATTCACAAGCGGCAATTTCGCCGTTGACACGATTGACAGATTTTATCTGACGGATAACGGCGTATTCGTATCGAACGCCGTTATAACGGAATTTATATAAGGAGCATTTATGGACCACTGTGAGCTTGCAAAACAAAATTTTCTGTCCGGTTACAGCTGTGCGCAGGCGGTGCTGCTCGCCTTCTCCGACCTCACGGGGCTTGACGAGAAGACGGCGCTGTCGATCTCTTCCTCCTTCGGCGGAGGCATGGGCAGGATGCGCGAGACGTGCGGCGCGTTCTGCGGCGTGATAATGGTCGCAGGACTGCTTTACGGATATACCGAGCCGAAGGATTTTGAAAAAAAGAGCGAACTGTATAAAAGAGTGCAGGAGCTTGCCGCCGCATTCCGTGAAAAAAACGGCAGTATAATCTGCCGTGAAATGCTCGGCGCCGCGGGAGCCGATAAAAACCCGACGCCGGAAAGAAGAACGGCGGAATACTACAAAAAACGCCCATGCCCCGAAATTTGTAAAAACGCGGCAAAGGTGCTTGACGATTACATTGAAAAAAATCCAATAGAAAAATAAGGAGATATAAAAAATGAAACAAACGGTATTAAGAAAGTACGCAAAGCTTATCGCCGTAAAAGGCGTGAACATTCAGAAGGGGCAGGACGTTGTGATAACTGCTCAGCTCGATCAGCCGAGATTCGTCGAAATGCTCGTTGACGAGTGCTATAAAGCCGGTGCGAAAAAGGTGACGGTGGAATTCCGCCATCAGCCGCTTTACAAGCTGCACGTCCGTCATCAGACGGTCACGGAGCTTGCAAAGGTCGAGGAATGGGAAAAGGCGAAGCTGCAGCACTACGTCGACACGCTGCCCGCGACGATACATCTGATGTCGGCAGACCCGGACGGAATGAAGGGCGTAAATCAGAAGAAGAGCGCGAAAGCCGATCAGAAGAGCTACCCGATACTGAAACCGTACTACGACAAAATGGAAAACAAACAGCAGTGGTGTATCGCCGCCGTTCCCGGCGCGGCTTGGGCGAAAAAGGTGTTTCCCGGCATGAGAACAAGTCAGGCTATCGAAAAGCTGTGGGAAGCGATATTATTCACCTCCCGCGTGACCGACGATCCGATAGCCGCGTGGAACGAGCATAATAAAGACCTGCACGCCCGCTGCGATTATTTAAACAGCCTGGGCATAGCGGAGCTCCACTACAAGGGCGATAACGGCACCGACCTTACCGTGGGTATGATACCCGAGGGTATGTTTATGGGCGCGGATGAAAAAACGCTTAAGGGAATCAGCTTCAACGCCAATATCCCGAGCGAGGAATGCTTCACATCGCCCATGCGCGGCAAGGCGGAGGGCATAGTTTACGCGACGAAGCCGCTGTCTTACAACGGCGAGCTTATAGAGAATTTCTCTGTCAGATTTGAGGGCGGCAAAGCCGTTGAGGTACACGCCGAGAAGAACGAAGAGCTGTTAAAGCAGATGATAAGTATGGACGAGGGCGCGGCTTACTTAGGTGAATGTGCTTTAATACCCGTAAACTCTCCGATAAACGAATCCGGCATACTGTTTTATAACACGCTCTTCGATGAAAACGCGTCGTGTCATTTAGCTCTCGGTATGGGCTTCACGAACACGATAAGAGGCTACGAGGACAAAACGCTTGAGGAATGCCGTGAAATGGGCGTAAACGACTCGATGAATCACGAGGATTTCATGATAGGCTATGAGGGTCTCGATATAGACGCAAAAACGAGAGACGGAAAGACCGTACCGATATTCCGCCGCGGCAAGTGGGCGTTTTAAAAAATTTCGGATGTGGTTAAAATGAGCGAGAATTCTGCAAAAGAAAAGGTCAACATTATAAGCGTTTACAAGGTCGATGAAGCTGAAGACGTATATCTTATCGAGCTTATGATAGATGATAAGCCGTCGAATATTGATGTGGATGGAATACAGCAAACAGACCCGGATTTAGACGAAGACGATTGGCAGGTTGCGTTTGACGAGTATTATTTAAACGCCGACGGAACCGAAGTCATCGGTGATTACTGTGACTTACCGGAAGATGATACGGATAAAACAAGACTTTGCTTTTTTATGTATCTGTTTGATTTCAATAAGCCATTAAGAACACAATACGGCATTATAAATCTTCCAAAGTCGAGGAAAATGCCTAAAAGATTAGGAGAAATAATCGAATTTGACGATCCCGAATGATTAAAGCTCTCTTCTACGGCTTTGAAAATAAGCTCGAAAAATCATTACTTGTTTTATTTACGGATATGAAAAAAATAAGCATATTTGTTTTGTTGTTGATTTTAATTTTCTGTTCATCCTGTAAAAAAGAAGAACAGACGGACACGACGGTGATCCCTCTGCCGCCGGCAGGGACGGAGAGCTACGGCACGGATTGGGCTTACGCCGGTCTTGATGATCAGATAATGTCTGACGACCCGGATTTTTCCGTAACAGGCAAAGGTTTCGGCTACCGCGACGGATATCTGGGTACGGACGGCGACGGGTATTTCGACGTCGCGGTCAATTACGAGCCCGGACCCGACGAGAGCTTTACGTTTGAGTTTGATTATTACGCAAAGGATAACGGCACGCTTTGGCTCGGCTTCTGGCTGTACGCAAAGGACTGCACGTACAAAGACGGTATGGGCGGAGAATGGATAAAGCTGACGGACGGAAAAGCGGAGCACGAAGGCAAGGAATATAGAACAAGCGCGGGCAAAACAGTCAAAATAAAGCTTCTTGCAAAAAAAGACGGTTTTGTTCTGTACGCGGACGGAAGTGAACTCATAAACTCCGGAAACGGCTCGCAGAACGGCGGCGGAGCGGTAAAGGTCTATTCGGAAAATTCACCGGTTTATATAAAAAATACAGCGTTCCGGCAGGGAATAAAATGAAAAAAGTTAAGATTTTTGATACCACTTTAAGAGACGGCGAGCAGTCGCCCGGCTGTTCGATGAACTTGCAGGAGAAGCTGGACGTTGCACGCCAGCTCTGCAAAATGGGCGTCGATATAATAGAGGCGGGGTTTGCCGCCTCCTCAAAGGGCGACTTTGACGCGATAGCGGCGATATCCGGGCAGGTAAAGGGCGTTACCGTCTGCTCGCTCGCACGATGCGTGAGATCCGATATAGACGCGGCGGCGGAGGCTTTGCGCGACGCGCAGAGCCCGCGCATACACGTCTTTATCGCGACGTCCGGTATACATATGAAGAGCAAGCTCAAAATGACGGAGGAGCAGGTGCTCTCCGCCGTGACGGAATGTGTTTCATACGCAAAAGAAAAGTGCGCCGACGTGCAGTTTTCTGCGGAGGACGCAACGCGCTCGGACAGAGATTTTCTGTGCCGCGTGCTGACCGCCGCGATTGAAGCGGGCGCTTCGACAGTCAATATTCCAGATACGGTGGGATATACGACTCCCGCGGAGATGGCGGAGCTTATCGGTTACGTAAAGGAGCGCGTAAAAGGCATTGAAAACGTGACCGTCGCCGCGCACTGTCATAACGACCTCGGGCTTGCCGTCGCAAACTCGCTTTCCGCGGTATCAGCCGGCGCGGGACAGATAGAATGTACCGTCAACGGCATAGGCGAGAGAGCGGGCAACGCCGCGCTTGAAGAGATAGTTATGGGAATAAAGGTGAGAGGCGACGCGATAGGCGCGTATACGGATATTGACACTACACAGATCTACCGCTCAAGCCGTCTCGTTTACGGCATAATAGGTTATCACGCGCCGAAAAACAAACCGATAGTCGGAGACAACGCGTTTTCTCACGAAGCGGGAATACATCAGCACGGCGTCATGAACGACAGACGCACGTACGAGATAATGAAGCCGGAGGACGTGGGCATAAACCGCGACAACATATCGCTCGGAAAGCACTCGGGACGCCACGCTTTTGAAAGCCGTCTGAATGAGCTGGGATATAACCCGGACAAAAAACAGCTTGACGTGTATTTTGAAAAATTCAAAGAGCTGGCGGACAAGAAAAAGGATATAACGGATAAAGACCTTGAGGCGATAGCGTCGGAGCATATGCGCGACATACAGGTATATACGCTCGACCGTTTCGCGGTCCAGGCAGGCAACAGATCCACGCCGACGTGCGTTATAAGGCTTATAAAAGACAAAGAAAAATATGAGGACGTATCGATCGGCGACGGCCCGGTCGACGCGGCGTACAAGGCAGTTGATAAAATAATAAATCCGCCTCCGCACGAGCTGTACGATTACGCCATACATTCGATATCCGGCGGGAAGGACGCGCTCGGCGAGGTCACGGTAAAGCTTAAGACGAAAAACGGGAACGTGACGGGCAGAGGTCTTTCCACGGATATAATAGAAGCGAGCATCCTGGCGTATATAAACGCCGTGAACAGACTGCTTGACAGGACGGAATAAAGATGAAAAATATCGAAATATTTGATACCACCCTGCGCGACGGAGCGCAGAGCGAGGGTATATCCTATTCGCTTGAGGATAAGGTTAAGATAACGAAAATACTTGACGGCTTCGGTATAGACGTCATAGAAGCGGGTTTTCCCGCGTCGAATCCGAAGGACGAGGAGCTGTTCGTACGGCTGAAAAACGAGAAGCTTCTGCACGCGCGTCTCGCCGCTTTCTCTTCCACGCTTCATATAGGCGAGGACGCGGAAAGCTCGGTATCGATGAAAAAACTGCTTGAAGCGGGAACGCCGACCGTCGTCATTTTCGGAAAAGCCTCGTCCGTGCAGGTAAAAGAGGTGCTTAAAATAAGCGATGAAGAAAACCTCGGTATAATAAGAGAAACGATATCATATCTTAAAAGGGCGGGCAAGGAGGTTATTTTTGACGCGGAGCATTTCTACAGCGGAGCGCTGACGGATAAGGAATACACTTACAGGGTGCTCGATACAGCCGCAGACGCGGGCGCTGACGTGCTTTGTCTCTGCGACACCACGGGAGCGATCCTTCCGTCCGACGCGGAAAAACTGACGCGTGAGGCGGTGGAAAGGTATAAGGAGCTTCGTATTGGCGTGCATTTCCACGACGACATAGGCTGCGCCGCCGCAAATTCACTGCTCGCCGCGGAGGCGGGCGCAGCTCAGATACAGGGAACGTTTCTCGGTATGGGTGAAAGATGCGGGAACGCGGATCTGTCCGTGATAATGCCCAGCCTCAAATTCAAGCTCGGATATGAATTCGACTGCAATATGAAATATCTGCGTAAGACCGCAAACGCCGTGTCGGAGATATCGAACACGAGGATAAGAAACAACAAGCCCTATACGGGAAAAAGCGCGTTTTACCACAAGGCGGGAATGCATATAGACGCTGTCAAGAAATATCCGCCGTCGTTTGAGCATATAGACCCGTCGCTCGTCGGGAACGAGCGTAAATTCGCGCTGTCCGAGATATCAGGCAGAAACACGCTGCTTGACCGCGTGCGCCAGCTCGTACCGGACGCGGACAAAAACTCGGACGAGCTTATGCGCGCCGTGACGGTACTGAAGGAAAAGGAGATGTTCGGCTACCATTATGAGGCGGCTGAGGCGTCGTTCACGCTTTTGCTTCGCCGGGCGCTTTATAAATACGAGCCGCATTTCAATATAGTCCTGCATAAGACCACGGACGATTTTCCGTCCGCAAACGGAGAGCTTACGTCCTGCTCTGTCGTGCAGATAGAAGTCGGCGGGAAGACGGAGATGGGAAGTTCTCTCGGAAACGGTCCGGTCAACGCGCTCGACAACGCTTTGCGCCGCGCGCTGTCGGTCTTCTTTCCCGAGGTCGGGAATATAAAACTGCTTGATTTCAAGGTCAGAGTCATTGACGCGACGACGACCACGGCGGCAAAGGTGCGCGTGCTTATAGAATCTACGGACGGAGAGGACGTCTGGACCACGGTCGGCGTGTCCTTCGATATTATAGAAGCGTGCCTGCAGGCTCTGCAGGACAGCTATGAGTATAAATTGCTGAAATCTTTTTAAAAAACACTTGCAAAATCCGAAAAAATGGTGTATAATATAAAATATGAAGTCAAAGAAACCGAAAGGAGCCGTAAAATGTCGGAGAAGGATAAAACAATTACTTTTTCTCTCGTACGTGAAAAGGAAAAGGAAACGAGAGATATTCTGATACAGGTGTATCAGGCGTTGAAGGAAAAGGGTTATAATCCCATAAACCAGATCGTCGGCTATATCCTTTCGGAGGATCCGACGTATATCACCAATTATAAGAACGCTCGCGGGCTCATCCGCAAAATTGACAGGGACGAGCTTTTGAACACTCTCGTGCGGGAGTATCTGAGAATTGATAAAAAATAAAAAATATTACGCCAAACCCCTTGACAATTCGGGAAAAAAGTGATATTATAACAAGGCACCGAAAAAAACGGTGCAATGCGCCATTAGCTCAGTGGATAGAGTGCCCGGCTACGAACCGGTAGGTCGCAGGTTCGAATCCCGCATGGCGCGCCAAGATAATCACCCTTCAAATCTGAACCATTCGTGTTCGATTAGAGGGTGATTTTCTTATATAAACCCTGTAATTATAAGGGTTTGCGTGATCGGGCTTTATCGTACACTGTTTCAAAAACTGTCCAAATTACGAAACGAATCTGTGAAATAATTTCGAAACGAACTATTGCTGTCCGATTAGATTTTCTGAACAGCCGCTTGTTTCCTAATAAAAGTGTCTTCATAATCATTAGGTGTACGATAACGGAGCACCGCATGCGGTCGCTTTTCATTATAGAAAGCGATATAATCTTTGAATGCCTCTCTAAACTCTCTTTCAGACCGGAAATCTGTGCGATACAGTCGTTGTCTATTCCTGGAAGAGGCAACGCAAACACTACCTTGAATCTGACATATCATTCTACGGCTTCTCATAAGATCACAGCCTATATCAATTATGCGAACAGAAGCAGTGAAACGAATCCGAACAACAATACGCATTCAGTAACCGTTAACCCGAAGTCTTCGGATAAGCCGGAAATTGACTATCTCCGTTCTGTTCAACGCCTCAGCCTCGTCCGTTACCGGGCAGGAATTCGCGGAATACGCCGCGTCGAAGGTGGGCGTCGCCGGATATATGAAAAACACGGCGATACGTCTTGCGCCGCGCGGCGTGACCGTAAACGCCGTATCGTTCGGCGGCGTATATACCGAATCGAACGCCCCCGTGATAAACGACCCCGGATGCTTTGAAAAAATAATGGACGTAACGCCGCTCAAACGGTAGATGACCGAGGACGAGGCGGCGGACTGGATCCTGTTCCTCACGCTTGTGAACCGCTCCATGTCGGGGCAGAACCTGCTTATCGACAACGGGGAAGCGGAGCTGAATCCGACGTTCGTTTGGAAGGAACAATAAAAAGCCGTAAATAACGGATAAAAAAACGGACCGCCCGGTCTGTTTTTTTACTTTCCGCCTTTGTAAAAATTGAAATCGGTATTGACATTTTTATTATATTTATGATATAATATCATCGGATTTATCTGACGTTGAAAGGGGATCGGGGTTTATGTTTAAAAAGATCATATGTTTTATACTTACCGCCGTTATGCTTTTATCGGCTGCGGCGCTTGCGGCGGACGGCATCGCGGGCGACGTGAACGGCGATAAAGTCGTGAACAACAAGGACGTTTCGGCGCTTTTCCGCGTTTGCAGCGTAAGCGGCGAGATATACGAAAACGCGCGCGATACGAACGGCGACGGAGAGGTAAACAATAAAGACGTCGTCCTGCTTTTCCGTTACGTCAGCGGCGCGGACGTCGTCATATACTACGGAAAAGAGGAGATCGCGGAGACTCGCGGCGTAACATATATTTCCGTATCGTCTCCCGAAACGTCGCTTTCAGCCGGCAGAACGATGAGACTTTTGCCGAAAGTAAAGCCCGACGACGCGGAGAACAAAGACGTTATATGGTCCGTCGCCTCCGGCGCGGACTGCGGCAGAATAAGCGCGGACGGCGAGTTTACCGCGCTGAAAGCCGGCAAATGCACGATAACGGCGACCGCGGCGGACGGCTCCGGCGTATCGGGCGTCGTTGAGATAACCGTGACCGCGCAGACGAGCGCGAACGGCGCGGGAACGAAAGCCGATCCGTATCTTATAAAAACGGTCTCCGACCTTGTGAACCTTAAAAACTACATTTCAAAAAGCGGCGTTTATTTCGCTCAGGCGGCTGATATCGACCTTTCTGGCGTTGATTTCGTTTCCGTCGGCGACGACGGAAAGCCGTTTAAAAACAACTACGACGGCAGAAATTATAAAATATCGAATTTAGCTGTCGGCGCGGAAAAATGCACGGCGCTTTTCGGCTGTGCGAAGAACGCCTCGTTCAAAAATATCATACTTGAAAACGTGACGCCGGCTGGCGACGTCGCGCAGTCATGCGCGGGTCTCGTGAGCGCCGCGTACAGTACCGTTATAAGCGGATGCTCCGTTTCGGGCGAGATAAAAACCTGCGGTGACTCCGGCCTTTTGGCAGGCCGCGTCTACGGCACGTTTTCCGATAAGGAGCTTATAGTAAACTGCTCAGCCTCGGGAATAATAACCGGCTCGGGCGACAACGTGGGCGGTCTTATAGGCTGCGTCGATATAGATTATGATTCGCTCGGCGACGAATACGATTACGACAGATTCGGCGCCGTGATAACAGGCTGCAGCGCCGACGTCGATATCGAAGGTCCCGCCTCGCAGACAGGCGGTCTGATAGGCTACGTTGAATACGGTATCATCAAAAACTGCCGCGCTTCGGGCGATATACTTTCGTCAAACGGCAACTGCCGCGGCGGTCTTATAGGTGAAGTGTACAGCGCCTCCGAGGTCAGCTTCTGTTACGCGACCGGCGATATAAAATCGACGGCCGAAGGCTACGGAAACGCCATGATCGGCGGTCTGATAGGCTACGCGTTCAGCCGCTGCAGGATACACGACTGCTACGCGACCGGCTCGATAGAATGCGCCGGAACGTACAGCGACTGCCTCGACAACACGACGTACAACGGCGGTCTTCATATAAGATACAGAAATCCCTGCGGCGCGCTTATAGGCATACTTCACGCTGCAAGCCGGTACGAGCCGATAAACGTTTACAACTGCTACGCGACGGGCACGGTCGACGTGCCGCACGCGTCGGAGGAGGAGCTGATCTACTGCAAGGGCTCGCTTATAGGCCTTGTTTACGACGTTGCGACCATAAAGCTGATAAAACCGGAATATCGCCCGAAATATTCGTCGCCTAATATCGTAACGTCGTTGAAGATAGATATAACCGAGGAAATGCTTGACGGCACAATGATAGAAAAGCTCGAAAACAACTACTGCGTATCCGTTTTCAGGGAAACGTACACGCCGCAGAACGTGATAGTCAAAAACGAAAGGCAGACGGCGAGAGTGGGGCAGTACACGTCTTTGCCTTCGTATAAGGTCGTTACGAATATAACGGAGGACGAGCTTGAAAACGAAAAGACCTTCTCCGGCTTCGACTTTGAAAACGTCTGGCGTATGGGCGACGGCCGACCGGTTTTGAGAGCGTTCGACAGATAAGCGGAACACAAAGATAAATAACGGACAATGCGGAGGCATTAATGAAAATAAAAAGACTTTTATGCGTTTTTCTTACCGCTCTTTTCGCTTTGAACGCGCTCGTATCGTGCGGCGGCGAGGCGGAGACGACGACGGATGTAACGACGGAAACGATGACGGAGGCGGCAACGGAGGCTGAAACGGAGCCTGAGGATACGACCGCGCCCGTTATCGAATACAGCCTCAATACCGATATAACGCTTGAGGATTATGATTTTGAAGACAAGACCGAGTTTAAGAGCACGAGCGTCGAATTCAAAAACGGCGGCTCCGAGGACGGTTATTTCGGCTTTGTCAGAAACGTCGTTACAAAGGACGGCACGATAACGTACCCGAAGAACGACGTCGGCGGCGTTTACACAAAATATAAGTCGTCCGATACCGAAAAGTCGACGTACACGTTCACGATCAAAAACCCCGCCAAAAACGGTGAGTACAGGTGGTTTACGATATTCATCG
>JAEEGL017404230.1_pt1 | contig 83403 bp, 87 predicted proteins | sample 9134231 | NCBI WGS metagenome assembly JAEEGL01 (sample SAMN16246548, study PRJNA631951) | gut metagenome | biome: gut microbiome; feature: rumen; material: fiber-attached | host: Bos | place: Iran: Karaj | collected 2018-10
ATAATGATTACTTAAATAAATATACAAAAAATGCTAATGAAATATTACAAGGATTTGATGAAGTTGGGACAGTTAGTAAGTATCTTGAAAAACAGTTAAGAAGTAGAAGCAATACTGCTAAAATATATACTGTTTATAATACAATAGATTTTTCCAATTTTGTTAATAGAAAAGAATCTTATATAAGGAACAAATATTTTATAAAAAATTCTGATTTTGTGTATTTATATGTTGGACGTATAATAAAAGAAAAAGGTGTGTTAGAACTGATAAACGCCTTTAACGCGATGTATAGAAAAAATATGAAATTATTAATTGTTGGAAAGCCTGACAATAAAAAAATTACAAATAATTATTATAGGAAGATTTGTAAAGCTGCAAAATGTAATCAGAATATTATTTTAACAGGTTCTATTGATCATAAAGAATTATATAATGTATATAGTATTTCAAATGTTCAAGTTATTCCATCAATATGGAATGAAGCTTTTGGTTTGATAGCACTTGAAGGAATGTATTGTGGTTTGCCTATTATATCATCAAATAGAGGAGGATTGCCAGAAGTCTTAGAGGACTATGCAATCTATATTGATGTAGATAATATAGAAGACATCGCCAGTAAATTATTGTATTGTTATAATCATTATGACAATATTAAAAAAAACTTGAATAGTTCATATAAAAAATTGATAAAAAAATATTCAATGAATAATTATTACTTAGAAATTAAGAGATTAATTGATGAAAAGGAGAAATAGTATTATGAGAAATATTTGTTTATCATCATATATAAAATCAGCTAAAAATGCTGGACCAAAAGCTAAAACTGATGTTGAAAAAATACTAAGTGATAAAAATTTTGTAATTGAGACAATATCTATTAATAATACTGGCAAGATTAATAAGATTTTAAGAATTATTAATGCAGTTGTATTATCAATTAAATACTTCAGAAATAATCTTATTTTAATACAATCACCACTAGAATTATGGAATCTTGAAAATAAACTTTTCATAAATAATAATATGATAGTTATATTTATACATGATATTGAAGGATTAAGAAAGCAAGATTGTAAAAAACTAAATAAAGAACTTCAACTATATAATAATTCAAAATATGTAATATCTCATAATAAAAATATGTCTGACTTTTTAATTCGTAATGGAATTGCTAAGGAAAAAATATTAACATTAACACTTTTTGATTATCTGGCTAATGATAATGATAATAATTGTGTTAATTTTAATGAAGAAATAGTTTATGCAGGAAATCCCAAAAAAAGTCCATTTATATACCAAATTGACGAAAAAAAAATAAAATATACAATTAATATATATGGTATAGGAATTAAGTGCGATATTAATGGAAAAGTAAAATATAAAGGATCTTTTCAAGCAGATAATTTACCAAACGAGTGGAATGGTTCAGTGGGGCTAGTATGGGATGGTAATTTTGATGAATCAGATGAAAATGAAGGATTTAAAAATTATACTAAATATAATAATCCACATAAATTATCATGTTATATTGCTGCTGGAATACCAGTTATTGTTTGGAGAAAATCAGCAGTTTCAGATTTTGTAATAAGTAATAATATTGGATATGTTATTTCTAACATTTATGATATTAACAATATTGATTTTTCTGATTATTCAGATAAAAAGAAAAATGTTGATATAATAAGTAAAAGGGTTAAAGATGGATACTACACAAAAAAAACAATTAATAAAATAATAAAATAGGAGTTTGTTATATATGAATAATACTGTAATTAAAAAGAATAGAATGAATAATAAATTATTTTTGGCCGCTTTTATTATTTTTTTATTTTTTACTATCTTGAATTCTTCTTTTTATGCTAAATATATACCCTCTCTTTTTTATAAAGCTACATTTATAATAGAGATTTTAATTCTTTTATTAAAGGAAATAATTACAAAAAAAATGGGAATTCGTGAATGGATTGGACTAATAATTATTATATTATTAACTTTTGTTGTTTATACTAATTTGAGTGGTCAGTTTCCCGTTTTATTATTATTCTTATTTATTTATTCTGCTAGAAATGTTAGTTTAGAAAAAATTATTGATGTCGCATTCTTTGAAAGTATATTTTTATTAATTTTTATTGTTCTTAGTTCAAAGATTGGTATTATACCTAATTATATTGAATATGGATCTAGAGTAAGAGAGTTTTTAGGATTTAGATACTCATTATATGCCCCTGCTTTATTATTTAATATTATTTCGTTAGATTTATATAGAAAGAGGAATAATAAAAAACTTGTTAGAAATGTTATATGGTGTATTATTTCATATATCTTTTTTAGATATACTTGTTCAAGATTATCATTTTATTTAAGCATTTTATTAATATTTTTTTCTACTTTTTTATCTAACAATAAAAAAAATAAAAGAAAAAATAGATTAATAGGTTTCTTTTGCTGTATTTCTTATATATTATGTTTTGTTTTTTCTATATATATCACATATAATTTTAATCCGTCTAATAAGAATTACTACGTTTTAAATGATTTTCTTGGAAATAGATTATATTATGGAAATAAAGCTATTCAAGAATATGGTATAAATTTGTTTGGACATGATATTGAATTAGTAGGCAATGGATTGGATATGAATGGATTAAAAAATAATAATACTTATAATTATGTAGATTGTTTATATGTAATTTTATTGTTAAGGTATGGAATTGTTTTTGTATTTATATTTATTATTGCATTAACATATACAAATATATATCTTTATCGTAAAAAAGAATATTTCATTTTGTTAGTTATGGTATTGTATGCATTTCATGGAATAATTGATGATTTGATGATTTATCTATATTACAATACATTTTGGTTAGTTGTAGGTAAAATGATTTTAAATAATAAATATAATGTAGAAAGAAGTGCTATGGATGTCGAAAAAATCAGTTGCTAAAAATTATATTTATAATGTTTTATATGAAATATTAGCTATTATAATTCCATTAATAACTACTCCTTACTTATCGAGAGTTTTAGGTGCAGAAAAAATTGGTATTTATAGCTATACATTATCAATAGTTACATATTTTATTTTATTTGGATCACTTGGTGTAGCTATGTATGGTAAAAGAGAAATTGCTTTTGTTCAAGATGATGAGAAAAAAAGAAGTAGAACATTTTTTGAAATATTTTTGTTAAGATTAGTAACATTATCTTTTTCTATGTTATTATTCTATTTTACTTTTTGTTCTTATGGTGATTATAAGTTTTATTACACTATATTGTTATTAGAAATAATAGCTAATATAATTGATATTAGTTGGTATTTTCAAGGACTTGAAGAGTTCAAAAAAACTGTTATTAGAAATACTTTTGTGAAAGCTGTAAGTGCAGTTAGTATTTATATTTTTATAAAGACACAAAACGATTTATGGAAATATTTCCTAATATATGTTTTATCTACTTTTATTGGAAATTTATCATTATGGTTATATTTACCTAAATATGTATGTAAACAAAAATTTAGTGAACTAGATATTAAGAAGCATTTTAAACCTACTATAATGTTATTTATCCCTCAAATAGCTACCCAAATTTATACTGTATTAGATAAGACGATGATTGGTACTATTATTAGTGATAAATCAGAAGTTGGATATTATGAACAAGCACAAAAAATTATTAAATTATTATTAACATTAGCTACTTCTCTTGGTATGGTTATGATGCCAAGAATTGCAGCAACATATGCTAAAGGAAATAAAAATAAGATAAAAGAGTATTTGAAAACATCTTTCTCTTTTATTCTAATGCTTACTTTTCCACTAATGTATGGAATGAGCAGTGTTGCTAATCATTTTGTCCCAATTTTTTATGGTGATGGTTATGATAAAGTTGCAACAATAATTTTTGTAATTAGTCCAATTCTTGTTTTTATTGGTTTAAGTAATGTTACAGGTACACAATATTTACTACCTACTAAACAGCAAAGTAAATATACTTTATCAGTTATAGTAGGTGCTCTTGTTAATTTTATTTTAAATCTTATCTTAATAAAAAAATATGCTTCTATTGGAGCATCTATTGCTACTGTAATAGCAGAACTTTCTGTAACAACAGTTCAATTTATATTAGTTAAAGATCAAATTAAATTTATTGATATATTAAAACTATCTTATAAGTATTTTATAGCATCTATAGTAATGTTTTTTTGTAGTATACTAATTGGTTCATTTATTAACAATAATTTGATATCTATTGTTGTTCAAATAATTTCATCAGTATTTATATATTTTGTAATGTTATTGATTCTTAAAGATAAGTTTTTATTTGATGAAATAAATAAAGTAAAAAGTAATTTACTTAAAAAGAAGACTAAAATAATCTAGTCTTCTTTTTATTATTAATATTTTTTATATACTAATTTAAATTCATTATTATCATACTGATAAGCATTTCTTATATTTTCTATTTCTTTATATTTATTTTGATTTAGACTTAATACAAAATCATATAAAGGTATATTGTATAATTTTAGATTATCAAATATTTGTTTAGTTTTAGGTCTTTCATCTGGTTCAAATAAATATACGATATATTTATCTAATACTTTAGTATTATTCTTTAATTCATTTATATCAGTATTTTTATCTATATAGAATATATCTCTTTCTATTTGTCTTTCTTCTAGATATTCTTCTATTCTTTTGTAGGTTTTTGCCCTAAAACTTTTTTCTCTTTTTAATTCTTCATGTAAGTTATCTCTTAATAGTTCATGATCATATAAGCCCATAACATCTTGTATTACATTACCTAAAGATGTTATAGAAAAAGTTCTAAATAATATACTTGGTATTATAAATGCATGTGTTTTAACATCATCTAAATCTATTATATGAACAGTATCTCCATCTAATAACATATTATTTGTTTTAAAATCAGTATGATATATTAAATGTCTAGTTAGTTCTTTTCCTTTATCTAGAATACTATAGGATAATTTTAATCTTTTATCATAAGATAAATTATGTATATTACTTAGTTTTTCTCCATTTAAATAGTTTAATTTAACTCCTTTAAATTTTTTATCTATATATACTAAATCTTCTGGTAAATGAGATTTTTTTATTTTATCTTTTCTACTTAATAATAATTTGTAATGTAATATATTTGTACTAAGAGCAGGATTATTCATTGGTAAACCAATGATATTTCTTACTGTATCATAATATATCTTATATGCTGTTTTATCATCTACTTTATAAAGTGAACCAAAAAAACCTCCAGCAAACTGGATTCTTTCTAATTTATTAAATTCATCTCTTGTCAACTTTATCATACCAACACCCCTTGGTGATGTATTATTATAGCACAAAAATTACAATTATGATATATTAATAATAGAGGATTTACGATATGGATGAGATAGAACAAGAATATATTGATGAAGTTTCTAAATATGTTGATGTAGCTAAAAAGTACTATGAACTTAGAGTTCGTATTAATGCTGCTAGAAAAATACTTGAAGATAATGATACTATTGAAAATAGGGGTAATCTTAAAACTTTAGAACAAGAAGAAATAAAATTAGGATTAGAATCATATGATTTAAGACATAAAATAAGAGATATAGTTGTTAACTCTTCTAATAGAGTACCTATGTTAGTTCATTTATTTTCTCTAGGTTGTAAAAATATGTATTTATCTAATATTTTTGGAGAATTTTATAATAATACTTCTGTAGAATTTAATTTAGATGTTTTAGAAGCATTATCTATACATAAGTTTTATCCAGATGATATAGCAGATAAATCTACTTTAGATACAATTATTACTATTAGAGGATTAATGAAAAATACTACAGATGCTTATCATAATATACTTGATATGTATTATGAACATTTAAAAGAATTTCCTGAAGAAAGATTAAAAGAATTACATAAAGAGATGGATAAAAGAATTCTAAAGGACTTACCTAAAATGTATAAAACATTATCTGCCTCTAAAATAGATACTTATTCACTTGCTACAGATTTATTAACAAATGATGATATAGATGTTGAAGATAGAGCTAAGTTATTTAATACATTGATAGAAAATAATCCATTCTTTTCTTCATTTGATAGAAAAAATCTAATTAAAAAAAATCCATATACATTAGTATGTTTTAAAAATATGCTTAAATATGCAGATGATAAAATAATAGATAATTTTATAGATTCATTAGCTTATGGAGTAGAAAGTGATGATCCTGAAGAAATAATGGATGATTTAGAAACAATCTTTGATATGTTAAATTATAATAATAAAGATGAATCTAAATACTTAAAATCATTCTATGAATATTTTGATTCTAAAAGAAATGATTATAAAAAACTATTTGAATGCTTAGATAATGTTAAATCATATAATAGTATTCAAAGAGAAAAATTTGATATAGATGATACTATTAATAAGTTATTAGAAGGTAATGAAGTATCTTTATCTAATAATGAAATTAATTTATTAATAGATAGTGATTTATTTAAAGATAATTTTAAAAATTTATTAGATAAATTTATTAATAGTAATAATATAGAATATAAAAAGTCTTTAATATTACCATTAATATTATATGAATCTAATGTTATTAAAGATAAAAAGAATTTAGAATATAATGTTACTTTTGAAGATTCTAGAGAAAATAATAAAACTTTAGGTTATTATAATGAAGAAACTAAAGAATTATTTATTAATAAGAATTATATTGTTAATAATGCTAGTAATGAAATATTAGTTATATTTATGAATACTTTATTTCATGAAACTACTCATGCTAAACAGTGGCAACATGATTTAAAGAAAGATGAACCTGATTTTGAAATAGTTAATTTTATTATGGATAAAGAATTATCTAGTAAATTTTTAAGTGAGTATTATAATGACAATTATTATAATATTAGTTATGAAGTAGATGCTAGAACTAAAGCTTATGTAGAATCATGTACTTTCTTTAAAGATTATCCTGAACTTTTAGATATAGCTGAAAAGACTTGTAAGTACCCATATGACGCTAGAGAAGGAGAGTTAAAGGTTTCTGACTTAACTAAGTGTTATTCGACTAGTTTAGGCTGTTTTATGGATGAAGTATTCTTTGATGAAAGTGAATTAGATAAATATCCTGCTTTAAAATATTTCTTTAATTTTGAAAAATTAGAATTAAAAAATGGTGATTACTTTTATAAAGTAAAAAATAAATCAAAAGAAGAATTAGAAGAACTAATTAATTTAGAAACTGATCCAGTAAGAAAAGCTAAATATATAGAATCAGCAAAAGTATTAAATCATTTAGTAGATGTAAATAATTATTTAAAAACTGAATTATTTACTAAATCTACAGATAAAAAAGAAGTAGTAGAAAAAGTAGAAGAAAATGTAGGGAGGTCTAAATAATGGATAAAAGTATTGTTGAATATGAATATTATAAAATTATAAAAGACTTCGAAGAAGAAAAGTATGATGATTTTCAAAAAGAAAAGTATTTAGAATTTAAAGAAGATTTAGCTAATAAGTCCGGTAATAAAGAATTATTATGTGCTTGTAAGTTAGTGAGAGATAAAATAGACTCTAATAAATAGAGTCTATTTTTTAGTAAACAACAAAAAACAACTAATGTAAGTACAAAGACAATTAGAACAAGCTTAAAAAAAAGGATACCAAGAAACTAAGTTTAAAGGTGATGAAAAAACTAACTATAGTTTTTCTGATATAAGGTCAGTTAAAAATGCTTTAAAAGGTTACATTAGTCAAGAAGACAGAAATAGTTTATTAGCACTAAAACAATTTTATAATGATGCTAAAAAATATAGAAGAAACCACACTAACGAAGAAACTAGACAAGAATATGGATGGTTTAAAGATAAAAACAACGATTGGAAGTTTGAAATACCTGATAATGAAGCTGAACTAAAATTAAATCCAAAAGAAAAACAATTACTTGAAAAAGAAAAAATCAAATTGAAAATAACGAAATTAACTCATATAATAATCTTGAGGAAAGTGAATCTAATGAGGAAAATACTAATCTTCCTTATGAAAGTAAAAGACAGAATAGTCAATTATTTCAGGGAAGTGGAATAGAAGGAAACAACCCTTCTTTTTCTTTATCTCAAGATTTACAAGGTAAAGAACTAACTAAGGAACAACAAGAATACTTTAAAGATAGTAAGGTTAGAGAATGAAAAACAAATGTTATATTTTTCTAGTATAATTATCTTGTAATAAGTTATAATGATAGAGAGGTGAACATATGAATTTATACGATTTAAAAGTTAAGCAAAGAGATGATAAAGATTTTGCTTTATCTAAGTTAAAAGGTAAAGTTTTATTAATAGTTAATACTGCGACTGGTTGTGGGTTTACTCCTCAGTATGAAGGCTTAGAGGAGTTATATAGAAAGTATCATGATAAAGGTTTAGAGATTCTTGATTTTCCTTGCAATCAGTTTGGCCATCAAGCTCCAGGAACTGACGATGAAATACACGATTTTTGTACATCTAGATATAATACTAGTTTTGATCAGTTTAAGAAGATTGATGTTAATGGTGAAAATGAAGATAAAGTATATACATATTTAAAAGAGAATTCTCCTAAAGAAGAGATTCACGGCCTTAAAAATAAAGCTGCGATGGCTGGTGTTAAAAAACTAAGTAAAACTTGTGTTAAAGATAGTGATATCTTATGGAATTTTACTAAGTTTTTAGTAGATAAAGAAGGTAATGTAGTAAAGAGATTATCTCCGATTGAAAAGCCAGAATTATTAGAGGAAGATATTAAAGAATTATTAAAATAGACTAGAGGATTATATGAAAAAGAATAGAGAAAAAGTAGTAATAAAGACTAGTATTATTAGTATCTTATTTAATATATTACTTGCTTCTTTTAAAGCTTTTGTAGGATTTATTTCTAAATCTATAGCTATTATATCTGATGCTATTAATAACTTAAGTGATGCTTTATCAAGTATTATTACAATTATAGGAACTAAACTAGCTGGTAAAAAGCCTGATAGAGAGCATCCTTTTGGTCATGGAAGAATAGAATATATGACATCGACTATTGTATCAGCGATTGTTATTTATGCTGGTATTACTAGTTTTATAGAGTCTATTAAAAAAGTTATTAATCCTGAAGTACCTGATTATTCTATAGTTACTATTATTATTTTAGTAGCAGCGATTTTTGTTAAGTTTGGACTAGGTATATACTGTAAAAAGACTGGTAAAAGTATTAAGTCAGACTCTCTAGTAGCTAGTGGACAAGATGCTTTTAATGATGCAATACTTTCTATATCAGTACTTGTATCAATTATTATATTCTTATTATTTAGACTTAATTTAGAAGCATATGTAGGTATCTTGTTATCAATTTATATTGTTAAATCAGGTATTGAACTAATTAAAGAATCAGTTGATAATATGATTGGTTTAAGAGTAGAAAGTGATTTATCTAGAGATATTAAAAAAGAAATTAATAAAGAAGAAGATGTTAAAGGTACATTTGATTTAGTACTTCATGATTATGGACCAGATAAATATATTGGTAGTGTTCATGTAGAAGTACTTGATACTTTAACAGTAGCAGATATAGATAAATTATCTAGAAGAATTACTAATAATATAGCTAAAAAGTATGGAGTTATTTTACATACTATTGGAGTATATTCAGTTAATACTAAAGATAAAGAAGTTATTGAAGTAAAAAGAGTTATTACTGATATAGTATTTTCTCATGAAGGTATCTTAGAGATGCATGGTTTTTATCTAGATAAAGAAGAAAAAACTATTAACTTTGATATTATAATTGATTTTGAAGTACCTAATAGAGAAGAAATATATAAAGAAATATATGATGAAGTAAAAAGTAAATATAAAGATTATAAATTAAATATAAATTTAGATATAGATATAAGTGATTAGTATTTACTAATCACTTTTTAGGAGATTTATGATATATACAGGTAATTATAAGAATTGTAAGAGTGGTAATTTGATTTCTATATCAGGTGATCGTGGTAGAAAAGAAAATTTCTCTGGTAAATATATTAGAGAATTAGCTCCTAAATTATCTTTTTGGAAAATTTGGGAAAGTAATATAGGTAAAATTAGTGAATATGAAAATACTAAGTATTATATAGAATCATATTATAAAGAAGTATTATCTAAAGTAGATTTAGAAGAATTATTATTTAAAGAAGAAAATCCTATATTACTTTGTTATGAAGATTCTAAAGATTTTTGTCATCGTCATGTACTTGCAGAATTTCTAGAATACAAGTATGGTATTAAAGTAGATGAAATATCTATTGATAAGAATGGAAATAAAACTGTTTATTCAAGACCTAGTTATATTAAAGAAATATTAATGGATGTTATAAAATAGAATTCTAAAACTCTTACATTAAAGAAATAATATTATGTTATAATCATTATAGAGGGAATTATATATGAAAAAGAAATATATTTTTATATTAATAATATCTTTATTTTTAATTACATCTTGTAATGAAAAAGTTGATACTAAGATTAAAGAGAAATCTTCTGATAAAATTAAAGAAGAAGTTAATAATATAATGAAAGATATGACTATTGATGAGAAGATAGGGCAGTTAATAGTTTTATCTTATCGTAGTCCTAAGATGGATGATACTTTGAGAAATACTTTAAAAGAAGTAAAGCCTGGCGGCTTTATCTTATTTAAAGAAAATATGAGTACTTTTTATAAATCTTTAGATTTAATTAAAGAAATTAAATCTAGTTCTAAAGTACCTATGTTTATTTCTATTGATGAAGAAGGTGGATCTGTTCAAAGATTAAAAGCTCTTACTGATGTCACTGTTAGTGATGTTCCTTTTATGAGTGAAGTAGGATCTAAAAACGATAAAGAGCTTGCTTATGAAGTAGGTACTCTTCTTGCTGAAGAATTAAGAGTATTTGGTATTAATATGGATTTTGCTCCAGTTATTGATGTTTATTCTAATCCTGATAATAAAGTAATTGGAAAGAGAAGTTTTGGTAGTGATACAGAAGTTGTTTCTAGTATGGGAATAAATGTAGCTAAGGGACTTGGTGAACACGGCGTAATACCAGTTTATAAGCATTTTCCTGGTCATGGTAATACTAGTACAGATTCTCATTATGACTTACCTGTTGTAGATAAAACTAAAGATGAATTAATGTCTTTAGATTTAGTTCCATTTAAAAAAGTAATTGATAGTGGTGCTGAAGTAATAATGATAGGACACCTTTCAGTACCAGAACTTACTAGTGATAATACTCCGGCATCTTTATCTAAAGATATAATTACTAATCTATTAAAGGATGAATTAGGTTTTAAAGGAGTAGTTGTTACTGATGCTTTGGATATGGGGGCTTTAACTAATTATTATGAAGATAGTGAAATATGTGTTAAAGCTCTTGAAGCAGGTGTTGATATGCTTCTTATGCCAAGTGATTCTAGAACTTGTTTTAAGGCCGTTAAAGAGGCCTTAAACGAAGGAAAACTAACTCTAGATAGAATTAATGAGTCAGTAGAAAAACTACTTACTTTAAAGGTTAAATACGTTACTGATAGTTATGACACTTATTTAGATTCTAGTTTTCTAAATAATGGCGATCATCAAAAAATAATTAAAAAGATTAATAATTAGGAGTTTTTTATGACTGATGAAGATTATAGTAAATTATATGAAAGAAAAAATTTTGTAGGAGATCCTTATAACTTTGATATCCATGAGATGATTAGAGCATTTAGTTTTGATGATTTATGTTCTAATGCTCCCTTAGGAGAAGAAAATGGGGCTATTCTTTTAATAACAGGCAAGCAGTACGTCCTTGCTTATAACGCAGGTTGGGGTCTTGGTCCACACGGAGCTTGTATGGCAAGAATTGTTCAAGACTTAGCTGGTGGTGGAAGAATTGATCAAAAAAGTTCAGTAAGGCTTTCAGTAGAAGGAGATCGAAGAATAAACGGTCGTATTTTATATGAAAGAGGAGAAGATCCATTAACTCATAGAATTTATACTCAAGGATTTATTCATTTTAATTTAGTTACTCCTTTGGAATTTAGTAAAGGTTTTTCTAAAGAAGAATATGAAATGTTTATGGAATTTTATGAAGATCACAATGAAGAAATAAAGAGATGCTCTGATAAATATCACTTTGTAGTTAGTTTTTGTTACCGAGATAACGAAGGTAAACTAGTTAAAAATGTATCTAGTAGTTTAGATGATTTAAAGACTTTTATCGAAGGACATATCGTTGAAAAAGATCTTAATGACGCTAATGAAGTTATACTTAATCCCCCTAAAAGAAGAGGTGCAATGTGAAAAAAGTAATTAAATATATAAAATAAAATAAAATTTAATAATTATTTCTATATATATGCCATTATTATTTTAATAATGATTCTATTTTTTCATGAAAGATGGAAAATGGTAATACTTCTTCTAGCATTAATAATTATAATAATTATAAAGAAATATCCTAAAGAAATATCATACTTTATAATAGAAATATTATGGTTATTTTATATTAGTTATTTTATATTATCTTTTAATGCTCAAAAAAATGCTAATTATGCATTAGTAATAATCTTTTTATGTTATTATTAGAACATAATAAAAAGATATTTAATAAAGAACTATTAATTAAATATTTAATAATAACAGTATCTTTTTTTAACTATTTATCAGGATTAATAGTTTATTCATATGATTTAATAGCATCATTTTCTGATGCTGAAGAAGCATCTAAATTTATTAATAATAATACTTCTAAAGATTCTACTTTTATATGTACTAATACTTTTGATTGTACTTCAATAGTACCATTCACTAATAGAAAATTTTATAATCCTAAAAATAAAACGTATTACACATTTAATATTGAAAATGATTTTATTTTAAAAAATATGAATGCTAAAGAAATAATAGATATTATTTATGAAGATTTTTCATGTGATAACGTATATTTAATTGTTAAAACATCAGATTATATAAAAGGTTATGATACTCTAGAAAAAGAAGGTATTATTAATCTTATATATAATTCTAATGAAGATAATTTTGTCGATGAAATGTATCAAATATATGAAATAAAAGGATTTAATTATAATATAAAGGAAGGAAAATAAAATGAGAAGAAAAAATGGATTTACATTAATCGAACTATTAGCAGTAATAATAATATTAGGAGTAATAATGTTAATAGCAATACCAAGTGTAACAAGGTATATTAACGAATCTAGAAAAGATACTTATATAGATACAGCAAGACAAATAGTCAAAGGTGCTGTTACCTTAGTAAATAGTGGAGAACTAGATATGTATGATACAAATATAACATATTATATACCAGCGTCTTGTATACCAACAGAAAATTCTATGTCAAGTCCCTTTGGTGAATTTGAACAAGCATATGTAATCGTGGGATACACTGGATCTGGATATCTTTATTACTGGGCTAGTACAGATACAGCACATCAAGGAATAACAATGAAAGAATATAATAAACTTACTAAAAATGACGTTAAACCTAATACCGAGAGTATAGACACTACAATTGGAATAGGAACAAGAACAAGTATAAAAATACTTGATAAAGAGAGCTGTCAAACATTCGAATTAAGTGAAGGTAATAATTCAACAAATATTGTATGTAAACCTGCTACAACATTACATACAGCAAGATGTAATAGAACTGACACATATGGATGCAATGCAACTGGACAAGCAGGATATGGTAATACAATAACATATGGAACACTAGTATCAGGAACTCCAAAATCAGGAGATGCATATGATTGCAAATTAACAAAAAATGGTGATTATACAGAAAGATTTTATTATGTTACAAGCGATGAAGATAATTCTGTACTCATCTATTATAAAAATGTGAATGGCTCAAATACTTATGCATATGATTCAAGTGAAGAAAACTTTCATGGACCTAGAACGGCATATCAATACTTGCCAAGTACAACAGAGTGGGATAATCCAGGATTAATACAACCCGGAACAAGAAATATAATTGCACAAAACGGAAGTGGAAGTACATCTGGAGGAACGATAGAACCATTTACATATACAAATAAAGTAGCAAGATTATTAACAGCACAAGAAGTAAACTCGGCATGTGGTATAACAGTAGGAGATATGATACATGGCGAATTAGATGAATGTACATGGTTAATGGAAAACATAGATCAATACGAAGAAAATAGTGGAACCTCGGGATACTGGTTAGAAACACCATTTGCAACATTTCGTGATACTGTATGGGAAATACTTGCTAAAACCAGATATGTTCATTATACAAGAACTCCATATAGTTTAGGTGTACGTCCAGTTATTATGGTTCCTACAACTAGAATTTCGAATTAAATAAAAGATGATAAATCTTTTATTTTTATTTTTATGTGTTATACTTGAATTAGTATAGATAAGAGGGAGCTGAGATAGTGAAATATACATATGCATGTGTACTTTCAAACGATACTTATTTAGATGGTGTTTTGGTCTTATTTAATAATTTAAAATCACTAGATTCTAAATATCCATTAATCTGTTTAGTAAATGATAAAGTATCAAAAGAATCAAAAGAATTATTAGATTTTTTTGGTATTAAATATAAACTTTATACTAGTGAAAATATTATAAATAAATATTTAACTGATAATATAGATTATTTTAACGTATTTAAATTAGAAGAATATGAAAAGATAGTATATTTAGATACTAGTTTATTAATTCTTAAAAATATAGATGATTTATTTAATGAAGAATCTTTAAGTATGCCTAAAGATTATCCATTTAATAAAGATAAATATAATTCCCGTGTAATGGTATTAAAGCCTGATTCTAAAATATATACTAAACTATTAAAAGCATGTGAAAAATCAAGTGAAGAGTTCTTTTCTTCTACTGGTGTTATTAATGAAGTATTTGATAAAAAGATTAATACTTTAGATGATAAATATAATTCTGTTAGAGAAATAAGTGAAAGTAAATATTTAAATTATAATTATTTAAATAATGATCAAGTTATTAATTATGGAGTAGAATATTTCTCTAATGATTTTAATAAAGTTGATTCTATTAATATAGTACATTATATTGGTATGATGAAACCATATAATTTAAATGATTTATGGGCTGATGAACAATGTTATTTATATAAAAATTATTTATATAAAGTACATATGAAAAAATATGAATATGATCATTCTAAAGATTTAGTATCAATCATTATACCTATATATAATAAAGAGAAATATTTAAAGAGATGCCTTGATAGTGTTATTAATCAAACTTATCATAATTATGAATTAATACTTGTTGATGACGTTTCTACTGATAAATCTAATGATATTTGTAAAGAATATCTTAAGTATGATAATGTACATTTAATTACTAATAAAAAGAATATGGGTGTTAGTTATACTAGAAATGTAGGTTTAGATAATTCTAAAGGTAATTATTTAATGTTTGTAGATGCAGATGATTATATGGAGCCTAATATGTTACAAAGATTATATGATACTATTAGACAGTATGATGTAGATTTTGTACAAACTAATTTCTATTTAAATGATGAAGATGTTAAAGATAAAACTCCAGGAACTAGATCATATTTAGATAAAAAATCTATCTTTAAATTATTTATTGATGGTTATAAAATTAATATTGCTGTATGGAATAAAATATATAAAAGAGAAACTATTAAGGATATTAGATTTAATGATGAAAGTAGAAATTATGAAGATAATGAATTCATCTTTGATTTAGTTACTCATTCTAATAAATGTGTAATTATACCTGATCCTTTATATCATTATTTCTATATGAAAGAAGATTGTTTAACTTATAAGAAGATGACTGATAAAGATTATAAATATTTTACTAGTCTATTAATTAGACTTTATAAGTATACACATGATTATTATCCGGAGTATTTAGATAGAGCTAGAGATTTATTAGAAACTACTCCAAATTATATTGGTAAAAGATATAAGAAATTAGGTATTGGAGAAGTTAAAGAATACTTACAAAAAGAAATGAAAGAAATAGATGAGCAAGATCCTAATAAGTATGTAGAAGAAACTAAGAAAGAAGAAACAGATTTATTAAGAAAGAAACTAAAAGAATTTAGATTTATTAAATCTATGAGTAATAAAGTAATGGCAGCAGATATCTTTGATGATAAAGCACTAAATAAACTGATTGATAAAAGACCTAAAACTCTTGATGCTTTAGGAGAGATGTTAGATAAAAATAAAATTAAAGAATTTGGCGAAGAATTAATACTTGTAATAAATAGTTAAATTATATGATAAAATAAATTTATGGAGATAGTATATGAAAAATAAAAAAGATGAAGTTAAAGAAACTTCTTTAGAAGAAGTATTATATTGTAAGGGTTGTGGTAATCCTTTAGAAAAAGATGATACGGGTAAATACTGTAAGTATTGTAAAGAAATTAGAATGAATAAAGGAAAAAATGCAGCGATAGCAACAGGTGCTATTGTTGGTATTGGTACTGCGATAGGGCTTGGTGTCTATAATATTGTAAAATTTATAAGAAGAAAATAATTCTTCTTTTTTATTAGGAGACTATATGAGAAAAAGAAAAAAAAGATTAAAAAAAATACCAGTTTTATTAGTATTATTAATTTCCTCTTTTTTAATATTTAATTTTATTATAGCAGTTAATAATAATCTATCTAATGGAAAAAAGACTACTATTAAGATACCTAAAGAACAAGAAGTTGATTATAATAAAAAAGTCTTTTATAAGTTAAAAGATCAAAATATTAGTTTAGATTTTATTGAATGGGTTTCTAAAAACTATAAGGGATCAATTAGTTATTTAGATAAATTATTAACTACTAATAGTTATGATAAGTCTTTATGGCATGTAGTTACTGGTAACTCGTATATTGTACTTAATGATTTATATAATAAAAAGTATAAAGATATGAGTAATGTTAAGATTATGGAAAGTAATGGCGATTCTACGATTAGTATAGTAGGAGATATCTCTTTAGCTGATAACTGGTATATTATTCCTGAATATGACAAAAATGGTATTACTGGAATCTTATCTGAAGAAATTTTAAATATTATGAAAGGTTCTACTTTAATGGTAGGAAATTCAGAATTTACTGTCAGTAATAGGGGAAGTGCTATGCGAGGTAAACAGTATACTTTTAGAGCAAAACCAGAACGATTAGCTATTTATGATGAAATGGGAATGGATTTAGTTACTCTTGCTAATAATCATGTATATGATTTTGGTAAAGAAGCATTTCTAGATATGTTAGATCATTTTGATGAAAGAAAAATGCCAAGAATAGGGGCAGGTCGTAATTTAGAAGAGGCTTCTAGTCCATACTATTTTATTATTAATGGTTATAAATTTGCCTTTTTAAGTGCAACAAGAGCAGAGAAGTATGTAATGACTCCGGGTGCTACAGATAGTAGTGAAGGGGTATTTCGTTGCTATGATAGAACTAATTTAATCAATAAAATAAAAGAGATTAGAGATGATACTGATTTTATAATAACTATTGTCCATTTTGGAACAGAACAGTCTCATACGTTAGAAAAAGAACAAATGGATAGTGCAAGAGCTTATATTGATGCTGGATCTGATATAATTGTAGGACATCACGCTCATGTACTTCAGGGAGTAGAAATCTATAATGGTAAACCAATAATTTATAATTTGGGTAACTTTATTTTTAATCCGGCAGTTGTTGATACTGCAATTTTCCAAATAAAAGTTAAAGATGATGCATCTATGGAATATTACATGATACCAGCACTTCAAAAAAACTGTAAGACAACGCTTTTAAAAGGAAGCGAAAAGCAGCGTATAATTAACGATATTAATAAATGGAGTATCAATGCTCATTTAGATGAAAATGGAAAAATAAGTTAAAAAAAAGAGTGAATTATCACTCTTTTTTTTAATGATGTTTTCTAACTTTATGTTTAGGTGGACATCCAACTACTTCTTCGATATCAGGAATCCATTCAGTTAATAAATATAAATCATCACCACGAATTACATGATCTTCATCATATTTATCTGGATCAAGACCATGTAGATGCATATATCTTCTTACTAGTGGATCACAATCACTGAATCCATCTCCATAGATATCATCTAATAATTGTCCTACTGTTAATCTATGTCTTCTAGTACCATAAACATTATTTTCATACTTATAGTTAGCAATCCATCCAGAACTTTCTAATCTGTCATATAATCTTTCTGTTTGTTCAAGTGTTTCAGGGTAAATTAGAACATCTCCTGGACGAGATACTCTTGGATAGTCATTTAAGTAAGCAATAACAGGCCAATATTTAGTAGTTACAGGAACTCCATATTGATGACTTATTTTTTCACTTACATGAGATAAGTTATCTCCTTCTACAACAGTATATGTATCGAAAGTTAATCTGTTGATATATTGTGGTTCAACTACAATTCCAACAGCAGTTCTTTCTGCATCTTTTTTCTTTTTACCACCATATATCTTGTTTTCTTTAGTATATCTTTCTATCCAACCTGATTCATCTAATTCGTTATATAATTCGATTACATCAACCATATTATCAGGATATACAAGAACGTTACCAGGATTAATAGTTCTAGGATAACCATTTAAATAAGCAAGTACAGGCCAGTAACCAGAATCTGCTTTAGCTCCTAATCTAGTACATACTTTTTCACTTATCTTAGATAGAGTATCTCCTTTCTTAACTTTATAAGTATCATAGCTGTAATCTTCTTCGTTAAAATCTACTACTATAGCAGGCTTAACAGTTTCATCTGCTAGAGCATTTTCAGTTTTAACTAAAGCAAGACTTGATGACATAACAAGTGCAGCTAAACCACTCATTAATCTTATTTTTATATCTTTTTCCATAGTTTCTCCTTTGGCAAGGCTTATATTATCATATATTATCAAGTAATTCAATGATAAAAAATAAAAAAATAATAGTAAATTAATTACTAATAAGTTATAATTATAATGAGTATAATAAAGGGTAGGTGTAGTATGGACGAACTAAACTTATATGAATTTGTAAAAGAGCACGATGAAGAAGATTATGTAATTTATTTAAGTGAATATGATGATTTAGAAGATTATTTAAGAGAATGCTATATATTATATAACTGGGCTATGAAAATAAAAACTAGTAATAGAATAGATAAATTAAATAGTATTTCTAGATTAGCACTTTTAAAATTAGAAGGTTATTCTAATAGTGAAATTAATAAATATATTGAAAAACTAAATGAAAAATGTGATGTAGAAAGTACTTTAGGAGATCTAGAAAGAGACTGGGCATTTAAAGCAAAAAGTTTAAAGAAAGTAGAAGATTTTGTTAAAAAACATAATATTCATGATAGACATGCAGTAATGCTTAGAAGATTGACAGTTAATTATCAATTTGATCCTAAAATAGAAGAAAAACTATTAGAAGATAACAATAAATATCCTAAGTTATATGATAGTGAAATAGATGATGATGAATATGGAGATATCTACGAAAATAATAAAGAAATTAGAAGAAATTTAGCCATCATATCTAAGAAATTAAATCATAATTTAACTATATCTAGCGCAGATTTAATTGATATTGATAATGAAAAAGTAGATATTGATGAAGAATATAACAAACTTTTAAATGGTGATGAATTAGATTTAACTGTTTATGTAATTAATCGTCTAGGATTTAGATTACCTGAAGAATTAATTAAATATTATTTTGATAAAAGAAAGGTAAATAATAATGAATAAAAAAAATACTAGAATTGTTGGAATAGTAATAGTTTTTATTTCGTTTATACTTTTTGTTTCTAGTATCAGTTCTTTATTATTAAATGATAATGATAATAATAATCCAGAAGAAAAACCTATAGATAATAAAGAAGATAAAAGTGATAGTTTTAGTAATTTAAAAGAAATACCTGATGATGATTTAGAATTATTAATGAATCAAGTTAAGATATATAACAAAGAATTATCTAAGTTATATCCAATTAATGATGTAGCAAAATTATCTAATCAAGATTTACTTAGATTTTCTTATCTACATATAAAATTTTCTGATTTAATTACATTTAGTAAAGATCAAGTAGATGAGGTAATAAAGAAGTATTTTGATTCATCAGTTAAAATTAAACATGAAGATATTATGTGTTTTGCTAATGATGGGCCATTATTTAAGTATGATAAAGAAACTGGAATATACAGTTATGATGGTGAACATGAGCATGACGGGGCAGTAGGATATAGAACTGAGTCATATATAGTAAAATCTGGTATGGATGAAAAAACTAATACCTATAAACTTGCTTTAAAAGTTTTATATGGACCAATTATTACTGGTATGAAAGGAAATCTTGATAATATATATAAATCCGCTAGAGAAATGAATGAACCAATTTATACAGTTCCTAGTGAATATCTAGATTATCCTGATAATGAAATATTTTCTATTGCTTATGATGAAATAGATAATAAAGTACCTATAACTACTTTTACTTTTGTAAAAGATAGTGAAGGAAACTTTGGATTAAAATCAATTATAATAAAATAAAAAAGCACCTTCTTTTGAAGGCGCTTTTTATATTGACTATCTTCTTTTACCTTTTGATTTAGGATTTAATGCTGGATTATATCCATATTCTAATAATTCTTCTTCAGTTGGAATCCAGTCAGTTAATTTAAATAACTTATTTGGATCTCTAACGTCAGTATCACTATCAAAATCTTTATTCATTCCAATGGCATCTAAGTAAGCTTCAACTAAAGTATAGTTTTGACTTTTCTTTTTACCATAGATTTCTTCAAGTACATCAGCTACTGTATATCTTGGATTTAAATCGTTTTTACCATAGATATTATTATGTTGAATATAACGTGCTAACCATCCACTTGTTCTAAGTGCTCCATATAATTTTTCAGTAACAGTATATAATTCTGGATATTTAATTGTATCTCCTGGTTTAATCATTCTTGGATAACCATTTAAATATGCAATTACTGGCCAATATTTATTAGTAGGCTCAATTCCATAATGTTTGCACATTTCTCTACTTAATTTAGAAGCATTGTCTCCTTTTTGAACTTCATATTCTACATATTCGATTTCAGTATCTTCTGAATTAAGACTTTCTTCAATTTTTGCGTTAGTTTTAATTCCTTCAGCTTTGCATTCATTTATGTTTCCTAACACATAACCTGAAACTAGCATAACACCTGCACTTAATAAACTTAACCCCTTAACTTTTAATTCTTTCATTTTCTATTTCCCCCTTAAGCGAGTCATATTGTATCATACTATCGAACAAATGTCAACTTTTTTCTCTTTAAAGTAGATTTTTAAAAGTTTACATAAGTCTTAATTTAGAGTATTATTAAAGTATAAAGATATAAAACTTACAAGGAGATAATAATGAAAATATTAAAGACTAGATTAAAAAGTAAGATAAATATTAGGACAGAACAAGACTTTCCTGTTAAAGGAGTAGAATTTATCGATATAAATCCACTTATATTTGATAGAGATACTTTTAAAGAAATAACTAATAAATTTGCTAAAGAAGTAAAAAAGAAAAAAGCAGATTATATATTATGTCCAGAAGCTAGAGGATTTCTATTTGGAACAGCAGCTGGCTATAAAGCAAATGTTCCTTGTATACCAATTAGAAAGAAAGGAAAACTTCCTCCTAGTACGGTTTTAAAAGATATTTCTTATGAAAAGGAATATGGATTAGATCATATGGAATTACCTAGTTTATATAATGATGATTATAATGGTAAAAACTTTTACATAATTGATGATATATATGCTACTGGTAATACTATTAGAGCTATATGTGAAGTAGTAGAAAGCTTAGGTGGGAAAATAGCCGGGATAGGAGTAGTAATTAATATAAAAGAATTAAATAAAGATAAAAAGATTTATTCGTTAATAGATATAAATGAGGGGTAATTATGAAAAAATTAACTAAATATGAATTAGAATTGATACACAAATATTTTAATGCAGCAAATTATTTATCAGTAGGACAATTATACTTACTAGATAATCCATTATTAACTAGACCACTAGAGTTATCGGATATAAAAAGAAAGTTAGTAGGTCATTGGGGAACTGTACCCGGACAAAACTTTATTTGGGCTCACTGTAATAGAGTTATTAATAAATATGATTTAAATATGATTTATTTATCAGGACCAGGTCATGGTGGTAACTCACAGATTGCTAATACTTATTTAGAAGGTTCTTATACAGAAGTTTATCCTAAAATAACAAGAGATTTAGATGGACTAAAAAAACTATTTAAACAGTTTTCTTTCCCTGGAGGAGTACCAAGTCATGATGCACCAGAAACGCCTGGTTCTATTCATGAAGGAGGAGAACTTGGTTATTCTCTAGCTCATGCTTTTGGTGCTATTCTAGATAATAGTGACTTAATAGCAACAGTATGTGTTGGAGATGGAGAAGCTGAAACAGGACCACTTGCTACTTCTTGGAATATTAATAGGTTTATTAATCCAGTAAAAGATGGGGCAGTACTTCCTATATTACATTTAAATGGATATAAGATAGCTAATCCGACAATCTTTGGTAGAATGAGCGAAAAAGAATTAAAAATGTATTTTTCGGGACTTGGATGGAATCCTATCTATGTAGAAGGTGAAGACGAGTTTATTCTTCACGAAAAAATGGCAGAAGCAATGGATGCTGCGATTAAGGGAATTAATAAAATAAAGAAAGATTTTTCTCGTAATAGAGATAATTCTATTCCTAGATGGCCAATGATTATTTTAAGAACACCAAAGGGATGGACTGGTCCTAAAATTGTCGATGAACAAAGAGTTGAAGGTACTTTTAGAGCTCATCAAATTCCAATGCCAGTAGATAGTGATCATTTAGATAATTTAAAAATATTAGAAAACTGGCTTAAAAGTTATCATCCAGAAGAAATATGGAATGAAGAGGGTATTCTAAATGAAGAATTATCTTTAGTTATGCCTAAAGGTAAAAGAAGAATGGGTGCTAATCCAGTTACTAATGGAGGATTACTTCTAAAAGAACTTAATGTACCAGACTTTAAATCTTATGGTATCGAAGTAGAAAAAGGTAAGACAGTTAGTGAGGATACTAGAGTATTATCTGCTTATCTTAGGGATATCATCAGAGATAATCCAGATAATTTTAGAATATTTGGACCAGATGAAGCTCTTTCTAATAGATTAAGCCATGTTTTTGAAATAACTAATAGACAGTGGCTTGATGAAATAATAAATACTGATGATTATTTATCTCGTGAAGGAAGAGTAATCGATAGTTATTTATCAGAACACTTCTGTGAAGGTGCACTTGAAGGATATATTTTAACTGGAAGACATGGATTCTTTCATTCTTATGAAGCATTTATTAGAATTGTCGATTCGATGGTTTCACAACATGCTAAGTGGCTTAAAATTTGTAATGGGTTAGAATGGCGTAAAGAAATAGCAAGCTTGAACTTCTTACTATCTAGTCATGTATGGCAACAAGACCATAATGGTTTTACTCACCAAGATCCTGGCTTTTTAAACCATCTAGTTACAAAGAAAGCTGATACAGTTAGAATGTATTTACCACCAGATACTAATACGCTTTTATCTTGCTTTGATCACTGTCTTAGAACTAAAAACTATATAAATGTTGTAATAGCCTCAAAGCATCCATCTAAACAGTGGCTTAGTATGGAAGAAGCAGTAGAGCATTGTACTAAAGGAATTGGTAAATGGGATTTTTGTTCTAATGACAATGGAAAACCAGATATCGTTTTAGCAGGATGTGGAGATGTTCCTACTTTAGAAGTAGTGGCAGCATATACTATTCTTAGAAAATTCTATCCTAATTTAAAAATAAGAGTAGTTAATGTAGTAGACCTTATGAAATTAGAATCAAATACTTCTCATCCACATGGATTAACTAATGAAGAGTTCTACAAACTATTCCCTAAAAATAAACACTGTATATTTGCCTTCCATGGTTATCCAAGTTTAATTCATCAATTAATATATAAAAGAGAAAACTCTGAAAACTTCCATGTACATGGATATAAAGAAGAAGGTACAATTACTACAGCGTTTGATATGAGAGTACAAAATCATATAGATAGATATCATTTAGTAATGGATGCTCTTAACTATTTAGATTTAGATAAAAAAGAAGAATTAAATAATTACTGTAAAAGTATGCTAGATAAACATTACGATTTTATAAGAGAATATGGTAAAGATATAGATGAAGTTACTTCTTGGGATTTTGAAGAATCTATGAAAGGAATTAAATAGGTTCTTCTTTTCTATGAAAAAAATATTAAGTAACAAATTAATACTATTTATCTTTATCTTCATTTTTGGAAACATATTATCTATTTATATGTTTCCACCTAGCTTTAACCCAGATGGAATCTGTCAGTTATGTTATGACTATAAAATCTATTCTAATAAATATTTTTTAGAAGCAGGTAGATTATTATTAGTATTTATTTGGCACTTATTAGAGATTATTAAATTAGATCATAATGTATTATCGGTATTAAGTGTAATATTATCTAATTTGTTTTTATCTTTATCAGTTATTACAGTATATAATTCTTTTAAAAAATATATTAATGAAGATTATCATTTATTACTACTTTTGTCTTCTTTATTAATAATTTATAATCCTTTTATTCAAGAAATATTTATTTTTGAAGAAAGTTTTCTAATGTGTTTAGCTATATATTTAACTATATTAGCTTCTTTAAAATGTTTTAATAAAGATTATGTTTTATCTATAATACTTCTTCTTGTAGTATCTAATTTGTATCAAGGAGCACTATGTTATTTTCCTCCTTTTGTAATGATGTTATCATTTGTAAGTAATAGTAATTTATCAGTAGTTGAGTATTTTAAAAAGAATAAAAAAGAAATTTTATCTTATATATTAGTTTATGTTTTATCTTTAGTTCTTTCATATATTTCTCTAATTTTAATATCTAATATATTTAATTTAAATAAACATATAGGAAATATTGATTTATATAGTAATGTATTTTTATCTATATCATATCTAATTAAAACAATTACTAATATGTTTAATCAATATGATGGAATTATATATTTACTTAGTATATTTTTTATAATTACTATTTTATATTTATTAACTACTAAAAATAATAAGATTTATTCTTTAGCTTATGTTACTTTAATGATTTTAATATGTATGTTTATTCCATTACTACCTAATTTAGTAATGAAAAAAGGAACATTTTATCTATTCCCTAGAATGATCTTACCATATGGTAGTTTGTTAGGATTTATTAGTATATTTATTCTTTTATATAAAAATGAAATTAAAAATAGTAAGAATTATCTATTATCATTTTTTAGTATTATTCTAGTACTTAATTCTATTTATATAGTTATTAATAATAAATATTTTTATGATACATATAAAGAAAATACTAAGGTAGTTAACAATATTAAAAATAGTATTGATGATTATGAATTAAGAACTAATAATAAAGTAAAAATAGTTTATTATAAAATTAAAAATGAAGGTAATATTAATTTTATTGATAATACTTTTAATGAAAATAAAAGAAAGATTTATGAAGATGATAGTTGGGTTCTTAACTGTGCTTTAAATAATAAATATATAGTAGAATCTAAAGATGATATTAATACTGGTAATTATTTGCTTTTTGAAGATGATTCTTTATATATAGACTTTACTAAGAAGTAATTTGATACTTTATAAAGATATGATAAAATGGAAATAATGTATGTTAATTTATTAGAGGTTACCTATGAAAAGAGTTAGTAGAATATGTGATATTATTTTAAGAATTACTATTATTCTAATATTTATTATTAATGTAATATTAGGTCATCATAAATTTATTATATTACTACCAGTTATGTTTATTATTTCTTATTATGATGTGTTTGCTAAGAAAGTATTTAAATTAGATTTAAGAGATAGTACTAAAATATTTTTAACTTGTTTTATCTTTTTAGCTCAAGTATTAGCTGTTAATTTAGATTTTTATACATTAATACCATGCTGGGATATAATACTTCATTTACTTAGTGGATTTATGACTTATATTATTGCAGAAGACTTATTAAATTCTTATAGAAAAAGAGATAAAAAATTTAAGATTAATAAATTATTTGAAATAATGTTCTGTGTTATTTTTAGTATGGCTGTTGCTAACTTATGGGAGATAATTGAATTTTCTTGTGATAGAATATTAGGTGTAGATATGCAAAAGACTAAAGGTTTTACTGAAGGATTAGCACTAGCTGATACAATGGAAGATATTATTAGTGCTACAGTATCTGCGGTTATTCTAGCATTTTATAATATAATTAGAAGAGGTAAATAATATGGGTAAAGCAAGAGAATATTATGAAAAAATAGATAGAAAAGGTAAAAGATCTTTTATTGTATATATTATTCTTAGAATATTAGTACTTATTTGTATTCTTTTAGAATTTCAAAAAGGTAATTATACTAATGTCCTATTAGGTATATTAACTCTTCTTTTATTTACAATTCCTAATTTTTTAGAAGATACTTTAAAAATAGAATTTCCTAGTATGATGGAAAGCATTATTTATATATTTACTTTTGCTGCAGAAATACTTGGAGAAATAAATAATTTTTATGAATTAATACCATACTGGGATGTAATACTTCATGGGATAAATGGATTTATTTGTGCAGGACTTGGTTTTTCTTTAGTAGATATATTAAATACTAATAATGATAAGATTAATTTAAGTCCTATGTATCTTGCTATAGTAGCATTTTGCTTTTCAATGACTATTGCTGTATTTTGGGAATTTTTTGAATTTTCTATTGATCATACTCTTAAAAAAGATATGCAAAAAGATACAGTTATTAATGAATTTTATTCTGTAAATTTTGATGAATCTAAGAATAATATACCTATATTAGTTGAAGATATTAATGAAACAATAATTAAAACTAAAGATAAAGATTATGTTGTTAAAGGTTACCTTGATATTGGCCTAAATGATACTATTTATGATATGTTTGTCAATTTTATTGGAGCTGCAGTATTTAGTGTACTAGGAGGCTTTTACGTTGTTAAAAGAGATGATAAATCGTTTATTAAGAATTTTATACCACGTAAGAGAAGAAAGATTATAAAAGAAAGTTAATATTTCATTAACTTTTTTTCTTTTTTATTATATAATCTTATTATATGGAGGATTGAGTTAGTGAAAAAGAATTATGGTGGAGTTATACCAATTTTAGTTATTAGTTTTATTTTTTTGTTATATTTTTGTCCTTTTATTTTAGAATATCCATTAAAGGGAATAGTTGATAATATTAATAAACCTAAATCTAATGTATTAAGAATATTATCTAGTTCAGATAATAAAGATTTAGAACCACATCTTAAAGAATATGCTAAGAAAAATAAAATTAATATATCTTTTGATTATATGGGTGATTTAGAAATAGTTGAAGAACTAAATTCTAATAGTAAGAATTATGATGCTGTATGGGTAGGTAATTCATTATGGCTATATATGTTAGATAATTCATATTTAACTAGTGATTCTAAAAGTATTAGTATTAGTCCTGTTGTAATGGGAATTAGAAAAAGTAAAGCAGAAGAATTAGGATTAATTGACAAAGAAATATCTAATACTGATATATTAAACTTAGTTAAAAATAATCAAATTAAATATGTAATGAGTTCAGTTACGTCTACTAATGACGGAGCATCTGCTTACCTTGGATTTTTAAACTCTTTAGCAGGATCACCTGAAGTATTAAGAGAAGAAATGTTAGAAAACGAAAAATTATTAGAAGATGTTAGAAACTTATTTAAGGGAGTAGAAAGAGTATCTGGAGATCAGAACTTTCTTGAAACAATGTTTATTAATGGTAGTAATTATGAAGCAGTTATTGCTAGTGAATCATCATTAATTAACATTAATAAAAAATTAAAAGCACAAGGAAAAGAATCATTGTATTTGATATATCCTTTTGATGGAGTACCAATTAATGATAGTACATTTGCTTATATCGATAATGGATTAAATAGAGAAGAAGCTTTTCTTACTATACAAAGATATTTACTTAGTGATGAAGGACAAAGTGAACTTAAAAAACTAGGTAGAAGAACTTGGTATGGAGGAGTTACTACTAAAGTAGATAATGCAGTATTTAATAAAGATTGGGGTATTGATACTACTAAATATCTAGTAGCTACTAAATACCCATCTAAGACTGTTATTAATAAAGCTCTTAACTTATATATCGAAGAACTTAGAAAACCTGGTCATACAGTATTTTGTTTAGATTATTCGGGATCAATGTATGGAGTAGGTGAAGCTCAGTTAACAGAAGCGATGGAATATATCTTAACTTACGATAATGCTAGTAAAGATAGATTACAGTTCTCAAGATATGATGCAATTACTGTAATACCTTTCTCTAGTAAAAATATAGGAGAACTAAGAACAAGTAATGGTAAAGAAACTGATGAATTATTATTAAAAATTAAATCTTTAGAACCAAATGGTGGAACTAATCTATATCAGTGTATTGAAAGAGCAGTAGATATTTTAAATGAAACTAGTGAAGATTATACTAAAACAGTTATAGCTATGACTGATGGACAAATAAATTATGGTAGTATTAATGATTTAAGAACTTATTATAATTCAAAAAATAGTAATGTACCAATTTATAGTATTATGTTTGGACAAGCTGTAGCTAGTGAATTAAATGATATAGCAGACCTATCTAATGCTAAAGTATTTGATGGTAGAACTAACTTACTAAGAGCATTCAAAGAAGTTAGGGGGTATAACTAATGCCTAAAAAAAGATATATCTATGCTACTATTGCTGCGGCGATATTATTTATAGTACTATATGCAATATTAGATTTTCATATACTTATATCAATACCACTTACTATAGTTACTTATATAGGTTGTATATTCTTCTTTAAAGAAAAAGATGTAAGAAATTATGAACCAAGAACAATAATGCATTATTGCTTCTTGGTATCTAAGATAGATAATTATACTAATTTAGTAAAAGAAGAAAAAGTAAAAAAGAATATTAAAGATATTTCTACTAAAGGAGATAAAATAATAACTATGCTTGAACAAAAACCAGATAAGGTTACTCAAGTATATGATGGATTTGATTACTATTTACCTTTAACTATTAAAGCATTAGATCATTATTTATACTTAATAAATAATGAAGATGTTACTCCTAAAGAAAAGAAATTTATTGAAGATATAAATGAAACTTTAGATTTAATAGAATTAGAAATAAATAAATTATTAGAAAATATGAATTATACTAAGATGCTTAATATTCAAGATAGTATAGAAATATTTAAGAAAAATAAAGGTTATGTAGAAGAAAAAATAGATAAGGAGGAAAAACATGCTTAAAGAAGGTAAGAAAGAAAAAATAATTGGTATTATTATTCTTGCTGTAGTTATCGTAGCTGTAATCGTTATTAAGAATATTAGTACAACAGTTAAAACTAATAATAAAGTAATAGATGTTTATGGTGCTGTTGGTGGAGGAAAAGAAGATTTCTTAGCTGATGAAAAAGTTAATAAGATATTAAATGAAAAATATAAAATTAACCTTGTATATGATAACTGGAGTAATGGTAAAACTGTACTTGCTCCTTTAGTTAGAGAATATGTTCATAAGGGAAATGAAAGTATTCCTGAATCTAGTTGGTCAGTTAATAATAATAGTTGTTCTAAATACGATTTACTATTTACTAGTGATGAAAGATTTTATAACTATTATAAAGAACCACCAGTAGGAGGGGAAGCAGAAAGATATCGTGTACAAGATGGATCACTTACTCTTAATACACCAATAGTTATATATAGTTGGGATGTAGTAGTAGAAGCTCTTGAAAAAGAGAATGTTGTTACTAAGAAAGATGGAACTTACTATATAACTGATATGAATAAATTAATAGACTATATCATTAATAATAAAAAATGGAGTGATATCGGTCTAAGTCAAATATTTGGTTATATTAATATTTATTCAGTAGATCCAGTTACATCTAGCCCTGGAGCATCTTATTATGGATTACTATTATCTATAATGAGTGAAGGACAAATATCTGAAGAAAATATAGAACAAACATTACCAAAATTAAAAAAATTCTATGATAAATCTGGATATATGAATAATACTCCAGCAGATCTTTTTGAATCATTCTTAAAACAAGGAGTTGGTTCTAAACCAATGATTGTTGATTATGAAAAGAGTATTGTAGAATTTAAAAATGCTAATCCAGCAGGATATGATACAATTAAAGATAAGATTAGAATATTATATCCAACACCAACTATTTGGAATTCACACTGTATCGCAGCATTTAATGATAATGGTGTTAAATACTTAAAAGCCTTTGATGATAAAGAAATAAGTCAGATAGCTTGGAATAATTATGGATTTAGAACAGGATTAACTGGTGGCAATTATGATGTTAAAGGAGCTGGAGTTGAAGGAATACCATCTTCGATTGAAAGTTCTACACCAGGATTAAAAATGAATATATATAATAGATTAATAGAATACCTAAGAGATGGTGAGTAAGGAGGATTTATGGGTTTTATTAAAGCAATAGGAGATGCAGCTAGTTTATCTTTTAATGGGCAATTAGAAGATACATTTAGAGAGGTCATCAAATATAAAAACAATGATAAGAATTTACTTATCAAAAAAATAAGTACAGCAAACGGAGTAATTACAAATGAATCAAGATTATTTGTAGAACCAGGACAATGTGCTATCTACACAGATAATGGAGCAATCAAGGATATTATTACTGAGCCAGGAATGTATTTCATGGATACTTCTGCGCCAAGCTTATTCCAAATTAATGTTTTCAAAGGATTAACTACTTCAGTTCTAGAAACAATTAAGAGAATAGCTTATGAAGGAAGAACAATTACTACTCAAGCAGTATATTTCATTTCTTTAGCAGAATTAACTAACTTAGAATATCGTACTAAGACTAATATTCTTTATAAGGATCCTGAATGGGGACCAATGGATATTAAATTATCTGGTAGCTATGGTATTAAAGTAAGTAATCCAGTTAATTTATTAACTAATGTTAATAGTAATGCTGATGAATATTATTTCAATAATTTAAAAGATCAAATTGATGATTATATTAGTGCTAATATTATGCATGAAATGTCAGGATTTGAAGTATCTTTTGATTCACTTGCTAGCAAGATGAATGAAGGAGTAGCTAAATCAATCGAAGAAATTAATAAAGCTACTGAATCTTTAGGAATTGAAGTTACAAGAGTAGCTATAGCAGAAATTGATGTACCAGAAGAAATTAAGAAAGCAATGCATGAAAGAACTGGTATTAAGATGAAAGCTACAAGCGTTGATAGTGAACAAGCTGACGTTTATACTAAGCTTAACACTGCTGAAGCTATCAAAGATATGGCTAACAACGAAAATAATAATGGTACTGCATTCATGGGAATGAACATGGGTAATTCAATGGCTGGATACATGAACAAAAATTTAAATGATGCCTTTGGTAACAACAATAAAAATGAATAATAAAAAAAGTGGTTAAACAAACCACTTTTTTAATTTACTTCTTGAGAAACTAATATACATAAATCATATTTTCCTGGTAGATACTTAATTCTCATTTTTCTACCTACAGGAAAGTTAAATGATACATTAATGAGTCTTCCTTCATGCATATTCTTATCATCACCAGTAAAACTAACATAAGTATCAAATCTTTTGGAATTAATATCTCTATCACTAAGTATTACTTTAGATACAACTGCATCAGTTTCAATACCATTTACTTCCATATTTTTCTCAAAGTTAATACTATGTCTTATTGCAAAGAATAAAGCTATAGCTATTCCTACAACAAATATAACAACTCCACAAATAATTATTATTGGTATCATATATGCCTCCAACTATAAATTAACTCTAACATAAAAAATAATATTATTCAATAAAATGGAAGATGTATTACTATTTATGATATAATCATTTTAGAATAGAGGTACAAAATGAAGAAAAATGGATTTACTTTAATTGAATTATTAGCAGTAATAATAATACTAGGAGTAATAATGCTAATAGCTATACCTAGTGTTACAAGATATATTAATGAATCAAGAAAAGATACATATATAGATACTGCAAGGCAAATAGTTAAGGGGGCTATACCAATGGTTAACTCTGGAGACTGGGATATCTACGATACAAATACAACATATTATATACCAGCATCATGTATTCCAACCGAGAATGCTTTGTCTAGTCCCTTTGGAGAATTTACAGAGGCTTACGTAATCGTTGGATATACTGGAGAAGGATACGAGTATTACTGGGCAAGTGTTGATACAGCACACCAAGGAATAGAAATGAAAGAATATAATGCACTTACTAAAAACGATGTTCAACCAAATATTGAATCAATTGATACAACGATTGGAATAGGAACAAGAACTGATGTAAGAATACTAGATGAAACAGAATGTCATGTATTTGAACAATCAACAGGAAGTTCAGGTGGTAATGTAGTATATCCAGTAGGAAAAACAAAAGAAACAGTTGTTCCTGGAGATTTAGTATCAGTGGGCGATGAAGAATTCTATGTAGTAAAACACGATGGCAATGATTTGTTGTTACTAACGCGCTACAATTTAAATGTAGGAAGGTATAAAAAAACTGGACCAACAGAAGGAATTCAGGATTTTGAAGCAAAAGGATATTTAAAATCTATAGTGAATGCAAACTATGTAGGAACTGTAGGATTTTCAAACACTGGTTATTGGAAAGATAAAGTAGGAATTGATTATCCAGGAATTTATTGTAATAATAGTAATAAGACAAACTGTGCATATGTATTTGATTCAAATAGCTATATAAAAAATTATTTAGATTATTACGAAACATATTTAGAAGGAAAAGGATTAACAATAAAGAATATAAGGCTTATGTCATTAGAAGAATCATATGCTTTCAAAAATGAAAATGAAGCTGCATGGAAAGAGACATCATATTGGCTTGGAACGGCTGTCACTACAAACCACGTATGGACCGTTTATTCAAACGGTGAATTTTATACACAAGAACCTTATTACGATGGTATTCGTTTTGGCGTACGTCCTATTATCGTTATATAGAAAAGAAGTAATGAGAGGTACAAAATGAAGAAGAATGGATTTACTTTAATCGAATTGTTAGCAGTAATAATTATACTAGGAGTAATAATGTTAATAGCAATACCTAGTGTAACAAAATACATCAATGATTCAAGAAAAGAGACTTATATAGATACAGCTAAGCAAATAGTAAAAGGTACTATTCCTATGGTTAATGGTGGAGAACTTGATGTATATGATACAAATACAACATATTATATACCAGCATCTTGTATACCAACAGAAAACTCTATGTCTAGTCCCTTTGGTGAATTTGAACAAGCTTATGTAATCGTAGGATATACTGGTGAAGGATATGTATATTACTGGGCTAGTGTTGATAAGGCACATCAAGGAATAGAAATGAAAGAATATGACAAACTATCTAAATCTGATGTGAAATCTAACGTTGATTCTATTGATACAACAATAGGAATTGGCTCAAGAAATGATATAAAAATTCTTGATGAAGAAAATTGTCAATCGTTTGTGGAAGGATCTAGTTCAAGTAATAATCCTATTGTATATCCAGAAGGGAAAACAAAGGATACAGTAGAAATAGGAGATTTAGTAACTATAGGAACAGAAAAATTTATTGTAGTAAAACACGAGGGAACTGATTTAGTATTACTAGCGCACTATAACTTAAATGTAAATCATTTAAAACCAGGAGCAACAGAAGGAATCCAAAATAGTGAAGTAAGAGGTTATTTTGGTAATGATAGTCTAACTTATGGTAATCTACAATTTTCTGCGACAAGTTATTGGCAAGGTAAGGTAGGAGATGGTCTTGAGTATCCTGGCTCATATGGTAATGATAATACACTTCCATATGTATATGATAGTAACAGTAATCTTTATCCATATGTTAATGCTTATAAAGATTATTTAGAAGGATTAGGAGCAACAATAAAAGAAGCAAGATTATTAAAGGTTACTGAACAAAATTTATTAAATAGCAATGGTAAAGGTGACATAGTATTACTTACTAGTTTTTGGTTAGGAAATGCTAATTCTGATGATTGTTTACATAATGTTCGTGCGACAGGTGGATCTGTTTGTAATGGTCCATCATATGGTGCATATTATGGTGTTCGTCCAGTTATAGTTATTTAAAGAGGTACAAAATGAAAAATAAAGGATTTACTTTAATTGAATTATTAGCGGTTATCATTATTCTTGGAGTAATAATGCTGATAGCGATACCAAGTGTTACTAGATACATTAATGAATCTAGAAAAGATACTTATATAGATACAGCTAGACAAATAGTAAAAGGTGCTATACCACTTGTTAATAGTGGAGAACTAGATATGTATGATACAAATACAACGTATTATATTCCGGCTTCTTGCATTCCAACAGAAAACTCAATGTCTAGTCCTTTTGGTGAGTTTAATGAGGCTTATGTAATTGTTGGATATACAGGAGAGGGTTATGTCTATTACTGGGCAAGCGTTGATAGTGCACATCAAGGAATAGAAATGAAAGAGTACAATAAATTAACTAAATCAGATGTACAACCAAATATGGAAAGTATTGATACAACACTTGGAATAGGATCAAGAACAAGTGTTAAGATTCTTGATGAAGATAGTTGTCAATCATTTGTAGAAGGAAATAGTTCAGGTGGTAACGTAATATATCCTGAAGGAAAAACAAAAGAAACAGTAGAAACTGGAGATATAGTAACAATTGGAACAGAAGAATTCTATGTTATAAAACATGCTGGAAATGATTTAATATTACTAGCACATTATAACCTAAATATTGGAAATAATAAAAAGCCAAATGCAACAGAAGGAATACAAGATAGTGAAGTAAAAGGATGGACATCAAATGGAATAATATATGGTAATATTGCGTTTTCAAGTACAAATTATTGGAATGGAAAAATAGGAACAGAATACCCAGGAAATTATTGTACATTTTATTCTGGTATTGTAGAAAATTGTGCATATATATATGATAGTAATAGTTATTTGTTTCAATATGTAGAAGCATATAAAACATATTTAGTAGGGCTAGGAGCAACAATAAAAGATGCAAGATTAATGTCTTTTGAAGAATCTCTTTATTTTCAAACTGCAAATCAAGATGCATGGAAAGAGACATCATACATGATTGGGGCTGCTGGAAATGAATCACATGCTTGGAGAGTTCGCTCTGATGGTGGCTGGAATAACATTCTTTATTACGACTATTATGACTACGGTTTACGTCCAGTTATAGTTATCTAAAAAGAGGTGAAATATGAAAAATAAAGGATTTACTTTAATTGAACTTTTAGCAGTAATCATAATACTAGGAGTAATAATGTTAATAGCAATACCAAGTGTAACTAGATACATAAATGATTCTAGAAAAGAAACTTATATAGATACTGCTAAACAAATAGTAAAAGGAGCTATTCCAATGGTTAATGGGGGGGAGAGCTTGATGTCTATGATACAAATACAACTTACTATATTCCAGCATCATGTATTCCAACAGAAAATGCTATGTCTAGTCCTTTCGGTGAGTTTGAACAAGCATATGTAATCGTAGGCTATACAGGAGAAGGTTACGTCTATTACTGGGCAAGCGTTGATAGTGCACATCAAGGAATAGAAATGAAAGAATACAATAAACTAGCTAAAAATGATGTTAAACCTAATATGGAAAGTGTAGATACAACTCTAGGAATAGGATCAAGAACAAGTGTTAAGATTCTTGATGAAGATAGTTGTCAATCATTTGTAGAAGGGAATAGTTCAGGTGGTAATGTAACATATTATAATGGAAAGACAAAAGAAACAGTAGAAACTGGAGATTTAGTAACAATTGGAACAGAAAATTTTTATGTAGTAAAACATGATGGTATTGACTTAATATTACTTTCTTGTTACACTTTAAAAGTAGGAAATATATATAATATTGCTTCACAAAAAGTAGGTGAATATACACCTAGTGATGTAGGTTATGGAATTCAAAGTAGTGAAGTAAAAGGAGTTCAATCAGGAACTGATAATGCAAAAGGGACAGTTGCTTTTTCAACAACTATGTATTGGAATGGAAAAGTTGGAACAACATATCCAGGAAATTATTGTAATTATAACAATAATGATGCTTATGCTCCAGGAAGAGATTGTGCATATGTCTATGATGATAATAGTATCTTATATCAATATATACAATCTTATAAAACATATTTATCTAGTTTTGGAGTAACAATAAAAGAAGCAAGATTGATGTCTCTAGATGAATCAGGTAGTTTTAGAAGTACTAATTATTATGCTTGGAAAGAAACTTCATATTGGCTTGGAACAGTTCGTGATAATGATACTGGTCGTATTTGGGGGGTAACTAGTCCAAGTGGGTTTGTTCATGGTTATTATGCAGCAGCTCCTAAAAATTATGGAGTACGTCCAGTTATAGTTATATAGAAAGAGGTAAAGTATGAAAAACAAAGGATTTACTTTAATTGAGTTATTAGCAGTAATCATAATACTGGGAGTAATAATGTTAATAGCGATACCTAGTGTAACGAGGTACATTAACGATTCTAGAAAGGATACTTATATTGATACAGCTAGACAAATAGTAAAAGGTGCTATTCCAATGGTTAATGGTGGAGAACTTGATATGTATGATACAAATACAACTTATTATATACCAGCATCTTGTATTCCTACTGAGAACGCTATGTCTAGTCCCTTTGGAGAATTTGAACAAGCTTACGTAATTGTAGGTTATACAGGAGAAGGTTACGAATATTATTGGGCTAGTGTTGATAGTGCACATCAAGGCATAGAAATGAAAGATTATAACAAACTTACTAAAAATGATGTAAAATCTAATATTGAATCGATTGATACAACAATAGGTATTGGAAATAGATCAGATATAAAAATACTTAATGAAGAAAATTGTCAACATTTTGAGTCATCTGAAGGAAATAATACTACTCCAACAGTTCAAGCCATAGTTTATCCTGAAGGAAAAACAAAAGAAACAGTAAGAACCGGTGATATAGTAAAAATAGATACAGAAGAGTTTTATGTAGTGAAACATATTGGAAATGATTTAGTATTACTTTCACATTATAATTTAAATGTAGGAAGTAAAAAGAAATCAGGAGCAACAGAAGGAATCCAAAATAGTGAAGTAAAAGGAGAAACAGAAGAAGGAATAAATACTTGGTATGGAATGATAGCATTTTCAAGTACAAACTATTGGAATGGAAAAATAGGAACTGATTATCCAGGTAATTTATGTAGATTTAGGGGGACAAATTGCGCATATGTATACGATTCAAATAGTAATTTAAAGACATATGTAGATAATTACAAAACATATCTTGAAGGAAAAGGAGCAAATATAAAAGAAGCAAGATTACTTAGAGTTGAAGAAGCTTTTAATTTAGGATGTGAAACAACACATTGGACTTGTAATAGTGCACCTGCCTTTATAATAGAGACATCATACTGGTTTGGATCTGCACGCGATGAAAGCGGCATTTGGTGTGTATTCACTGGCGGTCAATTTGATCGTCAATACTATGCCAGAGCCGAAGCCCAGGGTATTCGACCAGTTATAGTTATTTAAAAGTTATATTGAAGGGTATATCCCTTCTTTTATTTTGCATAAAAATATATAAATGATATAATTAAGTAGGTGATTTATATGAAATTAGTATCATGGAATGTGGCAGGTTTAAGAGCTTGTCTAAAAAAAGGTTTTATTGATTTTTTTAATAAAGAAGATGCTGATGTTTATTGTCTTCAGGAAGTTAAAGCTTTAGAAAATGAATTTGATTTTAAACCAGATGGTTATGAATTATATCTTAATCCTGCAGAAAAGAAAGGATATTCTGGTACTTTAATATTTACTAGAATAAAACCTCTTAGTGTTACTTATGGTATAGGTAAAGAAGAATACGATAACGAAGGAAGAGTTATTACTATGGAATTTTATAACTTCTATTTAGTTAATCAATATGTTCCTAATGTTAAGAGAGATTTAAGTAGAATTCCTTATCGTATGGACTGGGAAGATGAGTTAAGAGAATATTTTCATAAACTAGAGAAAAAGAAACCAGTTGTAGTATGCGGAGACTTTAACGTTGCCCATAACGAAATAGATATTAAAAATGCTAAAGGTAATATTGGTAATGCTGGATTTACTTATGAAGAAAGAGGTAAGTTTACTGATTTACTTAATAGTGGTTTTGTTGATACTTTTAGATATTTAAATCCTGATACAGTTAAATATTCTTGGTGGAGTTATATAGGAAATGCTAGAGAAAAGGGTATTGGCTGGAGAATAGATTATTTTATAGTTAGTAAATGTTTTATAGATAAAATTGATGATTCTTTAATACTTGATGATGTTATGGGAAGTGATCACTGTCCTATAGAGATTAGTATTAAAGACTAGACAAAAACATTTGTTTGTAGTATAATAGCCACTTGTCTAATTAAATGACATTACCTACAAATATATGTTATAATTAATATGTTTTGGAGGTAATTTATATGAACGTAAAAGTTATAGAAAAAGACCCAATGTTTTATAAGATATTTAGACCAATAATAACGTTTATATTTAATGTAATTTATAGACCAACGTATATAGGTTCAGAAAACGTACCTAAGAGTGGTAAAATAATCATAGCAGGTAATCATACTAGTCCACTTGATCCCTTCTTAATAATGGGGTCTACTAAAAGAATAGTACATGGTTTTGCTAAGATAGAACTATTTAAAAAAGGTATTGTTGGTTATGTAGTTAGACATTTAGGTTCTATTCCAGTAGATCGTAAGAATCATTCTGGTGATCCACTTGGAATTGCGAAGACATTCCTTGAAAAGGGTATGTTAGTAGGATTATTCCCTGAAGGTACTATCAATAAGAAACATGAGACTGTTACATTACCATTTAAAATTGGAGCTGTTAAATTAGCTCATGATACTAAGACTAAAATAGTACCATTTGTAATAAAGGGAGAATTTAAACCTTTTAGAAAGGGACTTAGAATATGTTATTTTAAGCCTATTGAATGTAAAGATAAGATTTTAGATAAAGATAATGATAGATTAAGAAAGATTATTGAGGATAATCTAATCAATGAAGAGGTATAAATATGAATATTTTAAATTCACTTGGAATTAAAGGTAAAATTAAGGCTCCATGGTCAAAATATTATAAAAATGGAGAATTAAAAATTGAAATACCTAATGGTTCTGTATATGATGTTTTAAAGAAAAATTCTGAAGAACATTTAGATGCTATTGCTATTAATTATTTAGGAAAAGAAATAACATATAGAGAACTTCTTAGACAAATAGAAATTTGTTCTAGGGCTTTTAGAAGTCAAGGTATTAGAAAAGACGATGTAGTTACTATTTGTATGCCTAATACACCTGAAGCAATGATATCTTTTTATGCTCTTAATAAAATAGGTGCTATTGCTAATATGATCCATCCATTATCAAGTGAACAAGAAATTAAAAACTATTTAAATAGTACTAATTCTGTGATGCTTGTAATGATTGATATCTGTTATGAAAAAACAGCTGGTGTTATTAAAGAAACTGATGTTTATAAGACAGTTGTTGTATCTGCAGGATCTAGTTTAAAATTATGGAAGAAATTAGGTTATTTAGCTACTAAAAGTTATAAGATAAAGAAACCTATGTTTAAAGATGAATATATTAACTGGAAAGAGTTTATGAGACGTGGTATTAACTATAATGGTAAATGCTATATAGAAAAAACTAATGATGATCCATGTTGTATATTACATAGTGGTGGAACTACTGGTAATCCTAAAGGTATAGTTCTATCTAATGGTAACTTTAATGCTATGACTGAACAAATTAGAGTATTATTTAATAAATTAGAAGTAAATGATCACATACTTGCAATTATGCCAGTATTTCATGGATTTGGTTTATCAGTATCAATAAATTCACCACTTAATTTTGGATGTACTATCTATATGATTCCACAATTTGATGCTCGTAATTTTGATAAGTTATTAATTCAAACTACTCCTCAAGTAGTAGTAGGAGTTCCAACTCTTTACGAAGCATTAATTAATAAGAATAATAAGAAATTAAATCTATTTAAATTAAAATATGCTATTAGTGGTGGAGATAGTTTAACTAAAGAATTAGCTGAAAGAATAGATAATTATTTAGCAGAACATGGTGCTACTATTAAGATAGCTCAAGGATATGGATTAACTGAAAGTACTGCTGCTACTTGTTTAGCTACTGAAGATTATAACTTTACTGGTAGTATTGGTATTCCATTCCCACTTAACTATATAGGTATCTTTAATCCTGATACAGATGAAGAAATGCCATATGGTGAAACTGGAGAAATTTGTGTAAATGGACCTACAGTTATGATGGGTTATTTAAATAACGAAAAAGAAACTAATGACGTGTTACATGTTCATAAAGATGGTAATATTTGGCTTCATACTGGAGATATGGGATATATGCAAAAAGATGGAGTAATATTCTATCAATCTCGTTTAAAGAGAATGATTATTACTTCTGGATATAACGTTTATCCAACTCAAATCGAAAATATTATTGAATCTCATGAAGCAGTACTAAAGTGTACTGTAATAGGTATACCTCATCCATATAAGATGCAAGTAGCTAAAGCTATTATTGTATTAAAGAATGGATATACTGAAAGTTTAGCAATTAAAAAGAGTATAAAAGAGTTATGTGAAAAGAATTTAGCGAGATATAGTCTTCCATATGAATATGAATTTAGAAAAAGTCTACCTCGTACTATCGTAGGAAAAGTAGACTTTAAGAAATTACAAGAAGAGGAAGATGAAAAGAGAGGAAAAAAGAATGACTAAGAAATTACATAATACTGGATTTATAATAGCTAAAAATGTTTTAAAGCCTATCTTTTGTTTTTGGTATAGACCTAAAACAATTAATAAAGAAGTAATACCTAAAAAAGGACCTATTATTATTTGTTGCAATCATAAACATTTATTTGATCAAAATTTAATTATTTTATCTACTAGAAGACCAATACATTATATGGCTAAGATAGAATACTGGCAAAGTTGGAAGACTAGATGGTTCTTTAACTTTTCTGGTTGTATTCCAGTTAATAGATCAATTCATGATGAAAATGCTAAAGATATGGCGCTAGAAGTTCTCAGAAATGGGGGAGCAATAGGAATATTCCCTGAAGGAACTAGAAATAAGACTAAAGAATTCTTATTACCATTTAAGTTTGGAGCTGTTTCTATGGCTCAAAAAACTGGTGCTACTATTGTACCAGCTGGTATCTATGGTGATTATAAATTTAGAACTAAAAACTTAGTTGTTAGATTTGGAGAACCATTTAAAGTAGATGGTATGTCACTTGAAGAAGCTAATAATAAACTACGTGATGAAGTAGGTAAGTTAATTAGAAAAAGTGAAATGGAAGCAAGAAAAAAGAAAAGAAATATAAAATAAAAAAAGTAGTCGTTTGACTACTTTTTAATTTGTTGGAGGTTCAACTGGATTAGTGTTTTGTGCTGCCATTTGTCTTTGCATTAATACATTAACGTCTTCGACAACTACTTCAGTTTTTGGTTCAGTAGGAGGTGCTGTAACAGGTTCTAGTGCTTTTTGAACTACAGTACTATTAACTACAGGAGCACTATTCGTAGGTAGTGCTTTTTCAATTAAATTAACTCCTAATTCATCTTTTTTAACGACACCAACGTTACTATTGCTTCCTAGCTGATTATTTATATTCATAAGTCCAGATGACTCTGATACTGATCTATCTATTTTAGGTTCTGCTTCTTTTTTTGTAGTAGGATTATATAATTGTTCTTGTTTTTGTTTAGCAACTATATCTGCTTGAGCCATTAATTCTTCATAATCTAGAACGTCACTTTCAATTGTTTCGCTTTCAAAAGCAAAGTTACTTATATATCCAAGTACTATACAGAATATTTCACTGATGACCGAGAAGACAGTTAAATTAACGGTGAATTTAAACGTTTCAGCGACAGTAGTAAAGTTAAATCCATCATAACCATAGACATTTGGTAATTTTTCTACCATAAAGATCTTAATATATAACCATATTATACAAACTATAGTAACTACGATGAATACATATCCTGTTATTTTAAATACTTTTGCGAACTGATTATTTGGATTAATTATATTTAATATTAGAAAAGGCATTAAGAAGTAATTAGTATAACTTATAAAAGTGTATACAGTACTAACTAAACCTTTAAATGTTTCATCAACATCATTTAGATTTATAAATGTAGTTAAACCATTTAGAAGAATACCAAATATTAAATAAAAAGGTATTATTCTAATAAATAATCGTTCGTTTTTTTGACTCATTCTAATTGAACATAGTGTAATTGTAATTATAAAGGGAAGAGTAGTCATAAAGAACTTAGCAAAATTTTCTACAAATCCTTGTTTTATATATCTTGTACTTAATAATGAATCTATATCAACTATACCTGTACTTGATGCAAATGTTGTATATAAAACAGATATAACTCCTAGTAAAATGAATACACAAAATCCTTTTAATAAATTCTTTGTCATATAACACCTCTATTATTCTATATATTAATTTAACACAAAAATATATGTTTATCAATTATGATTTTTTTGTTATAATGTTTTCCGAGGTTAACTATATGAAAATAAAATATAATTTAATACATAAAGATAAAAATTCTAATGCTAGAAGAGGAAAGATAGAAACAAATTATGGAGTAGTAGATACACCTATGTTTATGCCTGTTGGAACTCAAGCTACAGTTAAGACTTTATCTCCTGAAGAAGTAAAAGATTGTGGTAGTGGTATCATCTTAGCTAATACATATCATCTATGGCTACAACCGGGAGAGGATATCGTAGATAAAGCAGGTGGCCTTCATAAGTTTATGAATTATGATGGTCCAATACTAACTGATTCTGGTGGATTTCAAGTGTTTTCTTTAGCTAAACCTAAAGATATTACTGAAGAAGGAGTTAAATTTAAGAATCATTTAAATGGTGATAGTCTATTCTTAACACCAGAAAAGTCTATTGAAATTCAAAATAAATTAGATAGCGATATAGCTATGAGTTTCGATGAATGTGTCGGTTTTCCTCATACGAGAAAGTATGTAGAAGATTCAGTAGAAAGAACTCTTAGATGGGCGAAACGTGGTAAAGACGTATTTAATAATCCTAGACAAAGTTTATTTGGTATTGTCCAAGGAGCTGAGTTTGAAGATCTTAGAAAGCACTGTGTTGAAGAACTAGTTAAAATGGATTTTGATGGTTATTCAATAGGTGGAACAGCCGTTGGTGAACCAAAAGAGCTTCAATATAAACAAGTAGAATACTCTTGTAAATATTTACCAGATGATAAAGTAAGATATTTAATGGGAGTAGGAGATCCTGATGACTTAGTAGAAAATATTGAAAGAGGAGTAGATATATTCGACTGTGTATCGCCAACTAGATTAGCTAGACACGGACACTTCTACACAAGATATGGTAAATTAAATGTTAAAAATGCAAGGTTTACTGAAGACTTTACTCCTTTAGAAGATTCATGTGACTGTTACGCTTGTAAAAACTATACTAGAGCCTATATACATCATTTAATCAAAAGTGAAGAAGTATTTGGTCAAAGATTACTTTCTATCCATAATATTAGATTCTTAATCAAAATGATGGAAGAAATAAGAATAGCTATAGAAAATGATAAATTCTTAGAATATAAAGAAGACTTCTTAAAGAAATATAAAGGTAAAAAAGATGAATAAAGAAGAAAAAAGTATAAAAAGAATTAAAATTATAGTAGGTATATTATTTGTAATACTAATAGTCGTAGGTATTGTAACTACTTATTTAGTGCTAAAATAAAAAATCTCTTTCGAGATTTTTTTATTTATAAGTTTCTAATTTTAACTGATCTAAATTATCTTGCATTATTTGAATATAATCAAATCCAGCATCTCTATCTTCATTAGATATATTAGATATTACTTTTAATTCTTTGATAGATAAATTAGAATTATTATTTATTAAATCGTTTACAGTAGCTGAATTTTCATCGTATTGTAATTTGTAAATATATCTAATAGCTCCATTATTAGCCATTTCATTTACTTCTTTAATCGTTTTTTCAATAGCAGTATTATCATCATCTAAACTAATTACTTCAAAACCATATTTATCTAAGAATTTTAATACTTTATTAGAAGTTACAATTGTCTTACTAGTAGCATTTTCACCAGTTAATTTCATTTCAGCATCTAGTTCTGATAATTCTAATAATAAGCTGTCATAATTTTTTTCTATTTCTTTCTTTAAATATGCATTATTTATATATTGAATTAAACCAGTTTTTATATTTTGAGCACTCATTAACATATTTGATGGGTTAAGCCATAGTTCTTCTAGATAATCTGGTTTCATTCCTAAAGAACCATCTATTATTAATAATTGTTTATTCTTATTTAATAGTTTAACTGCCATATCTTTATCATCACCATAACTGTAATAGATAAATAATTCTTCTTCACTTAAATTATTAATCATACCATTATTAATTTTATAATTTTTTATATTTACTCCATCAGGATACATAGATCTTACTAGTGCATGTTCTCCATATAATTTAGTAGTTAAGTATTCTAATGGATAATTAGTTGTTACTATTGTTATATCATCCATATTATCCATTTTAAATAAATTACAACCAGTTAGTAGTAGAGTAAATACTAATAGTATTGCTAATGTTTTTAATTTTTTCATCACATATCTCCTTTAGGTACAGGATCATATCCAAATTTCTTATTAAATGGATTACACCTTAATATTCTTTTAATAGTTAAATAAGTTCCCTTAATACTTCCAAATCTATCTATAGCTTCGATTGCATAACTTGAACAAGTAGGATAGAACTTACAGTAAGAATGAGATTTAAATGGAATCTTTTTATATAATTTGATTATATATATTAAAAATCTTTTCATATAACCACCCTTATCAAAAATATTTTACTATTAAATAGTATTTTAATCAATTATCTAATTACATATTTTAATTTGTATGATACAATTTACTAGGGTGAACTTTATGAAAAATCTATTTGAAAGATTAGGTATTGAACCAATTAATATGAAGTATTATGAAACAGCTTTTAAACATTCTAGTTATGTAAATGAAAATCATCAAAAGAATGATTATGAAAGATTAGAATTTTTGGGTGATGCTGTTTTAGAACTTAGTATGAGTGATTATTTATATAAGAATCTTAATGTAGAAGAAGGAGATATGACTAAGTTAAGAGCTAGTTATGTTTGTGAAAATGCTTTATATGAGTATTCTAAAGATTTAAATTTAAGTGATTATATTAAAGTAGGTCATGGAGAAGAAGTAGATGGTGGTAGATTTAAAAAAGTTATACTAGCAGATATTTTTGAAGCTTTAATGGGTGCTATTTACTTAGATTTAGGTTTTGAAAAAGCTAAAGAAATAATACTTAATATTGTTATACCTTATTTTGAAAATCCTGAGGTTAATTTCTTTAGTGATTATAAAAGTGCTTTACAAGAATATGTTCAAGCTGATCAAAAGAGTTTAGAATATGAACTTGTTAAAGATGAAGGACCTAGTCACAATAAAACCTTTGGAGAAGTAGTTAAAATAGATGGTATTGTCTTAGGACAAGGTGAAGCATCTAGTAAAAAAGAAGCAGAACAAGAAGCTGCGAAAGATGCTCTTCAAAAGTTAGCTACAAAGTAATTGATATTTAAAAAATATGTTGATATAATGTTAAACGTATTTTCTTAAGGAATAAAAAAGAAAGGAGATTAATTTTGAGTAAAATTAAAATTTTTGCGTTGGGTGGATTAAATGAATCTGGCAAAAGTATGTATGTAGTAAATGTTAATGATGCTATTTTTATTTTTGATGCGGGACTTAAATATGCAACTGATACAATGCTTGGAGTAGATTATATCTTACCTGACTATAGTTATATAAAAGAAAATAAAAAGAATATAAAGGGTATCTTTTTAACTCATGGACATGAAAGTAATATGGGAGCTGTTGAAGATATCTTAAGAGATATTCCAGATCTACCTATATTTGCTACTAAATATACAATGGAAATATTAAAATTAGATTTAGAGGAAAGTGGTGTAGTAGGTAAAAATTTAAAAGAAATTAGACCACATTCTAAATTAATTTTCGGAGATTTAGCTCTTTTTCCAATTAGTATAACGCATTCAATACCAGACTCTGTTTGTTATGTATTATATACACCAGATGGTGCTATCGTGTATACAGGAGACTTTGTATTTGATGCTACGATGACTGGTAGTTATAAAACAGACATAGGTAAACTAGCTTATGTAGGTAAACAAGGAGTACTATGTTTACTTAGTGAATCTATTTATGCTGAAAAGGATGGTCATACAAGTCCTAATGATAGAGTATCAGGCTTTATAAGAGATGTACTTCATCATACAGATGATAGAATTATTTGTACTATCTTATCTGCTCATATCTATCGTATACAAGAGTTATTTGATGAGATTACTAAAACTAGAAGAAAAGTTGTAATTATGGGTAAATCTCTTCAAAATATGATTAATAGATCTATTGATTTAGGTTATATTACTTTTGATAAATCGAGAATTGGTGATCTTACTAATGTAGATGATAAAGACATAGTTATATTAGTTTCTGATGATAAAGAAAAACCTTTTATGAATATTGAAAGAATAATAAAAGGATTTGATAAATATATTAAATTAAAAAATACTGATACTATCTTTATAACGGAACCATCTTATGAAGGAGTAGAAAGAAGAGCTGCCCTAATAATGGATGAAATAGCTAAAAAAGATGTTGAAGCAGTATCACTTAATGCTAAAAAACATTTACTTCATCATGCATCTAAAGAAGATTTAATGATGATGATTAATTTAATGAATCCAAAATATTATTTCCCTGTCAAAGGAGAATATCGCCATCAAGTTATGAATGCTGAAGTTGCTGAAAAAGTCGGTATTCCTAAAGAAAATATTATATTAAAACAAAATGGTGATGTAGCAACATTTATTGATGGTAACTTAGTTGATGAGTTTGAACATATTGAAGTTGGAGAAATTTTAATAGATGGTAAGAGTGAAGGTAACATAGGAGAACTTGTTCTTAAAGATCGTGAAATGCTTGGAGAAAATGGTATTGTTATCGTAAGTGCTACTATCGACAAGGAAACTAAGCAAATACTAGCAGGACCAGAAATACTTACTAGAGGATTTGTATATGTTAAAGAAAATGAAGAACTATTAAGAGAAACTAGTGAATTATGTAAAGAAGTGATTCAAGAAAATATTGAATCTAGCGAAACAAATGTAGATTATAATAAGATTAAAAATGATATTAGAGAAAAATTAAGTAAATATTTTTATAAAGAAACTGAATCAAAACCTATGGTTATTACAGTAATGCAAGAAGTGTAATATACTTGATTTTAAATATTATAGTGTTATAATATGCCCCGAAAGGAAGTACTTTATGAAAAATTTAGATATTAAAAATGTATCAGTTTTAGGTAGACCATATTTAGCTAAAAAAAATAGTAAAGAATATTCATACTTTAGAATAGAATATAAAAATCAACTAACAGAAAATGGTAATGGAGATTTAATTGTTTATAATTCAATACCAAATGAAAAGACTGTTTCAAAAGTATTAAAAAAGATTAAAGAAAGTATGACTATTAAGTAGTATTTTTAAGAGGGTTTTATGAAAGAAGAAGAATACGTAGATGATTTAGTAGATGTATTACTAGCTATGTTAGTAAACGATAAATATTCAAATTATACATATTACTATTCAGATTTATGTGAAATGGTTGAAGATGTAGCTAAGTTTGCAGAACAAAACAATTTATTAGGTGATTATAATTTACCTAGTATGTCAGTAGAAGAATTATTAAAAAATAAACATATAGAATTTATTTCAGTTAACGATGAACTTGATTTTCATATGACACCAAGAGAAGCTAAGAAAATAAGAGAGAGAAATCAAGAATTAGTTGATAATATGGAAAGAGTATTTACTGTTAAAAATTTTAATTCTAGATTAATAGAAATAAATGAGGAATTTAAACGTATTGATCCTGAAGAAGGGGATTCTATAGCGTTTGAACAAAAAAATAGTAATAAAAAATATGAACTAGGTATTGATAAATTAGGTGTTTTTACTGAAGTAAATAAATTATTTACTGATGGAGTAATTAAAAGCGTTAAATCTAATGAAGATGGTAAGACTGTCGAAATAGAAGATTCTACTTACTGTATTCAAACTAAATTAACAGGAAATAAAACAGTAGCAGCTAAAGTAACTACAGGTATTATTAATCCATTTTTCTATGACTTCCTAGCAAGTGAAGTCTATGAACTTAGAAAAGGTAATTCTATGAGTTATGCTGTTGTTGAGGATGAAGCTCCAAAAGTATATAGAAAGGTGCGTAATTAATGGAACCATATTTATATCATGGTATTAAATTTTATAGTATTGAAACATTATACAAAATTATAGAATCAGGATTTATTATGCCTAGATGTATGATGGAAACACCTTCTGAAGATAAGAATAATATATTTAATGGTACTAAATATATTTCTTTATCACAAAAATCAGAAATAGATCCTAGATTTAATGATGAATATCGTAATGCGTTTGACGAGTTTATTTTTGAAAAACTATGTATCGTAATTGATAGTATTGATAATCCTATCCATCCAAATCTAGTAGATTGGGATTATTTAAGTACTGAAGAACAACAAAAAATCTTATTTAATGATAGTGATGAAAGAAGAAGTTATTATCAAGATGAAATACAAACTAAAGAAGTAATACCTACTAGTAGATTTATTGCTATAGGATATCCTAAAAGTTATTTTGATTACTATCTAGGAAAAGAAAAAAGTCAAGAAACTTTAAATAAATTAAAAGAAGAACTAGAAAAGCATAATTTAAATATTCCAATAGTAGATTCATCTTATTATGATTTTGCTAATACTAAAGAAAAAATTAAAGAGCATACTTTGCGATAATCTTTAATTTTTTTTATTTATAACATTTTACAATAACTAATTTTTATAGTATTATAAATTAGTAATAAAAGGTGAAATATGAAAGACGTTAAAATAGTATTTGTTGATTTAGATGGTACTTTAAGAGATAGTGAGGGCAATATCTCAGAGAGATCTGTTAAAATAATGAAAAAGCTTAAAGATATTGGTATTTATGTAGTATTTACAACTGGTAGAAATGTAGATTATACAGTTAAACTTGCTAAACAGTTTAATCCTAGTAGTTATGTAATTACTTCTAATGGTGCTGAAGTATATAATTATCTTAATAATAGAATAGTATTTAAAAACCCAATCATGTATAAAGACTTGGAATACTTAGATACACTTATTGAAAAGTATAATGTATATTTTTTAACTAATTCTTTTGATAAAAGATATACTAATAGAGACTTTGATAATATAGGGAAAAATATTATTAGTAAATTAACTGATTATGATGGGGAAATTAATCAAATAGTTGTACAATCTTTTGATAAAGAGATTCTTAATAAGTTTAAAGAAGAGATAGATAATTATCCTACTCTTAAAGTTATTAATAGGTCTAATCCTAATTTAGATGATAATCTTTTATCTTATTTAGATATAGTTAATTCTGATTGTTCTAAAGGAAATGCTATTAAAGAGTTATGTGAATTCTTAAATATTAAATTAGAAAATACTATGGCTATAGGGGACTCTATTAACGATAAAGATATGTTAGAAGTTTGTACTTATAAAGTAGCTATGGGAAATGCTAGTGATGAAATTAAAAATTTATCTAACTATATTACAGTATCTAATGATCAAGATGGTGTATCAGTAGTTTTAGAAAGATTATATAATGAATTAATAAAGTAGGTGAAAAAGTGGTATTTGATAATAAAAGTATTGAAGATGTAAGTGCTATTAATAGAATAGCTAATAATATTAGAGGCCTTGGTATAGATATGATTAATAATGCTAATAGTGGTCATCCTGGTATTGTTTTAGGTGCTGCTAATATCATTACTAATATTTATGCAAATATGAAAATAGATCCAAGTAATAGTAACTGGATTAATAGAGATAGATTTATATTAAGTGCTGGACATGGTTCTGCGCTTTTGTATGCTACACTCTTTATGGCAGGGTATAATATTACTCTTGATGATTTAAAGAACTTTAGAAGCCTAGATTCTATTGTTCCAGGTCATCCTGAGTACGGCGTTACTCCTGGAGTTGATTCAACAACTGGACCTCTTGGGGAAGGAATAGCAACTTCTGTTGGTACTGCTATCGGAGAATGTTATTTACGTAGTTTATTTGGTGAAGAACTAATTAACTATTATACGTATGTTTTATGTGGCGATGGTGACCTTATGGAAGGAATAAGCTATGAAGCATGTTCTTTAGCTGGTAAATTAGGACTTAATAAATTAATTGTATTTTATGATTCTAATGGAATAACATTAGATAATAAACTAGATAAAACATTTAATGAAAATATTGAACAAAGATTTACTAGTATGAACTGGAATTATATATTAGTAAATGATAGTGAAGATGAACTTGCTATTAATAGTGCTTTAGAAAAAGCTAAAACTAGTAATAAACCAACTATTATTGAAGTTAAAACAATTATTGGTAAATATAGTGTTAATGAAAATACACCTAAAGTACATGGATCACCACTTGCTAAAGAAGATATTACTAGTATTAAGGAAAAATTAGGATTAAGAGATATAGAATTTACTGTATCTCAAGATGCTAAAGATTATTTTAGTAATTTAATTATTGAAAATAATAGAGAATCTATAGATAAATGGAATAATTTATATAATTCTTTAGATGAAGAAACAAAAACTCTTTTAGATAAAGTAATTAGTAATAAATTACCAATGGAAATTAATAATATAGTTTATGAAGCACCTGAAGATAAGTTAGATGCTACTAGAAATGTTAGTGGTAAGATACTTAATGGTATTGCATTAGAAAATAAATTAATAATTGGTGGATCTGCTGATACATCTAATTCTACAAAAGCTAAAATAGTTAATACATTAGATTTTGATAGTGAAAATATTAGTGGTCGTAATATTAATTTTGGTATTAGAGAAAATGCAATGGCTGCGATTGCTAATGGTATTGCTTTAACTGGTTTAACACCATTTGTATCTACTTTCTTAGCATTTAGTGATTATTTAAAACCAGGATTAAGACTTAGTGCTTTAATGGATTTACCAGTTATATATATATTTAGTCATGATTCGATTAGTGTAGGAGAGGATGGTCCTACTCACGAACCAATTGAACAGTTAGTTTCTTTAAGAGCTACTCCTAATATTGATGTATATAGACCAGGTGATGCTAATGAAGTTATCGGAGCTTATAAAGCTATTCTTACTAATAGAAAACCTGCGGCATTAATACTTGGTAGAAATAAAGTTAGAATTGAAGAAGAAACTAGTGCTAAAGATGTAGAAAAGGGAGCTTATATCGTTAAGAAAGAATTTAATAATTTAGATGCTACTATTATTGCAACTGGTGAAGAATTAGAACTAGCTCTTGACGTATACGATTTCCTAATAGAAAAAGGTTATAGTATTAGAGTAGTTAGTATGCCTTCGATTGAAGTGTTTGAAAGACAAGATGAAGCATACAAAAACGAAATACTAGGAGATAAAGACAAAACCTTTGTTATTGAGGCTTCTAGCTCATATTCTTGGTATAAATATGCTAATAAAGATCATATGTTTACTATTGATACATTTGGTGCTAGTGGCCCTAGAAAAGACGTATTAAATAAATTTGGATTTACTAAAGAAAATATATCTCTAAAGATTGAAAATCTAATTAAATAGTTGTTTTATATATAAAAATTTAGTAATATTTTAGATGGATGGTGATATAAATGGATTTATTTTTAGACATTATGAAAGTAGTAATAGGACTTGTAATTGGAATAATTATTGGTTTCTTCTTAGCTAGATTTTTCATGAAGAAATATTTAAAGAAGAATCCACCTATTAATGAAGAAGTTATTAAAATGTTAATGTCTCAAATGGGAAGAACTCCTACTCAAAAACAAGTTAATCAAGTAATGAAACAAATGGAAAAGATGAATAGTCTTTAACTTATAATGGGAGGTATTTATGGTTGAAAGTAAAAAAGAACTAGTTGATCAAATTGCAAAAGAAAGAATTGATAAAGTCTTATGTAATTTAATATCTAAGGATAATTATGTTATTAAAATTGAGACTAAAGTTGTTGAAAATCCTAACAAGGTAGATGATTTTACTTGTAATGTTAGAGCTAAAGAAAAGTTACCAGAAAAGCTTGATAGTTCTATTATGTACTGGAGAGCTAATAGAGAATTAAACTTCTATCTTAGGTTTAAGGGTGAAATAACTAATAACTTTGTTTATTTTAGAGAAGATAGAGCTAGTACTATTGGTGAATCAGATCCTAAATGGGATGATGATTATCGTAAGTTTGTTATTTATGATGTTAATGGTGATTTGCTTTTAGAAAAAGATACATTTAAAGAAAAATCATTAATTAGATCATTAGATTGTTAAATAATCTTGTTTCTTTCAAAGAAACAAGGTTTTTTATTGACATTTATATATATTTTATGATAAAATTCCATTGTTTGTAGCCTCTATAGCTCAAACCGCATTGAAAAGGTTAAAAACATTTATGTACCTTAAGAGCGAGCCAGAATTATTAAAAGGAGGTATTTTATGAAAGCCGTATTTAAAGTTGGTGGAAAGCAAACTATCGCATCTGTAGGTGATACTATTTACGTTGAAAAACTAAATGGTGAAGCTGGTGATACTGTTAAATTTAATGAAGTATTAATGCTAGATGACAAAGTAGGTAATCCATATATTGATGGTGCTGTTGTAGAAGGTACTATTGAGAAACAAGGTAAACAAAAGAAAATCTTAGTTTTTAAATATAAAAACAAAGATAGATCTAACCGTCGTACTCATGGTCATAGACAACCTTATACAAAAGTTACAATCACTAAAATTGAAGGTTAATAATGATTAATATTATAGTAACTAATAAAAATAATAAAATTAAGAAGATAAATGTTAAAGGACATGCTATGTATGATGATTTTGGAAAAGATATTGTATGTAGTGGTGTATCTAGTGTAGTAATTACTAGTGTTAATGCTATTCTAACATTTAATGAAAATTATATTAGTTACGTAAGTAAAAAGGATGATTTTGAAATTACTATTAATGAAAATAATGAAATAGTAGATAATCTAATAAATAATATGATTAATATGTTAGAAGAAATAGAAAATCAATATCCTAAAAATGTTAAACTAAGGAAGGAGAACTTATGAATATGTTAAAATTAAATTTACAATTATTTGCCCATCATAAAGGACAAGGTTCTACATCAAATGGTCGTGATTCTGCTGGACGTAGATTAGGCGCTAAAGTAAGTGATGGAGAATTAGTTAATGCTGGGTCAATTTTATATCGCCAAAGAGGAACTAAGGTTCACCCTGGAACAAACGTAAAAAGAGGAAATGATGATACTCTTTACACTACAGTAACTGGTAGAGTTAAATTTGAACATCTTGGAAAAGATAGTAAACAAGTTAGTTGCTATCCAGAAGCTTAAGTTAAGTTAATTAAGAAAGGGAAACCTTTCTTTTTTATTTTTTTAATAGTATAATTAAGAATAGGTGAAATATATGTATAAATGTGAATATTGTGGTAGATTTTTTAAAGAAAAGAAAGAAGCTTGCCCTGGATGTGGCAATATTAAACTTAAATATATAAGAAATGAAGGAACTATGAGAATAGAAACACCTCCAAAAGGTGGTTATACTCTAGACTTAAAAAATATTAATGTAGATAAAAAATATGGTATGGTAGGCTGGATTATTGAATTAATAGTAATAATTTGTTTTATGTTATTTGCTATAACATTTGTTAGTGTATTCTTTAGAAATACTATAGTAACCGTAATAGCAGCCATTCTTTGTTTAATTGAAGTAATAGTTGGTATTATTAATTTAAGAAAAAAGATTAATGATGGTACTAGATATAATAAAACAAAACTAGATAGACTAAAAAATCATGGCGTTCTAATTAAAAATTTAAATTATAAAGTAAAAGAAAAGAAATTACAAAATGGTCAAAAATATCAATATATTCAAGTATTATATGAAAAAGAAAATGGTAAGACTCTTTCTTTAATAAGTGAACCTAAATATAATGGTAAATTATCAAGAGATGATGGTACAGTAGACTTACTTATAGATCCTGATGATGAGACTAATTATTTTATAGATGTAGATATATATTAAGAGGTAGATTATGTATAAATGTGATTATTGTGGTAGATACTTAAAAACTCATTATGATGAATGTCCTGGATGTGGATCAGTTAAGTTTTCTCATGAAAACATTTCTAAAGTATTAAGAGTAGAAAAACCTCCAGAAGGTGGTTATAAAATTAGTATGGGTAATTTCAAAAAACAAAAGATAGTTGGATACATTTTAGTAGGAATTAGTATTTTTATGTTTTTAGCATTCTTACCTTTTTCACTAATTTTTACATTTGCAGGATTTAGTTTTGAATTTCCAGAATTTTCATTAATTGGGCTAATGTTTCCACTATTTGAATTTCTATTCGTTGCCTTATTTGCTGGACTAGGTATTATGCAATTTAAAAGTGTCAACAATCAAACAAAAAAACTTAAAAAGTTAAGTACAACAGGAGTTTTAATTAAAAACTTGGATTATAAAGTAGTATCTAGCGGTACTGTTATTAATGGACAAGATATTAAATGTATTGAAGTTATTTATAAACCAAAAGAAGATGTAGAAATACCACTTAGAAGTGAAGCTAAATTTGATGGTAAATTATCTAGAAAAGATGGAACAGTTGATTTATTAATTGATCCAAATGATCATTCAAATTACTATATAGCTTTTGAAATATATTAAACCACTAAGTGGTTTTAAATTTACATAAAACAATGATTATGGTATAATAACTAAACGTTTATGGGGGTATTTTATGAAACTATTAGTTAGTGACTATGATGGAACATTTTATAATTCTATAGATAATGTTAAATTAAATGTCGAAGCAATTGAAAAATTTATGAAATCAGGTAATAAATTTGTATTATCTAGTGGAAGAGGTTTAGCTTCTTTAAAAAGAAAAGTTAAAGAACATGATATTCCCTATAATTATTTAGCTACTTGTGATGGAATGTATTTATTTGATGAACGTGACAATATGTTAATGTCTACGAAAATGAATAAGAAAATACTAAAGAAATTAAATCATATACATAAATTAGATGGTTATGAAAGAATAGATTATTCTTATGATGATGATTATGCAACTGTTGTATTACAAGATAAAAATTTTGCTAGTGTATCTATAATAGTTAAAGAAAAAATATCAGATAAATTATTAAAAGAATTTAATAGATTAAAAAAAGAAAATCCTTGTTATGATTTCTTTATTTATGGTTATGAATTATATAAATATATGGTTATTAAACCTAGAAATATTAATAAAAGTACTCCAATTAAGTATTTAGAAAGACATTTAGATTTAGATAAAAATAATATTTATACAGTTGGAGATGGATCTAACGATATAGAAATGATTAGAGATTACAATGGTTATATGATAGGTAATAATCGTAAATTAAAAAAGGTAGCCTTAGATAATTATGATTCATTACATAGTTTAATAAGTGATATAAATAAATCAAAAGTAAAAAAGAGGTGATAATATGTTTGTCGATGAGGTGGTTATTAAAGTTGAAGCTGGTAATGGTGGAGATGGATGTTTAGCCTTCAGAAGAGAAAAATTTGTTCCTATGGGTGGACCATATGGAGGAAATGGTGGTAAAGGATCAGACATTATCTTTAAAGTTGATACTGGTTTAAGAACTTTAATAGATTTAAGATACAAAAAAGTTATTAAGGGTGAAAAAGGTGAGAATGGTTCTGGTAAGAATCAAAATGGTAAGAATGCCCAAGATGTTATTGTAAGAGTACCGCAAGGCACTGTTATTAGTGATAAAGATGATGGTACTATTTTAGCTGATTTAAAAGAAGTAGATGACTCATTTATCGTTGCTTATGGTGGTAGAGGAGGAAGAGGTAATACTGCTTTTAAAACACAAACTAATACTGCTCCTAACTTTGCTGAAGATGGAGAGCCAGGTGAAAAAAGAAATCTTAAAGTAGAATTAAAGCTCTTAGCAGATGTTGGATTAGTTGGAATGCCAAGTGTTGGTAAAAGTACTTTAATATCCACTGTATCTAAAGCTAAACCTAAGATAGCAGCATATCATTTTACAACTCTTAATCCTAATCTAGGAGTAGTTAAAACAAGAAATAATAAGAGTTTTGTTTTAGCAGATTTACCTGGATTAATCGAAGGGGCTAGCGCTGGCGAAGGACTTGGATTTAGATTCTTAAGACATATTGAAAGAACTAGAGTAATAGCATATGTTATCGATATGTCTAATTTAGAACAAAGAGATCCAGTCGAAGACTATAAAACTTTATATAAAGAATTAAAAAATTATAATGAAAAACTAATTAAAAAACCTTGTATTATAATAGCTAATAAGATGGATATCGAAGGAGCTAAAGAAAACTTAAAAGAATTTAAAAAGAAAGTTAAAAATATTAAAATCTTTGAAATTAGTGCTTTAGAAAAACAAGGTATTGAAGATGTTATGGACTATCTAGGTGATCTTGTTTATGAAACAACTGCTGAACCAGTAGTAGATGAAACAGAAAGCTTTGTATTATATAAATTTAAAGAAGAAAAACCATTTACTATTGAAAAAGATGGAGATGTCTTTGTTATTAAAGGTAAACAAATAGAAAAATTATTAGAAATGACTAGATTTTCTACTGAAGAGGCTGAAAGAAGATTTGCTAATAAACTAAGAAGAATGGGTATAGATGATGAACTAATTAAAAAAGGTATTAAAGAAGGCGATAAAGTTCGTATTCTTGATATGGAATTTGAATTTAGATATTAATTGAAATGCCTATATTATGATGATATTATATTAATAGAACCTAAGAGGTGTATATGAAAAATAGAAGTGAATTAAGAGAAATAGCAGTTAAAGTATTATATCAAGTATATATCTTTAAAGATGCTAAAGTTGAATATGATGTAAATAGTTTAATAAAAGAACAATTAGAAGTAGAAAATGATTTTGTTAAGACGATAGTTAATGGAGTTATTTCTAAAGAAAAAGAAATTAATAAATTAGCTAATAAATATCTTACTAATTGGACTATTGATAGATTAAGTAAAGTAGATAAAGCTATTCTTAGCGTAGGTATCTATGAATTAATGTATACTGATACTCCTAAGATAGTATCTATTAATGAAGCTGTTGAATTATCTAAATCATATAGTGATGAAAAAGTTATTAAAATGGTTAATGCATGTTTAGATAAAATCTATCATGAAGAAGGATTAGATACTGATGAATAATGATTATTTAACAGTAACACAAATAACTAAATATATTAAATATAAAATAGATAATGATGCTAATCTTAGTCATGTAATGTTAAAAGGAGAAATATCTAATTTTAAGTTACATACTAGAGGGCATTTGTATTTTACTATTAAAGATGAGAATACTAGAATTAATGCCATCATGTTTGCTTCTAGTGCCTCTAAAATCAAGTTTAAACCTGAAGATGGTATGAAGATATTAGTAACAGGTAGAATAAGCGTGTATGAAGCTACAGGAAGCTATCAGATATATGTTGATACTATGGAAGAAGATGGATTAGGTAATTTGTATCTTCAGTTTGAAGAATTGAAGAAAAGATTATCTAAAGAAGGCTTGTTTGATGAATCTCATAAAAAGCCTATTCCAAAGATTCCAAGAAGAATTGGTATTATAACAGCACCAACTGGGGCTGCTATTAAAGATATATTATCTACTTTAAAAAGAAGATGGCCACTTGCTGAAACAATCCTATTTCCTAGTTTAGTGCAAGGAAAGGAAGCTGCAGGAGACATAGTTAGAAATATTGAAAGATCAAAGGACTTTGATTTAGATGTTCTAATTGTTGGTCGAGGTGGTGGATCTATCGAAGACTTATGGTGCTTTAATGAAGAAATAGTAGCTAGAGCAATATTTAATCTAGATACACCTGTAATAAGTGCTGTTGGTCATGAAATAGATTTTACTATTAGTGATTTTGTCGCAGACCTTAGAGCACCAACTCCAACTGGAGCAGCCGAAATGTGTGTTCCTAATATCGTAGATATAGAGAATTTATTAAGACAATTAGAAATTAGATCTATTAATGGAATGCAAAATATCTATTCTTTAAATAAACAAAGATTAGATAAAATACTAAGTAGTTTTATTCTAAAGAATCCTATTAGTATGTATGAAGTTAAAGAACAAAGATTTGATAACTTATATGAAAGATTAATAAATAGTTATAAAAATATTCTTAGTATTAATGAAAATAGATTAATCCTAATAAATAATAACCTTAATAATGATATTAAAAATGTTCTTACTAAAGAAGAACATAGATATTTAAATATAATTAGTAAATTAGAAGTATTAAATCCACTTCTTACTATTAAAAGAGGTTATGCTGTTACTAGAAAGAATAATAAAGTAGTAAGTAGTATTAAGGATTTAAATAAAGATGATATCGTTGAGATAGAACTTAATGATGGATCGATAGATGCTAAAGTATTATAAGGAGGATATATGGCAAAGAAAGATGAAAAAAGTTTTGAAGAAAAATTAACTGAACTTGAAACAATAGTTAAATCTTTAGAAAGTGGTAATGTACCACTAGATGATGCTATTAACAAGTTTAATGAAGCTATGATTTTATCTAAAGAATGTAATGATAGATTAAAGAGTGCTGAAGAAAATGTTAATAAAATATTAAAAGAAAATGGAAGCTTAGAAAACTTCAAAGTGGAGGAAGAAGATGAGTAAGAAAGTATTACCTAATGTATTTTTATGGTTATTTATTGGACTTTTAATTACATTTACTACAGGTTTTATGGTTTCTACTAATGCTAATATGGTTAAAAATCTTTTTGGAGGATACTTATATGTCATTTTAGCTATCGTAGAAATAGGTTTAGCTGTATTCTTATCTATGAGAATAAATAAGATGAAACCTACGACTGCTACTTGCATATACTTACTATATACATTCTTATCTGGTTTAACATTCTCTATGATATTTTTAACATATAAAATAGAATCAATTATTTTTGTATTCTTAATCGCTGCTATACTATTTGGTATATTTGCTTTAATAGGTAAATTTACTAAGATAGACTTATCTAAGATAGGTATATACTTATTAATGGCATTCTTAGGTATTTTAATACTAAATATAATTAATATATTCTTAATGAATAGAACACTTAATATAATTACTTGTTCTATAGGAATAATTGTATTCTTAGGATATACTGCTTATGATATTCAAATGATAAAAAGAATGGATGTTGGATTTGGTACTAGAAATGTTGCCATTTATGGAGCGTTATCTCTATATATAGATTTTGTTAATTTATTCATAGATTTATTAAATTTATTTGGAGATTCTAGAAGATAATGAAAGTATTTGAGTTAGATAATGTTTTATATAAAGGTGATATTGTAATAGATGTAATATCTTTTGGTATTGAAAAGAAAGAAAAATATAAGGAATTTCTTCCTCTTATTAAACCTCTTTTAATGCTTTATAAGATGGATATATTACCAATAAATAAGCTTGAATCATTTATAGATAAGTATGATGATAAATTTGATTTAACTAAAGAAAAAGCAAAAAAATTCGCTGAACTATTTTGGGAAGAGAATAAAGATAAATTAAATAAAGAATTATTATCTAAGATAACTAGAAATGATTTAATAATTACTACTGCTCCTAAAGAATTTTTTGAACCATTAAAATTAAAGACTAAGAAGATTTTAGGATCAGTATATAATTATAAAACTAAAGATATAGAATTTATTTGTTATAAAGAAAATAGAGATAAAAAATATAAAGAACTATATGACAAATACGAAGTAACAGAATATTATACTAACAATGATAAAGATAAAGATATGATCAAAAGAGCTAAAAAAGTAATTAAAATATAAATATAAATTAGGGGGATTTATGGATTTTAATAATAATAAAGGGAAAGTTACTAAAGAAAACTTTAGTAAAGTTATGAAAGAATTATTCTTGTTTAGAAGACCTCTTTCAGATGAATATGAGAAAAGTAAAAAGTCATTTAAAGATTTTGATAAAAAATTAATTGAAAGAATTGATAAAGATTTAAAAACAAAATCTTCAATTACTGAATTCTCTAAGAAGAATGCTAATGAAATGAGTAAAATAAGTGGTGGTATTAGAGATAGAGAAAAAGCTAAAGTAAAAGCAATACGACATGAAGAAAATCTTATTAGAACTATTATGTATACTTTAATAGGAGCAGTTATTGTAGGAATTGCTAGTATCTTTATAAGTATATCACCAGTTAATGTATCATTAGCTTTATACGGAGTACTAATATATACTGGTTATAATATTTTAGGTGATATTTATCAAAATATTAAAGTAAAGAAAATAGATAATGAAATATCATATAATTCTAAGAAATTAGAGAAATCATTTAAAAAAATAGAAGAAAAAGATAAAGAAAAAGAAAAGGAAAATAAAAAAGAAGAACAACAAACTAAAGTAAATCAACAAACTGTTTCTTATAATAGACCACTTGATAAAGTAAAAAAATTAGTTAAAAAATTATAAAAGGACTTTTAAAAAAGAAGTCTTTTTTATTTTACAAAAAATATTAGCAATAAAAGTTGACAAGTGCTAAAGAGGGTACTATAATCATATTAGCACTGATTGATAGGTGAGTGCTAAAAGAGGTGAAATATGTTAACTGAAAGACAAAAAGAAATACTTACTCTTATTGTCCTAGAATATATTAAACTTGCTAAACCTGTTAGTTCCAATTTAATATGTGATAGATTAAAAGTATCAAGTGCCACAGTTAGAGCAGAAATGGCTCAACTTGAAGATTATGGTCTTCTTGAAAAGACACATACATCAAGTGGTAGAGTTCCTAGTGAAGAAGGATATAGATACTATGTAGATCATTTAATGGAACCTAAGAAGATTAGTGGTGAAGATGTATTAAAACTTCAAAAGATATTTAGTAATAATGAACTTGATTTATCAGATACTCTTAAGAGAAGTTTAGAAATAGTTTCTGATATTACTAACTATACTGCAGTTGTTTTGGGTGCTAAATCTCACGATAATACATTAAGAGAAGTTAATATTGTTCCACTTAGTACAACAAAGGTAACAGTAATAGTTATTACTGATAAAGGATTTGTTGAACATAAAACAATAGATGTTACAGGAATAAGTGCTGAAGAGTTAAAAAAGACTGTATCTTTAATTAATAATTTAATTATTGGTACACCAATCGATGAAGTATCTTCAAAGTTAGAATTTGAAGTAAAACCTGTAATAGCTAACTACGTAAAAGAACATGAAAAACTCTATAATGCTTTCTATGATGTGTTCTCTAGTTTCACTGAAAAGAATGTTAATTCTTATGGAGAAAAGAATATTCTTAAATTACCAGAGTTTGATAGTGTTGAGAAAGTTAAACAAGTAATGGATAAATTAGATGACAACATAGAGAAAATTGTTGAAAGAGATGATAACAATAACATTAATGTTTATATTGGTAAAGAATCAAATATAGATAGTGAAGTTACAGTTATTAAGACTAACTATAAAACTCCTAGTGAAGAAGGTACAATTGCAATAATTGGTCCTAAACGTATGGAATATGATAGAGTAGTTAACCTATTAGAGTACATTAAAGAAAATATAGAAAACTAAAGAGGTAAATAATGGCAAAAAAAGAAAAAGAGGTAAAAGATGTTAATATTACAGATAATACTAATGGAGATAGTAATATTAATGAATCTATTCCTAATGAAGGAGTTAAAGAAAACTCTAGTTCAAATAAAGAAATAGAAGAATTAAAAAATGAAATAAATAAATTACAAGAACAAAATAAAGACCTAGATAATAAAGTTAAGATGGCTCAAGCTGAATTAGTAAACTATCGTAAAAGAAAAGATGAAGAAACAGCTAATTTACTTAAATATGCTAATCAAGATATAGTAGTAGATTTAGTTCCAGTACTTGATAATCTTGAAAGAGCTGTTAATACTGATGAATCACAATTAGATGATAAATCTAAGAAATATTTACAAGGATTTAAGCTATTATGTACTAATTTCAAAGATGCTCTTAAAAAGTATGGAGTTGAAGAAATACCTACAGTTGGAGTAGAATTTGATCCAATGGTACATGAAGCATTGATGACTAAGAGTGATCCATCTAAAAAAGAAGATGAAGTTCTTGAATGTTTAATGAGAGGCTATACTTTAAAAGGAAAAGTAATTAGACCTAGTAAAGTAGTAGTTAATAAGATTGAATAATATGTTTGATCCAGATAGTATTATAAGTTATTTATCTTGGTGTGAAGCTCAAGGAATCGAACCTTTTGCTGAAGATGAAGATAAACAAGAAGAAAATGAAAATAATAATGATAATGAAAATAATAAATATGAAAATATAGTTTTAAAAAAAGAAAGAAGGAATAAATATGAGTAAAATAATAGGAATCGATTTAGGTACAACAAATAGTTGTGTTGCTGTTTTAGAAGGAGGAGAAGCAAAGGTAATTCCAAATCCTGAAGGAGAAAGAACAACTCCATCTGTTGTAGCATTTAAAAAAGGAGAAAAAATAGTTGGTGATGCTGCTAAAAGACAAGCAATCACTAATCCAAATACTGTATCATCAATCAAGAGATTAATGGGTACTAGTAAGAAAGTAACACTTGATGGAAAGGAATATACTCCAGAAGAAATATCTGCGATGATCTTAACTTATATGAAAGATTATGCAGAAAAATATTTAGGAGAACCTGTTAAACAAGCTGTTATTACAGTTCCTGCATACTTTGGTGATGCAGAACGTCAAGCAACAAAGAATGCTGGTAAGATTGCAGGCCTAGACGTACAAAGAATCATTAACGAACCAACTGCTGCAGCATTTGCATACGGCGTTGATAAACAAAAAGATTCACATACAGTTTTAGTATACGACTTAGGTGGAGGTACATTTGATGTATCTATCTTAGACCTTGGTGACGGAGTATTTGAAGTTAAAGCAACTGATGGTAATAGTCACTTAGGTGGAGATGATTTCGATAATAGAATCATTGATTACTTAGTAAGTGAATTTAAAATGGAAAATGGTGTAGATCTTTCTAAAGATAAGATGGCTATGCAAAGATTAAAAGAAGTAGCAGAAAAAGCTAAGAAAGATCTTTCTAGTATGACTACTACTCAAATTAGTGCTCCATTTATTAGTCAAGGAGAAGAAGGACCTCTACACTTAGATGTAACTTTAACTCGTGCTAAATTTGAAGAATTAATTAGAGATTTAGCTGAATCAACTCTTGATAAAGTAAGAGCAGTTCTTAAAGAAGCTAAATTAAAGAAAGGTGACATTGATAAAGTATTATTAGTAGGTGGTTCTACTCGTATACCAATGATCCAAGATTTAGTAGAAAAAGAATTAGGACAAACTCCTTCTCATGAAGTTAACCCAGATGAAGCTGTTGCTATGGGTGCTGCTATTCAAGGTGGTGTATTAACTGGAGATGTTGGAGGAATCGTACTTCTTGATGTTACACCATTATCACTTGGTTTAGAAACATTAGGTGGAGTTATGACAGTATTAATTCCAAAGAATACTACTATTCCAACTCAAAAGAAACAAATATTCTCAACTGCTGCTGATAACCAACCTGCTGTAGATATTCGTGTACTACAAGGTGAAAGACCAATGGCAGATGATAATAAGACAATTGGTAACTTCCAATTATCTGGTATTCCAGCTGCTCCAAGAGGAGTTCCTCAAATCGAAGTTACATTTGATATCGATGCAAATGGTATCGTAAATGTTAAAGCTAAAGATTTAGCTACTAATAAAGAGCAAAAGATTACAATCACAGCTACTACTAACTTAACTGATGAAGAAATTGATCGTATGGTTAAAGAAGCTGAAGAAAATAAAGAAAAAGATGACAAACGTAAAGAAGAAGCTGACTTAAGAAATGATGCTGAAAGCTTAGTCTTCCAAACTGAAAAGAGTCTTAAAGATCTAGGAGATAAAGTAGATAAGAAAGAAAAAGAAGAATGTGAAGACTTAATTAAAGAAGTTAAAGATGCTTTAGAAAAGAATGACATGGATGAAGTTAAAGAAAAGAAAGAAAAATTACAAGAAAAAGCTATGGCATTAGCTACTAAAGTATATGAACAAGCTGGTAAAGAAGCAGAAGCAGCAAATGCTGAAGAAGCTGAAGAACCAGAAGATAAACCTAAAAAGAAAAAAGGTAAAAACGACGACGTTCAAGAAGCAGAATACGAAGAAAAATAATATGAAGTTCTAGAGTTCTTCTAGAACTTTTCTAGGTTAAGGAGAAATATGAGTGATATACCAAGAAGTGAAATAAAAGATGAATTTAAATGGGATTTATCCGCTGTATATAAAAATAGAAATGAATATGAAAAAGATATAAAAGAATTAGAAAAGAATATTGATCTAATTAAATCTAATGAAAATATTAATCTTAATAATTCTAAGAATTTATTAAATACTACTAATTTAATTATGAATACTTCTAGAATTATTCAAAAGTTATATTCATATTCTAGTATGAAGCAAGATGAAGATATTTCTAATACAGAAGTAATCAAAGATTTAGATTTATTAGAGACATTAGATATTAAATTTGAAAGTGTTTCTTCCTTTTATGATGTTAATCTATTAAAACTTAAATATAAAGATGTTTTATCTATGATGGAGGAAGAACCTAAATTAGAAGAATATCGTAATTATTTTAGATCACTCTTTAGATATAAAAAGTATAAATTAAGTAAAGATAAAGAAAAGATGCTTATAGATTTATCTAAAGCTTATGCTGATAATGAAACTATTTTTTCTTCACTATCAGACTCTGATATCGATTATGGTAAAGTAAAAGATATTACTGGAGAAGATGTTACTCTTACTCCTGAAAAATATAATGTATTAGTTAAATCTTCTAATAGAGAAGTAAGAAAAGAAGCGTTTACTAAATTTCATAATGTCTATGGTAGATATAAAAATACTTTTACTTATTTACTTTTAGGTCATGTTAAAAAGAATGCAACTTTATCTAAGATGAGAGGTTATAAAAGCTTCTTATATAGAGAAATGTATAATGATGAACTTGATACTAAAGTACTAGATACATTAATTGAATCAGTTAATAGTAATTTAGAACCTTTATTTAAATATTATAGAATAAAAAAAGAAATACTTAATTTAGATGAGTTACATTTATATGATACTCATGCTTCTGTTACACCTAAAATAACTACTATTTATTCATTTGATGAAGCTAAATCTATTATTAAAGATGTATTAAAAGTATTTGGCGATGATTATCTAGAAATACTTGATAAAGCTTTTAAAGATAAATGGATAGATATTTTACCTAATAAAAGTAAAAGAAGTGGAGCTTATTCTGGAGGATGTTATGATACATATCCATATATCTTAACTAATTTCCAAAATACATATAATGATATATCTACTTTGATACATGAATTAGGTCACTCTATACATAGTTATTATTCTAGAACTAATAATACTTATGTAGATTCTAATTATAAAATTGTAGTAGCTGAAGTTGCTTCTACGGTTAATGAATTATTACTTGCATATTATATGTTAGAGAAAAGTAATAGTCCTAAAGAAAAGTTATTTATCTTAGATCAATTATTAGATTTATATAAATCAACGATATATAGACAAACTATGTTTGAAGAATTTGAAAAATATGTTTATGAAAATATAGAGAAAGATATTCCTTTAAATAGTGATATATTATCAGAATATTATTTTGAACTTAATAAAAAATATTTTGGTAAAGATGTAGTAGTAGATCCTGAAATTAAATATGAATGGGAAAGAATACCTCATTTTTACTATGATTTTTATGTATATAAATATGCTACTGGACTATCTAGTAGTGCTTATATAGTTAATAATATTCTTAATCATAAAGAAAATGCTGTAGAAAATTATAAAGAATTTTTAAAGAAAGGATGCTCTTTAGCTCCTAATGAAGAATTAAAAATTACTGGAGTAGATTTAACTAAGAAAAAGACTTATGATACTGCTTTTAAGATGTTTAGTGACTTAGTAGATCTATATAAGAAAACATATGAAGAATATAAAAGAAGTGGTGAATAATGAATAATAAAGATTATTATGAAACATTAGGTGTATCTAAAGATGCATCTCAAGATGAAATAAAAAGTGCTTTTAGAAAACTTGCTAAACAGTATCATCCTGATATCAACAAAGAACCTGGTGCTGCTGAAAAATTTAAAGAAATAGGTGAAGCTTATTCAGTTTTATCTGATGAAAACAAGAGAAAACAATATGACCAGTTTGGTAGTGCTGCCTTTGATGGAGCTGGTGGCTTTGGCGATGCCGGTGGTTTCGGAGGATTTGATGCATCAAGTTTCGACTTTGGTGATATCTTCGACAATATCTTTGGTAATGGTTTTGGATTTGGATCAAGTGGATCATCTAGAACTAGAGCTTCTAGAGGTGATGATAGATTAATGAGAATTAGACTATCATTTGAAGAAGCTGCTTATGGTACTGAAAAAGATATTAAAGTAGATGTAGTTGAAGAATGTGACAATTGTAATGGTAAAGGTGGTTTTGGAGAGAAAACTTGTCCAGATTGTCATGGTAGTGGTACTGTTACTAAACAAACTAGAAGTATTTTAGGAGCATTTGTTTCTAAGACTACTTGTGAATCTTGTAATGGTAAAGGAAAAGTCTATGATAAAACATGTACTAGTTGTCATGGTAATGGAAGAGTTAATAAATCTAAAACTCTTACAGTTAATATTCCAAGAGGAGTTGATACTGGTAATAGACTAAGATTAAGTGGTAAAGGCGATGCCGGAAGTAACGGTGGACCTAATGGTGATTTATATCTAGAATTTGTTGTAGATGATCATGATTTCTATACTAGAGATGGTGATGATATCTATTTAAGAGTTCCTATTACTATAACAGAGGCTATATTAGGTTGTAAAAAGGAAATTCCAACGCTTTCAGGTAATGTGACACTAACTATACCTGCTGGTACTAATAGTGGCGATAAACAGCGTTTAAAGGGCAAAGGAATTGATAATGAATCATCTAGATCAAAAGGTGATATGTACATCATTATGGATATTAGAATGCCTAAAAAGATATCTAGAGATCAAAAGAAATATTTTGAAGAATTAAGTAAGACTGATTTATCAGATTCTAAAATCAATTCATTTGATAGATTTGTTAAAAGTAAAGAATAGATAGCAATATCTATTTTTTTATTGAAAAATAGGCATATTTAGCTTATACTATTAGACAATTAAAGAGGGATGTTTAGTGGAAGATAAAAAGAAAGTTACTAAAAAAAAGAATAATAGCGTTTCTAAGAAAAAAGAGTCTAAACCAGTATATACTGTTATTCAAAGCAAAGAACCAGAAATTGTAACTATTAAAAGTGATAAAAAGAAATCTTTTAATATTAATTTTTTAATAGTGTTCTTTTATAATTTAATAGCTCTTTTATCATTATTCTTTATATTCTTTTATCCTAGTATTAAAGAAGAAATAGAAATATATAAATTAAAAAAAGAAATTAATACTATTATTACTGAGAATAAATGTACTAATAGTAATGTAACTACTGGTGAAAGAGAAGAAGTTGAAAATAAAATAAAAGATTATTTATACAGTTTAACCCTTTCAAATAATAAGATTAATTCTATTATTAATAATAAAGAATTAAATAACTTTTTAAATGTTAGTTATATAGATAGTGATATTAATCTATTAGATAGTAATATTAATGAATTAAATAATTTAAAAGATAAAGTTAATACTATTAAAGATAATAATTCTAAGTATAAGAATAATAATAAAAAACTTAATAAATTATATAGATCTTTAAGTAAGATTGTGGATAAAAGTATTATTGTAAATGATATAGATCCATTTATTAAGTATTTAAGTGATATTAAAGAACCTAGTATTTATCTTAGAAATAATAAAGATAAGTATAAATTAGAAGATAATAAGATTATATTTATTAAAAGAAAAGCTAAAGAAGAATATGATTCTTTACTTAGTAAACTTTCTTATGAAGATAAAAATATAACTATACCTGAACTTATTGTGGATAAAGATGGACCTATTATTAATGCAAATAATATTAGTATTAGTAAAGGTACTAAATTAGATTTAAAAAGTAAGATTAGCTGTATAGATGCTGTTGATGATAGTGTTCCATGTAATATAGAGGGATCCTTTGATTCGAATAAAGTAGGTTCTTATAATATTAAAATTACTAGTACTGATAAATCTAATAATACTAGTAGTAAAAATATTACTGTTACTGTTAAAGAAGTAATAGTTAATGCACCAGCATATAATAATAGACCCTATTATATTGAAGTAATACGTAATCAAAATATTGTTATTGTCTATGGTCTAGATGAAAATAAAGAATATTCTAAAGTAGTTAAAGTATTTGTCTGTTCTGCAGGTAAAGGCAATAATACTCCGGTTGGAACATTCCATACATCAAAAGGTTATACTTGGGGCTCTTTATTTGGGGGCGTATATGGCCAGTATTCGACGAGAATAACTGGAAGTATATTATTTCACTCAGTACCTTATTATACGAAAAACAAAGGGGATTTAGAGTGGCAAGAATACAATAAGCTAGGAACAAAAGCATCAGCTGGTTGTATTAGAATGGCTGTTAGAGATGTTAAATGGATTTTTGATAATGTAGCAGCAGGAACAACAGTTAAAATCTACGATGGTAACATACCACCAGGAATAACTAAACCTAGTGCTATTAAAATACCAGCTGATAGTCCAAATAAAGGATGGGATCCAACAGATCCAGATCCAAATAATCCATGGAGAAAATAGAGTTTATCTCTATTTTTTTATGTTATAATATTATAAAAGAAGGTTATATAGTGGAAAATCAAATTAAAGAATATATTGATTATTTAGCATTTGAAAGAAGAAATGCTAAGAATACATACACCTCTTATGAAAGAGATTTAAAGGATTATAGTTTATTTCTAAAACAAAAAGGTATTAATGATTTAAATGATGTATCTAGAGATAATATAACTAAATATATTGAATTCCTAAATAAAGAAGAAGATAAAAGTACTACGATTGCTAGAAAATTAACTGCGATTAAGGGACTTCATAAATATCTATTTGCTAAAGGTACTTTAAGAGAAGATGTCTCTCTAACTGTTGAAAGACCTAAATTAGAGAAACATTTACCTAAAGTATTAACTGTTGAAGAAGTAGACAAATTACTTGATATTAATCTTAATACTGTATTTGACTATAGAAATAAAGCCATGTTAGAATTATTATATGGGACAGGGTTAAGAATTAGTGAATTATTAGACCTTAAAACATTCGATATAGATATGGAAAACTGTATTGTAAGATGTATGGGAAAAGGATCTAAAGAAAGAATTGTTCCCATTGGTGAATATATAATTAAATATTTATCTTTATACTTAGATAGAAGAGGGGAACTATTAAAAGGTAAATCTAGTGATTATTTATTCTTAAATAGTTTAGGATCTAGATTAAGTAGATTTAGTTTCTTTAAAATTATTAAGAAATTATTAAAAGATAAAGGTATTAATAAAGATGTATCACCACATACATTAAGACATAGTTTTGCTACTCATTTATTAGAAAATGGAGCAGACTTAAGAAGTATCCAAGAATTACTTGGTCATAGTGATATTTCTACAACTAGAATATATACTCATATAACTAATAAAAAAGTTAAAAATGATTATGTTCTATATCATCCAAGAAGTAAGAAATAGGAGTTTATTATGAAATTTAAAAGAGTATTTTTATTAATATTAGATTCATTAGGAGTAGGTGAGGCTATAGATGCTTCTAATTACAATGATAATGGTGCTAATACATTAAAACATATAATGGATAATTATGATCTATATATACCTAATTTAAAGAAATTAGGAATAATAGATACTATTAATATGAATAATAATGAAAATGTAGATGCTTACTATACAATAGCTAGACCTATTAACCAAGGTAAAGATAGTTTAACTGGTCACTATGAAATAATGGGTGTTAGAAATAGTGCTCCATTTAAAACATTTACTGAAAGAGGTTTCCCTAGAGATTTATTAGAAAAAATAGAAGAAGCAACTGGTAAAAGAGTTATAGGAAATAAAGTAGCTAATGGAGAAGATATAATTAATGAATTAGGAGAAAGACATTTATCTTATAAAAGTTTAATTATTTATACATCTACTGATTCAACTTTACAAGTAGCTGCTCATGAAGATGTAATACCTATTGCTAAGTTATATAGTTATTGCGAAAAGATTAGAAATATAACTCTTAATGATGATTATAGAATAGCAAGAGTAATAGCTAGACCTTTTACTGGTAAACCTGGTAAATTTAAGTTTACTGAAGATAGATCTGATTATGCGATAAAGCCTCCACAAAAGAGTGTTATGGATAATATCAAAGAAAAGGGATTGAGTGTAATATCTATTGGTAAAGTAAATGATATATTTGATTCTCAAGGCATAACTAAGAATATTAAAAGTGCTTTTTCTAACATAGATACACTTAATAAAATGACTGATATTATGGAAAAGAAATTTCAAGGATTATGTGTTACTAATTTAAGCGATTTTGATGCGTTGTATGGTCATAAAAGAGATGTTGAGGGATATGCTAAAGCTATCGAAGAATTTGATGTTGAAGTACCTATGATTCTAAATAAATTAGAGAATGATGATTTATTAATAATAACTGCAGATCATGGATGCGATCCTACATTCAAAGGTAATGCTCATACAAGAGAAAATGTTCCAGTAATAATATTTAGTAGAATGTTTAAAACACCTAAGAAATTAGATATTTTAAATACTATGAGTGATATTGGAGCTACTATCGCAGATAATTTTGAAGTTAATAAACCACTATATGGGAAAAGTTTTTTAGATAAGTTAAATTAGGGGTGAATTATGACATACTTTATAGTATTAATTTTAATAGGCATAAATATTTTATTTCTCTTATATAATCCAAAAAAATTAGATGAAATAAGAAAAGAGATTACCTATAATAAAATAAAAGTATTAAAGAAAGATTTAATTATATTAAATGTTCTAACTATTGGAGCTAATTTAATATATATAATAATTAGTTTAATTACTGGAGATGGTAATTCTAACTTACTAGTAGATATAGTTAGTGTAGTAGGGGAAGTAGTTACTTTAGCTCTAGTATTGATATCTAAATCTTATAAAACAAACTATATATTAAAAACTAGAAGAAGTAGAATGAGTATGGTAATAGGACTACTTCTAGTAATGATAATAGTAGGGGATAGACAAGTAACAAATAATAATATTACACCAATTATTTTAATAGTATGTTTTATATTAGGAATTGTATTAACTGCAAAAGATGTATTAATTAGTTTTAAAATTAAAGATAAAGTAATTAAATCTAATATAGAATATTTTACAATAGTAGCATTTTTAGTTATGTTTTTAATATATATAAACATCCCATTTAGTTATGTTGCCTTTGTAATATTATCTGTATTATTAGTATTAGTATATTTAAATAAAATAAAAAAGATTTCTACAGAGAAATCAAAATTAAAGAAAATTATAGAAATAAATGAAAAACCTGGTAACGAATATATATTAGAGTTTTATAAAGATTTAATGAATACAGAAGAGTTAATTCAGTATGTATTAGTCTTTATAGTAGCATTAGTACTTAATATAGTAATAAATATCAATTATATATATATAAGTATGTATTTAATACTAGTAGTAGTTAATATTAGAATGAGTAGCTACAAGAGACAATTAAAGATGCATCAAGGTATTGAGAAAGAACAAAGTAAGAGATATCAACCTCTAGATAATATTAAATTTAATACTATTGATCAAAATGAGTTACTTCTACTTAATGAAGACTTTCTTAAAGTATATTATATAAAAGATAATTTAATATATATGTCTGAGATAATATTATATAATGTTCAAGAAAATGAATTAGATAATATTAAATTATATATTAATACATCTAATAATAATGATTATGTATTTATGGTGGGGGATTTATATGAATAATATAAATTCTTTTTCTAATCTATAAGGCAACATAACTATAATTATAGGAAGTAAGATATTTTAATCAAAACCCTTATAAATCCCATACGTATTTAAGTGTTTTCTATATTATTATAATTATCTATTTATATAATATTATCTATTTATATATCTATAATCACTTTTAATTATATTTATCTTTATAATTGATTTTAGATATAAATTTATATTTATATTTATAATTATTATTTATTAATTTATTTTTTTATTATATTGATATATTATTAATAATCTTTTAATAAATGACTTCTATTACTCTTTTTCTTATTTATAGTATATTTATTCATATTTTATATTTAAATCTCTTATATGGCGTTTATAGCACTTCTACTCTTTTATTATAAATAATAGGGGAGATTAATAAAAAAAGAAGTATATTACTTCTTAATTAATCTTTTGGAATCTATTTCTTTAGTAAACTTATCTACTGTACCATTATTTATACATTCTTTTAATAAAGCATCTATAGGTACATAGAATCCTTTACTATAGATAATACCATGATCAGAAACTAATATATCTTGATCTTTAAAATCACCATAAGCTAAGTCAAGTAGAGTAGTCCCCTCTCCTACTACACTACCATCATATGATCTAAATTCTTTTGGTGATAAATTAGTATCTAAATATATATTACTTCTTATTCCTTTTTTATTTAAGATAACTCTAGATAATTTATTTTTTCCTGTACTAAAATCGTTTACTTCTTGAAATCCATTAAATTCATCATTAGTTATTTTATCTTTTACTAAAGAATTACTATTATAATTATAATAATTAAAATTAGCATCTATCCAGTTAACTAATCCATCTTTAGCTACCATAGCAAGTCCATTTTTATTAAATTCTGATGCTACATCGTATCTATAGGCCATTAATCTTCCATCTTTTCTTAAATAAGAATATTTTTGGTCAGATAATTTAACTAATTTATAACCATATGAGAATTTATCAGCTTTCTTTATTATATCTATACTAGTTATATTAAATCTTTTATTTGATAGGGTATTACAGCTCTCTACATCCCCTTCTTCATTTTCATATTCATAACCGAATCTAGAAAGCCCAGTTAATGTATGTTTACTTTCTATTCTAACAATTTTATCATTTAAACTAATCATAAAACCTCCCCAAGTTCTATTATTATAATTGATTTTATTTAATATTTCAAATAAAAAAAGCATAACTAATGTTATGCTTAATTATTATATTTTTCTAGATTCAATCTCTGCTATTTTTTCTAATACTTCTTTAGCATTAGTTTCATTTATTTCAGTATATCCTAATTCTTTAAGAGCTTGTACTTTAGCAGTATTAAGTTCTTGTGTTCTAGATAGTTTTTCTTCATTTTTATGTTCAATATCTTGAACAAATTTCTTATGAGTTTCTGCTAGTTTGATTTTAGATGCTGAACCACTATTATAAAGAGACATACCACTATACATTATTGCTTCAAAAGCAAATTGCATATCTTGATTATAAGCAAATTCATTAGGATCAGTGAATCCCATAGCTTTACTCATGTATGCTAGTATATATTTTAATTCTTTAGAAGTCTCCATTGATTGTAAGAAGTGATATAAATAAGTATAAGTATAGATTGTATTCTTAGACTTATCATCAGCTAATTTTTCTTTTAAGATATCAATTATATCAGTTAAAAGTTCTTGTTCTTTCTTACTGAATCCTTTTAAGTTAGTAATAACTTCTTTATCTTTAGAATCTCTTACTCCCTCGTTAAGTCTTCCTTCAACTTCCATTAGATAATTACTATCAATAGTTAATCCATCTAATTCGTTTTCAGTTTTAATATTTAATAGTCCTAAAATCTTAGTTAATTTTTCTTTAGGCCATTCATTTAGTGTTTCAAGTGCTAAATAATTATATAGCATTTGTCTAGAAACTCCTAAATATTTAGCAAGTCTTACTTTAGAAATTCCTAATTCACTAAGTACGTTATTTAATTTATCATTCATGGTATTACCCTCCATATCATTGTATACATTAATTATATAAAAACTTGTAATTTAATGTCAAGTAATATGTAAAATTTTTGAAAATTATAATAAATACCATAATTTCTTATTGCTTTTTCGTACTTCTTTAATTATTCCTCCACCTAGACATTCATCTCCATTATAAAGAACGCAGGCTTGTCCAGGAGTAACTGATTTAACTCCTTGAGGATATTTAACTAAGAGTTCTCCATTATCTAACCATTCAAGTTCAACTGGTACATCTTGTTGTCTATATCTAAATTTAGCAGTGCATTTAGTTATTTTTTCGTCTCCTAGATAATTAATTGTATCTACTAAACAAGAAGTACTAATTAGATATTTATTATCTTCTCCTAGAGAAATATATAAGATATTTTTTTCTAAATCTTTACCTACAACAAACATCTTGTCTTTAGTTCCACCAATATTAAGACCTTTTCTTTGACCAATTGTATAATTCATTAAGCCAATATGTTTACCAATAACTTCATTAGTATAGATATCAACAACATCTCCTGGCTGATTTGGTAAATAATTTTTTAAGAAGTTTTTAAAGTTTCTTTCTCCAATAAAACATATTCCAGTAGAATCTTTTTTCTTAGCAGTTAGTAAACCATATTCTTCGGCAATTTTTCTTACTTCTGGTTTTTCGATATCTCCGATAGGAAATAATACATTCTTAAATTGTTCTTTAGATACTTGTGATAAGAAATATGTTTGATCTTTATTTAGATCTTTTGCTCTTAATAGCTTACCATTAACAAGCCTTGCATAATGACCTGTTGCAATATAGTCTGCGCCTAGCTTTTTAGCTTCTTCGATAAACATATCAAACTTTATATACTTATTACACATAATATCTGGATTAGGTGTTCTTCCTTTCTTTAATTCATCTAGAAAGTAAGTAAATACATAATTCCAATACTCTTTTACAAAGTCTTTTCTATGTAATGGAATGCCTAATTTATCGCATACAGCTTTAGCGTCATTATAGTCTTCTTCTTGAGGACATATTCCTGACTCAGTAGTAGGACCATTATATTCTCCGTCTGCTAGCGAATCCCAGTTACGCATAAATAAACCAATTACTTCATAACCTTGTTTTAATAGCATAATAGCAGCTACAGAGCTATCTACTCCCCCACTCATACCAATTACAACCTTTTTCATAAAAATCACCGAGTACATTATATAATAAAAATCATAAATATTCTACTTGTAAGAGCCATTTTTTTAATATATAATATCTTCTAGAGGTGAAATCACATGAATAAAAAGGCAATGAAAGTAATAGCAATAATTTTAGTATTAATAATGGTATTTTCATTTATCGCAGGATTAGTTGTGAATTATTTATAATAGAAAGTAGTTATTAATAACTACTTTGTTTTTTTTAGAGGGTTTATGGTTAATGATTTAGAAAAAAATTATCAGTCTACTGATAATATTTTATGTACAAGAAAAGAACGTAATTATACAGTTGTTAGAGTTCAAACTGGATATAATAAATTTAATGAAGATCTATATGATGAAGAGAATAATTTATTATATAGTGAAACTGATATTAATAAGATAATTAATATTGTTTATCAAAAAGGTAATAATATTATTTTAGCTAAACATGATGAATCTATGAATGATATTAAATATTTTCATATGAAATTAATTAAAGATATTAATAAATTTATCATAGTTAAAAATTTTAAAGATGAATTAAAAGCTGTATATACTGAAAAAGAAGATTGTTTAGTAAAATTAGAAGATAAAGAAAGTAAAATAAGTTTATATTCTATGGCTAGAAATAAAGTAATAACTCCTAAAGGAGATACTTTAAATAAAAAATATGATTGTTATATTCTAGCAGATGGATGCTATAGAATAATTATTAAAGAGAATGGATTTGTATCTAATAATATATATTGTAAGAAAAATAAAACATTCTATAAATGTAATATGCATGATTCTATTAACTTTGATAGTTATAAAGAGCTTAAAAGAGAACTAGATTATTCTTTAACTCTTAAAAAAAAGTAGATTATAACTTACCTACTACATAAGGATAAGATATATCTACTAATTTAATATTATATATTTCATTGTGATTTAGATTTCCTTTAATCATTACATCTAAGTAATTAGTTGTATGACCATAAGAAAAGCCATCTTTAGTTGTTTCAATTAAAACATCTAAGTTTTTACCAATAAACTTATTCATATACTCTACTTCTAATTTTTTAGATAGATTAAGAAGAGTCTCTACTCTTTCTTTTTTTATGTTATCTTTTACTTGAGGCATCTTACTAGAAGGAGTATCTTTTCTCATTGAATAAGGAAATACATGTAATTTAGAAAAACCTATTTCTTTATAATTATTGACTGATTCTTCAAAATCAATATCCTCTTCATATGGATGACCTACGATTACATCAGTTGTTATTGATACATCATCTTTAACACTTCTTAATTCTTTTATAATTCTCTTAAATTCATCAATAGTATACTTTCTATTCATACGCTTTAAAACGTTATCTGAGCCTGACTGAATAGGTATATGAAAGTGATTAACAATATTTTTATTATTCTTAATAATATCTATCACTTCTGGAGTTAATTCTGTTGCTTCAATACTAGATATTCTAATTCGGTCTAAACCTGGTATTTTAACTATTTCTTTTAATAGTGAAGCAAAGTTAGTATTTAGATCTACTCCATAATTACCAGTATGAATACCAGTTAAAACTATTTCTTTAAATCCATTATTAACTAATCTAGTTATTTCCTCTATACATTTATCTTTATCTTTACTACGACACTTTCCTCTTACTCTAGGAATTATACAATATGAACAGTAATTTTCACATCCATCTTGGATTTTAACAAATGCTCTAGTACGTGAATTAAACTTATCGATATACATATCTTCAAAGTCTCCATCTAAAATATCATATGTATCATCAATTGGAGTTTTATCTTTATAATAATTATTAATTAACTCTATTATTTTAGATTTATCTTTATTACCAATAGCAATGTCTATTTCAGGATACTCTTCAAGTATTTTGTCTTTATTAGCTTCGATAAAGCAACCCATAGCTATAATACATGCATCTTTATTTCTTCTTCTAGCTTCCCTTATCATCTTTCTACTTTTAGAATCACTATTATTAGTAACTGTACAAGTATTAATTATATAGATATCACATAGATCTTTAAAATCACTAATTTCATAGTTATTATCAAGTAATACTTTTGTAATATATTCACTCTCATAAGTATTAACTTTGCATCCTAAAGTACATATACCTACTTTCATAGACATCCTCCAAAAGAAAAGAACTATTCTAAGTTCTTTTTTAACTCTTTTAACATTTTTAAGAATTCATTAGTCTTCTTAATTTCTTCATTAAGTCTAGCTAAATTATCTTTCTTTTCTATATCTTTACCATATATTGGCGATATAAAATCACTCTTTTTAAATATTTTTTCTGAAGATATTTCAGGTAAATCTTTTACTTCTTTAAATTCATATGCAGGTATTACAATACTACCTTTATTAACCTTATTATCTTCTTTAATTGAATTAATTTCATTATATAATTTATATAATTCATCAAAACTTATAATGGCATCTTTTTCATCATCATAATTATTCATTTCTTCATCAGTATAACCAAAATTAGATTCTTCAGTTGCTTTCTTTAATTCATCATAACTGATAATAGCATTTTCTTCTTCTAATTCTTGATATACAGAATTTTCTTCATTAGTATTTTTTTCTTTATTATTAACTTCTATATTTGAGTTAGCATCTATTATTTCAATTTCTTCATCTTTAGAAGTTTCTATATTATTTGATTTATTTTCTTTAAAAGTATCATCTTCATCAATAATAGTATTATTAACTACTTTAGTAGTATTATCTTCTACTGATTTTAAATATTCATCTATTATTTTTTCTTTTACTTTTTCATCTATTTTAGAAATATCTAATGAATCATTAGTTACTTTTGTTTCATCAACATTAGTTACTTCTTTATTAATATTTGTTTCTTTTATATTAATATTATTTACTTCTTTATTTTTTTCTACTTTTTCTTCTTTAGAAACATTATTTTCTTTACTTATCTTTTCTAATTCTTCGTTATTAATAACTTTTAACTCTTTAGTATCATCGCTAACTGAGTCTTCATTTTTATTTATGTTTTCTACATAATTTTTAACTGCTAAATCAATTTTATTTTCATTATTTGTATTTGTTTTAGAAGAATAATTGTTAGTAATATTTTCTTCTGTCTGTTTAAGAATCAGATCTGCTTTTAATCTTTCTAATTCTTCTTTAGCTTTAGCTTTTTCTTCTTCTCTAGTTAGTTCTTCATATTTAATATTAGTATCTTCTTTAATATTTAATCTATTAGGACTTGTACTAGTATTAACATCTCTTCTTTTTTTATTAAAGAAAAGTTCATAGCAAATAGCAATAGCTAAGAATAAAGCTACTACACTCATAATTATACATAGAACTATTAGTCCTGTTTCAGAAGCGTCATCTAGTAAATTTACCATTATCTATCACCATCATTCTAATAAACATTTTAACATGATTAAGAATATTTGATAATAGAAAATATAAAATTTTTAATTATTTTTTAAATAGTCTAATATTTCTTTTAAAGTATCATCTATATTATTAACTTCAAACCATTTAACATTAAACTGATTATTAAAGAAAGTATACTGTCTTTTAGCAAATCTACGACTATTTCTTTTTATTAGTTCTTTAGCTTCATCAAGTGAATACTTTCCTTCAATATATGGTATTAATTCTTTATAACCAATAGCACTATTTAATATTTTAGAATTTTTATTCTTTTTATATAATTCTTCTACTTCATTTAGAAGTCCTTCTTCAAACATTTTATCTACTCTTTGATTTATACGATTATATAAAGTATCTCTATTTGTAGTTAATCCTATTAATATAAAATCATATATTGGTTTAGAATCATTAACTATTTCTTCGTTATTTGCTTTCTTATCTAAGAATCTTTCTATTCTTTGTCTATTATTTTTATCAATAGATAGATTATTATCTAATTTAAGAGCCATATTATATAATTCATCTAATGAATATTTACTATAATCATTATGTATTTTATTTGTATTTAATTGATAATCATAGAGTGCTGCTCTTAGATATAAACCACTTCCACCAACAAATATTATTTGTTTATCAGTATTATCTATTATTTCTCTAGCATCTTTTTGATAATCATAGATTGTATATTCTTCATCTATTTCTTTAATATCAAATAAGTGATGAGGAATGTTTTCTTTTTCTTCTTCTTTTATCTTGGCACTGCCAATATTTAATTCTTTATATACTTGTACAGAATCGCAATTAATTATTTCTCCTCCTAGAGCTTTAGCTAGTTTAACACTAATACAAGTTTTACCTACTCCAGTAGGACCAACTACTCCAATTATTCTTTTCATAATACCTACTTTCTAAAAGATAAAATATATGCTTTATGATTATCTATACATTCTTCTCTTTCAGATACATTTTCATTTAATAATTTTATTTTATCTCTTAAAATCTTATATTTTTCTTTTAATATATCATAATCATCACTATCAGTACATATACCAATATTAAATGAATTATAATCGATACATGTTCTAATAAACTCTAATAAGTCTTCTGATGTATCTCCGTTATAAATAAATGTTAAATCATCTTTTTGATAGTATGTAATATGTTCTTTATTAAACTTATCAAGTACTATTATTTCATGACCTTCTCTATATAAATTGATAGATATACTATCTAAAAAAGAATTAGAAACTTCATATATAATATCACGATTTAAAATTAAGTTTCTTTTAAGTAAGATTTCACTAAAAAGTTTATTAGATAACTGTAAATTATTATCTTTTCCCATAAATATTTTCCCTCGAAATGATATACTAGCATAATTGTTTTTAAATGTAAAGAAAGAGTATTATTTAGTACTCTTTCTTAGTGTTTTTGCATTAGTTTTTTCTAATAATTTTTGATATATTTTTACCATTGCATAGGTATCAAGCTTACAGTATACAAGTAGTCCATCTCTTATTGTTTTTTGCTCATTAGTACTATGATTATGTAGGTCTTTATATGTATTAGAGGCTTCATCTCCTTTATGTACTAAAGGTAAATTAGCATAATTTAGTTCTGGATCATCAGGAAATAATGCTGGTAATACATGTTTTATTGAGTATGATCCTTCCATAGCTCTATTATAATAATCTCTATTGTAGAAAGGTACCATAAGATCTTTTATATTATCTCTAATATTTAGTAAATCATCACTTAAATCAGGATATAAATTAGCTAAATTCTTTAGTACTGTTTTTTCAAAAGACATGTTATAAGCAAGAGTACAAGAATCTTTTGGTATATCATTTATTAGAGATTCTGCAAGTAATCTTCTTGGATCATTTACTCCATCTCCTAAAAATTCTTTATGTGTAACATTACCATCTTTATCCATGATATGTAATGAATACTGAAAAGGTATTTGCATATAAGGACTTGTTTTATTTAACTTAGGAATAGCATCTTGATATGTTTCAAAATCTAAGAAATATAATGGATAATCTAATGTATCTAGAAATTCTTTTATCTTTTTTATATTAATCTTTTCTTCTGTGATACTGTCATACTTAGCTTGTTCTACGACTAGTTTTTCTTTAGCATTTTTCTCTATATCTTTAAAACTAATTATTTTTTTATTATAGTAATCTAATTTCTTTTTAAATGGTATTCTCATAATATCAAAGATATTAGGATTAATTAATAATCTAGTACAGTATTTAAAATAAGGACAACTATAAGGACTATTACAGTAATTTCCCAAATCAATTTTTGGTTCATCTTCTTTAACAGTATCATTTATATAATTAATATTATCTTTAACATCTTTAATATTATCTTTTACGTAATTAGTTACATCTTCGATAACAAATAATTTATCTAGCTCTAATTTATCTTGAAAAACATATTTATTATTTAAATAAATTAGAGATGCTTTAGATATTTTGTATCCTAAGTTAGATAGAACATATATTTGATAAGTGATATCATCTAGATATACATCACTTTTACCAGTAGATGATTTTACTTCATATATTTCTAAACCATCTTTAGTATTTTTTAAGATGTCTACACTACAAAAATTGTTATCATATAGAAATGATGCTTCTGTTATGACAGGTACTTTTTTATCAATAAGATCTTTTGTTTCTTTAATCATATTATTTAGATTTTTATCAAAAGAAACATTTGTATATTCTCCAAAAATACCTCTAGCTAGTTCTCCAACTTCTGTACCTGTTTCAAATACTGCATCACTTGTAGATTCTGCTTCTTCTGGTTTATTAATATCAAGCCATAGCATTTTAGGACACTGTAATCCTCTTACATATTTAGATTTAGATAAATTCATATAATCACCTAAAAAAATAGTATCATATTTCAAATAAAAAAACACCTATTTAAAGGTGTTAATCTAATTATTATTACTTTTTTTCTTTTCTATTCTTACTTGTTCACTATAATGAAGAACAATGAATGCGTAGACTATTAATATAATAACTAATATTATTGAAATAACAATTGATAATAAAACAGATATTTCTAATACAATAAATACAGCTATTAGAATAAAAAATAATATTAATTGAATTGGAAGACCAATTATAAGAGCTTCACTTACACAACTTCCTTGAGAAAGATTACAAGGCCAAATTTTTGAAATAAGATTAATAAGAAAATTTACAGTACCATAAACACCAAATAAGGTAATATTAAAAAATACAATAACTAAAAATGTAATTCCAATTAGTTTAGCTAATTCTTTTAAATTCTTTTTAGATTTTTCAAATTTGTCTTTACTAGGTAAGTTTTTATCAATCTTAAAATTTTTAATTTTATCTTTTAATTTATTCATATTTCTCCTACTTATCTAAAGATAATAAATATCTAAATATATCTACTGATAATAATATTGTATCATGCCTTAAATAACCATCTCTTATAGTTACATAATTATTATGTATTATTTTGATATCTTTAAGATTTTCTTTATCTAGTTTAACTTCATCTTTTTGTTCTAAAGTTTCATATTTTTTTCTTAATTCTTCATCTATTTTACCTGTATTAGCAAGTACTACATCTATTTTTCTCTTACCTAAATAATTATTTATAGTCTTAACATGATCACTTACTCTAAAGTTATCTGTTTCTCCTGGTTGGGTCATAATATTACAAGTATACATAATTGGTGCTTTAATACTATCTAATTCTTTAATAATCTCTTCACAAAGAAGATTAGGAATTATACTAGTAAATACACTACCCATACTTAAAATGACTAAATCTGCCTCTTTAAGAGCCTTTATAACTAGTTTATTTA
>JAEEGL013186957.1_pt1 | contig 83396 bp, 102 predicted proteins | sample 9134231 | NCBI WGS metagenome assembly JAEEGL01 (sample SAMN16246548, study PRJNA631951) | gut metagenome | biome: gut microbiome; feature: rumen; material: fiber-attached | host: Bos | place: Iran: Karaj | collected 2018-10
GGAATTTTATTAAAGATGGGGTATTACCAAGAGACTGTGAGCTTGTTGTTGGGATAATCTGTTGGAGAGATGAAGAATATATTTATTCTTTGGAATACAGAGGCCCGACTAGAATGTTTATAGTTAAAAGTGCAGAAAGAGGTTATGATGAATATCTCAAAGAAGATCAGGTAAAAGCATGGTGTTCCTTTCAAGAAATTCGTGAAGACTTTAAAAGTAATAGTTAGTTGATATTGGAGTACACGATTTCCAATAAGGAGATATTAATGCAAGATTTAAAAGAATATCAACTAACAATTATTACTCAATTTGATCTTATTTCTAAGAAGTATGAAGATAGGCTATGTACTACACGTACTAGAGATTGTTTGTATCAGGACTTATTTAATCTGTACAAAGATAGTATAGAACCTCTATTAGGTGACGAATTAGGAAAGAAAGTATTTAAAGAATCGTTAATAGAGTACTGTGGATTTGCCTATGGAGTTACTGTATTCGAAAATTTGTTTAATCCTTAAGATTAAGGAGAAATCAACATGAATAATAAATGCTGTAAATGCGGTAAAGAGGCAAAATTCTATAATGAATGGAGGTATGCAGACAAAGATCCAGATAGAGTTTATTATTGTGCTGATTGTGCCATAGAGCAATCTTACCATGAAGGAAAGACAGATGATGGTCACATTATCAGATATTGCAGTAGATGTAACACCCAACTTACAAATGGTTGTTACATTTTAGGTAGTGATTACTGTTGTTCTGATTGTTTTGTTACAGGTCTTGGATACGATAAGGAGGATATTATGAGTGAACGTAAGAATTTAGAGGTTGACAATCCTAAGGATCTTAGCTGTAAACAAGAAAACATTACTTTTGATAGTTCAGAATGTTATAGATCTAATCATTTTGATATAGTATTCACTGACTATGAGAATGGATTGAAAGATATAGAGGAGCTGAGATTTTCAGTCGCCAAGTCTAAGTTAGACAAATTCTCTGGTAAATTAACAGTATATGTGTATGCTGTTAAACCAACTTTAGAATACATAGATACATTGCATGAAGGACAGCTATATAATGTTAAATATACATTATATAATCCTGATGCTAGTTGCAATTTTGTTATCTTAAAAAGGATGATGAAATTAACAGAAATTTCCTTTGAGTCTAACTATAAGCAAAGTGATATTTCTTTGATAAGATTAGATTTTAGCTATGCCTAATTGTGATGTGGTTCTATAACAGGAGATACAACCATGAAAGTAAAAGAACTGATTGAGAAATTAAAAGAGTTTGATGGCGAGCTTGAAGTAGTTACATATTCAGATTATGATGAATGTGGTAATGGTACTATTGAAGGCATTAGACTACATGACGAGTATGATCCAGACACAGGAAATGAGACTGGTAATCATAATGTATTGATTGACTTTGGATGGGATGGAGAATTTTAATAATGAGTGGATATGTTTCAAACTTTCTTTATTACACTGTTGAATATCTCACTGATCTAAAAATAAATGGTAAGTCAGTGACAGAAGAAGATGTCATTTCTGTTCAAGTAGGAAGTGATCTAGTAACGTGGGAGTGTTTTAAAGAATCTGTAAAAGATATTCTATGGGACACAGACGATAATGATAATTTAATTGTTGGTGATATTAAGATCTATGGTAAGAACTTCATAATGTATCTTGATTGGGATGAAGAGTATAATAGCTACTCTTGGGATGCTTTATTCATACCCGATAGTTTAGAGCCAAATAAAGAAATTAAACATGTGAATGTTCGTCCAAAAGATTATATAGAAGAGGAAGATTAGTATGAGAGAACTACCGACAACAGAAACAGTGAGAAAATTGATAGAGAATCATGTTAGCAACCATATTAATTTCTCTATTGTGAACGTGCAATACACAAACTTCGATACACTAGAAGTGGTATTTAAAGTACAAAACAAGAATAACAGACTGTTTGCTGTGTATTTCAACCAGAAGGAAATAGAGAATGTCAGATAATGAGAAATTATATAGTCCTGTCTATGGTTGCGTTATCACAACTTGTAAGAAGGAAATGAAAACGCAACAGATGAAAACCATACATAAGCATATTATAGAACTAGCAGAGGAGTTATACCGATTTTCTGATTCTTTAGGAATGAATAACAAAGAAGAAATTGGTATTCAGAAAGCTATTTTTGAATCATTACAAAATCTGAATCATGTGACAGAATATCTTGCCAAATACACTCTTTCTGGAGAATAAGTGATGGATTCTGTTATTACAGATAAATATGAGTTATATCATGGTGATTGTTTAGATGTGATGAAACAAATACCAGAAAACAGTATAGACATGATTCTTTGCGATTTGCCTTATCAAATGACAGGTTGCAAATGGGACACCATTATTCCTTTTGATAAGTTATGGGAAAACTATAAAAGAGTTTGTAAAAAAAATGCAGCAATATGCTTATTTGGTTCTATGCCTTTTTCTGCTTTATTAGTTTCCAGTAATTTAAAAGCCTATAAACATGATTGGATGTGGTATAAAAATGCTGGTTCAAATTTTGGATGTGTAAAGTACCAACCTATGAGAGAGCATGAATCTGTCTTTGTATTTTCTTATGGAAAGCCAACATATAACCCAATTATGCAGGAACGAGCAGAATCAGGATGGAAGCATCAAAGTAAACCTATTATGTCTAATGTATGTTGTACTGATAAAGAACAATATGGTGGTATAAAAACAAATAAAGTATCAAAGCACATAAGTAATATGCGATATCCTTCATCCGTACAACGTTTTAGTCGTGAACGTGGTTTGCACCCGACACAAAAGCCCGTGGCTCTATGCGAATACCTAATTAAGACGTACACTAACGAGGGTATGACGGTATTGGACAACTGCATGGGGTCTGGCTCTACTGGAATTGCTTGTTTAAATACTAATCGCTATTTCATCGGCATCGAAAAAGACGAAAATTATTTCAATGTCGCAAAACAGCGTATCGAAACACACGTTCCGCAAAAGAATCTTTTTTAAGGTCATCAATAAAATGATTACAGATCTATCATCATACATAACAGACGGCGAAATAAACATTGATAGACAGAGTTGGGAACAATTGCAAAGCGCTTATAGCAGAGATGAAATAACTGCATCTTTAAAGCGGTTGATATTATCAGGCGACATCAATCTGCCATTAAAAAAGATTACAGAACAAGAAGCAAAAAGTAGTTTTTTAGAACTTGTATCATACAAATGTAAAGAAATAAAACAAGGAACTTTAGTTACAAGATATCCATATTCATTTGATTCTGTTGGCGATGGTTATTTTATAGATGAAACAAATATTGGCAGTTTAGCATCGGATTATTTTCAACAAGAGAGCAGATTCCTTTGTGACTGCATAAACAGTCCATCTCCATATAGAACATGGAATAGTGACAAATTCCTGAATAGTCTTTTGAAGTCTTTATGGACGTTAAAAGTAAAAGAATTAAATTCACATGTTTTTAGAACATGCTTATCATTAAGAAAATATATAGCTTCTCAGTTTAAGCCAGCAGTTGCAAAATCTATTTATGAAAAATTCAATTCAGTTGATGTATTGGATTTTAGTGCTGGATGGGGGGATAGGCTTTGCGGCTTTTATGCTTGCCAGAACACGCGTTCTTATATAGGGATTGATCCAAACACCAGAGTGTTTGAAAAATATTCTTTGCAGTCAAACTTTTATAGCACACTCACAGAAGCAAAAGAAACAAGTTTTATAAATCTGCCAGCAGAAGAAGTTGAGTTAGAAGAAAATATTGTAGATACAGTATTTACGTCGCCGCCTTATTTTAACATCGAACGCTATTCGAGCGAAGAAACACAATCTTACAAAAGATATAGAAAGCTGGATGATTGGTTAAATAAATTTCTTTACAAATCAATAGATTTGTCTGTTAAATGTTTGAAGCCTAAAGGTTATTTGATTATCAATATATCGGATGTATATTCAAACCATCAGATAAACAAGATATGCGATCCAATGAATATGTATATAAAAGAAAAAGGATTGAAATATTGCGGACTGCTAGGTATGAGAATGGCGAAGCGTCCTAACAGCTTTGCAAACAAAGAAGGTATTTTTGTTGAGCCGATCTGGATATGGCAAAAGGAATAAGGAGAATAAACAATGGGACTTGACGTACACTTCTATAATCGTAAGAAATCCAAATCTAAACAAGAACTAGACAAGCAATCCGTTATAAATGAGTTTATTAGTTCATCATCTAACACAGAACTACAACAATCCTTAATGCGGTTAAAGGAATATACATTCTTATCAGAAGAACCTTTTGATGAGTGTTTAGTAAAGGCTATAAATCAGTTCATAGACAGATATTCTACTTACTATGATAATGATCCTTGTGAAGTAGCCTACTTTCGTAAGTTCTGGTGGGTATTAGATTTCTTTGGTTACTCTGATTCTGATTATGCTAATGATAAACCAGTTACTAAAGAGAAATTAGAAGAAGCTAGGATTATAGCAGAAAAATCCATTAAAATGGTTTTAAAACATTTTACTGATAAAGGGTATGAAATAGAACATTCACCATTAGAATACAAAGGTGATACGCTAAGATGGGGTGGGGTAAAACCAGAATATCTTACATTCAAGAATGCAGTATTAACAGATGAATTAGAATCAGAAGCAGATTCTATCTGTTCGTCTATATTCGATTGCGAAGATTCATATCTATTCTTCAAAGTATGTGAACTCTATGTTCAGTTTTCAAAGATTTTAAATGAAACTGATTGGAGCAACGAACAGATTGTTCTTAATGCTGATTGGTGAAGGAATCTCTGCTATGATAAAACGACGATACAAAAACGAAAATTGGATGGATGATAAACAACCAGATACGCTGGATATGCCAGCCATTGACGCTCTCACTAAAGAGATTAGAAGCAAATACGATGATATGTTTGATTCTGTCAGCATAGATGGAAAAGAGATCGTAATGCATTTAGATAATGCAGATGCGGAATTGCACATTAAAATTAAAACACCTTCAAATTATTGTGAGTCATATTTGGTTATGCATCTTGGTGGAATGTATGTTGAAACAAAACGTGATGTGCAGCGCTTTGTCGATGACACCATTCGTGCCGTTGAGGATATTGTCGAATAACAAAACTTGGTTTCTATCTTTATTATCTATAAAGGATTGTACGTCCTATTCTAAAAACCTTTTTTTTATGGAGCGTGTTATGATTAGAAGAAGAATATTTGAACGTAAAAGTGATGGTTTAGTTGATTATATAATAAAAACACTTAATAGTAAAGACAACTGGACTATAAAAAAAATAGCACAATATACTTTTTGTTATAATGATAATAATGGAAGATTAATAATTCTTGCTGATAATAGAGATGGTGTTCGTGTATCAGATACAGATTTTAAAGATGTAAGTTGGTCATCTAAATTTCAAGATGATGGTGATGTTGACGATTACTTTTTGTATGACTAATTTTTTATATTAAAAGAGCATGGAAATAAAACATGCTAAACGACGCGTCAGCGACTGATTTAGCGATGCAGTGATTTGCTTCCATGCCTTTAACAGACAAGTCTTCCAAACTGATAACTTGGTTTTCGTGAATCAGCTTAGTTGACAATTTTTGCAAAGAAATCCCACGTGGCTTTAGCCCGTGGGTAGTTTAAATTTTTGCATCATTAGTATGGTAAACTATTTAACAGAAGCCAATAAACTTGGCTCTGTTTAACGAGCGTGGGTATGGCGTCAAAACTAGCTGATGGGTGTAGGTTGATGTTGGTATGTGGGTTTACCGTTTATGCGCATCCACACAAACAACTTAAAGATTTTAGTACCGACAAGTAATCAAATATTCTAATATACCATTAGAAATAAAATTTTCATCAATGTTAGATGCGCTCAACTCAGGATATAAAGTTTCAATTGGTGCGCCATCAGAGTGAATGCCAAACACTTCGATAATATTCACAGTTTGATTAATTTTATCAACACTACTATAATGGTATAAAAAATATGCACCTGAGTAATAATTTAAATATGCTATATCATTAGAAAAAATAAACTTAGTACTGGTTAAATGTCTTGTGTGCAGAGTCTTTAATGCTCTTTTGATTTTAGAAATCCTTCCATTCGCTATGCGAATACACTCCTTTTTGGACATACCAGAAAGTATTGGTTCACTTGTATCTGGATTGATTTTAGCAAAACCCGTTTCATTATCAATCTCATAATACAAATTATGTATAATGTTATCTCTAATGCTTTGTATGCGTTGAGTAATAAAATCTATATCATAAAGAACTTTCCACTTTTCTTTCATAAGAATAACCTTTAGATACCCATAGATTTTAATTTAGCATCCAATTCACTATAATTACCCAAATTTGCAGTTCCATTACATATATTCTTAAAAGATTTTTCAGCTTCTTTTACCCATTTATGATGGTCTTTTCTTAGGTCTTCTAAATCCTGTTTTGCTCTAAGCAATATCTCATTAAATTCAGGATAATCTTCTGAGGACAATTTCGCGTTATCAGAAGCTATATCATCATTGTCTATATTGGACTGTTTGTTTGTTTGCGTTAATTCATCAACTCTTTTCTTTAGCTTAACCATAACTCACCTCGTGGACAGGCAGGTCGATTCCTGCAAATCAATTTTAGCAGAGTGTTTCTGCCAATCAAGGGAAAAGTAGGCGTGCGTGACGCCTACTTTTGGTAGATAGAAAAGATGTTAAACATCAGAATCAGCATGAATGTAATCTATTGCTTGTTCTTCGTTTGTTTCAATTGCGATCTCAACAGCTCGAATAGCCACACCTAAAAGACGTTGTGCTTCACGTCTGAGTGCAAAAGATTCTTGCACAGTCTTTGATATTAAATCTTGTGTTTCTGGGCTAATTAACGGAATTGGCATTGATAAGAAATCATCTTTTGATATTGCAGAAAGTATTGTACCAGAACACCTTTGTTTCATCAGTGCTTGTATTGGATATGATTGAAACAATATGAGAAGAGTTTCTGGATTTATTTGATCAGAATCAATTACGAAAAAACCAGTTGAACACAAAGCGTTATCATATTCATCTGTAACTATTGCACAACTATTTAATGAACCCTCTACAGTAGAAATTAGCACTTGTCCTGATTTGACTAATCTTCTTGCTCTTGTTGGCAATAGTTCACCTTGTGTTTCATCGACAATTTGAATAAAGCCATTGTTTTCAACATCGGAAAGTTCTATATACTTATAATAAGCATCAGATTTTGGCATAAATGTTTTATCATGTAATCTACAGACATCTTTTACTGAAACCACATTTTGAAGTCGTGAATTAATGATATCATATATCGGCTGATAATATTCTGCGTCCAATCTACCAGACTTTCCTAAACTATCGGACAGAGATTTTTTAGCAACAACTAAAGTACCTTGTGTGATCGTACTAATATTAATTTCAGATATCAGAATTGTATTGGAATTAGACAATTTACTGTTAGACAATGACAAGAGATATTCGTTTTTATCAATTAAATTAGATATTAGTGTATTAAACTTATCTGAATACTCTGGTATTGGTATTAAACAAACATCTCCTACATTAAGTTTAGGTTGAGCATTACCACTAACCCGTCTCCGAACAAGTACCTGTGCATATTTTGTATTTAAATATGTAAGAATATACCTTCTAAGGTGTGGATGATATACTGAAAGTTTAATTCCTATATTGTTTTCACTTATATTGCATGGAGACAATTCATTATCAACTCGTGCGAAAAAACCGATAGTGTTTCCTACTTTTGAAAGAATGAGATCATCAGTATGAAGTTCAGAATTTCTAATCCGACTGTTATTGTGTTTATTTATATACACAATATTGTTACGACTAATACAAAATCCTCCTCGTATATTTTCAATCCTAACAAAGGGGATATCTCCAGATAGCAAATAATCCTCACTTTTTAATGATGAACCGAAAGGCCCACTTACTACTTCTTTCTTTTTTAAATGAAAATACTTATGGTCTCTTAAATTCTTATCAGTTCTGATAGCTCTTTTGTTGAAAAATTCTGCATCAATTCTCCATGTTGGATTCCACTCTATAATTTTAGATAAACTAATTTCATTACATTCAAGCCCATCCATCAAAGCCATATATTTAGCTTCATTAAATGGTTCAATGAACGGGCTTATTGAAAAAAACTTAAACCTTCCCGTTTTGCAAATTCAGCAAATGCTTCAGCTATTCCATCTTCGGTCATACCGTCATGGTTAAACAGATCATGCTCAACAATCATGTGCCCATGTGAATCCAAAATTATATGACCTTCCGCATCTTTTCTATATATCTTATCACCAGAATTATCTTTGCTTGGTTTCTGCATGGTTGCAAAGAAAATTGGATAATCTTCTTTCTTAGGACATAGGTTTTCATCCCACTTTTGAACAAATAACACAGATGTTTTTGTTCCTGTATGTGGCTTAAACACATTACCATGCAAACCGACAACAGCCAATATTCTGCAATTCTCTGCAATATAGTCTCGAATATACTTATCACTCGAATTGTTAAATCGACCTTGCGGTAAAACTATTGCCATTCTACCACCAGGTTTTAAAAAATTAAGGTTGCGCTCAATAAACAGAATATCTCTACCAACTTTTTTCTGATATTTACCTTTTACATTCTTTCCTAATTCATATTTAGTAATGATACGGCTTTCCTTAATATCACCAGCAAATGGCGGGTTCGCCATTAAGACATCAAACTTAAAGGCTTTGTTACTATCTTTGGTTGTTCTGAGTTTACGAAGTTTTACCCAACCTTCATTGTATATATCAGACCAAGATTCGTCTTTTTTTACATCCTCCCATCTTTCATAATCTAATGTGTTTAGATGAAGGACATTTGAACGGCCATCACCTGCAATCAGGTTTAATGTCCGTGCTACCCTTACAGCTTTTTCATCAAAATCAATACCAAAGATATTCTCCCTGACATAATCATCACATTCAGCAGGCTTCTTCTCTGCTGTAAACAAGTGGCTCTGTTCAATTCCCTTTTCTTTTAAGATTTGTTTCCATACATAAAAAATAGTGTGTACAGGGAAACCACATGAACCAGATGCCGTATCAATCATTTTTTCTGTTTTCTTTGGGTTAAGCATTTTTACGCACATATCGATGACATATCTTGGCGTAAAGAACTGACCCTTTTCACCCTTTTGTGATTTGCTCATTAAATATTCAAAAGCATCATCCACAACATCAAGGTTTGAATTGAACAACTTAACATCCTGCAAAGACGAGACACAAACAGCAAGATGAGATGGCGTCAATGATATAGTTGAATCTGATGGAAATACACCGCTCCATGTTTCCTTGGCTTTGTCAAATAACCCCTGAATTTTCTTTTTAAGATCTTCATCGGTCTCGCCATAATTTCTAAATTCAAGATTTCTGCTATCATCCCTACCTGATCGCATCTCATCATATAGCTTTGTATAAATGAGTTTAAACACTTCTTCAAACACATCCACACCTGCATTTGCAAGGACTTCATCCTCCATTTCTTCAATAAGACCTTTCAATGATTTTTTTTCATTTACTAATTTATCTCGCTGTACAAGGTCTTTAATAGTCCATCTTTCTGTTAGGATATCTGTTAGCTTTTGCGTGGAAGTTGGGATATTTGGAATATCCTCGAAATAATTGGGGTCTTTCCTGTGATAAAACGATATCTGCTGACCATTTGACCATACTCCCATTGTTGCACCTGTCGCATTACAATAGGATTTCAATTGCTCTTTACCTTCAGACAACTTTGGCTTCTTAACTTCAACAATAATATATGGAACATTTTGATGTTCAGTGTCAATGATAACGATATCAGCTCTTTTTACTTCTCTGCCGAAATTAATACCACACTCCACCTGTATTTGGTCTACGCTATAACCATATTCGTGAATTAGTTTATAAATAAATAATTGTCTTACAACTTCTTCTGGAGTTAGTTTGATTGCTTTATTTCTCACAAGACAGTTAATGTATGGAGTGTCTTTTCCTCTGTTTTGTTTTAAATAAATAGATTCTTCTATATATTTAACTGTTTCCATCGTAAACAGGGTGTAATTATGTGCGCAATCAGAAAACATTGTTGTTAAGTCAAACATCATCTACCTCCAACTTAAACAAAAGCAAAAATATGTTGAGGAATAGATATATTGTGCTTGACAGGAATATAGCCGAGAACTATCTTTGTCTTGTCTTGTCTTGTCTTGTCTTGTCTTGTCATAAGTGTACCCAAAACAAATATAATTGTCAATAATTATGTAGGTAAAATTCCTACATCTCCACAACAATTTTACCAGATAAATTCGTCTATTTTCAACACAAATCAGCTTGACTTCAGCACATTCTTAGCTAAACTCCAATTAACGTCCATCATGTGTATGGACTAAGCCAGTAACGACACTGACTATCGGAGTTAAAATCATGTTTTGCGCATCCCCCCTATAAGCGTTAATACGCTGATAGAGTTGTTCCATAACCTGTCTCAGTCTGAACAGCTCGCTTTCATTTCACAAGTTCTGACCAACAGCAGCCAAACCCAAAAGCCAATTCAGCCAGAATCACTATCACCTGATAATCTCCGTTTTAAAGACGGTGTTTTCTGTCCTTATTGTGGAGATACACACATCATTAAGCGTGGCATGACAGCCAGCGGCAAACAACGATACTTCTGCAAATCCTGCAAACACTCATTCACTGCCATGTCAAAAACCACACTCGAATATACAAAAAAAGCACTGCACGTCTGGTTTAAATATATGGAGTGTGTTGCCAACCATTTCTCTATTCGTAAATCAGCTAAAATATGTGGCATCTCTATTCCGACATCGTTCTTTTGGAGACACAAAATCTTAGATGTGCTTAATCGCAATCTGTCGCTGGATAAAACCAAGTTAAGCGGGAGAGTGTTTCAAATGATGTTTAGATTTAATGCCTTAACTATGACTTGAGACGTTTAAATCTATGGAGATATTAAAGGAGGGGGTTTCTTAGGAAGTCCGTACGGTGCGAATCTAAACACAATCCGCAACACCTTCCAATAAGGAGGGTCACAATATACGACATCTCCATCCATATATTTATAATTAAGATAGCTACAGTTTATAAACAATATGTTGTCTGGCGCTCTAAAAAAATATAAAGACAATAATCTTTCTAATGATTCTACGCGGTACTTGTCTGGTGTCTTTAATACAGAACGGCAAAAAGCTGACCACTCTGATTTTCGTATAGATAAGTCTATACCATCTCCAAAAGGTATAATACCTTGCGTTAATTCTAAGAATGTTGATGAATATTCATTGTTTACGATGGCTTTATATATTGCTTCTTTCTTTCCCTCCATCTTTTTAGAATAAACATAATACAAACCATCATATCCAAAAGACCAACACCATTTAATAAGGGCATTATTAGAACTTTCGATTTTATATTTGTCTCTGCTAACCCATTCAAACAAATTCGCGTATTTGGATAAAGAACATGTGAATGTGTCCTTTACTAACGTATATATAGAAGTGTTGTGCCTCATCAAGACAATGTATTAAAAATAAGAATATATTATTAAAATCCAAAAAATGGTTTTAATTGGTTATGAATTTTTTCTGCTTCTTCAACAGTGATATTAGGATCTAAACAAGCTTCATTAAAAGGGATTATTCTATTTAAACACGCTTTGGAATTAAAATTGTATATATGCTTTTTATTTGTTTTCTTTTCGTTTTTTAATATATGTGTATAGTATTGCTGATTGCTTACCAGTTCGCCATCAGAATACTTAAACCGATAGACTTCATCATTATCGCCAAAAGAAACAACTGCCATTAAAGAGACTGATTTGTTTTCTCTGACAGCCTGACCAACAACAGGATCAATAGCTAAAGAAAGTCTATCTGCACATGAGACAGTATCAGACAGCACATCTTTGAATAAACATGTCGTATTTAACAGTTCTTCACCGTCCACATAAACGAAGCAGGTCAGTGCGCCATTAGACGATTTAATAGATGTAAATAACTGTTCAATAAAATCTTCAAAAACCATAACTCACCTCGCAGACAGGCATGTCGATCCCTGCACCGAAATTTTAGCAGAGAGTTCGCGCCAGTCAAGTGAAATGTAAGCGTGCGAGACGCCTACTATGGGTAGATAGATAATTGCGAATTACTTCAAAAATCCCAACTCATATACCATAGGACGCATCTTGTCAGACAATACTTTATAGAGATTTTTGAACTCAGTAAAATCAGGTTTCAGTCGTTCATCCCATAACTTCTTCAATTGATAAAATCCTGCATCCCAGTTGTTTATCTGATATTCTGGATGGTCTTCATCAAATGCCATGCGATAAACAAAAGACTTTCGTACCAAATCCGTTGCCTTATCTAACACTGCTTTTGCTTCATTGGATAATCTGTCATAAAGTCCATCTCGTAATAGAGCATAAACATACCTTTCATCAGAGGCATACGCATCATTATAGCAGAAATCATTGTTATGCTTTTCAGCCAATTCCATGATTATGTTTTTGGGCATCCAGAAAAACTCGTTCTTAATATCCCAGAATTTATCTTTGTATTCAATGTGTCGCAATGATGATTGTTGTGATGACGTATTAAATAAGGAATATACTATAGAATCATTAGCGAATTCTACAAATTTTGAATGATTATCATTAGGATACAAAAATTCATCCTTTCCATTAATCCAAGTGCAAGTGATTAGTTTCCTTGCAGCAAACACGGATACAATCCGCCTAAAATTTTCAGGCATTACAGAGATACCATTTGCATTACTACTATCACTGCTTGTATATAATGCAACAAAACTGGTACTGTGTTCAACATTATTTGCCACATTCAAATAACATCCTAAAGCATTTTCAGCAATTTTTGTATTGCTGTTCCTTCCAGCTTTTATCTTAATTCCTGTTGATAAAGTTGGTTTATCAACAACTGTTACTTGTCTTATAAGTTCTTTTATATAAGTCTTCGCAGAGACATTTGAGTCAAGATTATACACATTTTTAGTTCCAATTACAGATATAGATTCATCAACCACATCAATTAAGTCATAAATAAAATTATTTCTTTCTACACTCTCACCAGATTTCCATATAGAAAACGAAATTCCCCAATTATTAGCTGTATCTGCAAAATGACTTGCTTGAAATTGACAGGCTCTGCAAAAAGAAAACTTGCTAAAAAATAAATGCCTAAACCCTTTATAGGCTTTTCCTGTTAAGAATAATGATGGAGAATAAAGACAAATATTACAATTAGTTAAATGATATCGTTTGACGATAAGAAGTATCTTATATAAAAACTGAGCATACAAATTATTGCTTGCATTACTCAATCTATCATTTACCATTAGTTCGTGTATTTTGGTGTCTGTAGCACCTACGCCTTTACTACTGACATTTGCGCCCATACTACAGGCTGTTGCATAGGGAGGATTCATAAAAAATATAATTGGCTTGTCTTGTTTTAAAGCTCCTATTAATTGTGATGGTATGTCATTTTTAATTGTAAACAATTCTGGTTCAAGAGAGTCCATCAAAAAATCGTATTCAAATTTTAAAGCCTCTGGATTATATTTACGCCCGATCTCCAATTCTGATGGTTCCAATGTTGAAGCGTATAATTCCTTAAATTTGTAGTCACGGGTGAGATTACCCGTACCCCAGCAAGGATCCCATACTACATATTTTTCTTTCCAATCAGCACCAAATACATTCTCAATCATTTTATGTGCATAATCTACAAACAAAGTAGGTGTAAAGAATTCCCCATTACGCCGCCTTTTTACATCCTCTATTAATCTATCTGATATTTCTGTAAAACATCTCTTTTCTTTTGGAGTATAGTCACGGGCAAAATATTTGAAAAATGAATCATATGTTCGTGAATCAATCAGATATTCCCCTGTAGGTGCTACAACCATATTATTCTTGTTTGGATGTTTATAATATTCATTGTCATTTGTAATTAATCCAATAAACAATGAAACCAATTCATTTGGATGAACCATGTTCTTTTCTTTCAAAACTCTATTACAGAAGTAATCAAATATATTAGAAATGTTATGTTCTGTAAAAGGTAATCCATAATTCATATCAAACTAACCAAACAATCTATAACACCACACACAAAAGCATCTATGCAGTCTGCACAATATAGCCTCACTACATCACTAATTAACTCTTTTTCTATTGCCATGTCACAACTTCCATGATACTTATAGCAGTGTTATTATTACAAAAAAAATAATAACAAACCTTTATCTCTATCACCGTTATTACCACAACACGTATAACAAAACAATAATTAATCTCATTCTTAAAATCAAAAAAAAAATCTTAACCTATCATGATACCTATATCTATTCATATATAAGGTGTAACACAAATAATTAACACAATAACATAACAACAAATAACTGTTCTATAATAACAAAACATAACATAATAACATAATAACATAATAACTTTCTTATTATAAGGAATATGTCAACATGGCTTTCTTCAAAAAATTATTCGAATCCTTCTTCAAAAAAGGTAACGTCGTCGTCAATTCTAATATACTACCATCTTACGGTGATCTATCCACTCAAGACCTATATAACCTCATTCAGGATATTAAAACTGTCGCTCAAGACCGTAAAAATCGTCTCGCTGAATATCGTTCCATGCTCGCTGACGCCACCACCATGTCCGCTGTAGAACTCATGGCCGAAGACGCCACTCAGCCTGACCCTGATACAGGTTTCTCCGTTTGGGTCTCGTGCCCTGAATTCCCAACCTTAGAAAAGGAAATGAATGACTTCTTACACATAAACTTTAACTCAGAAATAAATCTATACGCCATCGCTTTTAACCTCATCGTATTCGGTGACGCTTACCTCTCCACTTTCTACTCCGATGACGCTTATAAACTCGCTGGTAATCGCGTCGGAGATTACTTCGAAGTCGAAACATCTGAATTCATTACTCACATCTTCCACTACGGTAAACCCGCTGGATTCATCGCTAATAAAAACGAAAACGCTGCCAGAACTCAGTACGACGAACAAATCATTCTCGACGAAAAAGATTTCATACACTTCTCCGCTGATAACGGTCTCAATTATGCTCGCGTCTCAATCGAAATTCAAGACAAAAATTCCACAAACTCTACAACTCAAAACTATACCGTAAAATACGGTAACTCTTTCCTTGAAGCAGCACGTACTCTCTATAAAACACTAGACCTCTATAAAGACCTAATGATGCTCGCTAGACTCACTCGCTCTCAATTCTACCGTATCTTCTCTATCGATGTAGGTAACGCTGATGACCGTGAAACTACTCGTATCGTTAAGGAAATTCGTGATGTCGTCTCAAACTCTCAAACAATTCAGCCTAAAGTCGGTATCAATACCCTCTCGTCTCCTATGTCCTCTGGCGGAAATTTGTACCTAACTACAAGAAATGGAAAAAACTCCGTTACAGTTGATACAATTGGAAACGATTTCAATGTCAGCGAAATGGCAGACCTCGACTACTTCGATAACGCTTACCTCGCTGCACTCAAGGTTCCTAAGCAATTTTTAGGACAATCTGAAGAATTACCTTCGGGATTAGGGGAATCTTCTCTAACTAGATTAGATATTAGATATGCAAGAACTGTTATGCGTATCCAAAAGTATCTGTCAATCGGTATCAGAAAACTCCTTATATGGAAGTTTAATTTAGATAACTTCGATAATACTTTCCAATCTAATAATATTCCTAATTTCCAAATCTGTTTCCGTCAGGTCTCCTCTGCTGAAGCCGTCGAACGCGCTGAATTCTTAGAACAACAAAATAACCGTATCACTCAACTCATTGATATCTTAACTACTATCGATGAAGATAATAAGATTAACAAATATCAAATCATTCCATTCTTAGTAGATAACTTAGCCCTGCCAGAACCACTAGCCAATATGATAAAGAATAACATTCAGTTAGCATATCCTGACTCAGTAGCTAATATCGAAAACAATCAGATGAATGATTCAGTAAACCATAATGTCAAAAGTGATGAAAGTTTGAATGATAACAGACAAACATCCAATCATAATAATATAGATAGAAAGGTTATTTTTACGAAAAGTGATAAAAAAGAACCTAAAAGAGTTGTTGGTGTGGAAGATGTAAATAGATTAAAGCAAGCAATATCCTCGAAAAAACAAAATAATAGCTCGCGTATAGATGATGATTATTTTGGTTACGACAGGTGATGCTTTTTTTTTGAGTGGTTGTTTTGTTCTGTGATAAAAAAATATGCAGATATTGTCTCTGCATATTTTTTTTGTTTATTAATATGCAAAATACATCTTATGTAGATCTGATAATTTTAGTTTTTATTCATTAAAATCTTTCTATCTATATAGAACATTGCAGGCGCGATTGCTGTTACCCACACTGGCGTCTGTAACCTCCAAATCTATGCATATATCATAGTTGATGTTATTCAGTGTTTCTTTTTGAGAAAATCAGATTTACTGAGTTATTTAGTTCAAGTGATGATGCAGTGGTGGCAGGATTCTTTCGGAGTTCTGCCACTATTTTTTTATGAATTAAATTCAGCATCATTTTATAATGGTAGCCAAATCAGACCAAAAAGACATAAAAAACACCATGTTGGTATCTGTTTTGTTTTATTGTGTTGTATTTAATTTTGTGTAAATGTGTTTTTATTGAATTTTGCTACAAAAACTGAACAAAATTCTAAAAGATGGTAAAAACTCCGAACCGTTTACCACTTAACACTATAGTGTTGAAAGAATAATATTTGGTATTTATTTTTATGCATAGAATAACATTATATTTATTATTGTGATTATAATATAATTCGTTCGCTCTATGGTCAACTACCCACCAGCTAAATCAGGTTGGCTTGTAACTGATCCGTAGTTTTTTGTCGAACTTTTGATGTTCTACTACATGCTTCTCGTTGTTATTTGCAGAACTTTTAAATAGGATTTCTCCGTCAAGGTCTGTTTACGAGTTCTGCAAAAGTTTTTTTGGATGGTGTATGTATCTGTCATTCCAATCTGGTATTGTGATACAGTTTGTGACAATTTCTTTTTGTTTCATAAGACTTATGCTTGAGGTAGTCTCCTTTTGCAGAAGTCTTTAACAGGATTTTTCCGATTGTTTTGCATAACTGTTTAATAAGGTTTTGTTGTGAAAATTTCGTGGTGTAATTTCTTACAACGTTTTTATGGATTTTTCGTTGTATGATTTATGCAGTCATGCGGTGTATTGTGGTTAGTATGTCTTGTTGTTGGCTATGAGTGTTTGTAATATGCTTGCGTAAATGCGTGTAATTTACGTTTACGCGTGCCTGCATGTTATGCACATATTTATGCACAGTTGTGGATAAAGTTGCGTGTGAGTGATTCTGTAGCGAATGTGAGTGTGTTTTGTGTCCAGCGTGTTTTATGTCGTCATGATAAAAAAAGCCACTGTGATTAATCAGTGGCTTATAGGATTTCATGGGTGTATGTAACTTAGTCGAACAGTGTTTTTGGTTTCTGCATTACTTGGATAGCAAGGTCTTCGAATTCCTTATAGAGCTTCCATGCGCTGACGTGGTATCTGTTTACACGCACTTCCCTGCGCCCGCCTTTAGGATCGTGTATCGTTTCCAATACATCTTTGATTGGTTTAATTTCCACTTTTTTGCTGAAATCCATTAGCATACGCCAGTCAGGATAATGTCCATACATTTCTTTCCATGCATGTTTTATTTCGTTTATGGTGAGCCAATTCCTACCGCGCCCCAGCTCATCTTTGAGCGTATTGTTTTCTGTGACAAGTTCTGTGTTTGCATTTGTTAGCTGAGTATTTTTCTGTCTAAGGTCTGTGTTTGCTTTTGTCAGTCCACCAACTCGCCCACACATTTCTGCATCTCTACCTTCGACGAAATGATACTTTGTTCGTATAGCTTCATCACGCTGTCTTAGAGCGAGTTCTTTTTGTTCTCTTTCAAACTTTAATTTCTGCAATACAGAAATTGCCCAATCAGGATCGCTTATGGAACGCTGAATGAAATCGTCAGTTGCATACATTCCGTGTCGTCTTATTGACGGTATGATTTCGTCGGCGACTTTTGCCTGGAATGTTTCGGCAACTGCGTTTTTTGCTTTCATGCATAGACGGTAAAAGATGTTCTCTGGAATGTAGTAGTTATGCGGGTTTTCGTTTTCTGCCACAAGTGGCAGAAAGTTTAAGTCATGCAAACATTCCTCAACTCGACTCCATCTTACGTTAGTGTACTCGACTCCACCTTTTTCTGTTGTCGTTGTAAAACCGAGACCGCGTGCAACGTCCTCAATGTGCAGATATACTACGCCATCTTTTTCGTAACACCGAACGTCACAAATTGTCTGAATAATGTCATTAGCCATCATAACCTCCAAATAAGTTTTAAAAGAAAAAAATCGCCGAAAATTTCTTTCGGCGAACAATGTGCTTCGTTTTGGATGAGAGTGACCATGATGAAATGTACGTCAGAGAAAAATTCGATTATGGCATGTCAGTCATCCGATAACGAAATAGTATGTCTGTATTTCGTTATTCATCGTGCTAATAACGTATTGCGAAACAAAAGTCAACGTTTTTTTTGCTATCTAGGATTAGCAACGAGACACTACAATATAGAGGAGTCTGATATGATACTGAATGTGGTCATAGTTGCATTTCTGTTATTATGTGTGTTTATGATGTCACAGGATTGAGCTATATGCGATTATGAGTATTGACTATTATTTTTAAAAGCGCTATCTGTTTATCTGCATGGTGTTTCTCAGTTTCACCATGCTGTCGTACTCATCCCCATGTGGCATATCTGCATGGGGACTTTTTTAAGTAATAAAGATATGGACAAAAAGATATTATCTATATAAGGTATCACAGAGTACTCATTAAAGTATTACTGAGTACTCATTCCTATATAAGATTTTTTTTAAGGAGTACTAAAATGATTAGAAAATTTAGAAACAGAAGACTAAATGAATCAATTAAACGCAGAATGGACGAAGCTGTCTCTTATGGTAGATTTTTACCAAGAGATTTAAAAGCTATTAAAAGAGATATTGATAAATTAAACAGTCTTTATAGAGATGATCCCAATTACATCATTAATGATGGTAATGTTGATGACTTAGAGTATACCATTGATACCTTCATGAAATGGGGTGAAGTGGAAGATGGTGATGATTCCGTATATAAAGATGATGATGATTTTGTCGATGTTTTAAGTTATTCTCTTAATAAACTTAGAGAACGATGTGAAAAAACACTTATGCTTTGTGATAGCATTGAAAGCAAAATCGACTAAAAAAAAGAGCATCATTACCTTTTCTGTAGTGATGCTCTTTTCCTTTATAAAGAATATTATGCACAGTCAGAGATAAGTCTGCGAAAACAGGATCTTTCTGCATTAAGCATTTTTGCGCATAGAGATGCGTATAGGCGAGAGTGGAACAAACTCTGCGACAGAAATTCTTGAACTTGTTAATAGGGATGACCTCTTGTTATTGCATTACTTGTTAATTGGATTTTGCAGAAAAATCTTATTAACGAGTTCTGTTTTTGTCAATTCTGTTTTGACTGTTAATGAGTTATGCAAAATCTCTATTAATGAGTCCTGCCAATACAGCAGGCACATACCATAACAGTATGTGCCAACCACAGGAGAACAGAACATGGATAACGAATGGAGAATATCCGTTAGGCATTGTCCTGCCTTATAGAACACTCTATGGTATGTGTCAAGTTGTTTTTATTGATATAGTATCCTAGATGTGTTATAAGAAAAATCCCCATGCAGTGTGGTGCTACATGGGGACTATAACCGCATGACGCAAGGAGACTTATCATGCAAGAAAAAGATATAAACAAAAATTTGATTTCTGTCAATGTTTTTTTTTATTTCAATGCTGAACACAATGGTATTCAGTGTTTTAAGAAAATTATATCTATATATGTCTATAATAATTATGGCGCGTCTAACAGCTCAATTATGGCGAGTTCTATATAACCAATAACAACAAAGAGGGTGAAACAATGATTAGAAGAACAAGAAAACCAGTTAATAGAGTATCACGTCGTTTCAATGAAGCATCTGATTATGCTCAAGAAAGATACGAAAAAGTTAATGTGTCTGATATTAAAATATCAGAAGGGAAATCAAGAGAATTTAGAGTAAATTCTTCCGCAGGTTATATCTCGCTTAGTGCGGAATGTCCTATTGAAGTTGTGCTAAGATCATTTAACAATGATGATATTGAATTATCGGAAAATGATGCAGAAGTTTTTATTAAATTACGTATAGATTCAGATATGGAAGAAGAAATTAAAGAACTCTCTGATGAAGCTAAAAAACGTTGGGTAGACTTCTCTAGCTTATGGATTACCTCACGTAGAGGTATGGATGGTATACTCCGTACTACAAGTGCTGATAACACAATTTACACTTTAGAGGTTAAAGATGTCGATGAGACTATTGATGTAGATGGTGTTGAATTCGATGTTATTGGTGCAGGTATGGCATTTGATGGAAGACAGGTTGGTGCGACATTTGATGAGCTTGTTGATATGATAAACGATGATTATTCTGAGAGTGTAAAACGTCGTAGTGCATCTCGTGAATCAAGACTTTATGAGGGTACAGTCAGTGCCAGAACCTTATCAGGTCTTTTCCGTTCCTTAAAGAATGAGCATCCTAATACCACTGTTGCAAAACAATCTTCTGGAATGATATGGAAAGGTGATGTTTTATTACATATACGTAATGCTGGTTGGAATGAGTCAGGTGATTGGATTGATCTTGGATTTTCTCTAAGCCCAGACAAGTCGCAACTCACAGTATATGAGACAAAATCTGGTAAAAAAGAAATCGTAACCAGTGTGAATCAATTCCAAGGAGCTCTGGAATCTCTTGGGGTGCGCGCGTCTGTGATAGATAGTATCACACGTTATTTGTAGCAAGATATGTGCTTGCACTTGAATTCCACCTGCTTTAGCAGGTGGGTAGGTTCACCAGAGATAGTACAAAGATAGATGGTTCAATTAAGGAGCATCCTATATAACTAATAACAACAAAGAGGGTAAAAAACAATGATTAAGAGAACAAGAAAGCCAGTAAGCAGACAGACACGTCGTTTTGAATCACGTAGCCTCCGTCGTAGATTTAACGAGGCTGAAGAAAGTAATGTTATATATACCGCAGATTTTGCTGATTTTTGGTCAGAAGAAACAACTTATGAAGGTGGTGACATTGGTGGTGGGACAGAATGGGAAATTAGATTGGACTTAGAATCAAACACTTTAGAAGGTTTGTTTGATAAGATCCAGAAAGAACTATATATGTATTCAGATGATGAAGACTATTCTTGGTCTGTTCAATTATCAGAGATGAATGGTTGGACTTCTTTTGAAGTTAATTATTTGGGTGATGAGCAGAACTCCCCTGCATCAAAAAGGCAGATCGAAGCATGGAAAGATGGTGATGAAACATTATGGTCTGTTTATGGTTCTGTTAGAGTAAAGAAAACAGTAAAACCATCCAATGTACCTGATGAAGAGATGGAAGCATTTGCACGAGCAAATGGTCTTGATATCCAGTAATCAAAATGCACTTCCTATAAAAACAAATAAGCCTACTGAAATAATACAGTAGGCTTTTTTTATTCATTGTTACTTTAAAAACAGATTAATCGAGATAACCGTCCTCATTTACGATCTGCATTATAGCGCTTGCAATACGAGCTGGATGTGATTGCCACTCCATTGTAATTTCACTGACGGTACGCTGGTCGTCCTGACTTCTTATTTCGATATAGCTATCAGAATTGCAACAAACTCTTATGCCATAATAATCATTGCTATTCCATGTAATCCAAAGACCATATGGCGTATATCTGATGACAAAATCCTTGTCTTTTATACCCATATCTTTAATGACACGTGTGTTAATTGCTTCTGCGGCATCATGAATAATGCTTACAATATTAACGTCTTTATTGCCTGAAATTGATTCTCTAACGTGCTTAATCTGGCTATAACGTTTCTGTCTTGTTTCTTTATTCACAATGTTTTCATGTCTATCTCTATTTATTGTTCTCATAGTAGCTCCTATAAAAAAAAGAATATTTGCAAAAAATAACCTTTCTATCTATATTAGATATGTCGGATAATGATGGTGGTTATAGTCCATTACGGATGAATAATTACTATCGTTATTCACAACTTTTGAAAAGTTAAGAATAGAAAGTTTAGTTGTGTTATTTGGATAATACCAGATTATTATGGCTGTCAATCACTTGAAGCGTTTGTGTCTAGCCATGCGGACTATCGGCATACTGGTTGTACCCCTATGAGTGTCTAGGTGACTAGTAATTGATTCATTAACAATTATTAATATTTGTTACCATTTATTGATAAGAAACAAGGTTTCTTATTAATAAAGAGGATAGAGTTTCTGTAACCGTGTTGCAGAAGCTCTTAAAATAAAGTGATAATGGTACTTTCAGACCTAAACCGTTAAAGCGTGCTAAAGTTAAAGAAGTGCTATTATCGTGCCGAAACAATATCGTAAAAGATATAGAGAAGTCTAATTTATTAACATTAGTTAATAATTGTTAGCTTTTGTGTTTCGGTCAGCTACTCCGCAAAATAGACACTGTTGTTTTGTGTTATGCGAAACAATGCAGGCGAATGCGATTCCTGAACAGGGTCATGATTGAGTTCATTATAAAAAGAATAAAGGGAGTCGGGCTGTCGCGATGGTGATATTGATTGATTGCAAGTTATTGTCTATGTAAGTGATGTTAGAATTTGTGCGCTGACGGTATGGAGCATACGGGCGCGCTTTCGTTAATGTCAGTGCATGGATACTCGTTAAGATTTGGTGTTTGAAGAATCTGGTTGTCTGGAAGTAATAACAGTTTATTGTTATTTCCTCTTTGATTTGTGCTGAAGTGTACGAAGCCGTTAGATGTCTGTATACGAAGCTGGCATGGTTCGTTTAAGCGCGTCGTTGTACGTGGAATTGCGAATGGAATGCCTGATGGATAACAGATGACTTTCCGCCTAGAAGACTGATTGCTGAATGTAATGTGTACAGCGAGGTTGTTTGCCGCGTGATGTTGCATGATGGTAAGCTAGGGACTGATTGAAAGAAGTTATAGTAATGAAGTGGTAAAGGTCTGGATGATTGGCAATGCATATCTGAATGATCAAAATTTTCTTTTCGATGCTCTTTGTTCATAGATGATGGTGGAAATTCTTTTCTGAATTTTTGTCTGAGTCGCTGATTTAAGACCTAGAATTTATCTGGGTTTTAAGGTGCTTTTGAGGCACACGTTATTCGTTTACCCTTTTTCAGGGTATGGCAAAAGAACGGATAATAGGTGTCGCATTATTCGTTTACCCTCTTCGAGGTCAAAATGCAGAACTCGTAAATAGCCATATGGTGATTTTTCAGTTAAGAAGCTATGCGTTTTTTTTTGCAAAAGTCTTTAATAGCGTTTGGCTGAGAGAAGGAAGCAATTACCAAGTTTTGTTTATTGTAATGCAGGTTTTCTTATGTTCGGTATTCCACACACGACAGAACATATTACGATATCTGATTTGGTTGATGCTGGCATGTGCTGTTTCGATTACAGATTATCCGGCAACAAACGGAGTAGTGTCCTGTGTTTCATGTTTGAGTATTTTGCCAAAGCACAGCATGTGTTCATTGATGTGTTATTTTGTTGTGATGTGATTTTGTTTTGTTGGTGGCTGACACCAGAATCCGTTATGTGTCGCCGTCGTCTCCATGCCTTCGAAAGAACGTGTTAATGCTCATGTGCTGGTGTGTGGCATCCTTACGCGTGTGTGTAAGACTATCAAAAATATTAGAGGGTAAAATAGGTCTAAGTGGCATCCTTACACGTGTGGGCAAGACCGATGGCTATACCGTGATTTGCGCTTACCGTCAGTGGCATCCTTACACGTGTGGGCAAGACGTTTACTGTGGTTTCATTGTAAAGAGCTTTCATGTGACATCCTTACACGTGTGGGCAAGACACATGCCGCTATTTTGCATCGTTAGGTAAAGCGGTGACATCCTTACACGTGTGGGCAAGACGCTAACGAAACCCGCACAAAAGCTAGGACTCTTGTCGTGACATCCATACGTTCAGGTGGTGCTTCAACGCCATTTGCATGACGAACCATGCGTATTGGCTCAGACACCATATAAATCCTATGTCCTAGGATAAAGATTAAATTATCAAAGAATTTTGTTCTGCATTGAAGGACGTATGTTCGTTGCAGCATTTTGATCACGGTCATGGTGTGTGCCACAAGAAGGGCATGTCCATTCTCGGTCTTTTAGCTTTAACTTTTTATTCTTATATCCACAAACAGAACATGTTTTGCTTGATGGAGCAAAACGATCCAAAACGACTATTCTTCCTTCACCGAACTTATGCGTACATAAAGTCCGGAATTGAAACATAGCAGAACGTGAGATAGCTCTTGCTAAAGCACGTTTCCTTTTTCGCTGTCCATTTTTAGCATTATTGTTGTTTTTGTCAATATCTTTTTTATCTTTGTTTTTCTTCTTACCAGTAGCCATCATTCCTTTGATATTGAGATTTTCAAAGCCGATATAATCCGTTCCATCTGCGAGTTTGCGAGACTCTTTTTCATGTAAATCTCTAACAATATTAGCTTTGTGTAAAGAAAGTTTAGCTATTTTAATTTGAGTTGTTTTGAAATTTTCGGAGCGATGGTTTTTGTAATACTCTGTTTTAGCACTTAGTTTTCCTTTCCCATGCAGAGTAAGATTTAGGAAGTTTCCTGATGCTTGTTGTAAACGAAGCCATGTTTTAATACGTCTGTCATTAATCTTTCTTAAATATGCAATACGTTGTTCTATGCGTTTTAATTCATCTATTGGAAGGATTATGTTCTCATACCTATCGTATTCAGAAGTATTAGAACCAACAGCATTATATGCTATAACACCATTTGTAATCACACCTAAATCTACGCCGCACTCTACACCTGTTTCCTTATGCTCCTTTCTAGGCATATTAACTCGTATCGATGCGAAATATTCTCCTGCATTATTTCTTGATACAGTAATTGAACGCGCAATTTTTGCATAAAAAAGAATGCTGTCTTTTATTTTATTACCATTTTTATCATAAATGAATTTGTTTGATTCATTCTTGTATAGACCGAGATCATCTTTTCTAGGAATTGTAGACATACTACATTTTATTGTCTCTAAATTTGTTGGTTCGTGATTTCCTGAAATAGCGAATGGTATATGTATTCTATTTATTATATGTGGTTTATCATTTTGTTTTATTTCTGTGTTTTTATATTGTTCGAACCACGGTATAATTTGAGTACCATCTTTTTTCTTTTTTTGAGGTAGAACGACAGTAAAAGAGTATGGATCTTTTGCAGATTTAAATCTTACGGAGCTTCCTCGATTTCCATTTTTTAATGTTTTTCTTATAGCCTGACAAAGAGCATCTTCTACAGCTTCATTTATTTGATTGTTTATAACGTATCTCAACTCTCCAAATTTTTCAGACAAATTACCTTTAGGGTTTCTCTCTGCCATAGACCAACTATGATCGTTTTTAGAATTAGATGGCCAAATTAATGTTTTAATAAAAGCTGTTCGTTCTTTTTTATATATTGTAGATGCTTTCTTATCATCTTTATTTGGTTTTGTGTGATTATTATCCCATTCATCGAGAGCTTCGTCCGCAGGTTTACTTTCGTTTTTATACCATTCAAGATAAAAATTATACCATCTAACACATTCGATGATTGTGTCATCAATAGCTTTAGCCTGTTCATTTGTTGGGTATAAACGAACTTTGATTGCAGAGTTTGCATTATCCAATGAGCTTTTTTTGTTTTCTTTATCTTTCATAAGTATAACTGACCTTCGTTTGTTAGAGATTATCTTGCAATAATTCGAATTAAGTCTAATTTTTCTTTTGTGGAATAATGCTCTATATTTTGCCTGATAAGCTGTTTGATTAAGCGTTTTGTTTCTTGTATGTGTTCGTCTTTGTTTTCATAGATGCCTAATGCAGATAGCTTGAGCATAATGTTTTTGTTTGGCACTCGCGCCACCGACAAATAACGCGATATTGTTGACTCAGAGATGCCTAGTGTGTTTGCTAGTTGTCTCTGAGAGATGCGCTTTTCCTGCATATAAGCCTTTAGCTGTTTTGCTAATTCAGTTTCCATATAATTTTCTTTATTCTTCTTCATCTTCCGGAAAGAAGATATCATCACACTCAAACCAAATAAGGTCATTAATCTCCGTCATTGTTGGAGGGTTTGCCTCGTCATCATACCAATAGTCCGCTATGCGATCCCAGACTTGTTGACGCTGTTCATCAGTTGCATCAAGCCATCGCTCTTTAGCACCAGACCAAAGATGTTTATAAAGGTCTTCCATTTCATAATCCTGCTTAATATACATGTCTGTTCTCCTTTGATGTGCGCTTGGTTAAAATGGGATGTCACATGCGTTTTCGATGATGCGGATTGCATAGTACGTCTGTTCGAGCAAGCTTGCCATAATGTGCATATAGTCGAGCTGGTCTTCTGCATCTCTATTTTCTTTTGTTTCTTCGTCGTTATTGTCGTTGCTGTATTCACCATAGATTCCGCGAGTCTTCTCAGTGCAGTATATAATCATGACATCTCTGAGAAGATCGAATGCATGGTCTTTTGGGTCAATGTCTCTATCAATGTCTGGTAATTGGATTTTAACATGAACAGAGTGTTTTTGTAGTTTTCGCCTTCCGAGTTCCTGATTGAGCAGACCAATGTTATTCAGAAGGCAAACTCTAATCATTTGTTTGATGCATAGCATTGCCTCATAATTGCACGTGTATTGCACAAGACCTTCGAGCCTATCATTATCCCTGTATTGAGCTGCATCGCTCTGTGAGACGTAAATAGCGTCAAATACACGGTTAATAAAAGCACATGCGTTCTGCATGGTCATTTCAGATGCGATCATGAAAGATGCGTATGCGTGTACGAAGAATGACGAGTATCCTGCGTTTTCCAATGCTTCGTTTCTCATGATTACTCCTTTTGCCTGACTTCCTGACAGACAGTGTTTGCAGTCATAAACACTTTAGACTGCGATATTGTAATGCTTTAGTCGATACCGAGATAGAATCTCCATTTGTCAATAGGAAATTTGCTATGCTGTTTCAGCCAGTCATTTGGTGACATGTCTTTAGCTTCTGGGTATCTTCTTTCGATCCATTCAAACAGCTCACACATATTTACGATGGGGTGTCCGGTAATCGCGACACCAATAACATTACTCCATCCATCAAACATTCGTTTTGCGTCATTCCCAATGCAACCAATTTCTCTAAGCATTGCGTCGATTTCAGGGAATCTAAAGATGTTATCAGAATGTTTTGTGTAAGAAGTTTTCAGAGTTTTAGTGATTGCCATTGTTTGTTTCCTTTTGTGCAGTATGCTGTCAGTGTTGGTTCACTGTTTATGCGATAGTGTTATTCGTCGATACCGAACTCTTTTTCCAGATCATTAATCCATTTGTTTGCTATTTCCTGCATTTCATGGATGTATCCATAATGCTTATCGTTAAAACGTGAACGAGAATATCCATAGATCTCGTTCAAAAGTCTCCATAACTCACCATTGACGTATCTTACTTTATAAAGCTCTTCAAGCGTTTTAAGTTTTGCATGTCGTTCACGTCGTTTACCGGCTTCTTCAATCTGCTGATGATCCATATTGTTCTCCTGAGATATTCCCCGCGTGTGCGGGGATTATTTTATTTACCACCAAAGCAATGCTCAAGTAAATCATCGAAAGTTTTTTCCCATGGACATTTATAATCCTTATTGCGATTGTATTCCTCATTCATTTCTGCAACTTTTCTGTCTCTTTCTTTGGATTCAATGACTTCATATTTGCAACGTGTGATAACAGTCTGTTTCTCGCCGCGATACTCATCATGAGCTTTAATGCGTCCGGAGATTTTAACGACAGCGCCTTGGTCTAAAGAGTGAAGAGAAGTATAATCTGAATTCGGCTCTTTAACTCCAAATTCCATTGGGCTATTGGTTGACCATTTGAAGATGTTCCCTTGTTCATCAGAGAAGAAGTGGAAATATCCTGTGCCATACTGAGAGTTGTAAGAGATGGATTTTGTGAATGTGAGTGTGAGTGAAACTTTGTCACCGACATTTCCGTAAAAGTTACTGGCTGGTCTTTCGCTCTGAATGCGTTTGTATTCGCTTTTTTGATAAGAAGGGATGATTGATGCGAGAATGCCGAAATGACGCATAGAACACAAACCTGCGTCAATTATTTGATGCAGATTGAAGAGGTAGCTTGAAGAGGTGTATTCTTCTTCGGTCATGTTGGCAATCCATGCAATGGCGCGTTCAGCTTCTGCATAAGCATCTTTGTCATCCATCATAACGGATGTCCGGCCATAGAGGTCAAGGATGAATTTCCATGTAGCATCATCACTGTTTGAATTCTCATATCCATTGATGCGGACTAAGCGAGAGGCACAAGCGATGATATCTTTAACGGCATACACAGGATTTCCAACGTGTTCACAAAAGACGCTGATGGGCATGTCATCAAGCGACTCACCTTGAAGGAGGATGCCAAGTTCGGAATCTTTTTTTGCGAGGTATGAATCGAGGTCATTGAATGATGCAATGAGGTTTCCGTCTAATCCACAAGTGAATTCTTGTACGCAGGATGTTCCGACTACTTTGCGTTCGCCATTCTCATGCTCAAGAATGATGACAGAATTGCGATGAGCGTGTTTGTGGCAATGGTCGCAATGGAAATCAGTGTCTTTATACTGCTTAATGAGAGCGGCATCATTGAAGTAGCACTGAACGATACCGTCTTTGCGAGTGACAGCACCGAGGGAAGTCCATCCATTGAATTTGAAGTTCACTTCGATTTCGATGTCAGTGACATTGACTGAGAAACGCTGGTTGTTCTCTTTATTCTCGATAATCTTATCGTATGCTTCACCAACATTGAAGGTGTATGGAATACCCTGTTTTTTGCACTTATTGATGATGCGATTGATCTTGCTGGTGACTTCTTTGACTGAGCTTGTGAGGAAAGTGTAAGTTGCCATAACCTTAATCTCCGTGTTAGCCAAAGCGACATTGCCTTGGCTTTATGAGTATGGTGTAGCATAAGACTGGAATAATGTCAAATAAAAAATTGACATCCATGTTAATTTTTTTTTAGCGAACGATCATGCCATCCCAGTGAGCATCTTTATTCTCAGCCACATTGCGAGTTTCACAGAGCTTTTTGTAAGCTGATTGTGTGAGGCTGTAACCCCTGACATATTCATTCGTGAGTGGGTTTCGCTCCATGAGGGCGACTTTAATGCCACGTCCAGACAGTTCTTCACCTTTGAGCGAGCAGACGTGATAGCCCATAACTTCAAGCATGTGTTTGCCGCTTTTTCCGTTTGAAAAAGGTTGGGATGCGAAGTCGCAGGCATTGAGTGTAGATGTGACGGTAGCTTCGGGTTCGCTGATTTTGCTGAAATAATGCTTCATAAGATGTCTCCTTGTTTTAGCACCTACGCCGTTGTAGGTGCATCATGTGTTGCGTATTACAGTTTAATGGCATGTCAGACAAAAATTTGACATTTTTTATTTTTCTTTGAGCGCAGTTTCGAGCATGTCGATGAGTTCTTCTGCTGAATAATCCCTATCTTTCTCGATGTCCATATAATTGTCAAGTGACCACATGATCTCTGTTGAGATTTCGTCATCAAGAAGTTGTCCGTCTTTTTTGGCAGATTGAGAGAAATACCACATTGTACCCCAATCGCTTGTGTATGTGATTTTGTAAGCACGGCTGAGTTCGCTGTATTTGCATGTGTCACATTCATTGTCTGCATGTTTGCCATTTGCAAGGATTGCGTAGAAATGGTCATCCTCTATCCCATAAGAGATCGAATCATCGTAGAACTCTTTGCAGTAGTCAAGGATGTCGCTTTTTGTGGTGACATAATACTGGATGTCAGTGAGTTCTTCTGCGAGCTTAATGATTTTTTTGAACTGTTCGAAAGTCATCGTTGCCATAACGCATTCTCCTTTAGAATCAACCTTTGGTTGCGACATTGCAACCATTATGAGTGTTTCTTAGCATACGTTTTGATTGATGTCAAATAAAAATTGACACCAATTAGTCAACATAGCTTGGATATTGGTGAATTGAATCCACCTCGAATTTGCCATGTTCGCCACAAAAAGAGATGCGAGACAAAACCTTGTTACATTCTCCTAGGTTAATCATGCGTCGTGCAAGATTTTGTTAAGGCGATAGCAACCTAGCTATCACCGTTCAAGCTCTGTGTCATAAAAATACTCGAAATACACCATATCCCTGATCAATATGTGACCAATTGATGTCATCCGATATTTCATTACCGATGGATTTATACCATGTTTTTGCCCTAATATTATCAGGTGCTAACACAACACAACTTCTAAGACATAAGTCATCACACATCTTAATGCAATGATGCAATAAATACGTTCCTATGCCTTGTCCACGATATTCCTTTTTAACATAAAGGATACTCATATAGGCTTCACACAAACCGTTTTCACAGATGATTGTGTCTTCACCATTATCTGTTTCTGTGAAATACTCAAACGTAGCATGAGCGACATTTTTATCTCCGATAAAAGCATTCACATTGACATAATGCTTCTTGCGTCTTGTCGCTGCATCTTTTATGAACTTCTCTTCACTTGAAAATTTTATCTCCATGATGCTACCTCCGAATACCAATTTTGTTGGTCATAAAGATATTGTCCAACAAAACCATTTCTGTTTACCACAAAACATCAAAACTGTCAATTAAAAATTGACACAATGCCGACTAAAAATTAGTCGGCAATATGTTATGCAAATTGCACCAATCCGTTTTTGTGACGACGCTCGCTTTCAACACGATAAGCATCAATCAGTTTTACGGAATCGCGGCAGACATTATAAAGATAGCCATCTGTGAATAAACCATCATGGTCAAGATCGCCATTCCGTTTAAGTGGAATGTACTCATCTTTGATAAGGATAGACTTGACTTCGCCGAGATTGTCTTTCCAACAAGTGTAAGCAATGTCGTAAGCTGCATCAGCTTGGTCTTGTCTAAGTTTGTCAACAGTTTTGCAATCGACACCAATGCGCCAATCGTCACCAAAGATGAGAACTTTGCACTCTTGGAATGTGTGCATGACACCATACTCGAAATCTTTGTGATAGACGTGTTCTACACGACCATCTGAATAGTTGATGACTGCGAGACGGAGAGCTGAGAATTTTTTGCTTGCCATAACGAACCTCACTACGGCTATTGGGTTAATGCTGACAGCGACCTTGTTGTCAGCTTATGCGTACCATATAGCATACAGAAAAACAGATGTCAATAAAAAATTGACACTAGTGTCTTTTTTTTCGTCATCGGAAACACTGGCAATTCTTAATGATCTTTCCATTTGAGTTCTTGTAGATGGCGATATGGAACGGATTGTCAGACTGACTGACTTGTCTTAACTGATAGAGATGAGCTAGTGAATCAGTGAATTTGTCGTGGCTGAAGGATAGCGTGACATTGCCGTGTTCGCCGACAGCATTCACAGTGATGAGATATTTGCTCTGCCAGTCATTGTTTGCTGCCTGCATTCTGGATGATTCGCTAAAGATTGAGTAACCGTTTGTTCCGTTCATTGTTAAATCTCCTGTGATATATGCCGCGTGATTGCGGCTGTGACTGTGCTTTTATTACAGGATATGCGCTTGTCAAATTTTTGAGGTTTTGCAGGCAAAAAAAATACCCACATCTATGTTTAGAATTTTTCATTACTATCATAGCATCTAAATATCTATAACATATAGCTTAACAGAATGTTTATTCTTTAGACCATATATAGTTCAAAGAGACAGGGGATTAAAATGAGAAATAACATAGTGAACGAAGCTAAGAGCAAAGACAGATATGAGATTCGTATTTACGATATATATGACAGATATAGGGATTTATATACAAAGACAACAACATCAATAGAATCTTGTGTAAAGTTTATAATTCAAAAAGCGATTCAGTTAATGAACAAGCGTGGGGTATATAAAGGCAGTCCGATGTCATTAACTAATTATGAAGTATCTATATGGAAACACACAGGTGATATAGAGAACTATGGCTATACGGAAAAAATTTTAAGTTCATTTTTTTCTGATGATTCAGGGGAAGTAGAGCCTGTTGATGTTTCAGATATGACAAAAGAAATTGATGCTGAAATTGAATCAGATCATAATGACAAAATGAGTAGTCATTTTTATGATGAGGGAATAAGGAAGGATAAAGGAATGTCTTTGCAGAAACGCTTTGAGCGTGTAGAGCGTTCAAATGCACAAAAGGATATGCTCGCATCGCTTATTGTGAATGCAGATGCCATTGATAAAAATCTGTCCAGAATTTTGGGTGTAAAGTCAGATGCTTTTGTTATAGATCCACATAAGAGGAATGGACTAATAATTTCTGATATGAAATTTGCAGACAAGCATCTTGTCATTAAGGTGTCGCCGAGTGGAGATGGGATTGTTATTGTTGGTGGCTTAAAGAATGGAGAACAGGTTATGCGTAACCTTCCTGCTGATGCGAGTGTAAAAAAGATTGCAGGGATGATAGCTACTGTTATCTATGAAATAGAGAACAGACCATCTGAAGTCTCAGAATCATGATAATCTTTTTTTTTCTAGTCATATTCTCCGAAGAGCCGTGTCGTAAGATGCGGCTTTTTTTTATGCAAACTTACTCATATTCATATTTGGCTTAAAATAGATTGGATAAGAGATGATATTGCAGAATGTGCAATAATTACCCATAAGTCCTTTTAGGAAAGCTTGTGTATAAGAATTTCGATGTCGCATTGGAAAATTGAGTTCATCTTTATTCAGTTTATAATTTTTATTTAGCATGACATTGAAGTAAATGATGTCAGTATTTGAGAATGAAACGAGATATGAATCTATGATGAAGTCTTTTAAAAGCGATACAGTTCTGATGAGATCTTTTACGTCATCATCTAATTTACGAACCATGAACATTTCATAGTCATTATGTTCTGAAACGAAATCCTTATAGAATTGATCTGTGATTGACAATGAGATGAAATTATTGTTTGAAAATATTCTTCGTATTCTAGTTGTGCCTGCTTTTTTATATTCATAATTGTTGTTTATTTCATATGCTTGTTTTTTTGTTTGTTTCTTTTTATATTTGTTAAAGATTCTGCATCCACATGCTTTTGTGGTTCCATCTCTTAACCCTTTTAATGGGACTTCTTTTGTGTTTCCACAATCGCACATACATAGGCAATAATGCTCTCTTTTTGTTTTTGTTTTATATTGTTTTTCGATCATCCCAAGGTCTTTGATGACAGTGAGATATCCGAAGCGCGTTCCTTGTTTTACGTATTTTGTTCGAGATGCATATTGACTACATCCACATGAACGAGCGTCGCCGCATAGTAAAGCTCTTTCAGAGAATGTTTTTGTTTTTCCGCACCGGCATTGGCATTCCCATCTTTTAACAATGTGTTTTTCTTTTCCTGTGAATTTTTCTTTTGCACGTTTAATTACTGTCAGTTTTCCGAATGTATCACCAGCTTTTATTTCTTTGTTCTTTGTCCATCTGATGCACTTGCCACATGAGACTGTTGAACCATTTACGAGATTACTTCCTTTTACGATTTTTTTTCTTCCGCATTCACATTGACACAAATACAGTTTGTTTTTTGCTTTTGTTAAACCTGAGAATTTAATGACGGTTAGGCGTCCGAAGACATCACCAGTTTTTATCTGTGATGCTTTTTTTGAGCATCCACAAGACAGTATTCTCTTGTTTTTTAGTGATGTTTCTGGAATAATTTTTGTGTTTCCGCATTCACATTGACACAGCCATTGAGGGAGACCCTTTATTGTTTTATCTGCTTGTTTTATTACAGTAAATCTACCGACTTTAGTTCCTATATTAATTTCTTTTATGACAGGTTCAGAGTGTTTGAGACATCCACATGATTTAGTGTCTCCATTGAGCAAATATTTTCCTTTAATGACTTTAGTATTTCCGCACTCACATTTGCACAGCCATTGGGAGCGCCCATCTTTTGTGTTTTCAGCACGTTTTAGGACGGTTAATTTCCCGAAAGATTGATCTGTTAAATCTTTTACTTTGGATGTGTTTTTAGACATATTATGGAATTATTCTAAGGAAGTTATTATAAGCGTCTATATAAGTCAGATGCATAATTATTGTTTGGCAGAAAAACAACAAGTCTAAGTTTAGATTATTTATTGTTGTTCTGCAAACAAGTTGTCTTGTTCTGACGCCATATGGTTCAGCCAATTCGAATTGTTGTGTTATTGGCATTCCTATTGTCATTTGATGGATATTGCTGAATACAGACTCTTTGTCTATGAAAGTAGAGAATTCGTCGCATATTAATCCACCGTCTGACAGGCAAATAGTGTTATTATCGATCCATAGTGCAATTTCTATTGTGTCATTTCTGTTGTCTAAGAAGTTAGTTATTATTGATATTATTTTGTTTTCTTCTATTTCAAGAATGTTGTAGATTATTGTCTCGTTTTTGTTCAGGGTATCGATAACATCTTGTGTAATAATATTAGCTTCCATTATTTTCTCCAGAAATCATTATATCATCAAAAACTATAGGGATTAGAGATTTTAATTCTTGTAATAGAGGTATTGTTATTTGTCTCATTTGTGGGTGTGCGAAAGGTGATGTGCGTAAGGAAAGAAAGTGTTTCCATTCACGAATGTTTGCAGTCATGACGAGTTCTGTTTTTAGTGATAATGGGAGAACACATCTAGCTTCTTCAGGTTTTGAATTTGAAACTAAAAACAGATATGCTTTTTCAGCCATTAACATAGATTTTCGCCAGAATTCGAATTCTGCTGTTCCTTCTTTGTAGAAAGGAGGTTTGATAACAGTTATTTCGTTTCCAAACTTATCTTTAGAATAATTGCAATATCGTGTGCTTGAACAACAAAATGAGCTTAATCTGTGTCTCACAATTTCGTTTTGGATTGCCCTATCAACAACGAATTTAACAGAGAACGAATAGTGTTCGAGGCATGACTCATGGTGTCTATCCATAAGCATTTTAACGAATTTGTAGCATGAGTCATCAGTTTGTTTTTCATAAGACTGGTAGCATGTGCGGGCGCAATACTCTATTGTTTGTAGAGCATCTTTACCGTTTATTGGTGTCAGTATTTCGTAATAAGGCTCGATAATTTTCACTGTAATTCTCCACAAAAAAAAGCCAGTGTGATTAACACTAGCTTTTATAATACAGATTATTTGTTGTTTGTGCAATAGAATTATATCTTAATATATAACAGTGAAAGCTCGATGCCTAAAGGTAGGTGGGATCGCGATCACCCTATGATCAAAATCATTCCTGTTCTAACAACCATTTTATTTCTTCAACCCAATCATCGATACTTAAATCGCTGAAATTATTGACATATATTGATGTCTTATAGAGACTGGGTATGATATCATAATAAGGACTGTCTTCATTATCACATGCGATAAAAAAGTAACCATTATCTTTATATAACTTAATATCCTCTAAGCCAGCTTTTGCCAAAGCTTTTCTCAACGAATGATTTCTAACTTGAGTTGTTTCACATATAAACCTCTTTCGTGGTTTTCTTATTATCATTTTCTTTCTCCGGATTAACAAAACATATTTAAAGAGAGACTTGATAATGTCTACTCATTTTTTTTGTATAATATTCTATATAGATAAAAAAAGTGCGATTAGCTATGTCGGGAAACTAATCGCACTTGTTCAGGAGATGCAGAATTGCGGATCGACATTTCGCAACCAAGCATAAAACATCATGTATCATTATGGATTAATGATGTCAACAAAAATATTGATCAATTTCGGTGTGTAATTCTGCCTTTTGTTAGATCATAGGGGGAGAGTTCGACGGTGACATCATCACCGGGTAGTATTCTGATTGAGAACTTTCTTAAACGTCCTGATATGTGTGCGAGGATTGTTTGTCCTGTTTCTAACTTAACTTGAAACATGGCATTCTTGAGTGCTTCTAAAACCGTGCCTTTAAGCACAATGCAATCATCTTTTGACATTTAGATTCCTTATGATCAATAAAGTTATAACAAATAAAACATTATTATGTAGATAGGATGTCGCTTAGAATAGCGACATCTGCGGCACATGGTTTTCTATGCGTTGTTTTGCCATTTCAAAATAATTGTCGTCCAACTCTATGCCAATGAATTTACGGTTTGTGTTAAGACAAGCGACACCAGTACTGCCAGAACCCATGCAATTGTCAAGCACAGTCATTTCTTTATTAGTATATGTTTTAATCAAATATTCACATAATGCTACTGGCTTCTGTGTAGGATGCAAACCTCGCTCACGGTTAAACTTTTGTATTGATGATGGATAACGCAATTCTGGCCTAACTGAAACTTTTTCATTTCTCAAACTATCTTCATAACATTCTGTCTTAGTATTATATAAGACGCTATAAACAATACGATCTTTTCCGCTCTCTGCACGTTCCTGCATAATTGGATTATACGTTGGCTTTCCATAAGAAAATACAAAGATAGATTCATGCTCTCTCATTGGTTGGTATTTCACACAACCAAAATTACTTCCAGCATTTTTCTGCCATATCCAATCATGTTTATATGCTTTCAAATTACTGGAAACTAACATAGCAGAAAATGGCATAGATCCGAAAAGAAGAATGGCCGCATCTTTTTTACAAACTCTTTTATAACTTTCCCATAAACGATCAAAAGGAATTAAAACATCCCATTTGCACGCTGTCATTTGATAAGGCAAATCACATAACACCATATCAATGCTGTGTTCTGGTAGTTGATGCATAACGTCTAAGCAATCGCCATGATATAAACTATATTTTTCTGTAATTATATTTTCCATAACTAAAAAAGCGAAAGTTGTTTTGAATTGTTTTCAGAAATTATATTATTGTTTATTTCGAAAATTTCTTTTATATCTTTTGTATCGTGTGGAATGTCGTAGTTAATCCAGACATATTCAGTCGCGTCACTGCATGAATTTGGTGATTCTAACTCAAGCCTATTCCATCCGTTTTCGACAAGATTGTTATATATTTCGTTGTCATAACCTGATAACATTATCTTAGCTTTTGATTTCAGAATTAGATTAATCATTCTTTCATGATCTTCATCAGACATCTCAATCATATATTTCTGATTTGATCTTCTGGTAGATTGGATATAAGGTGGGTCAAGATAAAAGAAAACGTCGTTATCATCATATTTCTGAATGAGTTCGAGTGCGTCTTTGTTTTCTACGACAGCATTACGCAGTCGGTTGTGTATTTCTTCAAGGTGTGGAATAAGAGATAAATAATCAGATACAGAACGTATCATGTTATTTCTGACTAGTTTTGTGCATGAGAAACCACCGACACCGTTGAATGATGTTCTGTTGACATACAGGTAATAGAAAGCTCTGTCTTCGATAGTCAGTTTTTCGTTTAGTTTTTGTTTGTAATCATCACGGAATTTAGCATGATATGGTGTTAGTTCAAGTCTATGTTGTAATTGTTTATATTTGTTTTCGTCTGCTATAACTTTATAGAGAGAAAAGATGTTATCAGAAAGATCATTTATAATTTCCATTTTCGATGGAGGTTTTGAGAAAAACATATTTCCACCGCCGAAGAATGGTTCGATATAGAGATTATGTTTTGGAATAATCTCTAACAAATATTTTGCTATATAATGCTTTCCGCCGTAATATTTGATTATTGATCGCATTTTTTGTTTTTCCAATAATCTTCTTCCATATAGAAGTCATTTAGTTCAATATAAACGACTTGTCCGACAACATTATCATTGTCGTCTGCTATTGCTGAGACATATTTGTTATCTGGATTGTCGATTAGGTTGTCAGGCATTAGGCATACTTCAATATTTCGTGATACAAGTGTTTCGCCATTATCGACAATAACAACTTCACAATTTTCGTCTTTAAATGGTAATAATGCCTGTATTAGATCTTGTACTTTCATAATCAATAAACCTCGTATGGTTCTGTCTTGTTATCAATATTATTAGAGAATGATTCAGACGGATTTGCTTTGTCTAAAAATGCGAATTTAATGTCGCATTTTCTAAGTTCTATTTTATCTGCATCAAAGTTTGGTGATATGTCTTTTGGAATATATATTATATTCCACCATTCCGCACCATCGTATTCGCCGCGATACATTATCCAGTCTTTTCCGTAGATTTTTAGATCGCAACAAATTATCTGACCGCCGAATCCTGAATCATACTCAAAATCTGCGTTTCGTTTGAAGCAATCCCACGTTATTCGATAATCATCATTACCGACAGAAATGACATCTGCTTCAGTAAGTCCAAATTCTTGTAATGATTCTAACGTTTCTTTCAAGAAATTTTCGTCTGCCATGTTATCCACCGATGTTATTGCTAAACGAATAACTCTAACAATTCTACTCTTTTTTGCTTTATTAGTCGATATATTTTTCTATGCAGAATGACAGAATATTTTTCAGACAGATGCTTATATTTTATGCGTTCTTTTATGCGCTGTTCTTCTTTGTCGCTCTTTATGTGAACAAGCCTGTTATCCTCAATTGCATCGCAAACTTCTTCGTGTGATGGCATTGGTTGGTCGTTTGCAAGTGCATTGAACGCCTGCATCATAATATCAGAACCGACACATCTGCTCGCATACATCATCGAATAAAACCCATGCTTAAATCTGATTCTGTCATAGATTGAAAATTCAGACGGCGATTTAAACCCCTTAACGACAAAACACATTCCATATTGTTTCATCATATCAAGCGTTGAAATCTCAGGTTTTAATATTTCTACATGCGTTAAATCATTGTTCAAAAACATCCAGCATTTATAATACTTAATGCTTTCTAATACATCATAGAAAAGTTTTCTGTGTATTTTTGCTTTTTTAAAGTTCAATCGCATCTTTTGATTCTCCGACTTCCCTATATTTATAGCTGATATACATTCGTTCGATTTCGCTACGTTCTTCTTCTGTCATGTTTAAATATTGGTCTAAAAGCAAATATGCTTGTGCCGTTGCTGTTTCTAAATCACCTTCCACTAATATTAGCGGTCTGTTATCTTTGATCAATGCAGGCGTCTTGTATATCGTAATGACATGGCCGCAAACATGATAATATTCAACGTTGATGCACATACCACAATGAGCATCTTCAACCATCTTAATAAGTTTTTCTAGCATGACGAAATTCCTTTTTTGATCGTGTCTAAAGAGATTGGCGTATAGTTGATGCGTTCAGCAGATACGCATTTCGATGTTATATTATCGACAAATTTATTGTCATTGTGAATATGTCCATAAATGTTGAAATATGGCGTTGTTTCAGAAAGCATTGCAGGCTCATGTGATAGCAAAAAGAAATTGTCATAAATAACAGGATATGGGGATACAAATTCAAAACAATTGCATGTCGAATATAATTGATCTGGTTGATCGTCGTGATTCCCTTTGATAAGGAATTTATGACCTCTAAGACTGCTGATTATATTATAGAAATCTTGCATATCGTTTTTTGATATTGTTTTCATAAAAGTATAAACGTCGCCAAGCACAAAAACGGTATCATCGCAAGATACGATATTATTCCAGTTTGCAATAATAGTCTGATTCATTTCATCGACAGTTTTAAATGGCCGATTGCAAAATCGAATTATGTTAGAATCGTTGAAATGCATGTCTGCAATAAAGTATGTTGTCATAGCATAACCTTTTGCTTGTGTTTGATTTCTCGTTGTTCGTGCGTTTTTATTGCAGTGGATAGCATGTTTTCCAGAACATCAGGTATGTCACATAAAGCAATATACCTGAGTTGCTTTTTTGCATATCGTCTTAGAGTGTGTCTTAACTTCTCGACTATAGTATCAAACATCGGCGATAAATGCTCATCCAGAAATAGCCACGCCTCGTCTTTGTTGTCCCAGTTTGTTTGCAACGATTTGTCTTTGATTGTTTCGTCTAGGATGTTCAACACATATTCGCTATTTGTTATGTTGCATAATACAAGAGCAACTCTGGATAGCATGAGAACATGCCGCATTAGTTCGATATATTCGCCATAAGTCAGTTTTATTTTTCCTGTTTTCTCTTTCATAGAATGCCTCGTACCAGCATGAATAATCGCTTTATTATACAATAAAAAATCACGGCAATAGGTAGTTAATCAACAATTTTCTTTTCTACAATCATTTTGTTTAATGGAATAAGGTTTTCTGGCTTGCATACTTCATCAATGACTTCTTTGTTTGTATTCAATCGTTCACACATGCGCCATGCACCATCGCAATATAATTCAACATTTAATTTGTTGAATACGATGATATAAATGAACGCGATGTCACCATGTAACTGATTTTCTTCATCCTGTTCCATGAGTTCTTCTTTTTCATAGTCTCCAAAGAAACTACCGAACTCACCTTCTGGGCGTGTATTACATGCAATTTCATCCATAAAAAGATCATAAAGTTTTGCATTCTCATTATCAGAAATTGACTTCATTCCGATTGCAAGAACGAGTGCTTTTCTCAGCTTATTTCCAAGTCCGCATGGATATCCGTCGCAATGATTGTAATACTGCTGTACTTTGCTGTCAGGTGTAATAATTAAGAAGTTTGCGCGTGTACTCATTGTTTATTCTCCTTGTTTAATATTCTCATAAAGAAGAGTGCTGTTGTTCTTCTTTATAATACCTTCCATACACTTACAGTGTGGTGCTTTATTACAAAACTCTACAGTGTTAAATGGGTGTGTGATAATATGTCTGCCTGTCTTAGTTGGAATTACAGTAACAATTTTCTTTTTAGGTTCACAAGACTCAATTATTTTAATGTAATGTTCAACAAGATCATCTACTGTCATGGGTGCATTTAAGCTATAATGATCTGCATCCTCTTTATCTACATCAATAATCCAGAGTTGTTCAGCACGTTCCACATATTTAGCCGCACAGGAATCAAATACTGAATATGGTTTTGCAAAGTTATCTTGTGCAATTCTATTTGCGTATTCTGCCATAGTGTTTAGTGTTACATGCTTCATCGACTTATGGTTGACTGAAATATGAGCCCTCATTTGTAGAACATCGCATATTGTTTTAATTTCTTGTTCATACTTATCAAAGTCTTCCATATTCTTAATGTAATATGATTTGAACTTATGAGATTTAATATTAGCATTATCTTTAGCACGACCGATAATTTCTATCATGTAGAATACGTTTGTAAATGAATCAAATTGTCCACCCCACTGAGATTGAATAAAGTCTTTAATGAGCTTAAAATTGTCTGTCATTGCTTATTCTCCTTTATATCCAACGAATGTCTACATCACCATTACCCAAAACGTCAACAGTAAGACAGTATGGCTCTAAATCAGTAACCTTATCGTCATACCAAGCCTCACTGTAGCCGTCTGAATCAGTGTATTCATGACAATCGCTCTTAGTGAGAGTAACCTTTGCATCTGGGTTCTGCTTTGAAAGGAAATTCATAAGCTCTTTTACTTTCATGATTTTTCACCTCTAACTAATCCGCAAAAATAACAATACGCTCATCGCCAATATAGATGTGCTTATCAGTCATCTCATATACATCACAGCGTTCACCAGTAGAGTCACGTCCATCAATAACAACTTCCATATCAGGATCCACTTTCTCTAATATTTCAATAAGTTCTCTGGCTTTCATAATATTTTCCTTTAAGGGCAATGCAACTCTTTTATGTATTGTTATTAATTTATAAAATTGCATCGTCTATAACATGGCGTTGAACGCCATGCATTCTCTAATGCAGTTTTCTGCATATTCTTTAATGCAATTTTCTACAAAGTCTGCTAAGTCGTAAGCATACTGCTCAACTTCGTACTCGCTATAACTGTGTTTTTCCATATCAGCTTTACTAACCACTGACTTAGCATTAGTGAGTCCGATAACAGGATACCTATTAAATATCTCATGCTCTAAATCTCTAAGAAAATTTTTGTATTCTTCACTCGTCATGGTAGTGTCTCCTATGTTTAGTCAAAACAAATATCCAACAGTTCAAAGTCTTTACCTTCTTTTGTCTGCCAAGTTTCAGTCTTGATGAGAGCGTCATCTATTTCAAATGCGCCGCCATCTGCTGAGATGATCACTTCCAAGTTCTCATTAAATTCTTTTAATTTTTCAATTAGCTCTTTTACTGTCATGGTTGAACCTCCTGTTTTTGTAGTTCTTCATAAACATCCTCTATGTAACACCATGCAACTACATTAATCCATTTCAAAGATCCCATATCAGCATCAAAACCTTCGTCATCATAAAAAGACACTTCAAAAGATTTATGGTGATAGTCTTTATCATCGTCATAAGACGAATAACCCGTTTTCAACACGTCACCATCTTCACACTTCACAATTATGTCTGCATACCATTTTGGGTAGCCTTCATGTTTCAAATAATGCCATTTCATATCTTATTCTCCTAGTTAGAGTTCACATTATATCTTTCTTAGTGTGAAATATTGGGGCATCTACGAAATCATCATATAACTGCCATAATAGTTACTACTGACTCTCCATCATCTGTAGTAGAAACAGCTATTCCTAAATTATTAAAGTAATCACACTCATCATCTCTGTTTCTCCAAAGATTGTGTGAATTTAAGTATTCTTCTATCTCTTCAAATGGACACCAAGCTACCATATCATTCAGTTCTTCAGGAATGATCTTATCGAGATTAATAAACTTGCCATTTTTATAAACACAATCTGCCACATCCTCTCTACCAAATTGATCAATATATTTAACAAGGTAGTACGGATTTTGTGTTATCTTAAATGTCTCTTTAGTGCTGTGCCATTTCATAAGAATTCCTTATTGTACGCCGTGTTCTAATGCTTCCAGAATATCATTAATACTGCACCAACGAAAAACAGTGAAATCATTATTTGTGCAGTCTGGTCTAAAGTGTTTCCCATCATAGTGATAATCCATAAAAGAAATGAATAGACCATCACCACAATATCGCATCAACTTTACACACCCTCTATTTATCTCACAAAGACAGAATGTTCCTTCCTGCGGATATTCATTATCCCCAATATAATGCCATCTCATATCTTATTCTCCTTAGCATATAGGATGCATTCCAAATTCTTTTTTACCTGCATTGCTACATATCCAAATATAGCATTTACTTTATCCATGTTTCCATCACCACTCATAAACTGTTTGCAGTGATTCAAAGTCCATGTGCATGATTCAAGTCTTGATGTAACACTACAATCTTTATGAATATCAAAGTTGCAACCTTCAAATCTATATGGTTGCCATATCTGTTCTCGTAAGTCTGATGGTTCTTTATTTATAAGTGTCATCACCTGTTCAAGATTCCAAGCGTTATGGACTAAACTGTCTAAAAGAGATAATGTAATATGTAGTGTTGGAATATAACCTATGGATTCAAGGTGATACTTAATTTGTTCTTGTGATAATGGCATCACACTAATCTTGGTTACAGTCTTTTTACCTTTCTTAACCTCTTCTCGTACAATGCGACTATCGTATGTTCTATTGTCTAGTTCTTGTAAATGACTAGAGAGGTTAGATAATAGGTGTTCAAGCATAGGAAATATGAAGAATGCTAACTTTCTGTATTCAAGATCATTCATTTAAAACCTCCTACTGGGAAACAATACTCTTTGCTAATTTCTTTTTCTAAAGTGTCTTGCTTTTTTATTTGCTCCATATTAAACTCCTAAACAACCACAAATCTATATTCTGCACTGTCTGTTATGCTTTCGATTATTCCATCATTATCTCTCTGATAATTACAGCAACAGACAATAATCTCTGTATTACGTTTAAGTCTTACTCTCGTGATATATTTGTAAACTTGTTTCATGGAAATATTATGTAGAAATTGGTCTATATTACCGTCTTTGTCAGCTAAGCATTTATAATATTTACATCCTAAAATATGATTAAAAATTGTTCTACTGAAATAATTAAACTCTATGTGATAATACTTTGAGAAATCAGAGGCTTTAATTTTAACATTATGTGAGTTCACATAGATGGAAACCTGTTCCCAAACTTCACGTTTAATATGTCTTAGTGTTTTGTTAATAATTCTATCTTTATGTGTATTCCAACAAGATGCTTTGGTTAGCTCTACCTTACAGCCGGAACGATCTATCTGGTATGTATCATATTCTGATTTATGTTGTCTGATTAAATCAAATCCGTGATTACCATCATTATATTGTTGTTGCAGTCTCGCAACAACGTTTGGCATTTGTTTGTAGTCTTTTTCTGTTAGGTGCTGAATAATAAAGACATCTGCCTCAGTGCAGAAATTAGACACTGGTATTTCCTCACCTTTAAAATAACAGCTCTCTATATCAAACAATCCACCACACAGAGAATATTTGTGCTTCTTAAAGAATTCCATTTCATGTTTCTCTAAGAAGTTTTTAAAGTATTCATATTCATTATAATCGGTGAGATATATTTTGTCTATTCCTGCCATAGTGAAGTCTCTCCTCTTATATGAAATCGCTCCAAGACGCACCAGTTCCAAGATGACCAAGCAAATAGCTCAAGCGTTCTGCTTTTATAGACTCCTTGGTATTTAGTCGTTTATCTGCTTCCTTTTCTCTGTACTGAATATAATGCTCCTCACAGTACATCTCATACTCCATCGAAAAACATCTATGTTCAACGAATGTTTTTCGCTCAACTAAATACTCTGCCTGCTTATCGCACAAACAGCATTTGTTTTTTTGTTCGTTCATTTGACTACTCCACATTACCATTCTTTTTACTGTACTATCTCACAATTTCTTTTAGCCGTTCAAAATCTCTGGCTGACAAGCAACCACAAGACACAACGAATCCATTAGTCAGCTCATCTATACGAACATCCTTATACTTACCGCAATAACACTTACATCGAAATCGACGGCGTTTATTTCCTTTGGGATCTCGGTATGGCTTGATTTCTTTTTCGATAGTAAGAACGCCGAACTGTCGCCCGATAAAGTCTTCTGCATTTTTGTTTGGCGTGTCTCGCTTAGTACGTCTAATCTTTTTTGCAACACATCCACATGATGTTGTGTTACCACTTTTAAGATTGGTAGAACGAATAACACACTTTTTACCGCAATCACATTTGCAAACCCATGCAACCAACTTCTTTCCAGATTTTGTTACAATATCATCGGCACGCTTAATAACTGTTAGTTTACCAAAGCGCTGACCAGTTAAATCGACTAAAGATGGATGAGGTGACTTTACCATAACCAAAACCCCATTAAAAGCCTGCAACATTGCTGGCTTGTTTTATCTGGCAAGAACACTCTCGCCAGTTTTCGGAGTTACACATAACACACAACAAAATGTATGTCAACAAAATTTTGACTTTTTTATTTCTCGCCTGTCGAACCGAATCCGCCAATGCCACGCATCGTCTCAGACAAAGAATCTCGTTTGATAAAATGAGCTTTCGTCACTTTCACCAACATTCCCTGCGCAATGCGCTGACCTTTTTCAATCGTGATTTCCTCATCGCCAAAATAAATCAACGGCACTTTAATCTCGCCGCGATAATCAGAATCAATCACCCCAACTGAATTTGGAATAATCAGCTTTTTAAGTCCCAACGATGAACGAGCAAAAACCAACATGCACCATCCACGCGGTATTTCACACTTAACACCTGTCCCCATCACATAGAGTTCATCTTTCTTATAGATGTGAGTCGTTGAAGCTTGAAAATCAAAGCACGCAGAACCATCCGTTTTGTATGCTGGCAGATAATCAGCAACAATTCCGACTGTTTTCTTCGTAAGACTAAACACGCAATCAAAAATCTTTTTAAGCATGACTATTGTTTCTCCGGTGTGACATCTGAACTGAACTCATAACTAGCAAGTTTTTTCAGGTCTGCATTCCAGTTTGCATCCCCGCTTTCATAACAAACGGATTGTCTGCATTCTGAAATATCGCTCAACGAAATCTGATAATATCCGCATGTCTCTTCCGGATAACTAGGGCACGTAGCCTTAATGCTCAAACTAACAGGTTTTCCATTGTCCTTAATAACATCAATAGAAATGATTTCTCCGGACATATCGAGTTCATCTTTTATTTGATGAAACAAATCTGAAACTATCATTGCATATCCTTTTTCTTTGTTGTTGTTTTTGTTTTCTTTGACACACTATTTTCGAGTCTAAAAATTAACTGTTCGGTCAACAAATTAAGACTCTCTAAATTCTTTAAATCTTTATCAGGCATCTCATGGCGAACATTCTCTGCATATAGCTCGTTATCATCAATAAAACCTTTAAGCGCAATAATAATCAAGTCTAATTCGCTTTTGCTCACGTCTATCTGCATCGCTCATTCTCCATTTTAAAATATTTCTGTTGTCCATCTTCCGTCTTCAAGTGTGTAATGCACGATTTTTATTCCAAATGTCTTTATAATCTTTGAACACATAGGACATGGGCGAGAGAAGCAACTTGTTTTTCCGCGACGACACACCCAAAGTTCACACTTATGAAGTATATTATGATGTCTACCAATCGCACGCATTATCGCAACAGACTCAGCATGTAATCCTTTTAAATCATTATAGACACGCGTAAAATCATTTTTCAGATTTACGTTAATGCCAGACGAAATGACAGCATTATTATAAGTTAGCACACATGCGTGTTTCTGCTTATGCGCAAACGTGTTTTGTTTCGTTGCTAAGTCCTCACAAAATTCCTGAACATATCTTTCAAACACACTTCTGTTCATCGTCTTTTATTCAGAATATCCAATACTTGTTTCGTCGGCTTGACAATAATATTGCCATCACCATCAGGATACCATGACAGACCCTTCGACGACAAAGACAGCTCTGTCTTAAACAAGGTCTTGACATCATTCGATTCGATAGCCTGCTTAATCGCATCAGCCATAAAAGACTCAAGAAAAGTCAAAGTCTTTTGTTGTGTGTCACTATTTGAAATGTTATTCACAGACTCGCCAACCTTAATATCTTGCTGTTTGCTCTTCTTTTGCTTGTGTTGCTCATGACACTTTTTTAGAAACTCTATTCTGTCATCAGCATTAGTGCTATCCATTTCGTTTTTCTTTTCGCAATGGCGAACGAAACTACGACCAGGCGAATTACAATACTCAACAAAAGGTTTGCCACTCGGCATAGGGTGAATAAAGCATTCTATATGATCGGTTTCTGTATCCCTTACACGAATAACACTATATCCATTCAATGGATTTTTCACAAAATTAACCGCACCGAGTACAGCGTTTTTTAACTCATCGTATTTTCGAAGTCTTCCCTTAACGAAAATTGGCTTATATTCGTCTTTATTGTTGTTTGTTTTGAAATCTAGTGCGAACATTTTTTCTGTTTCCTTATCTAATGCAGTCTCGTATAATCCTTTGTTGTTGCAAAGAATCATATCTGTCAAAAAAGTCCCATACCACAATATGACCATTTACGCAATAGTCGTTTTCTGATGGAACAATGTCACTTTCAAGAAATTCGTGATGCACTGCGTCGATAAGCATTTTACCATATAAGAACATAAAATGACCATCAATCACATCATAGACAATCCATCCATCGGGAAATCGATCTTTAAGCATGACTGCGAAATAATAACAATTCCCGCTGACCCATTGAGGATCATTCTTTGCTGTTGGAAATCGGCGTTCCACAAACTCTATAACATCTGACATCACAGGTTTGATCATTAGATTTTCCGACTGCTCTTTTGTTAGTTGTCTGTAGTCTGAGAACATAAGTCACTCCATTCATTTAGCTTCTTTTTTTATCAAGCTATCCAAACCACCATCAGAAATAATTTGTATATATGAGTCACAAATCTCTTTGTGATATTTTTCCATAACACAATCAATTGATTTTTCTAAGACAGCATTTGCAATTCCAAATCGTAATACATAGTGTTCAATTCTATAACAACAATCAATAACATCATCAAAAATATCCATATCATCAATGCTTTTGTTTTTATTAAATTCATTTAAATATTTATCTTTTATTTTGTTTTCAAACAACGTCTTTATTGCTTTAGCCATTTTATGCTCACAACTATTTGAATACATTTCTCGCAACTCACAATAAGCAATAAACTCTTTTATTTTTAACACAGCATCATCACACACATTGCATTCTTCAAGTTCGCCTTTTTTTATTTTTCTTAACAATTCTAATCCATACAATTCTTTTTTCTTATAGCGAGCATATTCAACCAAATTATTGACCGTTAATTCTTTCACTTTTTTGAAATTCAATTTTGCTATCTTTGTTTTAGCTACAATAGAATTAACTAATTCATCAATGTATTTTTTTTCGCACATTTCTGCAAAAATGAAATCATATCTTTTCTTTATATCATCATTTATGTTTTCTTTAGGTTTCTTAGATTTTATGATCTCATCAATTTCAGTACAAGAAAACTCTTCAACTCTATAATTCTCTCTATGATATGATTCCCAATCATATTCAAATTCAGGATAAACTCCAAAGATAATACGCATAACAGCTTTTTTATATGTGAAGTAGTATGCTCGTGTTCCGACCTTACCTTTCGATGCGAAAGTATCCTCATCATAAAACAGCATCATATTGTGTCGAATATAGTTTGTACATATTCTATTCAAAAACTCCGTATCTGCATTTTTATCTGTAACATAATCATAATCATACACATCCAATTGATGCCAATTATTATATGATTCAATTGCTTTCCGTTTTATTCTTTCAAGCGACAATCTTTTAGGCGGTATTATTTGACGTATTATATTCAAACAAAGATTAAAGGTTTTTTCTCGTTTTGTTTCCACTGCTTTCTCATATGATACTGCACGTTTTTTTTTCTTATCAAACCACTCTTTAAATTCTTTTGTATTTTCTATTTTCTCAACATCATCTAAACGATATAATTTAATTGGGAAAGCGTTTTTATACATATGGTTAGGAACTTCATGGTCAATGGTCAGCCACATATCAATAACTTTATCAGTCCATCCTCGTCTTTTAACTTCTGCTTTTGTTATATACTCATTAAATGTTTGTTTCTTATTATCTTTCGATGTGTTTTTTGTGTCCATAAGGCATTCTCCTTACTGATTGTTGTAAATTTTTTCCCAACGTTTTGTACCAGCACGACATATTTTAACATATCCTAAAGAAGTCATTACATAAATTTCTTTGTTTTTTGCATTATTATCAAGAGCTTCTTTATATAATACAGGGAATCTTTTAGACAGTCGCTTTAACTGGCACTCTTCCCTATTTAATACTTTATCCTGATTAACCCAATAATACCTAGGCTGACAATACCCTGTGAATTTAAAACCTAACTTTTCATACATCTCCCCCTTAAACCAATCATTTGCAGAATACGATAGAAGATAACTTGGTTTGTATTCTCGTTCAAATGCTTTTAACAATTTACTTGCTCCACCAATAATAGAGAAACCAAATTTCACAGCATATCTATGCAGCTCAAATCTGCTATTATCATTCCTTTTCAAGCTACCATCTTTGTTCATAGAATGATAATTTGACGACCCAAACCCCATCACAGCAACCAACTCATCTTTATAAATTAAAGCATAGTTAATAGATGATGAATTAGTATTGCCTTGTAAATGATATTTATCATAAAAGTCTTTTGCTATTTGTCTATCAATTTTTATAACATTACATTTTCTTGCATATACTCGTTCGCCAGTAACCAATATATCTTTCAGAACAAGTTTTATCTTTTCTTTATCTTTTTTCCAATCATTCTCAAATATTTGAATTATTCTTATTCCAAGTTTTTCTGATGAAATAAATAACTCTTTAGAACTATTGTTTGTTTTACCTAAGCGCTCAGAAATTGAGCTATTCGTTACATAAATAATACCTAACTTTATCTTATCAATATAAATATCAATATTTTGGTAATCAGGTAGCTTGTCGTTCGTATCAAACAATACATGCTTTTTAGGCAGAAGCTCTAATACTAATTTTTTTAATTCGAGAATGGCTGCATCGTTTTCATTATTAATAACAACGCTTCTATGTTTTCCGCACGAAGTAGATGCCCCTGTTTTTAAATGCTCCAGATAAGGTGTAACTATCCTACCACAATCACACCTACAAACAACTTTTCTTGGCTTACATTTACCATTATCATTATATTCTGGTTCTGCATCTCTAATAATTGTTAGCTGTCCAAACTTTTTACCAATTAAATCTTCATCACCTCTGATCGCACAACTTTTACACATAATTTTGAAATCAGGATTACCCAAATTCTTCGGTGTAACTTTGCTCTTTACGACAGTTTCAATTTGTTTTCCGCATTTCTGACAGCATACAATAACTTTCTCCATTGCTTTGAGTTTTCCTGCAACAGCACGCTCTTTATCGCATTCAGATTCCAATGCATCAATAAACCAAGTCGGAAGCTTCATCGCCTATTCTCCTTTTTCTGCACCACGCACAAAAGTCCATTTCTTAAACCCACACCGCGTAGATTTAACACATCCTAATTTTTCCATGACATATTTTTCAACAGGAATGTTTTTAGATTTAGCTTCCAATACAAGACAACTATGTCTATCCAAAAAATCTTTTATCTCATATTTATAAATACCGATTGTACCCATAAGCCAAAAATAATTATCTGCATTACTGATACACTCAAATCCATATTTATTGAACGCCTCTCCATCACCATAATCATTATTGGAATATGCTTTTATTCTAGTAGGATTATATCGAGACATCACATAATCAATCACAAGTCCTATCATATTACAAACAACAACATTGTTCTTTTCTGCATAACTATTTAGCACAAAACAATCATGTTTATCTTTATAAAAACTTGCGACAAAAACAAGTTCATTACCATGCTTAATTGCTACATTTATTTCACAATTCAAACTAACATTATCAATATTGTACTCATTCAAAAACCATTCAGCATCGCTATGTGCTATTTCTTCAACCACACAATCATTACTACTCAAAATATTTTCACATAATCCTAATGCTTTCTTAATAATGTCTTTCACGCAATCATTATTATTATTCCAATCTAAATCAAATATAGTCAGTAACCTGACTCCTTTGCTCTCACAAATATTGAACTTATTATAGTGATATTTAGATGTTCGGCATCGTTTATCATCCGTATGCCAGTATGCACCATTATATTCAATAGCTAATTTCTTTGATGGAATAAACATGTCGATTTCTTGTTTATTACCTAAAAATTTTCTATCGTGTCTAATAATATCCTTTTCATTAATTCCTAAACTAAGAATATAATTATAGACATCATCTTCTTGCATCGAGCTTCCAATAATACATTTCGAACATAGGAAGCTCCTATCCAATTCACCTTTTGATACCTTACAAATTGACTGCATTTCTAATTCAAAAGGTTCTCCGCATTTTGAACATTTGAATGTAACAATATCAGTTGATAAAATATCTTTGTTGTCAAAACGAACTTTATCTTTATCATAATAAAGATTATCTCTTAATTCAGCAGGATATTTTCGATTTTCTTTTTTCTGTGCTAGAATATTTTCAAATTTTGAACATCCACAAGAAACTCTCATGTGACATGTTAGTTGATCTTTTGGAACGACAACTTCTTTACCACAATCACATAAACACCTAACACATCTTGTATGTTGCGCTGTACTATCACGCTTTACCATTTCAATAACAGTCAAATGACCAAATTTGTCACCTCGTTTAGGATCTGTTACAGATGCTTTTTTATCTTGAGCTTCGTATATAGCTTCTTTCCAAAAACAACCACAAGATTGTGTCATTCCATTCTTTAATAATTTAGCTCTTATAACACATTCATTACCACAATCACATTTACAACGATATGCAAGAGCTTTTGGTTCTTTTTCTAATCGCTCTTCTTTTAATACTACTAGTCTACCAAAACGCGTTCCAATTTCAATTTCTTTCTTTCGAGCAGAACTTGTTCTTTCTTTTTGTAAGCATCCACATGATTGTGTTCGACCTTGTAACAAATAAAAAGTTGTTGTCTCTTTTATACCACCACAATCACATTTACATTTACAACGCCAATGTCTAAATCCACCTTCTTTTTTTATTTCTAAAACAACAAGCCTACCAAATTTATCACCAATTTTAATCTTATCACTGCTCTGTGTATTGTTTGTCTTCTTTATACTCTCGATTCTACCACAACCACACGAACAAACTCCATTAGACATTAATGCAAACTTGGTGACAATTTTTTCGTTGCCACAATCACATTTTGCTAAAAATTTATGCTTTGCTGAGTCTGTTGAATACTCTAATTCTTTAATGATTACGAGTTTTCCAAATCTTTGTCCGATTTTTGGATCTGGCTTTTTGGGATGCATAATAAATCTCCATAGCAAAATAAGTATTAATCTAGGTTCTTAAACCTAGCAAAAACTCTATTAGCATGAAGATTTTTGATTGTCAAGTTTTTGTTTTGTTAAAATGATTTTATTTGTTTTGCTTAAATGACGAACATAACATAGTGGCCACTATAATGTTTTAGTAAAATGACAATAAATATACAAAAAAAAGCTCGGCAAAAACCGAGCTTTTTGTTTAAAACCTAGATGAATACTAGATGTTTACAACCTTACCAGCAACATACATACGGTTATTAACCATCTTAGTGCCGTAAATGCTTGCGAAACCGCGTCTTCCAACAAAGTCATCAAGCATCACCATTGAGGTTGAGAAAATGGGCAGGTAATCGGCGAGAATAAATCCAGAATCTACCAAGCTATCACCTTTGTAACCAACGAGATAAGTATCATTTGGCAGGAACGGATCAAAGAATACTTTCAGACGGTTATCGAGCATACCAGCGAAGTGCGGGCCAGACTGTGAAGCAAGACCGTTACCAACGAAGCGAGGAGCGCCGACAGCGTTGAGGATATCGATGGCATCTTTACCGCAGACAACCCAGTTACCCATTTTACGTTTTGTGGCTTGGAAGATGGTTGTGCAGTCTGCAAAGAGGTGAGCGATAAAGGCGTTGTAGTGTTCGAGCTGTGAAACGCCAACGGGAATCTTGCGATCCCAAGTGGAAGCAGCACCAGCCTGACGATAGAGGGTGGAGATGATGTTTCCATCGCGTTCGTGACGGATTTCAGCAGTGCAGGTCTTGAGAAGTTCCTGATCGATATCAAGACCATAAGCCATCTGGAGATCATAACCAGCGTCCATTGAATAGAGAGCGCGAAGTTTATGAGGTGTGGCATTGATGGTTGCGCAATCGACGCGAACGTTTACTTCGCCAGCGAATGTGGGAGCATTGCCGAGATCTTGGAAGTAGGAAGCCTGAACCATAGCGGAGGTAGCAAGACCTGGAAGGCTTACAGCACCGTTACGATAATCAATAGTACCAACAACAGTACCGCCAGCGTTTGTGAGCTGACCTTCACCATTATCGGTGATGTTGCCATTATCAGTTGTGAAAACAACAGTACCAGGACGGACAGGGAAGTTGGAGAGATGTTCATTGAGATCACCAGTTGTATGGTTTTCAGCAACGATTTCGTCTTCAATGCGTTCACCAGCATAGTTGTTGTAATCGGCAGCGCCAGTGAGGGCTGACAGCATGGAGTCGCCTTTGTTTACGCCACCACGATCTGTTCCATAAACATAGTTAAGGAAGTAGATCTGACCGATACGCTGAGACATAGCCTGAACGGAAACGAGTTCATCAGCGATCATTGTGGGATACAGACCAGCGATCATATCATAAGCGTGAATTTTGAATGGGCCAACATCCTGCGGATTGGTGGCTTCGAACAGACGATTACGATTGCTGTAGCTGTCGATGGCGAGGCGAGTGTTCTCAAAAATCTGAGCCAGACGAACCTTTTTCTCATCGCTCATAGCTTTGATGTTAGCATTTGGATAACGGTTTGAAAGGGTTGTCAGGGACTCATTAAGAGTGTTAATGCGGCCATTCCAACGGGAAAGATTTTTTGAATTTAGTGTATCAACCATTTTGTTTCTCCATTTTTTCAAATAACATGTTATTGGAAAATAACTACTATATTTTTACGCTAAAAATGAATGATTTCATATTAAGCGTTATTGCAGTAATTGAGTTGTGAAATAATTGTTAGATAAAAAAACTGTGTGTTAATTATTGTTAGATAGAAAGTGCATTTTTTGGTTGACAATTTTGTTTAGAGCAGAGATTCGAGGAATTTTGTTGTATCAAGAGTGTTTGTGTTTTCTGTTTTATTTAATTCTTCAGACATCTCCTGAACGATATTTTTAGATTCTTTAATATTGAGAATCTTGGTTGGTGTTCTTGTATCATTTAGATATGGTGATAGAATTTTAATTGAAGTTATTGATTTATTGATATTGTCATCTACTGATTTATAGATACGTTTAACAGCAGATTCATTTACATTTGTTTTTTTAGCGATATATTTTACGTTTGATTCGTAATCTTTTTTATCCTGAACATCTTTGAGTTTTTTTGAGATGCTTTCTTTCAGTGTATTTTTTGCCTGAGTGTTTTTTGATTTAATGACTTTACGTTGTGACTCTACGATAGCGGACAGTGTTTTGTTTTTTGTTTCGAATGCTTTGTTAGCTTCAGTACATTCTGAGAAATTATGCTGTAATTGTTCTACTTGTTTTCTCAGATTAGATAATTCTGTCTGTTCTTTTACATGACGTTTTTTATTCAATTCTCTGAGTTTTTTATTTTCAGCTTCAAGTCTTGCTATTTTCTTCTGAAGAGATTTATTTTTTGAAATCAATTCTTCATTCTTATTTTCAGTGTTTTGTGTGGAATCTGTTTTTGATTCTTCTTTTGACATAATGCTGTTGACTGCTGATAATTCAGTTTTAAAGAATGAAGGGTATTGTTCCATCATTGTTTTGACACATTCGAGTTCGTTTTCACTGCAAGATTTATATTCATTAATGATTGATTTTGAGTTTTTACCTTCAACGAGGTTTGGACGTGCGCAAGCGAAGCCTGGCTCTGTCACGACATCAAATGTATAGAATTCATAATCATCAATATTAAGGAGTTCGTATCCTTCTGATGTAAAAGTAGATGTTCCTGATGCTCTGGCTGATACACCAATTTTAGCACCGTATTCGAGTAATGTGCTAACGATACGTCCTGTCGGAGTATCGAGAATAGCGAATCGTCCATAGAGTTTTGATGGATCGCTGTCAGGTATCCAGAGCTTTTCAACGGACATGCAGATATTTGGAACGATTGTCTCAAGTCTTGTTTCGGGATGACATCCTTCACCAAAAAGGCAATTCTTTCGCATCAAGTCATTTGTTGCTTCATTATTAAGAATCTTTTTGATAACAAGCTCTTTTGGATAGATGCGGTTATTTCTATTGACAGCATCCATTTCCATGCAAGCACCTTCAAGCACGTGAAGAACATTTGCACGTTTATTAGAGCTTCCTTCTTTTGATTCTTTAAGTGCCAATGTTTCAAAAAATGTGTCACTAGTTATTGGCTTATTATTTTTTTTAGGCTCGTCATTGATTATTTTCTCGTCAGACATAATGCCATCTCCGAATTAAGAATTAATATTTGATTGGATATTCAATCAAAAAAAATGTGCTAAATAATTATATAGATAAAATGTTTATTTTGTGACTAATAACTAATAGCTTTGTTTGCCTGAATCTAAAACAGATTGTCCGCCTGTCCAATTGTCGCCATAGATTTCAACAGTATCAGCAGAGAAATCCTGATTTGTCACTTTATTGAAGTTTATGGTTATTGAATAATTCATGTAAATTTGCTGTCCTGCGAGCTTTGTTTCATTTCTGAAATTCTCTTTGTCATAATTTTTGATATACATTGGCCCTTTATGGGAAATATTTACAGCAGAAACAATTGCAACAAATCTAAGGTTATTTGCAACACTGACATATACTGACGGTGGTGTAGGTATTCCGTTTGTGTATTTTGGATAATTAAGGGCTTTTATTGAATTGATATAATCATTGACGACATCAAAAACTTTGCTTGAAAAATCAGAATCTGATAAATAAAAAACGTTATTAGATCCATCACCTCGTTCAAGAATCTGCTTTTGATCAATTTTTGAATTTAGTGAGTCTCTGTATGTTATCTCATTCGTTTCACTTGAATATACATAGTCATCGCTTCTATTATAATTTTTAGCCATATAAGATATGAGCGCACCGACATCAAATTCGAAAGTAAGGCTTGGAACAGAACCAGATGTTGACTCATATCCGAACACCTGATGCGTTGAACCTCTTGTGCTTGCTTCTTCCCAATTGACTGTATATTGTTCGTCGATTGAATCAGGTCTGAAAGGTATATAAATAATAGTATCTGTAATAAGATTCTTTATGAACATTCCATTATTATTGAATGCCATATTCTTGATATTTTTATTATGATCTGCAAGATTTTCTTTTCTTTTATTTAACACATCGTTTTGTTTATCAAATAAGAACAATCTGTCACTATCTGTTGTATTAAGATAATCATTAAGCAACTTTGTGTCATCTGACATAAATTGTTTGTTATAAATAGATTCATAACTTGATGTTTCATCTACATCAGTTACACTATTTATCAACTCTATACCTTTTGATACACTCTTTCCAACTTTCATAATTTTTGAAATATTCTTGGAAATCATTATATCTGACATTGACGGACAGACATCTTCCTTTCTCATATAAACAACAGAATAAGCCTGATAACCTCCGTGATCTTTTTCATAGATCGATCTATTACTGTTTGTATTATTCATAAACAGATTATTATCTGAATATGAAGATGCTTCATATGATGATTCCAAGAGAGACGGAAGAAGTACTAGTTTTAAAACATTAAGTACTTGGCTGTCTGTTATATAGCTATCCTCTAAATTTTCTTGTAGTACGCCGCTTGTTGGAAGAATTACGTATCCGGACGGTTCATCATCATATGATGATGAATAATAGGATGCGCCCGCTCGTATTGCCACTTTCGTACCTTTTTTATATCTTGATGAATCTGAATTAAAACCTCCACCTTGAATGAAGTCATAGACATTCATTTGGTTCTGAACTATCAGAAGCGCAAGCGCAGTGGCCTCATCAAACTCATCATCTTTCCAGTTCACATTTTTTATTCCAATGCTTTCGAGAAATGTATGAACCAGTTTCATGCTTTCACATGTTTGTCCGAAAACGATCTGCTCGCTCTCGGACATTACGATATCGGATGTTTTGTTTGACATGTCCGCACCCTTAATTGACTTCTTTAAGTTTATAGGCGAGCGTCTTGCTCAAATTCAAACCACTTCGTTCAAAGTGATAAATGATATTATCCAGCTTAGAGTTTTTCTGAATCCTTATACAGACATTGCCTAAAACGAGAGCATGTCCCAAATCACTTTCAGGCTTAACTTCATCCTCTGGACTGAATTTAAGGAATCTGTTGAATTCATCCGGCTTCAATGAAGAAGCAGATGTGTCTGTAATAAACATTGACTCACTGCTATCCGGAATTGATACTGCATATGATCCTGAGAAATCGACTTCGCCGACTGTGCATACTTTCAAGATTGATGAGTCTGCTGTCTGGATTGCACTTATGAATTCAGAAACATAATGAACTTCTTCAATATTTGTTAATATGCCAACGAGATTAGCAAGTGAGTTCCAAATTTTTTCAAACACGCCTGCTATATCAGAAACAGTTTGTTCGATATAAACATGAGCATGAATGTCTAATCCATTTCTTATGTATGGAAGAATATATACAGCATCACCTCTGCCTTGTTTTTGCTGTATTTTCTTATAGAGATCTACAAGTTCAGGATAGACAATATCCCAACGGAAATAATTACATGCAGGTGACATTGTTTCATCCCATGATGAATCACCTCCACATGCTATATAACGTTTGTTTTCGTTTGGTGAATAAGTGTACTGCTTTCCTAATACAGCATCACTATCACTATACCAATATGAAATAGAGAATGTTGCTGACAGGATCTTTTCTAATGCATATCTGATATTTTCGACACCTAAATTAACAAGGTATTTATTCAAATCAGAATGACTCATTAAATAACTTGCTTCATAAACAAAGCATACCTGAAGTATTAAATATTTCAGATATTTAGGAAATGTTCTTTGGATTTCCAGTAATATTGAATTATTGATATGATTTTCTATGTCTTGCAAGTTTGTAAGACAGCTATCACCATCGACATTAAATGGTTTCGAACTATAATCATAGTTGTGTTTACCAACAAGATGTGTTGCTGATCTCAAGAAACCATATTTATCTTCATTATCAAATGGAGTTATCTTTTCAAATGGAACTGGTGGCTCTGCACTTGGATCATATTTATATCCATAACAATTGGATGCAGTATATTCTTCAATATAGAACACATCACTGTTATCTTTATAAAGATTAGATGGCTGGTTCAGAAGCGCATAAATATAATGAAGATTTAGTGGCTTCGATGTTAATTGATCTGAGTCAAAGAAGAAATCATCATGATAGAGATTATCTTTGACAGTAATCAAAGATGAACCGGAATTATCCTCTGTATAAAAAACCTTATATGCATTCTTTTCTGGATTGTAATACTCATCCTCTGTTGCTTGATCTAATTTATTCAGATATACAGCAGGAGAAATTCTTCTCAATTGATATGCTGTCGTTTCTTTTAAATCTGAATCAGACAAATCAGAAAGAACAGGAATCGTAATCCATGTCTTAGTACCTTCCCTATATTCAAGGTATCTTTCACCAGATATATTATACTTACTTTCAGTCGAAGAATATTCTGGTTTTATTGTTCCAAGCGTTGTGTCAAAAGCCGGATGCAGGTCAATAGCTTTCTTTCTAAAACATAGACCAATCTTGCTTGTCATCTGTATTTCATTGCCATCTTTTTTCAAGAAAAGAATAGGCATATCGTTGCTATCATCTTCTTGCGTATCTATTAAATAGCTTTCTATTGGATCTTCATATGTAGAATAATATCCAACTGTTGAATACACATCATTAGTATTAGATGTCAGTCCATGTTTAAAATTATATTCTACATCACTAGTATCCTTAGTTATATCTTTTCCATCAATAATAAAGAATGTATCATTAAACATACCAGAAGGAACAATAAAAGGTGTATCAATACCTTCAATTTTTATGGATATTGATTTTACTTTATTATTAATGCTATTTTTAATTACTGTCTCATTATTAATGATATTTGATTCAAATTTAGGATATATTTGTTTAATATCCTCTAAGAATTTTTCTGAATAAATATCGTTTTTTAATCTAAATGAGATATCGGCAATATTCGTATTTACTATAGTTGTTTGATCAAAAAAAGCAGGTGGAGTATCAAACAAAACTGATGTTATCGAATTCTTAAGATAATAAGAACTGAAAAGGATGTCCCTATTTGGTGTCGTATATCTTTCAAGGATTGCACTCTCATCAAGATCGAAATATCTTATATTAAGATATGGAGGGTTTATAGTGTCAGATGGATTCTTCTTTGTACACATAACCCTTGAATTCAATTCTTTTGCATCACCGCCTGTATCAATAAGACTATCAGAGATCACCCTAAGTTTTGATCTAACATCCATAAAACTGATATTGTCATCGTAGTTTCCAGAAAAAACTGGAACTTCAGTATCTATACCATCAACTTCGATTGTTTTCGTTGTATTGTATTGTCTGAATGGTGATGCGAGAAAAATTGAATTAATAAGACTACTATTTGTTTCGAGCTTGCTCTTTATCTTAGTTGCCTGAACCCATTCTTCATACCAATGATCATCTTCATATTCTGAAAAATCAGCAATATTTACATCAAAGGATTTGAATATGATAATCTCCCTTCCATCTATTTTCCTTGTCTCAGTGATATTATCAGAGGCATTAATATTTGAAACATTGCTCTGCCAATAAGGTTCTGTTGTCGTATTTAATGGTGAGAAAATATCATGATCCTCTGCATCTTCTTTTGCTTTTAGTGCCTTAATATCACGAGGATATTCAATCGTAATTGTTTCTGTTTTATTACGATCCCAGTCTGTGACATAAAAATCCTTTACTCCATTAAGTGTTAAAAATGCTTCATAATCTTCTAACACAACAAGAGAAGTCGTTTGTCTGATTGACTGAAGATATGATTTCTTAATCACGTCTATTGATTCATAATTCTGACCATTAGCAAACGGTTTCGATTGCGTAAATGAAAAATCGACATCATTCCATGATGATATTTTATTGCCAGCAGAATCATATACATCTTCATTAAAGGATACTGTGTTTTTTGAATAATCACCCTTATTAAGATAAGATGTGAACGTATCCTTTTCATAATTACTGCGAGCGCCATTTGTTTGAATATATTCTACAGTAATCTTGGATGTATCAATAATTTCATCAGCCCAATTCGTAAAGAAACGAATAATGTTTCTGACACCTTGCCTTACAAAATTTGGCTCAAGCGAATAAATTTTGCTTGTGCGAACATCTGTAAAAACATCTGTAACTGGCGTCCACTCTTCATTCTGATAAAACAATCGCGTACTGTCAGATGAAACATTAAGGCGTCCAAGCACAAAATAATTGAACTCATTTATGTCAGCACGAGTAAACTGCTCATAGGCATATTGTCCACCTAGCACTTCAATGCTGAAATGTGATGCACCAGCAGGGAGAATAAATTCTCTATTTGTAATGCAAATATCACCATCATCATTTTTTATTTCTGTATAACGAGGTATGATGATTGAAACAGGAAGAGACGTAAATTCATCTGTAGCAACACCGTTCACTTTTTTTCTTAGATCAATGTTTATCCACGTTCGCCCTGCCGTAAACAGAGAAGGCTTGTACCCATTGCGTATTGCATGAGCATATACATTTCTTGGGAATGCAGCCGTCACAATGTCTGTCTCACGCTTCTGGTTATCGTATGCAAAATGCAGATTGCTAACGCAGTGTGCAAGCAATTCGATAAGCGTCATCGTCTCGTCGGATTCACTGTAGTCATTCCACTTGTCACCAAGTTTCTCTGACATGAAACGAATCATTTCTTCGCGCAGACCTAAAAAATCTCTTTGTGTAAATCTTAGTGCCATAATCAATCTTCCTACAATAAGAGCAAAGATAATGTTTTTATTATAGATATATGCGAAACAACAAAGAATAGGCACAAAAAAAAGCCGATCATTAAGACCGGCTCTTTGCTTGCATGGGTATTTTTTTTTATCTTCTGGTAATTCTGCGACGCAAGCTTTCTTTTTTGTTTGAAAGAGAATTATTATATTCTTTTACTATTAAATCAAATTCTGGTGATGATTTTATCATATCAGCAATTTCAACTGTATCTGAAGTGTTTAAATCGTCTTCAAGTTTGATTCTGTCAACATGATCAGAACCACTTACTGTTACTTCGTTATCTTTATGTTTCAATGAAATAATACCAACTTCCGTTCTAAATTTATACTTTGAAGGTGTGTGTTCTTTTATATTAATATAAGATTCAGTACCACTATCAACCGTAAAAACATCTAAATCTTTTACATCAATATCTTTTGAAAATAAAACACGTGCTAATTCTTCTGCTCTTTTTTGCATTTCTGCTTTGCCAAATAGATAATTTCCTTCTTTGTCAAAATACATTACTTCATTATATTTTTTAGTGCGTGAACGACGACTTTCGATTACACGGCGAAGATTGCGGCGACGACGAATTGATTCATCCATTTCATCTTCCTCGTCTTCATCAAAGATGTCATCACACTCGAACCAAACAGCATCATTGATGTCAGTCTCACTTGGGATTTCGTCACTAAACCATTCGTTTAAGCGTTCCCATACACGTTCTTTCTGGTCATCTGTAGCATCATTCCATCTGTCACGAGCGCCTGCCCAAAAAAAGTGGTCAAGATCATCAAAACTTAATTCACGTTTTACTTCCATAGTTATCTCCTTTTGTGCTTCTTTTTGAACAAAACCATTACTTGTCATTTCGATTAAATCGAAAAAGATAATACTTATTATAGATAATCCAGAATGCACGGTGGATATGCGATTCTATAATCCTCGTTTTTAATCGAAACGTTGTGCATTATTGTTTGTTTTCCTTTTGGGTGATTATAGAAAATCTTGCTATGATCACCTTCATGGATGTGACAACAAAGTAAGTATTTCGGTTTTTTTTTTTTAATGACATCTAATAATGAGCGCGAACCAAAATCTCTTTCAAAAGCATTCTGTCTAAGAATACCTAAACTATTTGCTGGTGGTTGATGTGTAATCAGAATATCGCATTTAGGGATTGTGGAATAAATTAATGTCTCATTTGCTTGAGAAAATGCCCATCCGTGACAACCTTCAACATCCGGACACCCATAAATCTTCAATCCTTTGTATTTTGTCGAAGAGTTTTCCAAATAGGTAACTTTCTTTTGCAGATTATGCTTTTTTAGTAATGGTTTAAGGAAGTCTTTTTCGAAATCGACTTGAGGTATGTCCTTTATTGGGATTTGAATAAAACCAGCATCACAAATAAAGTCGTGATTTCCTGCAATAAAAATGATCTTGTCTGCTGGAATATTTTTGAACCACTCAATTAAACAATCATTAATCCATTCTCGCATATACCAGATCTTCGTCTGTATTTCTAATGGGCTCCAATCTCCTGCGATAATAAGCAAGTCAGTCGGTTCGATTGGAATAAGACTACCATGAATATCTGATATTGCGGTTATGCGCATGACTACACCTGAATGTCTTCTATGATTTTTTTGATATTAAAATCATTTAATTGTCGATAATTTATATTAGACAGATCAAGCAATCGTTTTGAAGCAATATACATGTCTGATTCTTCATGTTTGTTTGATAGATAAATTATTTCTTTGATTCCAGCTTGTGCAAGGATTTTAGTACAGTCGTTACATGGGAATAGAGTGCAGTATAATCTTGAGCTTCTTAGTGATTGTACGACAGAATTAACAATTGCATTAACTTCAGAATGTACGATATATGGGTATTTCGATGAAAGCCAAGTACCATCTCGTGATAATGATAATTTTGATTCATCAATACCTGTAACAAATCCATTGTATCCGACGCCTAAGATTTTGTTTTCTGGTGATACGATAACAGAACCGACTTTGCTGTTTGGATCGACTGAACGAAGTGATGCTATAACAGCAATTGACATAAAATAATTATCCCAAGATATTTTTTTGTTTTCCATTTCTTTATCTCTCTAAAACAAGGATAGTTGTTTTGTTTTATTTTGTTTTATTTCTCTGACACAAATAGTGTCATTTTGAGTTCCGCCATGTGCGACGAGAAGAATGTCTGTAATATCGAATCCACGATTAATGCCTAATCCATTGCTTGACCAACCAAAAGTCATTGCGATTCCATTTTGCTTTACAATTCTAGCACACTCATCTTTGCATTCTTTCCAATATTGCATGTTTGTGACAGTTCCAGATAAATTTTCTTTTCCAAATGATTTATAGCATTCGCTGGCTTGTCTGAAAGAATATGGTGGATCGTACAATAACATATCTGCTGATTCAGATTCTAAAGATTTTAGAAATTCTAGCGCGTCCAAATGGAAAGTTGTATCAAACTCAGGATTAAGATCATTTGTTATTGTTCCGAATTTGCATGAGTTTGCAAAAGGATCGACAATTACACCATTTCTGTTACGAATTTTCAACAAATCATGCTCTATAAATTCGCATATAGGTTTAACTGTAAATGTGTTTGCGTTGGGCATTGCCCACTCTCTAGTTATACGCATGATATTATTTTATGTTTAGAACAAATGTTTTTGTACAGGCTTTCTAAGATTTGATAGTGCTTTTTCATAATATTGTTTTACAATTTCGATTCCACAATAGAATCTATTGTTTTCCATGCATGAGATCCCCGTTGTTCCATATCCAAAAAATGGATCGAGAATAAAATCACCTTTTTTTGTAAAATTAGTAACAATCCAATCACAAAACTCTTTAGACATTATTGCCTTATGTGTATCGCAATCATCATTGGTATGATTTACTGGGATTGTACAGATGTTTTTTATATATGTACTATTTGTTGTGAGAGGTGTATCACCTAAAACAAAAACAAATTCATATCCATTGATAACACAATTTCCACCACGAGGCATAGGGTTAGGCTTATTCCAAATGAGTACTTCCTGTAATAATTCTGAGTAATGACCTATATATTTAAAGACATCAACTTTATTATAATAATTCTTTTGTATGTTCACGAGTACATGACGTTTTGTTACTCTAAGACATTCGTCAGTGAAGGATACTAAAAACTCATAATAATCATCAATGTTATCATTATATAGAGAATATTTGTCATTTCTTTTTCTGTTATATGGTGGAGATGTAAATGTTACATCAAAGCTTTTATCGTTAAATTCTTTTGTTTTGCAGAACATGTCTGCATTATAGATTGTATTGTGTTCTGGAATCATTTTTGATTTGTGATACAGTTGTTTCTATCTATAGATGTACGTTGTTGTAAGACATGGAATTATGTTATAAAAACATAACCACGGAACTGGTTATATATCATGATATTGCTTATTCTAGCAAGTTATAATTTGGAGTTTTTATTATGAAAACAACACTCATTACTTTAATTATTTTTGCATTCGTTCTTGTTTGTTCAGCCTGTTGTCCTGCCCAAGTAGATAAAGAAATTGAACAGGCTAAAGCAGAATCCAAAGCTGATGTCGCACAACAGCCAGAACAGAAAGCTGATGAGCAGAAACAAGAAGGTGCAGAAGTTAAAGCGGACGAAGCTAAACCCGCAGATGTAAAACCTGCTGAAGAAGCCAAACCAGAAGCTAAACCAGAGGAAGCTCCAAAGGCGGACGAAGTAAAGCCAGCGGAACAGCCTAAAGCAGAAGAGTCAAAACCTACTGAAGAAGCTCCAAAAGAAGCAGAGGCTAAACCTGCTGAAGAACAGAAGCCAGTAGAGAAAGTTCCTGCACAAGCTGAAGCTATGGCGAACTAATCCATCATAAGAAAGCTAAGAAAGAGCCGCCATTGTGCGGCTCTTTTTCTATCTAAACAATAAATGTAGAATATCTTAGTTTGGAACAAAGTTATGGAAGAAAGAAAAATCAGCGTATTGGCATCTATTGATCCAAGTTTCACAAGTACTGGATTGGCTATTATCGATTTGAATAATAAAACAATTTACACAAGGGCAATTCAAATTGGATGTCCAGATAAAAGCTTTTTCGGTATGCAACAATCAATAACTCTGATTGTTTACGAACTTGAGCAAGAGATGAAAAAGCACATGGTTGATTCTTTGGTGCATGAAGAACCGTTCCCAGGTCAGATGTTCTCACCAGCACTTTACGGACTTGACAGTGCAATCTTTCAAACATTTCAAACCATGATTCTGCACACCTATCATCCGACGATTCTTAGGAAAATACATGGTGGAAAATATACCAAAACGGACTCAAAGAATCTTGCCTTAAAGGTTTTGTCTTTGTTTTCTGATTATAAATATATAAATAATTTATCTGAAAACAAAAAAGACAAAAAAGATATGTTTGGAAATAAACTAACAAGAAGTGGTGAATATGCAATAACATCAGATGAATCCGAGGCTTTTTTATATGCAGTTACAACACTGATAAAATATGGTGTTGACGATTTTAAGAATCTATCTAATATGTTGCATTGTGAAGCTAAAGGCGTTTGTGACTGGTAATTTTAAGTTAAGGAGATAATTATGATTAGAAGAAGATATTTAAAAGAATCAAAACAGGATTATAAAGTTTTTCTTGTTGATTTAAATGGAATAACTGAATTTGATTCTTTAGATAAGGCTTTAAAAGTTGCTAAAGAAATGGATTCTGACATGATAGATATTTGCGAAAAAGCTAGTAATGATGAAATTAAAGAATGGTTGAAGAATGGAGATTTAGGCTTGGAATCAGGTGATATAGAACTTTATGTAATAACAGAAAGTAATATTAAAGATTCTAGCAAAGTTGATGATTTTGAAGATCTATATGAAAGAAATTCACCTTCTATAAGAATAATTAGAAATAATTTTAAACCTTTTAAAGTCTTTTCTGGATTTGAAGCCGTAGAAGAAGAAGCATTTAGACGACATTTGTTGCATTTTCAAAGCACAATACCAGCGTATGCTTATACTCGTAGAGATAAACGATAAATAATTAATAATTCTTTAATCTTTTTATTATAACATTACAATATTCTTTGTTAGTCTCGAAACCAATATATTGTCTGTTTAATTGTTTTGAGGCTAACAAAGTTGTACCACTGCCTGCAAATGGATCTAAAACGATTTGATTCTCAATCGTTGTCAGTTCTATTAATATTTTCATAAGTTCAAGTGGTTTTTGTGTCGGATGCAAACCAGTGTCAGAACTGTTTGCTTTGATTGATAGAACATTATTGCAATCGAATCCATATTTCTTTAATGCTGTTTCGTTATACGCGCCAGAGCCATATTTCAGAATGTTATCAGCTATTGTTGTGCCAATTGGATATGGCTTTGTAAACCACAATATAGGCTCAAATATCGGACGTAGATTTCCAACACGCCATCCATTCCATAATTCAGATGATTCTTTATCATTTCTGCGATCATAGACAGCGCTTATATGCTGCGCTCTCAACGGTGCTTTGCATTTATTCCATGCAATCATGTCTTTAAATATAAAACCAGCATCTTCCATGGCACAAATGCAACGATGAGCGAATCTTCTGCCAGCAAAGACGAACACATTTCCACATGGAACTAACTTATCATACCACTGCTTAGACCAAGATAAACACCATTCATAATATTGCTTAGGGATTTGCTTGTCAGCTTCCGACCATCCGTTTAGAGGTTTGCCTCTCTTTTTAAAAATGTTTCCTGCTTTTTGTTGAGCAGGCGAAGATCCTAAATAAGCTGAGTTCTTGTTGTCGTGCAGTACATCCCAGTCATCAATTCCGATGCCATATGGTATATCTGATAAAATCAAATGAATAGAATTGTCATCGACTTTATCCATGTTTTTTATGCAGTCGAGATTATATATTATGTTAGTTTCCATTTTCTACTCTAAGCAAAAACAAAAAAAAGCCTAGCAATTATGCTAGGCTTCGAAAACAAAATCAATCGGAAAATCATTCTTCTGGTTTTGCTTCTTTTTGTTCTTCTTCTGGTTTCTCTTCTTCTTGATCTTCACGTTTAAGCTCAACAGAAGCCTGAATATCACCCTTGGCGACAGTTCCGCGAATATTCAATCCTTTCAACCAGCCATTGGAAATGATCTTCTCTGCTGTCCGCATAAGCAAATAGCCACCGACGATAACGAATCCGCCTGTTAAAGCAATATCACGAGTGCTGTCAGCAAGAGGTTCAAAATCGACAACGACACCGACCATGATAAGCAGAACGACGGCGACGCACGTCCAACGCATTGAGATTAGACTTGAGAGTTTAGGAATAGCGTTCAGCAATGGAATTACGATTGCGAGAACGATTGCAAGACCTGATAGAATTAACAAAGCTAAATTAGGTGTAGCCATAGTAGAACTCCTATTTATTATTTTTTTCTGTTGTAGAAAAGATTAAAGCCTGATTCATTTTCTCACTGAAATCTATAGAATCTTGATCTTGAGATAAAATGAAATTAGATAACTCTTTCATGCTTTCATCGTTTTTTTTTTCGTTATCATTTTCATTGTTGCATGATAATGAAGATATTCCTTTTTGATTCCCTAACTGACTTTTTTCTGCCAATGAAATTTCAGCCTGAACATCGCCCTTTTTGACCGATCCTCTAACGCGTGGAAATTTCCATTTATTGACAGCGGCTTTCTCTAACGATCTGACCAAAAGGAATATAGCAGACAGAACAATACCACCGATAATAACTGCAAACCGAACTGATGTATCCAGATGATTAAAGTCAATTATAACTCCTATGCACATTGCTGAATAAACAACAACGACAGTCCATCTCAAACTAATGAAATCTTTTATTTTTGGTATCTTATCGAATACAGGAAGTATGATACCAAATATAACTAAGAAACCAACAATAACCGACGTTGCTGTATATGAATCTACCATCTTTTGCTCATCCTCATAAAAAAAACTCATACATAATCACTTTATACTTAGACTGTTTATTGAAATAATCATTCAGTATTAGATAGAAAAGCAGATATATTTGTAACATATTGTTTCATCTATGATTTGTATTTTTTTGTGAGTTTTAGAGCAAAAAAAAGCCCTCATAATGAGGGCGATCTTTTTTTTGAAACGATGTCAGACTAAACTTTTTCAATAATAATTTCGTCTTTCTTTTTTCCTGTAAAACACAAGAGTAGTCTTTCTTCATTATAATCCATTTTGTATTTGCTCATTGCAGAAACAAGATTATACAGCATACAATGATATCCGAGAGACAATGATGCAATGTTTTTAATTTCAGAAATAATTCCATTTAATGCAGGCTTTGTGATCTTATCAATATCCATAAGCTCATCAATATTGTCCATGGCTGTATTAAGAGATTCAATAACAGTATTGAATGAATTGCATATTGCATCAACAACAGCCTCATCTTTGTTTATTGCTGTCATGAGTTCACGCTTTTTATCTGAACTAAAATGCGTTCTGGTTTTTGCTTTAAGAATTGCCTCAATATCTTCACGTTCTGAGTTTACGAGTCCATCAAGAGATGTTGAGACAATTTCAACAAATGCATCTGTACATTCAAGGAAGAGCTTGATATTCTCTGCAACATGGTCTGGCACTGAATGCATAACTTCAATGCCGGAAACATATTCAACAATTTCTTCAACTTTTTTTGCGAATGTTTTGTAATCTTTTTTTACTGCGATAGTATTGTGGCATTTTGCAGTCAGTTTTTTTCTGAACGAAGAATGAAGATCGAACATAAAGAGGTTTTCGTTTGTTGGTGCTAATGTTGTCGTTTCCATAATCAATAACTCCTAAATGTTAGCAAAGAATCAGTCGCTGAAATTTTTATATTTTTCGATAAAAGCTTTTGCATCTTCAAAAGTTTTACCCATAAAGCACGCACCCGTTTTATCCTCAAGAACTTTGATATAACGCTTCTGTTTATCTGTTATCTCACTTTTTTTACCTCCTTGTTTCTGATTATCTGCATTTCCGTTTTCAGATTCTTTTTTCTTCATATTTGCATCAAGATATGCAGATACTTCATCAAACTCCCATCTTGTACCTGTATATTTGACTCCACATGATGATTCTACTTTTTCGAGTAACTGAACTTGTTTTACTGTCGCTTGACGCATGTTTTGCCCCTAAAAAAGATCATCCCCATATATATGGGGATTAGTTATTAATTAATTCTCAGGCTTTGGCTCTTCATCCATTTTTTGTTTAACAGATTTGCTTACGTTCCGAAGGAAAGTAATATATGTTTCTTTTGACGCAAATTCTTTTGAATTTTGAGATTTCTTATTCAGAATATATTTCTTTCTTTTCTCATCGAAAACTTGTTTGTCGTGATAAATTTCATCAACGAGTTTCTTTATTTCTGCATTTATTTCATCATCATTCACGAGAGGGATTCCATTGTAGTCTTCCGTGAAAGTTATTTCAGACTGAGTTTGTGCAGGTTGTGGGTCTTGTTTTGTTTGTTGTTGCTGTTGTGCAGGTTGTGGTCTATTCTCATTGAGAGATTTCCTCTGAGGTTGTGCTTGTTGTTTTGATGCAATATTCATTTCTATATTGCCATCAATATCCTCATCAGAGGCGATACCAAATATCGCACTTAGAGCATACCTTCTGAAATAAGTAATGGAAGCGCCTAATTTTTGCGTGTCATTTGCTTTGGAAATTTCAGTCATATTAAAAATGATTGTATCTTCCATCCATTCACCGGAAATATGGAATACTCTTGTTGTAAGTGCATAACTGTCGCCCATCGTTGATGGGAACTGAACGAAGTTAATTCCATGCTTTGGCAAAACATTATTCAGCATGTCAATGACAGAATCAAGCGGAGTATAACTGTAGCCATAGCCTTTTTTGTTTTTTGGAAGCGGTACGAAATCTTTTTTACATTCGCACAAAGCTTTAAAGAGATTTGAAACTTCTTGTGATGTTTTCATAGTGCTGTCTCCGACTGTTTGCTTTGTTTGTGTTGCTGAGAGTTGTGCGGAATGATGGATCATCCCGCACTATTAGGAGGTTTATATGGTACATTTGACTCAATCCTGATTAATAAGGGATGTCATCAAACTCGCTTGTTTCCTCTACAACAGGTTGTGATTCAATGCAAGTGTTTTTTGCTCCGACTGGTGCATTTTTTTTGCACTCAAAAAGAGGCATTAGTTTTACCCTTGCGTACTGTCCATCTGTTTCTTTATCCAGCTCTACATAAAGGTCTTTTAGCGCTAGAGCTTCATCGATACCTTTCTGACTGGCATAGCAACCAAGCGGAATCAAGAAATTGCTATAAAGGAATGGTTCACTCTTTTCTGAGACGAACTGACCGTGTTCATAGTCTTTACCGTCGATATTGAAGTAAAAATTCATGAAGTATCCTCGTCCGTCTTTTAGCTCATAACGAGATACACGTTTTAGGACTGCTGAGTAATGACCGTCTGTTAGTGTTGCGATTTTGTCTGCGTACTTTCTTTCGTCTGCCATAGTGTGAGATCCTTTGTATTGTGGTTTTAGCATTGAGAAATAAAACTCTGAATTTCTCTGTTGCATCGTTTTTTCGCTTATATAACTGTTTGTTCAAAAAAGCTAGAAGTTTTCTTCTTCGTCGTAATCATCCTCGTTTATTGATTCGATCTGATTTGGAATCAGTCCTCCATTTTCTTCAATAAACTCGCTAATTTCATCTTCATTATCTTTTATCCATTGTTCATATACAGATACACCTTTAAATTTTAATTCTTTACCCTTCCACATTACAGTATAATTACCACCACCTTTCAATTCTGTGACACCATTGTCAATCAGCCATTTTGCATATTCTTGTTTTTCATCAATTCCGAAACCAAACATTAATTTAACGTTATATCTTTTGAATGGTGCGCAATATCTGTTTTTTATTGCCCAAATTTCATTGATACTTCCAATTTGTTGATCTTTATCCTCAGCGGACATGATTTTTTGTGCGCTAATACTTTTCATTTGCAAACGAATATCCATTGTGAATTGTTGCGCATTTCCACCTGCTGGCTCTTCGTTTGCGCGATAGCCATTCATTTTTACTCTCATTTGATTAATAAAAATTACAGCTTTTTCGCTATTGTTTATTCTACCTCTATAACGTTTGAGCAGATTTCCTGTATAGCGAGCTTGAATGCCGATTTGTCCATCGGATATCTTTTTATCATCTTCTGTTAGTTCATCTGGTGTTAATGCTGTGAGTGAATCAACAACTATTAATTTTATGTTTTTTTCTTTTACTGCCTTATCAAGTACTTCGCCAGCCATGTTAAATGTCGTGACAGAACATGGCCAAAATGAAGTCCCAACATATTGCATTAAACCCATTTTGTTCATAATATCGTCATTTAAACCAGATTCTGCATCAAGATAAACGACGCTATGTCCTTGCTCACATAATTTTCTAACTATATCAAGAACGAGTGTTGTGTTATGAGAAATAATGCCGTTTGCTATAAATTCATGACGTTCTGGTACAGAGTAATCGTAAACAAAACAATCGCGTGCTTCTGTACAAATCTCTGAAACCTTAAGATGATTTGTCATGTGGAGTTGTTCTGTTTGTGTTTCTTCAAGAAATCGTTTTAAGTCATTCTTCTTAATCAGGATGTAAGGTTCAATAAGATTTGCAAGTACGATACTGCTTGTTAGTGTAAGATTGAGACAATAGGGATATTTGCAATTATTGACGATACTTTGATGACCGACGATACCGAGCATTGCGAGCATTGCCTGCATGTCGCAAATATCTTGTTTTTCTATTGCAAACAAAGAAATCTTTTTATTAACAATCTCTTTTGAGTTAAAAGTAATATTGCCAACAGAATCTACAATTCCAGCGACTTTGGCAATAAGCTCATCTCTACTCATTTCACGATAGAAAATTTTCTTGTCTTCTTTTGTTACGCGTGCAACATGATTCTGGAAGTCAGAATCATTAAGGTCTATTCTAACATAGACTTTATCATCCTTACCTTCTTTCTGATGGATATATAGCTTATATTGGTCTAAATTTCTTTCTGTGTATTCATATTCATCGAAATTATCACTTTTTTTAATACCATTGCGTTCAAGTTCAGAGCAGATTGCATCAACATTCTGTTGTGAAACATCAAGCATGAATCCATATTTCCAAATCTGCTTTGATTTTAGCAGGTCATATCCTTCGAGATAAGATATGAATGTTTCTCTGTTTTTTATTGCTTCACCGTTGCGAATATAAGGTGATGCCATCATAATCTTATCTTTCAGCTTAATATCCTGAGCTTTAATCCATTCTGTATTACCTTCTTCGTTTTTTACAAGAAGCGGATGTATAGGGGTGCATGTTATTTTATTCCCATGAACATCTGATATTGTGATGACGTTGCTGACATGTTCTTTGTATCTATGTGAAAAATGAACATTGCCATAACGTGACATTATTTCTGAATGTTCATTCGATTCTGTAAATCCAATATTCTCAATATCATCTTCAATTCGTTTAAGTTTTCCATTAACAAAAACGATAGAATCTCCGGTAACGCATTTCCCACATCCTGACTTAGATGATATTTCTATATAACTTCCTAATGGCATCCCTTTACCATCAGATAATAAATTATCAATGACGGAAAAACCTGTTTTTAAGTACTTTCTATTTGCTGGATCAAAAGTCTTTTTTTGTAATTTTTTAAAGAACTCTGAGAACTCAGATTGTTCTACACTGCTTTCCGGCTGTTCTGTTTTCTTTTTTGCCATAAGAGAATTCCTTTATGAAAATGTGTTTTGATCGTGCTATGTTGCACTATATTGTTATATTATATATATAAGATTTTGGCAACAAATTAGTATGGGAAATCATAGAATTCTTCATCTTTCTCAAAATTATTTGATAAATCATTTAGCATTGCAATATCATCAGAAACATCATTGTTATTATATTCATATCCGTCTAAGCTGTCTCCGACATAGTAATATTCCGGAAGCACCGTTGTAATGATTGGCTCTTCATGCGCAGCACCATATCTGTTTTTAAGCAGACAGACTTTAAGCTCATTCATCTTGCTTGAATTCTTATCATGGAATACTGTCATAACGACAGAGGAGCATCGTTCAAGTTCATTTGCTTCTGCGAGAGCGGATAGGTCATATGCTCCACCTTTTTTAGCCGCCTCATGCCATCCCATGCGGTTTGTTTGTGCAAGCAATATGGTTGTCAGTCCTCTCATATTTCCTGTATCAGGATCTGGTCTAAAAGCATTAGATAATCGTCTGAAAAGTGAGACGAAACGGTTCGTTGCCTCGCCGACATTATCTCCTGCTTTTTCATAAAACTTACATAAGTTTGCGTGATCTAGCACAACGCCGTCAAGCTTTCGACCAAACTCATCATCAATCTCTTCGAGTTTCTGTATGATTTCACCCTCTGAAAAGTTTTTAAAATCGCCTTCATCTATGATTTTTAATTTTCCTTTTGAATTCTGTTCAAAGTCTGGAACGATTACATCAAACAAATATCTCTTCTGCTCTTCAGTTATTGTTCCATTTCTTACATCGCGTGTATTCAAACGTTTTGATTTATCAAATTTCTCGTTCAAAGAATGCAGACACCAGAATCCCAATAGCAATTCAAGTCTTGTGATTTCGAGTGATATGTAAGCGAAATTGTATCCATTTTCATAGACATTACGATAAACAATATTAGCTGTCGTTGTCGTATTGTGTGTCACGCATCCATTTGCAATATATGTTGGATGATTCAAAACACTTAGATCGTATAGTGCAGAGCCTTGTTTGTTTACTTCAATCTTTGTCACTTTCTGAATATTAAGATTCCAATCCAGCTCTTCTTGTGCATGAACCCTTCCCCGTTTGTATTGTCCAATATCATTCTCAAGGCATTTAAGTTTTGGATTCTTTGGCTCAAATCGTGGTTTCATTCGCATTATTTCGCCAGTTTCAGGATTCTTAAACATCGTCACTCTTAGTAAATCATACTTAGAATAAAAGTTTTCAGTGACAATGCGCCATTTATTTTCTTCTATTTCAATAATAACCACGAGAGTTTCAAGGCTTAAAAGCAATGTTGCCAGATCATTTAAGAAATTATAATTGCATGAAGTTATCCCTATTTTTTGATTCTTAAATGATAGTGTTCCGCTTTTCTGAAATAGACCATGCACAAACGCAACTTGAGCTTCTGGACATGCAGTAAATATGTACCCTGGTATTTCTGTTCTTGTGTCGTTTACATTTAATTTTAGTCCAAGATTATAACATTCCATAACTGAAGTATTGAATCTGTCTTTGTAAATCTCTTTTGAGTATGGCAATAAAGCCCATTTTTTATCAATGATTTCAGACGGAATATCTTTATCAAATCTTTCCAGCATCATCTGTTTAAACTGATAATAGGAAATGTTTTTATACTCGTTGTAATCCTTTTTTAGAAATTCACGTTTGACTAACACCTTATCTGTAAGAGCAAGATCTGTTGCATTAATCCAACAAGGCTTTCCATGTCGAAGCACTCTGAATTTGTGAATTGGTGATGTCTCGCATAGCCTGCCTCCGACATAGACTTTTATTGTTGGTTTGAATCCGTCATTGTGGACTTGATAAATATCTTTATATCCGACTTCTGAAAGCACTTTGATTGATTTTGGATCTGGATCGTTGACTATGCTTTCGATAGTCAGCAAGCCTCTGTTCGTGTTTATTCTCGTGTTCGCGGCGACGCACTTAAATGAGCCAGTAAACCCTGCAACAGTAACGACAGCACCTTTAGGGATTGAAACAAGCTCATCAATTTCAGAGATTCCTGTCTTCATATTGGAACGATTCCTTATGCGAATGTCATATTCCTCTTCGCATGTCAGAGTCTTTCCGGTGTCGTTGTTTTGTTTGGCATATTTCTTTAGTTCATTCAGACCATCAAACGTTAATCCATTTACAACAACGTCATTTGCGTATTCCTGTAATTTCTTTGATGCAGCAATGTTATGACAGTTCTCTTCGAAAAGCTGAATAAGTTGTGTAATTGAAGATATATCTGATACTGATTCAACATTTCCAAAAAACCATTCTGACTCTGGATATTTGGAAACAAAGACTTGCTTTGTTGGTGTTCTGCCAGTCTTTTGGAATGTAGATGAGCAGAACTTAAGCATTTTTACCCAGTTGTCATTGTAAATTAATCCCCTCTCCCATGACAGCATGAGATCTATTTTCTTTTGAATTTCTGTATTATCAGAATCAAAAATTGATTTCAGTATTTTCCAAAAGATAGTATTGTCCATAGTGATCCCCTTTGATTAATGTTTTGTGGACTAACAGTTTGTTATATTATTATGCTTTATTTTCTTCTAAATTGTTTACATTTTCAGATGATGCAACTTCGCCGTCATTATTTGAACTATCATCATCTTTTGCATTATCGATAGCCTTATTCAAGTCAACTGATGCAAACTTATTCGACATCGCAAAGTTTTTTGTTTTTTCAAAATGAGAAACCCATTCTGCGGCCATACCTTTAAAGTAAACCCAAACTGCATAACCTTTTTTGCACCAATAATCTATGGATCTCAATAAATATTCATCTTTGAGCCTATTTGTCACATTCTCTACATAGATTAAAATGATTGGTGCGCAAATATCACGCACAGATGTATATTTAGGATGCTTTCCAAATTGAACATCTATTATATCATATATTGAAACATATTTCGCTCTGCTAATTTCAGGAATAAATTTCAACATATAATAAAAACAATATTTTACAGAGTCTTTTTTGCAAACGATTGTTGTGACTTTACCAAGCATACTGCTTAGATTGAAATCTTTTTTAAATAGATTCTTTTTTAGACACCTTATATCTTTTGGTTCTAGTGGTATTCCAGTTATTGGAAATAATTCAATATAATGACCAACAAATTTATTGTTTGTTTTCTGTTTTTCATCAGAGAGTGATTCTATCTTTTTACGTCTTGTTCTTCTCTTTTTTACATCATTATCATCATTGATATTAGTATTATCGCTTGTTTCTTGCACATCACTAACGGTAATGTTTTTTTCTTCCATAATGTATTCTCCGAAAAAGCATAAGCCAGATCCAATTCTGGCTTTTTCAAATCATGATATATAACGAAATGTAGTTTAGATCAACGAAATTTTATTCGTTTATCCATTTCGTGTTCAGTACATCGACGACAGTATTCTTTGTGACTTTCAGTGAAGAGCAGAGTTCATCATTTGTACTCATGATAACGAGCGGGATGTTATCTGCATAGAATGCTTTTATTTCTTTGTCCAAAGCCTGTTTTTCTTTTTTTAACTCCCTGCCATCATGGTCAATATGATTGAATGCGTCTTGCTTCTGCTCTATATTATATAGGTGTTGTTCAAGTTCCGCGTGTTTGTTGAGCATATTTTGAATTCTGATCTTATCATCATCGGATATACAACAATCTTTTGTTTGATTTAGAACAGTTTGAATGCTGTCAGACTGAACAGTTAGTGATTCTATCTTTTTTAGAATAATGTCAAGTGAAGATATTTTTCTCAAATATTCATCCAACATTTCATAATTGAAATTCATTTTTTCAATATTGGATAGAGTCGATTCGAGTGCGTTGATCTTCTTTGACATTGTTTCAATAGATGATTGTTTGTCAGTTATTTTACTGAGCAACGCATCAAGTCTTGAAATGCATTCTTCTTTTTTATTGAATTTATCTAACGATTCGCTCAAATGCGATATTTCTTTTTCATGCTCAAGAATCTGGGATGATGTCAGTATCATCTTTTTTAAAGAATTGACTGTTTCCTCTTTTGCTTTTTGCTGAGTCTTCAATTCTTTTAGATCTTCTGTAATCGCAGATTCAACGTCTTTGAGATTGATTGCATTCTGAGTTACAGTCAGGAATTCAAAAATCTTGGACGGCGATTCGTCGATCAAAAAAGGTTTTGCGAATTGAGGCAAAAAGTTTGGACGAATAGACACTCCACCAGCTTTGATTTCTTTGATGCCAAATGCGTCTAAAACTTTCTGTACAGGTGTTTGACCGACTTTCTGTATTGTGTCGCCATCAACCTGATAGAGCGTCTTAAATGAGGATTTAATGTTGCGTATGCGCTTTAATTCATGTCCACTATATTCGATATTAATCTCTGCGGCATTCTCCCCCTGAGTGATGACAGCATCTCCGGAAGTGTTAAATATCGCACCTTCTATACCACGCAATACAGTAGATTTACCTGAACCGCTTTCACCGCGAATGACATTGAGTCCAGAAAGAAACTCAATGTCAGCGTTGCGAACAATACCATAATTTTTTACAGATACTCTCATGTCACATCCATGTAATGTAGTGACGCTTTGGCCACCAAGTAATTGGTTCTGGTGATTCAAATCTCATGTCTTTATCATATTTAATGAATCCCATTGCTACGTCATATACCATTCTTTCAACACGATTTTCAAGAATGGAAAAGATACCATTCAATGCTGAGAAGCGTTCTGTAGCGAGCGGATCATCTTTGTGCAGGTCTGGGTGAATTAGGAATGCAAGCCTACGATATGCTTTTTTGATTTCGCTTATGTCGCTGTCAGGAGATACTCCCAGCGCTTCGTAGTAATTAATGACTCGCTTAAGGCGGTTTTCTCCCTTGCGAGGTCTTCCGCGTTTACGTTTGCTTGTTTGTTCGCCTGCATCAGTATTTGGTTGTGTTTCAGTATTGTTGTTTTTGCGCGGTCTGCCACATCTTTTTGCATTGCTTTCTGTGTTTTCAGAATGCATTTCAGATGTGTTTTCTTGTTGCTTGTCTGTTTTACGAGGTCTGCCACGCCGACGCTTTGGCTGTTCAGCAGAATCATTGCGCACTTCTTCTTCAGAAGCACATTCTGTCTTTTCGTTGACAGATTGTTGTGCGCACTCTTCCTTGTTTTTACGAGGTCTGCCACGTCGTCGTTTTGGTTGTTCAGTCGATTCTTCTGACTCTGTTTTGCTTGGTTCAGTTTGTATTTCAACTTGATCATCTGATGACTGACAATCATCATTTGTCTGTTTATTCTTTCTTGGTCTGCCACGTCGCCGCTTCGTGCTTTCCGAACACTCATCTTTATTTATATCGTTATTTTCATTGCATTCTTTCATCTCTTCTGGCTGAATATCCTCATTACAATCATCAGTCTTATCTTCTTTTGACAAGATGAATTCAATTGCACCACAATAGCCGGACGCACACAGATGATTGCAGAAATCTTTGACATATGATCTCATCCGATATGCAGTGGCAGGTGATTTTTTCTTATAGAGATCTCTAAGAAATTCTTCCAAGGAGTACTGGGTAAGGATTGGATTCCCATAAGCGATTTGCCATTCCATAAACTCGATAAGGAACGGAACCCTTGCCAGCAATTGAGATTCATTAAGTTCACTTCGATTTTCCATATAGTCAATCAGAAGGAATGACGCAGTGTTTTTGCAGAAAACGAAGTTCAGACGCTTGATAAAATTGATGTCAATGTTCATGGAAACACTCCCTGTGTTTGCGATGTCATGTCAGCCGTCTTTTGGCGAACGAGCAGTTATCATATCACTATTTCGATTTTTTGACAAACAAAAAAAGCAATAGACAGCCGGACGTTCGGCTGTCCATCACATCATTACTGGTTTTAAAGCAATCTGTAAATCATGTTTTCGATTACAGGTGCAGGCACAAGCTCAATACTGTTAGTATCCCTAGAAAGCACGATTCCTTTCTTCACGGATGACATCATAAAGATGTCAAGATTTAGATGCTCAAGTCCGCTGATTGAAAGAATATCTTTGAAAGTGTCATCATGCAGAAACCAGATATAACCATTATTGAGCAGAAGCGCTTTTTTGTTATTTCGTTTTACTTCAAGAATGACGCTAATTTTTGTTGTCTTTCTGAATTTCTCAATACTGAAATAATCGTCGTTATCGTGATTGCCGGTTAATGACTGAATCTGGACTGTTCCGTTCTCTGCATCGAGGATGTGGAATTCATCGTTGAATGCAGTGCATACAGTTGATTCTCCATACTCTTTTTCTTTGCCATCAAAAAGTGTTTTAATAGAATCACCAGAATAAGTTTTCCCGTCAAATTTAAGTGTGATTGAGTTGAATGCATTCAAATCACAATGAATTTCCGGAATGAGAGTTTCAAATCCATTGTCTTTGATTTTAATGACACGAAGTATCGGCGATTCGACATCATGTGTGTACGATACAATAATATAGTCGTCATCAATTCTTTTTGCCGCCGCGCTGTATCCAAGTGGAAGACTTGGACTAATCATCTGATAATAATTTGCCAGTGCGAAATCATCAGCAAGGTATTTGATATTCCTCAGAGTATAGACGAGTTTGAAAAATTGTCTGCGTGTGCAGTGTGGCTTAAACATAGCGAGCCAATCTTCTGTTTCCATTTTCTCATAGAAGAAAATGTCTATTGCAAGTGGCGTTGTGACGAAATAAGCAAGAGTAATGTCGCAAGCATCTGCAATAGTCCCGATCTTTGTCAGATCTTTTTTGTTCACACAACTGTTGTCCAGTCTATGCATAGAAATTTGAGCAGAGAATCTTTCGATTCTTTCATTAAGCACTGGATTGTCTTTGTTTAGATCAATCAGCTCATTGAATGGGAATGGGTCATTCCATTTTACTCTTACTGTTGTCAGATTGAGTGCTTTCTTGAGTTCGTTAATTGAGTTAGCCATAGTTTTCTTCTCCCTTCTTTTCGACAACGCCATTGTTGTCTAAATGTTTATACTATGTGTTGCCTTGTGGTGTCAAACAAAAATTTGACACCACGGTTATTTTTTTATTGCTCAAAAACATGAGCAATTGTCCTAGTGTGCAGTCTTTGGATGTTATATCCACCAGCAAAAATCGTTCTGAAGTTCAGACGTTTTCCAGTGTCACCGAAGATGTTTCCTTCGACTGACATTGTGCTTTTGTCAAAATTCATGTTATAGGTTTTAAGCGTGCCAGCGTCATATGAGAGCAGAATGTCAAGAATACTGCGAACCTCGTTGTTAGCCCACGGCATCCATGACTCGTTCGCCTCTTTTGATGCGCGTTCCATTAATTCTTCATCAGTTTTGATGAACCGTGCGCATGTTATGCGTTTATTCATCATCTTGAACAGACGGAAGAGAGCATTTGTCTGAGACTTTATGTATTCGTCATGAAATGACAGAACACCGCTTTCGAGATCTGAAATGAAATCTTGACCAAACGTTGAAGCAATGCGTTCTTTCTTTTTCTGTATAGCGCATCCTTTTTCAACGAATTTGTCATAGGATCGCTGTGTGACAGGAAATGATTTCTCCATTTGAGATTTCACTTTGTCCAGATAGAGTTCTGAGACAAGAGCAATGAACTCATTTTCATCAATGTGAAGATTATCCAGAGTTTTGCAGAACACTTCTGTTTTCCACTTGAACAGCTCTTTCATTTCGCTAATGCCATCAATGAAGAGGCACATTAATGTCTCATCGCTAAGAGTGTTTGTGACTTTTCCATCACAAACATCGACGGCGTTTTCAATCTGAATACGGATTGAGAAAGAGTCATTATGCTCCGTCCATTCTACGTCATCCTCGAATGAGCGTTTCGTTTCGATCTGACAAAAACTATGGAACTTTCCGTCTTCACGATTAAAGCTAACGCCACTTCCGGTCAATCTTGTGTGCTTGCGAAGGAATTTCTTTGCATCAGCGATTTCGTTAATGTGATTGTCTTTTGTTGAGCGTGCCATATCAGCCTCCGTTGGTTAGTGATTGCGACATTGCAATCACTTTATGCGTCTTACTTAGCACAAGTTTTTGTTTGTGTCAACAAAAAATTGACTTTTTTTTATTTCCTTAAGAATCCAACCTCGTACACTAACGGTTTCAGCTCATTACCGAACTTCTTGAACAACTCTCTAAACTGCTTAAAGTCATTAGGTAGGTATTCTTTCCAAAGATTCTTTAACTGATAATACCCTGCATCCCATGTGTGAATATGGTAATCTGGATGGTCTGATTCAAACAAGGTGCGATACTTCATCGATTTGATAATCATCTCTGTTGCCATAGAGAGTAACTGTTTGGCTGTTTCAGATAAGTGTTGTGTTATTTCATTGTCCTGCAATAAAGTAAACACATACCGTTCTTTGCTTGTTCGTGCGTCATTGAACATGAAGTCGTCATGATATTCATTAGCTAAACCCATCATAGTGTCTTTCGATAACCAAAAGAACTCGTTTGGAATATCATAGTTCTTTCCTTTGTATGTGACTTGGCGCATCGACGTTTGGTTTGAGCTATTATGGAACAAGGAATAAATGATTGAGTCTGCTTCAAAACGTTTGTAATCAGGATGGTTTTCGTTCGGTGCAAGGTATTCGTCTTTAGCATTTATCCATGTGCATTCAATCAATTTTCGTGATGTAAACAATTCCGTACATCGTGTAAAATTTTGTTCTATTACGCAGAAGCCCTGACCTACCGCAAATGTTTCAGAAAGAAGTGAAACCTCTGTTGCATTTTTTCCTACATTATTTGAACCATTAAACATGAAGCCAATTGCGTCTTCTGTCTTTTTACCTCGATGAAATTTGCAATTTTCATTTAATCCAAGTCCGCTTGTCATAGGAAGACCAAGCATTGTTTTCTTTCCTTTGAGTGGAGTGCGACACCATTCATTCGCCTGCATATTACCGTTACTATTATACAGCGTATGATGTCCAACTACTTCAATAGAACCATCATCGAGAATGTCAATTAACTTCATGTTATATTCATTTATAGGGTTTGCTCTGTTGTTTGCTTTCCATAAAGTTAAGCTAATTCCCCATGTATCTGAAACATCAGCGAAATGACTTGCTTGGAATAAATAGGCATCTTTACATTCCCATTGGGATGTAAAATTCTTTAAAAAAGAACACTGCTTTGCGCCAGATAACCAAATTGGATTTGAGAATAAAACGAAATAAGCATTCGTAAGATTATATTTCTCAACTAATTTTGTTATGCGAAACATAAATTGATGCTGAAGATTCTCGCTACCTCCGTATTTTTCTTCATGCATTATATCATGGACTTTAGTATCGGTAACATTTGTTTGCAATCCGCTAAAACGAGAATAACCTGTATTTTTACCATATGGAGGATTGATGAAGAACACTATGGGTTTGTTTTGCTCGAAAACCTGAATCAGACCTTTATTAAAGCATTCATCACCATCGTTCAAAAAGTCCATCTGCCATTTGGTTGCCTCTGGATTATATCGCGACCCTAGTTCAAGCTCACCTTTATCCAACGTAGAGCAATAGAGTTCTTTGAAGCGATAATCACGTGTAATGTTGAGAGATCCAGCGCAACAATCATAGACAACATATTCATCACGCCAAGTCTCTCCCAGTTCTTTCTCAATCATACGATGAGCAAAGTCAACAAACTTTGTAGGTGTAAAGAAAGCTCCTTGTCTTCTACGTGTAGTATCTTCAATTAATCTGTCAGCTATCGCAGTGAAATTCATTCTTTCTTGCGGTGTATATTCCCTTGTATATTGTTCAAAGAATGAATGAAAAGCATCGCCATTGCACGCTATGTTTCTGTTTGGA